>OFQX01000026.1_pt1 | contig 42508 bp, 54 predicted proteins | sample 1542951 | NCBI WGS metagenome assembly OFQX01 (sample SAMN07774215, study PRJEB24372) | wastewater metagenome | isolation source: WWTP Novara (Effluent) | place: Italy: Novara | collected 2015-12
AGTTCAATTCCAGGCGAGTATGCCGAAGAACTATCCATGATAACCTGCGTTTGTCCGTCTAAGGGTACTTCAATATAGATCGGAGCCGCAGGCTCGGAGGCTATTTCGTTTATCTCTTTTTCGAAATCAAATTCGAAATCAGGGCTATCGAAATTAAACTCGGTTGACATTGTATTCCTTTCGTTAAGCGTCCCCTGTAGGACTCGAACCTACAGCCTACGGATTAGAAGTCCGTTGCGCTATCCATTGCGCCAAGGGGACATGCCTTTAAAGTATTGTATCCATTCTTTTCTTTAAAGGCCGGGCTCTAGGCCCTTCGTATTCTGGAACAGCGTCAGCATTCACTACCAAACCTCCTTGAATTTGCCAATTTTCAGTAGGTACACAGCTTCGTACACCAAGGTCAGCTCAATAATTGCCTTTTCTTTAGCCTTCAGATCATCGACTGCTTCATGAGCGGCTAACAGTGCATCATGTAGACTTTCGTTGAACGGAATATCGTGATGTTTGTTTATTCCATGGAATAGCCGAACATCATATGGCGGCATAAAACTGGTGTACTTCCATTTACGAATAATGTACGGATACCCTTCGATCGAGCCTTTAGCTATGGTATCCACTTTCGCATGGTCGGAGTCGTAGCCGTACAGGTAATCCGTCATCATATTCGCCTCTGTTAGTAGTTTTATTACATGCTGTCCGACAACATGTGCTCTCGGGTGGCCTTTACCGCCGTGCGCTATGTAGGGCTCGAACCTACGACCCGCGGATTAAAAGTCCGCTGCTCTACCAACTGAGCTAATAACGCCCACTATTTAATTAGTGCTTTCGATTAAAAGCATTGTCACCATTACGAAAATTCCTGTAATAGGTGACTAGTGCTTGACGACGTGCGACCTTATTCTTTGTTGACTGACGACGTGCTGTCCTGGACATTAGATTCTCCTTTCTTATATTCTTTATTATAAAGACGGTATCACGTTAAACGGCTGACCGTCAGTGATAGAATCGCGACTCACCTATGACATCCCTAGTATTGAGTATCTATCTCTTTAATTTGGCGGGATAGGTTGACCTATTTAAGCCTAGTCCCTGTAATGATGCCGATATCTCTCAGTACCGATAGGCCACATCTGCGAGTTTTCACGGACTTTATTCCTCGCTTTTTAATTACTGCTGAGACAGCAGCCCGTTCGGAATTTTATTAGGATTCCGCAAACCTAGTTGGCTCGGTGGGATTTGAACCCACTATCTCCTGTTTATAAGACAGGTGCCTTTACCTAACAGGCTACGAGCCATTAAGAGTGACGAGCAGGTCTAACTAGAGTAAGGGGTACTCATCTTGATTAGCCTTCACCCGGAGGCAACCATGCTTTGTGGTGTTAACTCATCACCTAAATCTCTGTTTAGTTATTACGCTCCCCGAATAGGACTCGAACCTATAACCTAGCGATTAACAATCGCTCACTCTACCTATTGAGTTATCGGGGATTTTGTGCCTTGCTTTGGTACTGGATCTAGTATACCATAGATCTAATGCCTGTCAAGGGATTAGATTGTTGACTACGAGTGAATAACCTCTTTTACATTAGTATTCCATATTAGCCAGCTAATACACTCTGGACAAGGCTTCGACGGAGCAAAACTATTATTATTCCGTCCGACCCTTGCTATATATAGAGTTGTGTTCGGTACTTCTAAATGAGACCTACAGGCTGCTACTTCAGCATGGATACTAATTGCATTGATATGTTCTTCACTTACATTATCAGGTATGTTTTTATATGAATTAACTCCGAGTCCTAGGACGCGGCTGCCCTGTAAAAGGATAGCGCCATGTCTTTGTTTCTCAGAGGATAGACGGGCTATCATTAAACAGCGCATCATTCTCATCCTCGTTTGAGAGGAGAATTCTTCGCCGAGCGGATCGTATTTCGTTAGCCGCAACATATCTTTCCTTAGCATGTGGTCCGCACAATGAATCTCCCTCTACTGAATAAGAGGCAATCATTGTATATTCACCTGGATCTTGATTAAAGACACATTCAATACAATATAACATTATAAATTAGCCACCTTTGTTTTACAGTGTTTAAGTAGCACTAAAGCCTGTAGAGATAATGCTCCCGGAGATTCCGTATTTTTCATTGCTGTCAGTAATTCTTCTTGACTAATCTCCGTCGAGTTAAATGCTTCCTGTAGTTTATTTAGATTTTCTTTGGTTGTGCGTTCTAGTAGATAGAGCACTATTTCTACCGCCTGGGCTGCTGTTTTATTGTCTGGTTTATATCCTTTATAGGTAGTGGCTAGAAGCGCTACCTCTGGTGCTACATAGTAACTAGCGGGCCACGCAGGAAAAGACGCTAATCCAATTCCTAGCGTTTGTGCTCTATTCCCTCTCATTAACCGATAGAGAGTTTGTTCTGACACTTCTACGGCAAGTGAGATTTCTTTGATAGTTTTCCCATTTGCTTTGCTAGACGTTTCTGCTAGGTACTTTACTACCTTATCTAAATAGAAGTCTGATCTTCTCATTCACCTTTCTCCCTATCATAATCTAGGTGCCCTTGCATGTGGTCGTCAGCATCTTTTACTGCCTCGTCTTCAGTCTCAAATAGTCTCTCATACTTACATCTAAAGTCCCACTTACAGACTACTAGTGACTGAGAGTTAAAAGCGATGATGTGTATTTTATGCATCAAGATTCACAATCATAAGATTTTCGATGAAAAAGGTTTCTTTCCGATAGCCATATTTTGGCCGTTCCAAAACAATATAACCTATAATCCAGTTATATTTTACTATTTCGGCTTCGCTTAGATATAGAACAGGAATTCCACTTACGGTATAAGCCAATTTTAATTCTTGAGTCTTTATGGCACTCGCACTCGCAAGAATATCTCCGTTGCAGAAAACATGCAGGTCACTATCGCAATCTAAATCTTCCATGATTTTCTCCATTCTAGTCGGACTATTTGATTTACTAAGTACCAGTGATGGGACTCGAACCCACACGTCAATTAATGACACTCGATTTTAAGTCGAGGGCGTCTGCCATTCCGCCACACTGGCAAATACGGCGATCTACTACACACGCGACAACTACGTCCAACTAGCCCAACGTAATATAGTAGATTCTTACCTGGCTATCCTGACCGTATTTAACTACTTCTCTAGAAAGGCTTTTGATTTTTCCCATGTAGAGATTAAGGCTTCTGTTTCTTTGTCTCTAGCCACACCTGCGTAGTATCTTGCAGATTCTAGGAATTCACAGTATCGCCAGAGGAATAGAGTGCTGTAGTTCCTTTGTCTGACCCAAACACAGTATTTGATCTTATTCATCGCTTGCCTCGGGCGAATACTTCGATACGTCCAAACGGACGCTCCTCCCACTGAGTGTTAATCAATCGTCTATTTGCTGCGACGATTAGTGGTGCGCCATTTCCCTTCTTTGTCACAGTGAAGGTTGCGCTTAGTCCTACAGGGATTGTCATACGTGCAGCCATTTATATTTCCTCTCTACATGCGTTGTGCTTTTTACCTTGACACTTTTGATCTCCAAAGCGACAGCCGGTCCGCTTATAAAACCAATCGTCCATGCATTGCGGACAACCGCAAATCTTTTCCTCATGCTGGTTCTTTTTAGACTTAGTGTGCCCGTCAGTGCGTGCCATTAGAACTCTCCCACTATTTTTATCAGGAAGGGCTGGTAACATTGTCCAAATAGTAAAGTGCTGCACAAATGTGATGATCGTACATTATCTAACTCTCCTAGACTAATGTGGGCATGGTTGTTGACTTCGAGTCTAGTATACCACATAGGATAATGCCTGTCAAGGCATTAGATTATCATTGCAAAAAACAGATTCACACTTTAACAGTTTTTCTGCGAATTGGTGATAAAGTCGTACACGGACTGACAGAGGGTGACACGGACTGACAAAACCGCAGGTCAGGGGGGGTCGGTTGTGTCAGTGAGTGTCGGTCGGTGTGAGAGAGAAACTGACAAAGTGTGAATGACTGACAAAGTGTGGTTACTTGCCAGTAACTGACAATGACTGACAAAGTGCCTGGTCAGAGGGGGTCGGTTGTGTACGTTGGGGTGAGTTGTAAAAACCACTCCTCACCCTACAATATTAGGATACCCCCTAATGGGGTATCCATATTGGAGGGTGGTTTAGATTTTTTGATGTAAATTGATTATTAGTTTTGAATTTTGTTTGAGGTTAGTTTAGAGCAAAGGCGATAACTGATTATACACATATGAGCGAATAAAGGCGATTACTTCTATATGCTTTAATGCCCATTATATGTGATTCTCAGAGAAAATGGGCAATTACACTCCCTATCTGCACATATCAAACGTGAACTAGAACATATCACGGTCCGCATATTTCTCGAGCCGTCACCCTGTAGGACTAAGCCAAAGACTATTATGCGCTCGAGATTATACTTTATACGATATATTAGTTGATTGCTGGTTTATTTGTATTTGGCCCGCTCGAGGATATTGCGATATGGCGGTATAAGTCTAATCTGATTATGTGCGAGGCAGCCCGGCGGCGTTGTTTCCATGCGGGCGCTTAGTTTTCGGGGAAATACGAATGGCCCGGCATATTTCAGCCGGGCCACTCTCTATGCTATTTAGTTATGAGGAGCGAGATGAATTACTCGCTCGCCTGCTGCGGGAAAACCGTAAGCATGTAGTTCGCGGTCTTGCCAGCGTAGGAGAACTCGACAGACGAGGCATTACGCCAATCCGAGTTAGTCGCTTCCGCTGCGGCGAAAAGATCGGCTGCCGTGAGTGCGCAATCCTTCGCGCCTGCGGCCTTTTCGCGCTTGACAATTTCGGCGGCAACGGCCGTGAAGGTAACGGACGGGACGATATTCCCGTCTTTATCCTTTTTGGTCGAGACAAAATCGACTCCGTCAATCTTCACCCCGGAAAGACGCGGGCGCGCAATCCCGGTTTGTGATCCGCTCGCCTTACCCGTATTGCCGCGGAAGGTCAGCATCTCGGGCAGAGAATTGAGCCATTCTTCCGTGTAATCCGGCTGCATCTTTGCGAGGTCGGTTGCGGCCTTGACCTTTGCGCGCATGTCTTTGTGCTGAGATTTGAGGGTTTCGAGTTCCGTGTCGGAGATCGTTTCTCCGGCGGGAATCAGTGTGGCCTTGACATATTCCTCGACTTGCTTACGCGCGGCCTCGACCTTAGCCAAAGCGGCCTCTTCAAACTCGCGGAACTTCACGACCTTGGGGTCCTCGGACGTTTTGATCGTTTCATGGATCAACTTGCCCGATTGCTTTTCGTTGGCAGCTGCGACGCGAGAGGCAATCTTGTTTGCCTCAGTGGCAATGGCGGAAATGGCTTCGGCCAGGGGGGCGAGGAGGGTTGACATTGTGGTTCCTTTCGGTTGGGTGGTGCTTTGTGTTGGTTGTGGTGCTGTCTCTTAGTGTACCAGAGACCTAGTACACATGAGAGAGAATGAGGTGTGACCTAGGTCACAGTCTGATTACGGTTGGTCCGTTCCGTCCGGCTCGTCTGCGATTTGCTGGGGCGTGGCCAGGGTCCCAACATCTCATGATTGGGATTGGCGTCGCCCATTGTGAACGGAGATACTGGAGTGCTGCCCGCGAAAAGCAATGTGAGGATGAGTGCGAGCAAAACGATAGTGCGTGTGTTCGTGCTCATGATAGTTCACCTTTCGAGTAGTTTCGTTTTTCTTTTGCCGTCCGCTCCCTACTATAGCATGAGCGCGCATATTGGGAGGCATCTTGTCACGGGGATTGGCGCGGCGTTGTTTCCATAAGGGATTTGGTTATACTATAAATGAAAAATCTCCATGTATACTAGAATTTCCAAATTTTAAACTCTTGACACCTTATGTATACTAGAACCATGAATATTATTACCGAACTCCGCGCTAGTGCGGGTCTTTCTCAACAAGAATTAGCTGCTTTGGCAGATATAACTAGAAGATACATTATCTCATTAGAGAAAGGTATCCCTAATTCAGTGCCAATCCGTGTTCTAGAGGTCCTATCGGAGGGTACCGGAGTGACCCCCGATTCCATACGCAAAGAATATTCAAAATCCAAAGAGATGAAAATTGAGCATTATATTGATCTTGTAAATGACGCATTACAGTTAAGCGACCGTAATGACATTATTAAGATGGACATGACAGATTTTCGTTACCATCTAGAAGATCTAACTAGTCTAAGTATGACACAGATTAAGTTCTGTGAATATTTTGGTATTAATCCGGCGGCACTCTCTATTTACGAACGTGGGGCCTGTAGGACTATGCCAAAAGAAATTCTTGAAGTTTTTATAAAATTAGGTTTTTCTCTAGAACAGGCTGGGAGTATTAATGTCAATACCTGCGTTCAGTAATAAATTAGTACCTAAGCCTAGGGAACCTAAATTAATACCGCCGCCTATTAAAACTAGTGTAGAAACTTTTGATAGAATTACAGAAGCGGCTACACTTTTTTACCAGAAATTAAATGGGAGTCGGCTGCCTAGTATTCAGGAATTAGCAACCTATACTGGCCTGTCGGAAAAGAAAATAGTAAGTGTTATTACGTCGCACCAATTCTTAGTTAGGATGAGCCAACGAGGGATAACCTGGTCAAGTAAGAAAAGAATACTAGAGGAACTGACGCCGGAGCAAGTAGCAGCAATAACAGTTATTACAGACCCAACGCTAAAATTAGATCTTAGAGCAAGATTAAAGCGTGCTGGTATACCGTACTCAGTTTATAGAAACTGGTTACGTAACCCAGCATTTTCACAGGTAGTTAAATCGACAGCAGAAATGACGTTAGAAGATCACTTACCAGACTTCCACACTAAAATTGTAGAGCGTGGTTTAAGTGGCGATCTTAATGCTATTAAGTTCGCATATGAGTTGACTGGTAGACATGACCCCGCAAAACAACAAATGGTTGACCTTAATAGGATGGTCATGCTACTATTAGAAGTGATTACGAAATATATTCGTGATCCACAGGTACTGACACAGATTAATAATGATGTGGACTTAATTCTAAAAGGTAAGACACCTGCGGCTATTGACATGCTTCCAGCTAATTATGTATTGCCTGGCGAATTAAAAGAGTCTGAGGTAGAATTACCACCTATTGGCTTCTTTGAATGGGAGACAGATGAGCACTAACCACGCTAGAATTCCTGCGATATTACTTGCAGGAGATGGTGGTCCGGGAGAAGGTGGAGATGACGTAGTAAATGTTACCACACAAATAGCCAATAATTTTTCGCTACTTGCAGATTTATCTGGAGTGGTAAGATTTACTACTCTTGCTGGAAAACCTGTTTCTAATAACTTTGCTGGAAAGATTGCTCAAGAAATAGATACTGGTAATCTTTTTATCTATGATGGGGCACAGTGGCAAATTTTACAAGGTACTACACACGTATGTACTAGTGGGACAAGACCATCAGGGGCTTCCTACACACTCTATAACGGTCTTAAGATTTTTGAGACTGATACTAAAATAGAAAGAGTATACAATACTACACTTTCTCGCTGGCAATGGATTAGTGGATCTAAAGAAATGCGTCAAATTTCTTTACCTCTAAAGTCTGGTACTATTGGCTCTTATGTAACTTTTCCTATAGTAGCAGGAGGAACAGTAGTAGCACAGACTAATGATCCAGATTCTGTTTTTAGTATTGATACAACTGCAAGTGCTGAAGGTATTAAAGTCAGGGATGCCGGTTTTTATAGAGCTTCTATATATGTTACTAGTAGTATAAATAACGCTGATGCACTATGTACAATTTTTGTTGGAGGCTCTAATATATTCGTATCTTATAAATTTGGTCCCTCTGGAGCTATTTTAGGCGCTTCTATCCCATTAAAAGCTGGTATTAATGATGTTTTTATTCCTAAAATTTACACATATTCAGGAGCACCGACCTTTAATGGTTGGATGACTGTAGAAAAAATAAGCGAGGTTTAATAATGGAAATTAATGTTCCTCGTGAGGAGCTAGAGATAGTACCTGATTTACCTACAGAGGACTGGTATCCTGAAGAATACATTGCTCCTAGTTTTGATGATCCAGGCGATTTCGATGCCCCTCTTGGCGCAAAGATAGAAGATGAAAATGCCTAATCTATGGATACCTGGCGCCACTATTGTTCCCTGCCATTTAGATGGTGGTTCAATGATGGGGACTGGTGAAAAATACGCTACTATACATACATATGAATCTAGAGGATACGGTTTAAGTGCAACAGAGGGTGCTAGAAGATTAGTAGCCGCAGGGCATGGATGCACAGGTACTTTTAATCCAGTAACTGGTGAAATAGCCCAGATGGTCCCTGCTAATCGTGCTTCTAGAACACTAGTTAATGTATCCGGTGGAGTTCAAACTAACCGTGCGGGAAGTTTTCATGCACAGTGGGAAGTAATTGGAGACGCTGCTAGACCTTGGACACAGGATTTAACAGAGGCTGGTAAGATAGGGCTAGCCAAAATTATCGAGTGGCATGATAGTTGGGGAGTTCCTAGAGTATGGCCCGCTGGGCCACCAAATCCATTCCCAGCAGGACCTTTACAGGCTTTTGCGCCGGGACCTTCTGGTTACTATGGGCATAGTCAATGGAAAGAAAATAGGAATGGGCATGGTGATCCCGGCGCATTAAATACTACCATTTTCTTTGGTGGGGTGCCAATTATTCCCCCTATTCCAGTTCCTGTTCCTACTCCCGTACCCCCTGTAGGAGAAAAAATACCTCCAACACAAAGTTATCATGGCTGGGTGTATATGTCTAAGATAAGACGTGGAGTTAGAAATTCTCAAAGTGTTAGAAATCTACAGGAAGCGCTTAGAGATTATCCTGGTATTAAAACTATTGCTCTAAGTCCTTCTGGTGTAGATGGTATTTATGGTAAAGAAACTGAAGCTATGGTAAAATTAGTCTATGATACTTTCCATCAATGGCAGCCATCTTTTGGATGGAATAAAGGAGATCCTGCTTCTCCTGGGCCAAAACTACTTGCAAAATTAGGATTAAGAGTAATTAATAAGTAAATCATATAATTTAGTGGGCGTAATCTTTTAGGTTACGCCCACTAAACGTACTAAAGGATTAAAATGGATAAGGATAAGCCTTCTTCGAAAGAAGTATCTCTATTCCACACCAATTCAGATGTGGATGGTAGTTCAAAAGCATTACATCATTCTCTTGGCTCTAATAGAGGGCAGGCTTCTCCTGGAGATCATACTCATGACGGTGGAACTTCTAAACTACTTTTAGAAGGAGTTTCTATATCTGGAAGCCGCTCTAGTGGTGGAGCATTATTAAGTATTATATCTATTCTAACTTCTTTAGGGGCTACAGATGCCACCACGGCGTAGGACAACTGGATTAGTTCCTACTCTTGATCCTAATGATGCACTAGAGAGATTACAAGAAGGAATTAAAGCACAGATATCTAGACCTAATATTTATGCCTATAAGCCGCATGATAAACAATTTGCTTTCCATAAATCAACTAAGCATACTGTTTTATACATTGGTGGTAACCGTTCTGGCAAAACAGTTGGTGGCGCTGTAGAGACTGTCTATAGATTAACTGGTAGGCATCCATATAAAAAAGTTCCAGATTGTCCTGTACGAGGACGCGCCGTAGCAGTAGACTTTAACTATGGTGTTGATATGATTATGATACCTCAGATAAGTCAATTTATGCCACCTAGTTATCTTATTAACGGTAGTTGGGAAGATAGTTACGATAAAGAGCATAGAGTTTTAACTCTTGCTAATAAATCTTTTCTTGAATTTAGATCATACGACCAAGATTTAGAGAAATTCGCGGGTACTTCTAGACATTTTACTTGGTATGATGAAGAACCACCTAAGCATATTTACAATGAGTGTCAGGCTCGTTTAATTGATACTAATGGTGATGCTTATTTAACTATGACACCTGTAGAAGGAATGTCATGGGTATTTGATGATATCTATACTCCAGGTAAAAATGGGAGTAACGATATTGAGATTATTGAAATTGAAATGTCAGAGAATCCATATATTTCTAAAGAATCTTCTAGAAGGTATTTAGCAAGTTTAGATCCAGAGGAAAGAAAAGCCCGTGAGCGCGGAGAATTCGTTGCTATGGGAGGTAAAGTATTTAAAAACTTTAGTAAAGATATACATATTATACCTCCTGTAGTTCCTCCTAAAGACTGGGAATGGTATGTATCTTTAGATCATGGATATAATAATCCTACAGCAATGCTATGGCACGCTGTAAGTAAAGATAATCGTATTATTACATTTGCTGAGCACTATAAATCTGAGATGACAGTTCCAGAGCACGCTCAAATTTTTCATTTAAGAAATGCTGGATTTGAAAGAATACCTGATTTCGTAGTAGGCGATCCTGCTATGTCTCAGCGTAGCGGAATTACTGGTACATCTATATTTCAAGAATATGCTGATAGAGGTATTTATATCTCTCCCGCAAATAATGATGTAGATAGCGGAATTAACCGTATGCTACAATATCTACGTGGAGATAAGCCTAGGTGGCAGATAACTGAGAATTGTGTATCTTTAATAGGAGAAATGCAAAAACTTAGATGGGCAACCTTTAACTCTAGAAAACTTCAGTATGAAAAAAATAGACAAGAAAAGATCCATAAAAAAGACGATCACGCTTGTGATTCAGCGCGTTATTTATTTAGTTTTATGCCAGACTTAACTCCTAGCGATATTGATCCTATATCATTAATAGATAACAATATTTTAAATGCTCCTAGAGCATTCAGATCTTGGGACGAAATAATAGCACCAGCTAATAGTGGAGCAGTTACGGTTTCTATTAATAAACCATTAGAAGCTATAATTAATTGGCAGACAACATTAGCCGCTGAACTTTATGAAAATGAGTAGACAAAGGTTGTTATACTACTTATATCCACGCATAGGGCGTGTATTAGGAGACCAAAATGACACAGCAGTTATTTAATCTAAACGATTCAATTACTGGGCGAGATGGCGGACCTTATCTCGATGAAGAAGAAGCGAGAGAGGCTGAAATAAGACGTGCTCGCATAGAAGGACGTGAACCCGATCTAGAGAAACCTCCGGCTACTGCTGGTATTCCTCTAGTAACTTCGTCTGAACTACTTTCAACTACTACAATAAATAATATTCCATCTCAAGATGGTGTTGTCGGCGCTTCTGATCTTCTTGTTAAAGGTGCTGTAGATGATCCTAATGTTCTTTTACAGCCTCGTGGTGAGAGAGATATTGAAGCACTTAGAGATGAAGACCTTATTGATAAAGGTACAGTTGACCCTACGGTAAACGGTGGAGAATCTCTTTCTGATCTTGGTAAAGAGCCGACTACTGAGACTAAGACAACTACTAAGACAGTCAAGGCTTAATCATGACTCATTCTCCTGTGCTAGAGCGTTTTCAGTTATTAGATAAGCCTATAGCCGCCCCAGGTAAGTGTGCTGTATGTGGTTCAGTATCTAGACCAGTTATTGATTTTAATTTTAATCTTGATTGGTATGGTGCAGTTTATTTTTGTATTGAGTGTATGCAAGCAGCGGCTAAGGCTATTGGTCTAGTTTCTATAAAAGAATATACTGCTCTAGCACAGGAGAATGCTGACGTAATTATTAAGTTTTGCGAAGAAAATAGTTTTGTAATTGTTACTAGGGAGCAGTATGAGCAATATAAGTCTTTTATTGGTTTCCTTGCTACTAGCGTCAGTGCTATTGCTAATAGTTTTCCTATTCCTGTGGAAACTACTAATGAGCCACAGAGAGCAGATAGAGCAGCTAAATCAACAGTCGAGCCAGAATCAGTTAAAGACGACTCAACTGATAGTGGAGCAATTGTCGAAAGCCTTAGCGATGCTGGGGACAAAGGACCCATTAGCTTTTCAGACAGTCCAACTAGCAACTTTACCTTTGAATGATACCCCAGTAGATCAATCAGATAGCGCAGAGGCTGAAAGATTTACAAATAACTATGGCCCTGTAGGCTACACAATGGACCCATTTGAGTTTGACTTATTAGAGACAGAGCACCTAAACGATGGCTCTCCAAGATAGTATAAAAAATCCAGTAGAGGCTTTACGAAGACAAAGAGAAATGGCTGAATTAGCCTCCTGGGTTAAATCTCAATATGATAAGCATAAGGCTGCCCGGCTTCAATACGAACGCCAGTGGCAGTTAAACTATGCCTTTTTTAAAGGTAGGCAAAACGTAGCATTTAGAGCAGGTATTGCAGGCTCTATTAATTCCGGTCTAGTTGTACCTAAAGCGCCCCCTCATAGAGTACGTCACATAACTAATAGAGTTAAGCCTATTATTCGTACTGAACTAGCCAGATTAATTAGCAATAAACCTAATGCTTCCGTAGTTCCATCATCTATAAGCGATGAAGACTTATTTGCTGCTCAGGCTGGCGAGCAACTTTGGGAGTCTATATACTATCAAAAGCAATTACATAAAATATACACTAGGGCAGCATTTTGGGTATGTATTACTGGAACAGGCTTTATTAAAGACTGGTGGGATACTTCAGCAGTAGTCCAGGTAAGTGATAGTATCGCTTATAAGGGGGATATTCAATTTGGAGCAGTAACTCCCTTCCATGTAATTATTCCTGATTTAATGGAAGAGGAAATAGAAAGTCAGCCTTGGGTTATTAATGTTTATACTAAACCTGTAGAGTGGGCTAATACATTTTTTCAGGAGTCTTTTGCAGCAGATACTGTGGCTGCTACTGAGATAATGGGAGAGTCTTTCTTTAAGACACAGTCTTCTGATTCTAAACCTGACTCTGTTCTTATAATGGAGATGTGGCTAAAACCTGGCTCTCATAGACTATTTCCTGCTGGCGGCATGGTTACTTGTGTTAATGGTAAAGTAAAAGTATTCTTCAATGAAGGTCTACCATTTAAACATGGCGAGTATCCTTTTACTAAGTTTAGTCATATTCCTACAGGTGAATTTTATGCTGACTCTGTTATCAATGATTTAATTGATCCTCAGAGAGAATATAATAGAACTAGGTCTCAAGTTATTGAAGCCAAGAATAGAATGGCTAAACCTCAATTAATTGCTCCACAAGGTTCAGTTAATGCTGCAAGTATAACTACTCAGCCTGGTCAAGTTATTTTCTATAAGCATGGAATGAATCCTCCACAGCCGCTCCCTCTACAACCGCTTCCTAGTTATGTTCTACAGGAATTAGAACGTACCATTGGAGACATGGAAGATATTTCTTCCCAGCATCAAATTTCTAGAGGACAGGCTCCTAATGGAGTAACTGCGGCTACTGCTATTTCGTATCTACAAGAACGTGACGATTCTCCGCTTACTTCTACCTATCAATCAATTGAATTTGGATGGGAAAAGTTAGCAAAGCATACTCTATCTCATGTTAATCAATTTTGGGATACAGAGAGAATTGTTAGCGGTACTGGTATTGAAGGTACCTTTGACGCTATTACTCTTAAGGGTAGTCAAATTGCTAGCGGTTTAGATATTAGAGTAGAGGCCGGATCAGCATTACCTGTATCTAAAGCAGCAAAACAAGCCTTTTTAATGGATATGATGAAGATGGGATTCATAGATCCGAATAAAGGTTTGTCTATGATGGATATGGGTGGTATTGATAAACTATATAATGAACTTAAAGCAGACGAACGTCAAGCAAAGAGAGAAAATCTTAAACTCAGAAGTTTAGAAGTTCGAGATATTATAGCAAGACTGCAACAAGTTGCTAATGCTAAACAGCAAGCAGAAATGTTTATGCAGGAGCAGCAGGTACAAACAGGAATGCAAACGTTACAGCAGCAAAATTCAACGCCTGAGATTCCACCAGAATTTGCTGATGCTCAACAGACTATGGCTATGCAAGAACAGCCAACAGAATTGCCCATGATTACCGGAGATGCGGGATTTGGGCAAGATACCCAGTCTCAAGCGCCGCTAGTTCCTTCGGAATCTATTGTAAATGTTAATACCTGGGATAATCACCAAGTACATATTGAAGTACATAATTTATTCAGAAAGTCTCAGGCTTTTGAGATACTTCCTGAACTAGTTAAGCAGCAATTTGAGGCTCACGTTCAATTACATGCTCTGGCATTAAACCAGGCTGCAATGAATGCTCAAATGCAAATGCCTGGTCCTGCAATGGATAATCCTTTTGCGGGGGCACATAATGGCAGTGGAACCCCTGTAGGATCTAATCAATTTGGTCCTCCTGGAATAGAAAGTGGAGCAATACCAAATGGCTAATTTCGATATTGGAAATAGACAAAAAGTTGTAGATAAAAGAGCAGGTCGTGGTACCACTACCTCTCCACTTACTACTACAGATACAAATGCACGAGATATTACTACCTCGCGTGCTCGTCTCACAGCAATAAGTGCAACTACATATACTGCTGCTAGGCTTAATGCAATGACAGAAAATGATATGTTATATGCACTTCGTATGAATGATGATTTAGCTGGAGTAAAGTAATGAAAAATTTGCTTAAGCCAGTAGTACGTAGTTGGGCATATAGAGTTGCTCTTGCTGTTTGTGTTTTATTATCTGTAAAAGGATATATAGATAATCAAGAAGTTTTATATTGGAATCTACTGTTCGCTGCTCTTTTTGGAATGGCAGATTCACATGTAATACCAGCATCAGAAGATGATAATCAAGATATTTAAAGACTTGACGCTTTAAACTATACTAAAAGTGCTAGGGCCACTCATGGTACGGCAATACAACAGGAGTTAGAATGTCGGATTTTACAGTTGACACAAGTGGATTAGGCGGGGAAGTAGCCTCTCAGATTACAGACACAGGTACAGATGTAAGTCCAGGGCCAGTAACTGAACAGTCTGAGACTATTAACCCCGCATGGAATGAACTTTTAGGAATTCTTCCTGATCCATTTAAGCCGCTTGTAACTCCGCATCTTCGCAAATGGGATAAGAATTTTACAGAGGTACAGACTAAGTATAAGCCATTTGATACTTTCTTAGAGCAGGGTGTCAATCCTGAGGATTTGACTAATGCCTATCAAGTTTTTAGAGTTTTAAATGACAATCCTCGCGCTATTTATGATAGAATGGTTGAAACTTTTGGTGCAGAGTGGGGATTAACTAATCCTTCTACACCTGTTCCAAATGCAGTCCAGGGCCAAAATTCCCCTATTGAAGAAGAACTTGATTTTAGTAACTTCCCTGGGATAGAAAATGATCCCAAATTTAAAGAACTTATGAAAAATCAAGAAGTTTTAGCACAGTATTTATTTGCACAAGAACAGGCTAAAAAAGAAGCAGAAGCAGATCAAGCGCTTGCAACAGAACTAGATAATCTTCGTACTAAATATGGAGATTTTCCAGAAGATATTGTTATGGGTCTAGCAGTATCTGGAATGTCGCTTGAAAAAGCGGTTCAGAGAGCAACTCAACTAACAGGACAGCAAAGAACTGCTCCATCTGCTCCACAAATTATGCCCACAAATGGTGGATTACCTTCAAATGCGATTGATGTAACCTCTCTAACTCCTAAAGATACGCGCGGTTTAGCGCTCGCATTCATAAATTCAAGTAAAGGACAGTAAAAAATGGGTGCTACCCTAGCAACAGTAGCCAGCCTCTGTAAAGAAATTTACGAGCCTCGGCTACGTAAGCAACTTAATGATGATGCCGTTACTATTAAGCGTGTTACACGCTCTAGTGAAGGTATTGAAACTAATGTTGGCGGACGTTATGTAACGTTCCCTATTAAGACCAGACGTAATGCTGGTATTGGCGCTAGAAATGAAATGGAAGCATTACCTGTTCCGGGTCAGCAAGGATACAATGCTGCTCGTGTCGGTCTAAAATACCTTTATGGCGGTATTAGACTTTCTGGTCAAACTATTGAACTAGTCAATACTAATCCTCAAGCATTTATTAGTGCTCTTGAATCTGAGGTTGATGGTTTAAAGACTGATCTAGCAAAAGATCAAAACCGACAGGTTTATGGGGATGGTTCTGGTGCTATCGCTGTAGCAGGTACTCTAACTGCCGGTACTAATACCTTCCTTGCTAAAGATGCTATGTATGCCCAATCAGGTATGCAGATTGATATTATTGATGGTACTACTCTTGGTAACCCCAACCCAACTGTAAAGGCTTCTAACCGGCAAATTACGGGTATTAACGTATCTACTAACGTTATTACCTTTGACGGTGCTGTAGTTTCTACAGCGGTTGGCGATATTGTTGTTAGAACTGGTAACGTTAACCGCGAGTGGACTGGTTTTACTAAGATTTTTAAGACCACTGGCTCTCTATATAATATTGACCCTGCAACTGAACCTATTTGGGCTGCTGTAGTAGATTCCAACTCTGGCGTAAATAGACCTCTGTCTGAGGGTCTTATGATTGCTCTAGCAGATAATATTCGCGTTAATGGTGGTAAAACTACTGCTATTTTTTCTAATCTTGGTGTTCGTCGTGCTTACTTTAACCTCCTAGTTCAGCAGAGACAATATACCAATACTAAAGACTTTGGTGGCGGCTTTACTGGCCTTACATTTACAACTGATAAAGGTGAAATTCCTGTAGCGGTAGATGTAGATGCCCCAAAGAATACTTTGTTCTTTGCTAACGAAGATGAATTAACTGTCTATCGTCAGGCAGATTGGGAATTCATGGATCGTGATGGAAGTATGTGGAACCGAGTTGCTGGTTATGATGCTTATGAGGCTATTATGTACCAGTATTCTGAACTAGGCTGCCACCGTAGGAATACTCAAGGGATACTTGCAGATATTACTGAAGGCTAATTCTTAATAATCTAGTCTGCTAATGGCCGAGTCGTGCGAAACGGCCCGGCCATTAGTATTAGGAGAAAAATGGCTACTCAAACTAGATCAGACGCGCTAATGTCTTCTTTATCTGCACAAGGCCCAGGTTCTTTAGCGGATAGAGAATATAAGAGACTTTTGGCTAGTACTGGCGCATCTAAGAAAACTCTATCTGACATGTATAAACTTGCTATAGAAAAAATTAGAATAGTTGGTCAGAAATGACAGTTATACTAAGTGAATTTGGTGCTTTACCAGTTAAAGCACAGCGTATAGCAGAAATATTACAAGACTATGATCCTACTCTAGAATTACGGTGGATTCCCCCTAAAGATCGTAATTCTTTTGATACTGAGCCATTTGCTGTATGGCATAATCCTGTAGGTCTGCCTTCCTATATGATAATGACATTAAAAGAAGATCAGTTAGATCACAGAGTTCTTGCTGCTATATTTAATGCTAATAACAATAACGGAAATGTTCTTGACAGGCTAGAAGCAGAGGAAGCAGCCAAAAAACTTATTAAATACAAAGAAGAATTAGACTCGCAGGAAGAGCGTAGAGAGTTCTCTGTATGGGCTCTTAGGCAAAATAAAACAGTTAAGCATAATGGAATCGTGTATAAATAATGACTACTATTGACACGCTAGAGTCAAAACTCTCTTCTTTATTGTCTAAACTGGCAACTCTTGAAATTAATAAAAATTTTTTTAATTCTAAGTTTCCAGATGGTATTGATATCGGTGGTGGCGTCACGAGCCCTCCCCGCACCATCGCCATTCTGGGCGACTCGATCACCGAGAACTCGGGCACTTGGCCTGCCCGTTTCGAGGCAGGTAACGAGGCCGTCACGGCGTTCTACAATGACCAGCGCGGCGCGATTGGATGGGCGCTCAACCGACTCAAGCAGCCGCTGAAGTTCGTTGGAGACTTCGGCGTCAACGGCAATACCACTGCGATGATTCTTGCCCGAGTTTCCGACGTAATCGCTCTCGCCCCCGGCTACGTCGTGCTACTTGGCGGGGCCAATGACGTTACTTACACAACCCCAGCCGCAACTATTATCGCTAATCTTTCAGCAACTGTAGACGCACTGACTGCCGCAGGTATCCGAGTCCTGCTCGGAGAGATTACGCCGTGGACGGCGGCTGGGCCTGTGGTCGCCAATGCTACCCAGGTTGCCATTATCACCGAGGTAAACACTTGGGTTCGCTCACAATCTAAGGCAGTCCCGGTGCCGTGGGCGGGGATTATGTCCGACCCGACTACCGGCAACTACCTCGTCTCCGCATTCTCGACAGCCTCACCGCTGCATCCCAACAGCGAAGGCGGCGCGCGTATGGGGCAGGTGCTCGCGGAAGTGTTAAGCGGCTTAGTCCCGACGATTGACCCGTTTAGGCCCGCTGGTGATCCTGCACAGGTGCTTGCTAATCCCAATCAGGTAGGGGCGGGCGTGCCTACCTCGTGGGCCGCGTCCAACGCAGCCGGGGCGACCTATGTCCAATCTAAGGTCCCACGCACCGACAATAAGCCCGGCGAATGGGTCCAGTTCGCGGTATCTGCCAACGGCTCGAATGAGCACTTTTACCAGCAGATCATTACTCCGCTGAACGCCAAGATTGCCGTGGGCGATTACGTGCGCGGCCTGTGGGAGTACGAGATTTCCGCCCCCGGCTCTCCGTTTGTCACCTGCTACTTCAAGATCGAGTTCCGCGACGTGGGCGGCGCAACAATCCTGACAACCTCTGACAACTTCGCACTCTCCCAGCCCCCAGCAGGCGCCGCGCATTACCCGTCCTCCGGTGTCATGCGAACACCAGAGGTGCAGGTGCCTCCGCTTGCCACGATGGTCATCTTTCGCGCCGTCATGTACGGCGTGGCGACCTACCGTTGGGGTCGGGCAGACCTCCGCAAGGTCGCCGTTGACCAGGTCTGACGGGCGGCACGTTGCGACCGGCGTGAGGAACCTCTACATTAACTTCTATAGCTAACGGACTACTGACGGCAGCTAACTCTAGGTTCTTTTATACAAGTGATGTAGCATCAACTTCTATGCCTGCAACCCTAGCAACTTTTACAGCTTTAAATACTAATTATTGGGCGGCGGTTAATTAATGACAAACTTTTTAAATCCCGGTGGTACAGTTACAATTTTACCTTCTTCTGAATCTTTGGACTTAGCTAGAACACTGATTGTCTTAGAAAAAATAATAGACTATCTAGACAATACAGTAACTAATTTAAATACCGCTTACGATGTATTAAATAGGTGACATTATGGGTTATTATCCCTCTACGTACACTGGAACAGATGTTGCTACTGATATAAAAAGAATATTCGGTGACGAAGCCGGTGTTCAGATAACAGATTCGGATATTATTCGCTGGATTGATGTGGGCCAGTTAGAGATATTAAAAAATACTCAAATATTAAAAGCAACTTCCACATCTGATTTAATTGCTGGGCAAGTAAAATACTCTTTGGCTAGTCTGAAGATACTCAAAATTCAATCTATACATGTCAATGGTCTCCCAATTCCTTTTATATCTTTCCAAGAAGCAGAACAGTATATAGCACCTAATGATCCTATTAATGATGCTAAAGGTACCCCTCAGGTATGGACAGAGTGGGCAGGTAATATTCATTTGTATCCTGCACCCCCTACTACCGTTTCTGGCGGTTTGAGTATATTTTATCTTCCTGCTCCCGCTAAATTAGCCCAGTTATCTGATTCTTTATCTATACCAGATACTTATTACAACGACCTCCTTAATTTTGTTTTATCCAAAGCGTATGAATTAGACGAGGACCCCCAGAATTCTCAGTTTAAGCTAGGGCAGTTCACCCAGAGTCTAGATGGGATGGCTAATAATGAAAATGTACCGCAAGTAGCTTATTATCCCGTTATAACTGTTTTGCCTGAGGATGAATGATGTCAGGAACTCCTGTAAAGATTGGACCGTTCACAAATGGTCTTAATATTTTAAACGAGCCGACCACCATAGCGGATACTGAGTGCGTCGAATTACTTAATTTTGATGTTGACTTAGACGGCTCTATTGTCAGCAGACCTCCTATTATAGCGATAGCAAATGGTATAACAGGAGGCACTCATTATCTAGGTATGTTCATATCTACTACAGGGGTTGTTTATTTTATATATCAAATTGGCACAACCTGTAGGGCTTATGATGTGGCAGGAAATAGTTGGTCTACTATAGTCAGTAATACTATCATTAGTAACTGTATTCAGTATCAAAATAAATTGTGGCTTATTGCAGATATTACTAGTGCTAGTAACGGCGGATCATGGGAACCTGTAGGCGGCTTTACATTAGTAGCCTCTATGCCTAGAGGTATTTTTGGATGCGTGTATAAAGAACGTTTATTTATTGCAACTGGTCCCGGCTCTACCAACCCTAGTAGGATAAATTTTTCCGGGGCTGCTAACTTTAGCTCTTGGACCGGTACTGATTTTTTTGATATCGCTAATGGTGATGGCCAGTATATTTTGCGCATACATTCATGGGCAGGACAGATTGCTGTTTTTAAGCAAAATTCAACATACACGTTTGGCTACGATAGTTTACCGACTAAAGGTGTAACACAATTACAATCTAGTACAATAGGTATCGCTTCTACTTGGGCGTTAGCAGAGTTTGAAAATACTTTATACGTGCTTTGGGGAAATTATTTATACTCTATTACTAACTGGAATTGGGACCAAGTAAATATAAAAGTTCCTTTTTCTCTGTATTCGTATAAAGCAAAAACATCTTGGACTGACTTTACTATCTCTGTAGTAAATAATAGACTGATAGTTAGATTTTATGATAATTTTTACGTATATGGTTTAAAGACTCGTGCTTTTTCAATGTGGAGATTCAACTCAGCATCTTTTACTCCTTCTAGTTTTATTCGATACCCGTTGCTAGACTCTACTACAGGGCAGACTTTCTTTATATGCGCAGATTACGATAAATCTAAATCACGTGTGTATAAATTTATAGACACTATTAGTGGAACTAACACTGAAACTTTTGATTGTTCAATAACAACTAAAACTTATGATTTTAACGTACCCTATACTTTTAAGAGATTATTTCATTGGGGTGTAGATCTATTTGCTAAAAGTCAAGTACAGTTTAAAGTAATCCCTGTAGCTTATAACATTCCAGTAACTTGGGGTCAATTAAACAGTCAAGGAAAAAAATGGAGTGAGCTTAAAACCTGGGCTAGGGTATTAGATGCATCGCTAGATGTAAGCGACTCTATAAATTCTTCTAATCCTGGAAATATTAGAACATATATCAAATTAGTAAAATCGTTGAGATTTAGACAGTTAGCGTTTAGAATCATATCAACAGTAGATGGCTCTATTAGTACAGGGCCCTTGAGAATTTTCTCTGTTACTGCTTTTACAAGTAATAAAGAACTAGTGACTAAGAAGATAAGCTAATGGGAGATCAAAACTTTGCAGCTTACTTAAAAGGTAGACGTCAAGCGTTTAATCCTTTTAGTGCTGGTAATAAGATATATGAAGGTACTTTAAATTCTCCTAACAACGGACCCACTGACGATCCTCTTGCATATAAAGAGCGCGATCAGGAAGCTTTAATTAGAAGAAATGCTTTATTGCGAAGACTTAAAGCTAACTCTAAAGGTAAGTTTATGTCTTCGGCTAGTTTAACACCCTCGCAAAGGAATTGGTAAAATGGCTGTTGCACCTGATAATAGTGGAAGTGCCTCTCCCTTTATTTTTGGTAATGCTAATCCAAATAAACAATTTGTAGGACCTGTAGCTGGACCACCTAAGTCTATAGCCCCGCCTAAAACTACACCAGCAGCACCTAAAAAACCTGTTGCTGTAAATAGGAAACCATCGCCCGCTGTAGGTTCAAATTCTACAGGAGCAATATCTCCTACTGCTCCTGTGCAGCCTAATGTCGATGAGTGGTTAGCAAATGATGTTGCCTATAGGACTCAGAGTAACCAACTAGCAAAAGCATGGGCCGATTATCAGGCGCAATCTAAACAAACTGAAAATCAATACCGTACTGATTATACATCTAAACAATCTGAATTAGGTAAAACAAGAGAACTAGCAGGACAAGAACTAGAAGCTGATTATGCTTCTAGAGGTATGTTAGGATCAGGTCTCTATGCTAAAGCCTATACTGATTACTCTACTGATTATGATAATCGTCAAAAGCAATTAGACACTGGGCTTAGTGATTTTCTTGCTAATCTTTTATCTCAGACAAATAACTATAAGTCAGAACAAGATATTGCTTCCGAAAAAGCTAAGCAGGATGCAATAGCACGTCGTGCTGCCTCTATGGGAGTTTAATATGCCTTCTAATCCTTCTCCTTTTATTATGGGAGATACTCCGTTAGGTTTTGTTGGTCCTACATTAGGTGACCCACAGGATCGGGATAAGCAAGAAGCGGTAGCACAATTAAGGCGTCTTGCTGGTTATCCTGATCCTGATCCTTATGCTTCATTTGATCCTAATGCGATGGCACAATCTGAATTTGCCCCCCAATTTAGTGCCCTTGACGCTGCTATAAAAGAACAGCAGAATAGATATAATACATCAAATGCTGATTTAGCAAAAATGTTTGAGTCTCTTGCACAATCTACACTTGGGCGTACAGGAGATGTTAAAAATTTATATGATTCGTCTGGTAAACAGATGGGTCAAAACTATATGAATGCTGCTGATAATACTACTAGAAATTTTGGCGAGTCTGCTAATAAATTAACGGAACTTATGCAGCGTTTAGGTATCCAGCAAGCAGCTCCTAGTGTATTTGCTCAAAGTCAAGGCGAATTAGGTAGAGCGCTTGCTGATCTTGCTGGACGTTCACAAAATAATGTAGATACTAATACAGCATTGGGTCGTAATGAGATATCTTATCTTGGAAGAACAGCAGATACTAATAGACTTGCTGGAAAAAATGCACAAGCAGATCTTCTTCGTCAATTCCAAGCATTACAGGCTCAGAATGAACAAAAACGTATTGAATTAATGTCTGGCCAACAAAATGCTGCTAATCAGTATGGTCTTAATTTAGCTAAAATGAAACAAGACGCTGCTTTGTCTCAAATAGATCAAGCTAAACTTGAATTAGAAAAGGCTAAATTTGGGCATCAAGTCGCTAACGATGATTTTACTAATTCACTCAAAGCACAAGATGCTCAGTATAGTACAAAAGACCCCAGTGCTGCTTTAAGTAATCGAGCATATGAGATGTTCGGTGGAGATGCCACAGCAGCATCTACTGCTACTCTTGGAATTATTCAAGCGTATCAAAATACAGGAGGTACTTCACTTCCTGCTATGTTAGCAGAAATTGATAACTTAACTACTAGCGATCCTCTTACTAGAGATAGATACAAGCAACTAGCATTAGGATTCTGGCTAGGGATATCTGGAAAATAATATGGGATCAAGCAGTTGGTTAGATAAATATAAGGCTGATTTAGCAGCAATAGTAGCCAAAGGCTCTACTACTAAAGTAAAGTCTCCATATGAAATAGCCAATTTAGTCGCTTCTACGCCTAGATTGGCTAGTGAGGCTGATTTAAAAGATGCTGCTTGGAATACATATAACCCATTTCAAAAAGTTTTATTTGCAGATAATACTCAAAAGATATTAGATGTTCTTTCAAGAGGCATGTACGCTTCTGCATCTCTTGTTAATGAGGCTCAGAAGCAAGCATATGCTGGAGAAAATAAAGGAGATACTCCTAATTTCTGGCAACTTGACAAAGGTAAAATACTTGGTGCTGCTATAGAAGGTCTTGAAGGACAATCAAAAAAGACTTTCTCTGATGTAAATACATCGTGGGAAAGTAATATTAAAGACCCTGTGCAAAAAGAGCATCTTGCTAGTAATACCTGGGGCAAGGGAGTTGCATCTTTCTTAGAAGATGTTTTAGCGGACCCTACTACTTTTATTGGCCCTGGCACAGTAAAAGCAGGAATTAAAAGCGCAAAGAATGTAATTGCTCCGAATGCTAAATTACCTGAAATAGCACTCAATACTGTAAGAGAAGTTGATCCAGTAAAAATTGCTAAAGAAGAATTAGCAGCTACTGGTAAAACAGTAGTAACTCCCGGTGTCGCTAAAAGTATTGGAATACCTAAGACTAAAATAGTCGAAGCGGACTCTGTAGTAGCAAAAACTATAGCAGACGCTACTGAATCAGCCAATAAATTTATTACCGGAAATAAAGCAAAATGGTTAGAAGGATTGACCGCTACAGGGGTAGAGAGAAACCCTGCGGCTGTCCGTGCGGCGCTCCTGGCTCAACGTGACACGCTCACAAGGGGCGTAGAGAGTCTACGTTACGCCGACGATGTTAAAAGTAAGATTCCGTCTATCTATAAAGAAACTACATCAACTAGACCAACTGTTAAATCTGTAGAAGAGACAATTAAAGTACCTGGAAGAAAAATAGTAGAGTCTGCTAAATTTAATACTGTCAAAAGACTTGTCTTACAAGAACCAGAACGATTTGGCCTTACTATAACTAAAGATGGAATTAAGGCAGGAGAACGGACTTTCCCGCTTACTGAGATTAATGGGATGGTTAACCATATTCTACCTAAGATTACCCCTGAACATCTTGCTAAGTATACTGTTAAGTTAGAGGGTAGAAGTGGAGTTTCTCATGAAATACCTGCTTCTATATACCTAAAGGCTCTTACTACTGGAAAAATTCCTACAGGAGCCCCTGTAGGACTAAAAGAGTTCTTTGTTCCAAAAGGCTCGACCAAAGTACCTATTACTGAGTATATAAAGGGAAAAAAGCTTAAATACTCTGAGGCTGCTAAGCCAAGAGACGAAAAAGTAATTAAGCAATTAGAAGTAGCATTAGAGACTGTGCCAGACTTTAGTAGAATAACTGCTAAAGAACTTGCTATATGGAAAAAATCTCTTAGTGGTGTTCTTGATCCAGAAGACATTAAAATACTTACGGCTACTAGAAGTAAAACTAGTTTTGAGACTAAACTGGAAGAACTCTTTAACAAAAAAGTTCCTAAAGATTACGGCTCTTTTGATGAAATCATTGCTGCTGTAGAAAAAGGTTCTGTATCTAAAGAAGAACTTAGTAGAGTTCTGGCTTTGCATGGTAATGCAAAGTCTATTTCTGGTGCTCAAAAGTTCTTAAATGATCTTAATGCTAGAATTGAAAGACTAAATATCCCGTCCGCAGAGGAATTAATTTCTAGCGCCGCCAAGGGCGATAAAAAAGCAATTGAAACTTTAGAATTTACTCCTGTATCTTTGACTAATGCAGAAAAAGAAGTAGTATCTAGAATTGTATCTCATGTAGTTAAAAAAGAATTTATGGACCCTAAAACTTGGAAATATGTAACAAATAAGGGTACACTAAGAACCTCTCCTACTTTAGGAGAAGGTCTTGGGAGAAATTTAAAGGGATTCAATAAATTTAGTCAGTATACACTTCATTCTCAAATTATGCGTGAAGTGTCTGAAATGTTAAAAATAACTGAAGCAGCAAGTCCTGCTAAAATTACACGCGAACAGCGTATGGCTTATGTATACGATCGCTATATGCTCCTTTTAAAAGCATCAGAAGATACTTTAATGTCTAGAGGTATTTCTCCTATTGTTGGAAAAGGTGAGAGAGGACTGCCTCTCTCTTTGCATGATGTGCTATCTGTAATGCCAAGAAATATAGTAGAGCATCGTATGATGGATAGACTTCGTCATATTCCTCCTACTAACTGGCTAGATGCAGCCGGTACATTAGCATATGCCGTTTCTAGAAATGTACCTATTGACTCAGTAATTGAGAATAAAGTATTTTCTGCACTTATGCAAGAAATAGGAAGTGCTAATACTTTTGCTGCTTCTGTCCATAAGGGTATTGCGACAGGCGGTAAGCATAAGTTAATGGCAGCCAGTGATGTTGAGCGACTAGTAAAGAAATTTATATCAGCCGCCCCTCAATTTGCTGCTGCTGTAGAGAGGAACTCTGCTCGCGCTAGCATTAAGTATGGTCAATATGTAGAAGCATTACGAAAAGAAGTTATTGATGGTCTTATTAAAGACATATCTATTAATATAGGAAACTCTAGCGAGATTTTAAAAATAGTAGACGATCTAGATTCATATGTAACACAGGCTGTTCGTACTGTAGATGAGCCTGTGCTTGAAGGTGCTGCTGAGCAAGTAGCTGCTGAGTCTATTACTGCTGTTAATAACATTATTCCAGTCGCAGAAATTCAGTCAGCATTAAGGTCTGAGCGCCTATTTATCAATAAAGGCGTAAACCCTGGTTCTGCTATAATAGATGATGCTCTTAAAACTGTCGATGAACTAGATATGCCAAAAGAATATGTTGCTGATATGTTTGAAAGGCTACAATTAGCACAAGGCGTAGCATTTCTTAGAAATATTTTCCCGCATATTGGAAATAAGTCACTTAGACCATTCTTTTTAGCACATCAAAGTGCCGCCAAAGCAGTCTCTACTAAGTATGCTATGATGCTAGGACGTATAGATAAAACTTATACAAAGACTGAAATTTTAGAGGCTTGGAAGAATATTCAAGATGGAGTTACAGCAGTCGACCCTGCTACTAGGATAGGTGCTGCTCATATTGAACTTTCTCAAGCCATGTCTACTGTGTTTAATCTTAGTCCTAATAGAGGTATTATCACTCTATCTGGTCTTAATTTAAAACATATTAACAGCAAGATGAGTCATTTTGGTATTCCAGAAAAATATCGTTTTACTGGAGATACTTTTGAGAAGGCAATAGTTTCTTATAGAGGATGGGAGAATGTATCTGATCCTCTTGATTTATTATCTAGAGTTCATACTGCTGTCAGGTCTGCTCAAGCAGATAAACTTCTAGCAGATACAATTGCTAGAGAATTTGGTGCTGTTACGGCAACAGCAGAACGTAATGTTAAATTAGTAAATGTGGATAAATCAACGCTTGGTACTTTACTACAAGGGCATTATTTTAGTAAGGAAATTGCTAATCAACTTAGAGTGCTTGAAACTTCTATCGAAGAATTAATGAAGCCTCCATCTATGAATAAATTAGCAAGACTATATGACTCTGCCATTCACTCGTATAAAGCCGGACTAACTATCTATGTGCCGGCTCACCATATGAGAAACATGTATGGTGATATTTGGCTAGCAAGTATGGATGGGTTATTCAATCCTGCTTATTATAAGAAATCAGTAGAAGTTTTAGCATCTAGGAAAACTAACTATAAAGATTTTAATCCAGATGTTTTTAATATTGGATCTTTAGGGAGCGGCAAGCCTGTAATAACTCTTAGATTTAATGGTAAACCTGTAGGATTAACTTCTGATAATCTTTACCGTCTTGCTACTTCTAAGGGTGTTCTTACTGACTATACAGTAATTGAGGATTTGGCTGTAGGTGCCTCAGATACTACTCTAATGACCTCTGTGTCTAAGCAAATTGAAAAGATTAGTCCTTTTAAAGGTGCTGTTCATAATAGAGTAACTAAAGTCGCTGAGTATCGTGAGCATTATGTTAGAATGGCTCACTTCATATACGCACTTGAGCAACAAGGAATTTTAAGAGGAAAAACTTTACAAGAGGCAATTGAAAACGCAGGTCATGCTGCTTCTGCTAGAGTTCGTAAGTGGCACCCCGATGGTTCAGATTATTCTCCCTTTGAGCGTAATCAATTAAGACGTATCATCTTATTTTACTCTTGGGTAAGAAAGGCTATTCCTCTTGTATTAGAGGCTGCTTTTACACAGCCTGGTAGATTTATGATCTATCCTAAGGCTATGTATAATATGGCAGAGTCTAATGGTATTAACCTACAGGGTATGTCTGATCCCTTCCCTATTAACCAACTATTCCCAACTTGGATGCATGAAGAAGCATTAGGTCCACAGATGGGGAGTACGGGTAAATATTTCGGAATTAAACAAGGTGTCCCTGGGCCAGATGTTTTAGAACAGTATTTTAGTTCTCCGCTAGGGACCATGGGTACTTTAATGAGCAGCGTTACACCTGCTATTAGACTACCTTGGGAAATAGTTATGGACCAAAATACTCGTACTAAATCTGAAATTAAAGACTGGCCTAGTTGGTTATTAAATCAGTTGCCATATGGTAGTAGAGTTAATACAATGGCAGGAGAACCTGTAGGAATACCCGCTAAGTCTAATATAGGTTATGAACCTCAGTTAGACCTTCCCGGCGGTGCTACATTAGATAAGAAAGGTATCACAGCTCTTAACTGGCTAACTGGTCTAGGAATTACTGACATGAGTAAGCCCTCTTATCAAAAGAGTGCTCAGTTAGAAATGAAGAATAAGAAATGACAGTATCTTTTCCCGAGCCTCAGCAATTTGATTTTGATAGTGCCATTAGACGACGCCTTGGTATTATTCAAAATAATGCTGCCCAAACTCAAAACAGATTTCTTCAGAATTCTATTAGACCCACCAACCCTGTTATACCCGTCAATACTTATAATGAACAATCTGCCTATCCTTCTACAGGAACTAATGATCTACGAAGTAATATAGTTAAAGAGGCTTCTAAATTGAAAGGGACTCCCTATGTATGGGGTGGGGAGTCCTTTTCAGAAGGTGGCTTTGACTGTTCTGGACTAGTTCAATATGTATATGGTAAATATGGAATGAAAGTTCCAAGAACTGCAAAACAACAAGCCTCTACGTTAGGTAAAGTAACACCGATTAATCAGCTAAGACCAGGAGATTTAGTAGCGTGGGGAAACTCACCTGCTACAGCACATCACATTGCTGTATATGCAGGAAATGGGTTAGTATGGGAATCTCCGCATACAGGGGCATATGTTAGAACTAGACAAGTTTCGCCGGGAGCAGGCGTATTTGGTATTTCAATAAGTATGTTAGGATAGTAGAATGGCATATGATTTTCATTCTGCACTACTTCGTAGGCTGGGCGCTATACAAGAAGTAGGAAATATTCCTATTACTAATAATACATTTGATAGACTTAAGCAACAAAAGGAACTATCAAATAATTATCTAGGGAGTACTGGAGATTTTGGCGCCTTTAGAAATGCTATATCCTCACAAGAGTCTGGTGGAAACTATGGCGCACGTAATGGATCGAGTGGCGCTATGGGTAAATATCAAATTATGCCCGGTAATCTAGGAGGTAAAAATAGTGGCTGGGATTTCGAAGCACTAGGTTTCGATGTAACTCCACAACAATTTCTATCAACCCCATCGTTACAAGAGAAAATTGCTAGTTACAAATTAAAAGAATACTACGATAGATATGGTCCGGCTGGGGCTGCCGTTGCTTGGTATGCTGGCCCAGGTGCTGTCAAAAAATCATCGAATAGTAAGAAAAGCCAAGGTGCTTACCCCTCCATAGATGCGTACAAAAAAAGCATCTTACGCAGAATGGGATTAATATGATGAAGCATGACCATAATCTAGTGTATAAATCTAGAATCGGAGTTACTTTTTTAATAGGCATCGCCCAATTTGTAATGGCTGTATTAGCACTATTTAGTAGACTAAGCGAGCCAGCAGGTTCTGAATATATAGTATTTAATGTCCTTACTGATGATAAGTATTGGTCGGGTATGTTTACAATTTGTGCGATACTAGTATTTATAGGATTTAAACAATATAGACTTCATCCTATATCTATGTCAGTATCATCAGGACTTTTACTAGTATGGGGAATTTTAACAGTTGGGGATATTATAACTAGTCCTGTAGATAATTTTCCTATTGTAGGGGGGGTACTGTCAATTATGTTAGGAATTGTAGCATTCTTTATGTCTCAAATATGGAATGTTATTTTATGGGATATTAAATATAATCACCATACACTTGCTGAAGCAGGGGCCCAGATTACCTGGAAAGGGTAGTAATGCTAAACTTAGAAACATTAAATGGTGTTCTAAGTTCAGCATTAGTTATACTAACCTCTATTGCTATTCAATTTAGAAATGCAAGTAAGGCTCAACGTAGGGCTCTTAGATCACTTAGAGATCGTGATATAAAATGGGCCCTGTATGTTCATGACCTTAGAGTTAAGTATGCAGCAGATACTGGAAAAGAACCGCCTACCTTACCTGATAATCTTTTATTTGAATATAGTACTGATTCATAAAATAAGTGTACCACCACTATTCCCTTGACAAGGTATACTAGTGGTGGTACACTTATGTTATGCGTGAATTTGACCTACGATGGAGGAAAAGGGCTGTTTGCGCTATAAATGGACCCCAAGATGATATATTTTTTCTTGTAAAAGGAAGACCCCAGAAAAGACCTCCATATAAGGATTACTGTGAAGTTTGTCCAGTGATTGAAGAATGTCGTGCTATTGGTATTTTAGAAAAGCATTCATTTGGGGTATGGGGTGGTCTTACTGCTTTAGAACTCAGAAATCTTCCATTTGGAATTCGTCAAACTCTATCTGATTGGGCTCAGAAAGCTCTAAATCCTCCAGAGAAAAACCTCCAAGTTCTTCGTTTTCAAAAGGATCAGATTCATCTGGAGTATCTGGAAGACTTTGATATACCTGAGTTTTCCCTTCTTGGATAGCTTTTTGAAGTTCTAAATAGATATATTCTAGAGTTGCTAGAAAATCAGCATCCACTGTCTGTGGAGGTTCGTACTCCTTCCATTTTTCTTCTAAAGATTTAGAGTATGCTTTCCTAGTATATTTCCAAGGCATTTTTGTCATAGCTGTGAAGGCTTTAGCACCACAGGAAGTTGAACAATATGCTACACCATGATAGTTAGTAGCAAATTGTTTTCCACAATGGTCGCATGTTTTAAACAATGCGACTCTAGACCATTTCTTCAGAAAGGTAGCGTTGCTATTTGCCTGCCAGTAGACTTTTTCAGAGATAAAATCTAAATCTCTATAGTCTCTAACATTTTCAAGTAGACCCTCGATCTTACTCGTGTCCATTCCGACACTTTTAAGAAAATCGAGGGTTTTGTCAGTTGTAGACTTAGCGCGTCGTCCCATTAAATTTCCCACTCCCACATATTATTTTTAACTAGCCAGTATACTCCATGATATAGTGCAGAGATACTATGGCTATTTCTATGATTTCGTGGCATTACTACTCCGCTCCACATAGGTCCCATTTTTAGCGGGTCCTGTGCGGGCTGTAGCGCTATAGGTACCTTATGTCTTAATGCCCATGCTTTTACAATACCTTCTGCTTGTGTAACCTCCATACGGGAGCCAGATTGCTGTAGGGCTAAGTGTTTAAACAGTCTAAATTCCTCCATGACTATTTGATCTACTTTACCTAAACTCTCCATATAATGTATGAATTCTTCTAGACCTCTACAGATACCGAAATCTTTTACTTTGCCGTCTAGAAAGATACACCATCCAGTATCTTTACCTGGGTCTATTGCTAACAATATGGTGGGTGGTTTTTCTTGCTGCCCTGGCAATTGGACTTTGGTAGAATTCATCTACTTTTTCTTCCTCTAGTAAGTGTCCTTGACAATGAGCACATTCAGTCTTGAGTAGACCGCTTAGTTCGCAACGCAATTTCTCGCTCAATGTACCACACCGCCTTTTTTAAATCTTCTATTGCTTGTCCTTTTTCGTCAGCGCGCCATATGTATTTTACAGCATTTCCTAAACAAAATCCCATATGTTCCGTTATAGCAATACACTCAACTCCAGAAGGATGAGTTTTATAATGTGTAGGATTTATAGGATCATTCATTATGCCTTTTTTCCTCCATGCCGATATGGACGATTTTCATTGTAGTCCATTTTTAGTTTCATCAGATAGTCAATATTAATTTGTTGTTCAGCCATAGTATCTAGAATTCTAATCATACAGTCTATTAGTTCTACAGCCCATCCTTCTGGTTTTCCCATTACCATTTTAAATGGTTTAGATGTAGGATTACGCCATTCCTCTAGTGCTTCTGATAGCTCAGAATGCATTAATGCGATGACTTCACCAAAATTTCTAGTTCCGTTATCATACCATCCTTTATCATGTGCAGTTTTATTTATTCTCTTTGCTAATCCATTCAAAAACATAATATCATCTTGATCTACTTGTGTGGTCATCTTTCAGCCTTCCATCTTATAGAGTTTAGTGCTGCAATAACACGTTCATTATAATGATTCATACAGTACATCACTGGTTGTATTATAGGACTATTTGTCACTATATCATAAGGGTCTCTATCAAATTTGAATATTAACTCTTTGGTGGTACACATATAGCCTCTGCAGCCACTTGCTGTTATCTCTAACACAGTTATTCTCCCCATCTGTGAGCATCTACTGCGAACTTTACTCCAAAATCAGGCTTAATATCTGACATTATAGACAGAATTTTTTCTTTGTATTCTTCTAGACAATCCTTTCTAATCTCAAATACAATCGAGTCGTGAACTTGTAGTAGCATTCTGCATTTATTTGGATCATCGACTTCTTTAAAGAGTCTAACCATGATGTGCTCAACAATATCTGCGGCTCCACCCTGGATAACTGAGTTAAAGGCTTTGTGGGCATCATCTTTCTTAGATTGAAAATGTCTATATCGACCGGACCATAGTTTAATTTTCCCTTTTTGTTTACACATGTTTGAGGCGTATCGTCCAATAATGGCAAATCCAGGGTAACTGTCAAAATACTGTTGTCTAAGTTCGGCTGCTCTCGCCTCACTAACTCCAAATACGTGACTAATTCGCGATATTCCTCCTCCGTACTGGGTCGTATAGACAAGAGTTTTCGTATCTTGTCTTGACATTCCAATAGTGGTAGCCATTTCTGAGAAGATATCTCTATCATCTGCAAAAACTCGTTTAAGGGTTTCTTCTTTTGCATAAGCGGTCCCTAGTCTTAATTCAAGTTGGGAGTAGTCAAATTCCCATAGTTCAAAACCATCTTCTGGAATAAATGCAGCCTTCATCTTGCCGTTCCAAGGTTTGTCACTTACCCTAGGAATCTGCTGTAGATTAGGTTTTTCACAAGACATTCTACCAGTTTTAGTACCGTGAAGTTTATAATTAGGTCTAAGTCTACCATCTAAAGATAGTAATTCTACGTATGGTAAGTAGTTAGAAGTTACAGATTTTTGCCAGCCTCTATACTGTTTAATTAAGTTGGCTGTAGGATTATCACGATGCTCTAATATTTCATCATAAATAGTCATTGCTTCTTTATCAAAAGACGGCGCATTAGTTTTCGTACTTCTTTTTACTACAGGAAGTTTCAAATCATCTATTAATATCTTTTTTAGAAAGATTGACGATCCTGGATTACCGCCTAATTCGTAGGTTAGATCCGCAAGAACACTAGTTCCAATTTCTGTTAACTCTTTACATAGAGAAACATCAACTTTAATTCCTCTACTCTCCATAGCGATAATAGTTCTAATAAATTCTTGCTTATGTTTCCAATATGTCCCTAGATTTTCTTCATCGAAATATTTCTTCAGTGCTTTATATAATTTTAGTGTTAGAACAGCATCATAAATAGCGTATGGGCGCATAATTTCAAATGGTACTTTAGCCCATCCGAAAGCAGTTACCGCTTTTTCAAGTTCCTCTTCTTTTTTAGCCTCATTTTTATCAACATACGCTGCTACACACGCATTTAAAGACTTACTATAGGGATAGTTTTCATTTATTAAATGTGCCATTAAAAGTGTACAATAAAAATTCCCTTGGTAATTAATATCCATAGTGCTAAGACTACATAGATCAAACTTAGCATTATGAAAAACGATATATCCAGTATATTTTTCAATGCAACTTTTAAGTCTATCTCTATCTTCCCCCGACAAATTTTCTCCATATGATCGTCCGTCAAGAGTGACATGACGATACGGATAGTATTCTGCAAATATGACATCACTGTCATTAGGAGAGCAAGCAATGGAAATACCAGTACCATAACCACGACCATCTCTAATATCCTCTGCATTAGTCTCTGTGTCTATTATAATTATATCTGATTGTTTTATAGCCTCTATCATCTCAACTAAAGTTAAAGGGTGACTCTGTATTGTCATTCTTAAAACTTTCTTCTAGATTCGCTATAAATTCAGCAGTCGATGTATTGGCTCTTTCCACAAACTTTAGATGCTCTGTGCGCTCCATAACAAATGGGGGCCGCTCACGAGATAGTCGCTGTTTAACAGGTATACAAGAAACTAGTCTATCACCCTTAGCATCTTTTCCACAAGATAAGACAACTAGTCATTTCAGCAGTAATATACTGATTACCATAAATATCTGCTAGGTTAGTTGGCTTTTTATTATCTCCGTTTTCTTTTCTATTGTGATGAATAAACCAAAGCCAGCACCCAAACTTTTTGCGGAGTCTTATATACTGATTGTTCAATATTTTAATTACTACTTCATTGCTAATTTCTTTATTAGAGAGTTTACCCATTGAGTCTATAACTATGCCGTCGGGCCTGTAGGACTCAATTAAAGACTCAAGAAATCTTATGCCTTCTATTCGATCAAGGTTAATAGCCTCTCCAATTGGGGCTATTAATACATTTTCATTTATTATCTCAAGTTCTTCTGGTGTATAGCCTTGAGCAATTATCTCTGTTATATATTTTAACGAGACATGGCTCATTTCTAGACTTAAAAATAAGACCTTTTGCTTTGAGGGTATATTCCATCCGAGAAAAGGTATCCCAAGTGCTGTACTAATGGCTAGTTGTAACGAAAATTGTGTTTTACCTACACCTGGCATTGCTGCAACTAGACCAAAGCCTCCTTTTTCTAGGAGACCTTCTACTACCCATTCAACTTTTAGATCAGTATTAAGAAAATCTTTAAAATTGTAGATTACAGTAGAACCTGTAGTAGTTCCTTCGTCGCTGCCAAGCAATCCTCTGAAATTTAATTCAGAGTCTCCTACAGGGTGCTTAAGTCTAGCCCTATTTACAATGTCTAAGAGACGTCGGTGTCTATCATTGCGTCCTACAAATTTTTTCCAACGCTGATCGGCATTATTCAGTACAGCATACATTTCTGTATCTGTCATGCCTTTTTCAGCACAGAAATAGCCTATACGCATTAAAGCATGTGAGCGCTGACCTTCTTCTACTGTACCCATAAAGAGAGCAAAATGCTGCTCATCCCAAGGATATTTTGCTATAATTCTTTCAATTCCTGGTAAATTTTCGACGTCCACGCTTGAATCAACGAGTTGAATAGCTGCTGGAATTGCTTTGAAAGAATCAAGCTTATAGTGGCTTCGGGATTGATCGCGTTCAATATTGCGTAAGGTGACAGGTAATTCTCTTTTGTGATTGATTGTCCCTGGGGGTCTAAGTATTTGATTGCAATCCCAGCCTGAGACGTCTGTTCTAAGGATGTAAGCGATAGCTCTATTTCGATCTTCAATTTGTCCAATGTTTTCGCAGAATTCTTCGAGTCTCCAGTAGACATGCTCATTACCTTCTTTAGATGATTGAACCCTCATGGTAGGAGGGGGTACACGTGCGGGGCTGTCCTGTGTCAACGTCGCAAGCGTGGCAGGCCACTCTGCGGGAGCGTTCCCATCAAAGTCAGCCCATAGGACATAAGATCCTTTTACTGCATCTTTAGTTGCCCTAGTTTCTTTAAAGATAGAAGGAGCACAAAATACCTCTAGCCCCTTAGCGCTAGTAACTAGAGAGTACTTTATTACGTTATCCTTTTGCTCAGGCCACTTAAAGAATATCTTAGTCCATACCGGGTCCTCTGGATTCTTAATATCTTTGTTTGGCAGGTAGACAAAACCCTCTTGATCTCCCCATAAAGTATCAAAGAACTCAGAAAGTTCTTGAGCGACTTCTGACATTAAGACTCCGCAAATAGATCAAATGAGAATGGATCAAAGGAATCTAATTCCTCTTGAGTAAAAGTTCTTGGGTTTATTCCTAGGGGCTGTAATTCTACAAGATACCGCCCACTCGGACTAACATGATAGGGACAAGATGACCACGGCAATTTGGGCAGACAGGTCCAACAATAAGGGAACAAATCACAATACTTGGAACTAGAGAAGTCTTTGATGAATATATTAGAACAATTGACACATTTACGTATAGTGTAGGATGGGTACCCTCCACAGATGCGACAAAATTTCCCTCTATTACTGACACTTCTGATATCGAGGAATTCATAAGAATGTCTACCTTCTACTGGACCAAATACTCCAAAACATAGTTTACTCCTAAAAGTAAGAGGAATACCCATATAATGATACGGGGACCCCGAAGGTCCAAAAGGTAATACATGATCTTTCCAACTGTAGGCTATTACTATATCTCCTACAGGGTGTTCTCTAATATCCATGCTCCCTAGTAGGGAATCGAACCCTACTTATGTCTCCAGACTAGGGATACCATTTCTATTTTAGAAAGGGGGTTCTTCTGTCATAAAGGGATTAGTTAGATCCCCATCTGAGACTGCATCGCTAAGATCACTACCTGTGTAAATTTCGACCTTAGTGATATTAGTGTATTCACCGTTCTTTTTTACAGTAATTACAACATCAGTACCAACTAGATCTTCCGGCTGTAGTGTGTTCATACGTGTTTCTGGCACACCTAGAGACTTTAAACGCATCTTTAGAAAAGACATGTCACGTTGATCTTGAGCAGAAGGATTCTTAGGGTCGACAGGACTTGGAATAGTCTTCCATTCCGTTACTTTCTTGCCTGTTTCTTGCTCTCCCTGGACGGTATAAGTAATCCAGAGACCCTTTAGAGTCTTATCCTTATTATCCTTGACCTCGACGTCAGATACTGTGGCTGGATATGTACCAGGTGCTACTGAAAATGGGTCATCTTGAGCATTAGCGATATCTAGATCACCGAAAATAGACATTTTGTTAGTTCTCCATTATTCCGCCGAATGTTTCATCATCGGCTGACTCGACTTCAATTATATCATTAACTGGTTTTCTATCTAATTTTTCGGTAGTTCCTGTACCCTCTAGCCAGGCTTTTGTCACTGAGATAAACCTAGCAGGAGAGTTATGAACTGCCAAACCACCAACTCGACTTTTTGCAACAACTTGTCTTGTCGGGTGGACTTGAATACTCCATCTATATACGGGGTTGCCTTTGTCGTCTATACCTTCATTAGCCGACATACGACCGACTACGTGCATAGATTCTTTTACAATAGCATTAAACGCTGGCATAAAAGATGGAGCACACACTTCAATATTACTTTTATCTTTATCTTTTCGTTCGTGAGCGATTATAATCAGATGAACTCCATCTGCTGTTACATTTAACAGTTTCCGAGTGCCTCTATCCATACGTCGAGTAGAGGCGCCGGTGTCTGTAAATGTAGCAACATCTGGGTCTTTTTCTGTTTCTTTAGCGGCTCTGGCCGTAACAACTACATCAACATCATTACGAGCCATAGTTGAATACTCATCACAGACTATGCATCCAACATTAGCAAATGATCCTGCTTTTGCTTGGATTGCTTGGCAAAGTGTTTCAATCTGAGATAAGCCTTGATATCTAGTTCTTCTAACACGGTTCTTTAGTTCTGGATGGTTAATTAAACTTACCCATCCTTCTACCGCGTCAATGAAAATGATATCTTTGCCAGGAGGAGTAATTTCCTGAGCAAGTTTCATTGCCCATACAGTCTTACCTGTTCCTGACGCTCCATAAATTAGAAACTTTCCAAAAGCCTCAGTTTCTTCAAGTGGAACAAAAGAACTTTCAAGAGCAGCCAATAACTGTTGAGGACTAGCCATTTCAGATACTCAGTCCTTCAAGTAGATCTTCTATTTGCTCTACATCATCTTCTACAATGTTAAAAGGACCCATTGTAGCAAGTCCTTCCGAACTCTTAATAAGAACTATTACTTCTACAGGATTTTTCATGGCAATTCGATCCTTTCATTGAGAATTATAATAGCAATTCTAATACGTTCAATTTTATCTGCTAATGTATGTAGTTCTGCATAATAAGGACTACAATTCTCAGGAGCGCTGCTGCTAGGTGCCGGTGACTCTAACTCTGGAGTCATAAACGGCTTAAGCTTAAGACTCAGATCATACACGGCTTCATCTAAATAGGATACCTGTAGTTTCAACTTTCCAAAAGACTCTTCAGATTTAGCAGTCTCACTTTCATACTCATGTTTACTACTAACTCGTACATACACTGGTTCGTCGCTCATTCTATTATTTCTCCTTCTACATCTGATAAATAACCATAAGTGTTAGGTTCATATGAAGTTCTAACCAACAAATCTCTACCATTGTAGCCATTAAGATCCGTAGAACATAGCGCTAAGAAAGAACAGTGTTGGCAGTTAAAACTGCTCGCTGTTCTGTATACACTAGCACGCCATTCATCTAGAGGTAATTTTCTAAATTCTCTGATCTTTTCTGCTACTATTTTCTGTTCCTTTAAGAAGGTATCAATCTTCTTATCAGTAAATGTTACCTCGACTCTCTTAAATTTTTGAGTAGCATTCTTTCTATGACGAAGCATATTGTACTCTGCTCCATCAACTTGAAAGCCTATTTTTCTGAGTGCTCCTACATATTTAGCCAATTGAGGCATAATATCTATAGCACTGTCAGAGTAAAAATTATATAAGAATTTATGGTCAACAACTAGAACTTTTCCAGTCGTCCTGTGACGTTTAATCATATCAGGTTTAAATGGAAATTCATTATCTAATCTGAATTCCTGTTCTACAGCGAGAACTTCCCATTCGTTCAATTCTCCATCGTAAAATCTAAAATAGTCTTCTAAGAGAATACGAAGTTCTAGAAGAAGAACAGGATCAGATAGATACTCTGGCTGATTCATCACAGATAAAGCTGTCTGGACGTCCTCGACTGAGGATGCTCGTAGACCAATAGAAGTTCTAGTTCTTATGAACTGAGAATAGTATGCATCTAAAACTAGATGACCTAGTAAGCCTCTAGCCAGTCCTTGTCCGAAATGGCGAGGCTGTAATTTTTCTCCAAAAGCGTAATAGTGCTTTCTACTACATGAAAGAAATTGATCTACTTCAGATTGACTAATTAATGTTGTCACGACTTCGCTCCTGTGAGAATTTTCCTAGGTCTAGTATACACTAGATCTTATTGCTTGTCAAGTCCTTAGTTAGGAACTGATATATCTGCTCTGCCAAAGCAATTAAATTACGAGGAGCGGGGTTTAATCTAATAGCAAGATCAAGTGCCTCTAATCGTCTAGTAGAATAAATCTCATTTTGAAGTTCTTCTAGTTGTTTTTCTAGAGCATCAACTCTATCTCTCTCCTGTCTAATTTGAATACGCGCTTCCTCCTTGTTAACTTGCTCTACTTTAGTTGGAGACTTAACTTCTACTGGTTGGTCCGCCATTTTAATTCGCTTTCTATTATTTCTTCGGGGGTTGCTTTTGTCACAGAATCATGAGGAATTAAATCTCCTACAGGGAGCCAAGGGCTATCTCCAGCAGGTCTTTCACCAACATAATAAGAATCATTAGCAGCATGATATCTATTATGGCAAGTAGCGCATATACGATGAACATTACCCATCTCATTGTTAAGGGTATTTTTGTCGGGGCCGTGATGACGATTAGTAGCCACCCCATTATTGCAGCCAATAATAGCAACAACACCGCCACCGGCCAATTTAAGTCCAGACCATTCACAAGTCATCCCTACTTTAATTGGATACATTTCAGCGGCCCGTTTACGGCCTGTAGACTCTAAATCTTTTACAGCCGCGCGATCTTTTACTTGTCCACCACGTTCTTTTTTATCTTCATCTACAGGAGTAACGTCGGTGACTTTATCACTACAGCCAGAACGGCACTCCCAGGTATACCCCTGTAGACAATAAACACAATTACTCAAGATTTTGATCTCCGTAATATTCATGCTCTGAGGTATTATCACAAACTGCTCTAAATTTGTGATAGTGAATAATAACAGAATGCTTAGCGGCGGCGGCTTGTTCTCTAATGCGTTCTAGAGACATTGTAGTAGGATCATAGTAAAAATGATCCCAAACTGGCTCTGGTCTTTTCATACCCTGTACGTGATAAGTTGCATGTATAATTGTGGTTGTTCTCATTTTCTGTCCTTAAAAGCCTGAGACCCCCGGTCCCTGCCGAGTGGCAAGGGGACCGGGGGCCACCTTTGTCCGGTAGGGGAGTCAATCTCGACCCTAGCGGGAGTCTGTATGTCTCTAGTGTAGCACAGACTTCCGCTAAGGCAACATCTTTAGCCGAGCCCGTGGTGCCAGACCACTAGGCCACAGACGACGATACCAACAATTATTAGTGCAGCCATTTTATATTTCCTTATCAAATAAGTATAGAGGTCGCACATGCAAAGCTAAATCGCTCTTTTTCTTGAAGAACTCGAAGTCAGGTGTTCTTCTGAATCTTTTAGCAGCATTTTTTCCGTCTTTTTGAGATGGATAGCCTCCAATGATATTTACGAACGTTTTACCACTTTTTGTCTTTCCGGTAATTAATAGGAACCATTCTACAATTTCAGGGCTGTCGTTCATTTAATCCATTTCTCCTTCTTGCATAGCCTTAAGCAATGACGCCTGTAGATCAACCTTTGTCTCAAAGCCTTCGATCATATCGCGCTTAGAGTCAATCAAATCAGCCATCCAATTGTCGATTGTCTTTTCTAGGCGAAGAATATGAACAGTTGTTTCTTCTGTCTGTCCGATGCGATCAATACGGTTAAAAGCCTGCTCTTGCTTTCCCGGGTTCCATTCTTCGTCAAGAATAATCATCTGCGTTGCAGCAGTAAAGTTTAGACCTACACCGCCGGTCTTATAGTTAGCAAGAACTACTTGCCACCTAGGCTCATATCCAATCTGGTCGCAATACTTTCGGTCAAAGTCAATTTTTACTTGATTTCGGATATCTTCGGGAGTGTCTCCATCAAATCTAACAACTGAAATTCCAGCGTCCTTAATGCGGCTTTCCAGCTCAGCAAGCGGCGTCTTGAATTGTGAGAACACAACAATTCGCTCCCCGTTTGTGAGGTCGCCATTTCCTGTAAGGTCTGGAATAAGTCCTTCGTAATCTCCTGGCAAACCTGATTCTGCTTTTCCACAGATTCTATCAAGTTTAATTGATTCTTTAATCTCATCTCCAACGGAAAAGACCACGATCCCATTTTCGTCCTTAAGTTCAATACCAGCGGGCCACACATTAGCTTGACGCTTACGTGTAATCAAAGCAATAGTATACAAAATTGGTAGTTTTGCTCCATTGCTTAGAATAACCATAGCATGGCGTGATAGGTCCTTAATTACCTTAGCCTGTCCAGGATATATAGTCGAGTCCATTTCGATAGAGTGAACTACAATATCCTGCTTTGGCAAAGTAACGCCAGCAGTCTTTCGATCACGTGCGATATACTTACCCGACAGGTTTTTAACAAGCCTATCTAGCCCGCCATACTGGAACATCCATTTCCCAGCGCTATCTTGAATACAGTAAGTACGATTAAACCTATTCTTATCAGAATAATGAACAGGGTCAACTAGTGATAGCATTGAGAACAAATCGGTAGGCTTATTAAGAATGGGGGTACCAGTCATCGGGAATACATTGCGAACAGATCGCAGGTCGCCAAACTCTCGAGAATTCCCTGCTAGAGCCTCTACAATTTCATTCCACCCGCATCCAGACGACATAATGGCGGAGGCTATAGAATCATCCATAACTGTAGGAGATGGAGTTGCCTTACCAATACATGCCCAATAATCACGAGAATTATGGAAAATCTTAGCGTCAGATAGTTTAATAATTGTATCTTCTGACTTATGAATTTTCTGAATAGCACCCCTACATTTAGGGCAAGAATTCTCAGCTAGTACTAATTGAGCACAGCCTTTATAGGCATTAGTAGTGGTCTCTTTAATGGTATGGGCTTCATCCATAATCACAGTATCGAACCGGAGAGAGACTAGTCTATCTAGAAGACTGTTATCCTTGCGCCACGCACTGTAGTTAATTACTACAATAAAAGAGTCGAGAGAGCGCATCAAATCAATTGCCATGTTACGTGCTAGTTTAGTTTGCTTACCTAGCATAATAACAGAACGATGCGGAGCCCAATGTTGAATTTCTCGGACAAAATTAGAGACAACATCATCTGGTACAACAACGAGAATTTTTTGCGCCTGTAGCATATCGCAGGCAATAAGTGAGGTTAGAGTTTTTCCTAGGCCCATCTTATCACCTAGAATAGCGCGCTTAGCGGTTGCAAGATGCTTTGCACCCTCAATCTGGTGCTGTAGAGCAAATTCTCGCCACCTAAAACCAGCGGTCAACTTATCAAAAGCGACAGAACTATCCTGATACTCTTTCTTAATTCTTTCATTCTCAAGTGCTTGACGTAGACGATTTTCAGCAGATTGAATTTGACGCTCTAGTTCGCGTTGCTTACGCCGGGCATCAAAAAGTGACGTCTCAATATCCTGCTTTTTTTCATCAAGCAGTCTTATTTGAGCCGTCACACTTCGACGTAGTTCTTCAATTTCAATATTGATCGCCTTAATTTCTTCTAGACGACCTGACATGCCGTCTTTAAGAATAGCATAATCTGAGAGAAGATTAGATAGTTCAATTCCAG
>OFQX01000027.1_pt1 | contig 42214 bp, 55 predicted proteins | sample 1542951 | NCBI WGS metagenome assembly OFQX01 (sample SAMN07774215, study PRJEB24372) | wastewater metagenome | isolation source: WWTP Novara (Effluent) | place: Italy: Novara | collected 2015-12
AGTCTGGGATAGCTTCATGCAGTGGGAAGTACGAGGTAACAGTGAAGGGCCATTCGATGGGCATGATAGTTACTCCTTAGAATCCGTTAGCGGCTGCAACTTCAAGCTGGCAGGCCAGACGATAGAGCGTAGGATGTACATTGCGCTTCTTGCAAAATGCGCGGGCCATGAAAGAGCCCCAGTTCTTTTTATTCTTTGCTGCTTTGATGGCATCGGATGCTTGCTGAGACATGATGATAACTCCTGCTGGTTTGTTGAACATGGGTTTATTATACCATGCTTTGCGCTATTGTGCTTACCGTTCATCGGATTATAGCTACCGTTCATCGGACGTAAAAAAGCCCACACTATTGCTAGGTGGGCCGTAGAATCTAGCACTAGGCTAGTAAGGGCTTAGAAGTCAGCAGCATCACCGCCAGTAGCAGCGCATGCATTCAGAACATTCTCAAGCGGGCGCTCGAAACGCTCGGAATCTTCTGTGCTCAGACTTTCCACGAATTGTTCAACGTAAGCTGCGAGCTTACCTTTGATATCGGCAGTGGCAACCTCAAGAGCAGCACGCGAGGAGAACAGCGTGACCATAACCTTTTGCGTACCTTCGCTCTTGCCCAGAGTAGCGACCCACTTAGCAAAAGCTTCTTTCACATCGCGCAGCAGTTGCAGAGCAGCACCATTACCGCCACGAGTAGATTCTGCGCAGAGTTCTTCCCAATTGGTGGCGATGCTCAGGCCGGGGCGCAGTGTGATACTACCGGGCAGCAGCTTATTACGAGCAGCAGCTTTAGCGTAGGCTTCCATCGCGCTTTGCACCCAATTGGCGGGTTCGTTGTCATAGACTGGCAGGCCGTCCGCTTCTTCCTTGATCTTGGCCCCTGCGATGTGTTGCAAGATATCTTCAATGGTCGGAATAACCACTGCGACTTCGCCGATCTTCACGCGCTCTTTGTTTTCGGTCTTGCTGATAGGGACGATAACGGTCTTCATGATACTAGCTCCAAGAATACACTAGGGAAAAATCCGCCTAGCTCGGAAGCGCCGCACTGCGCAGCGCATGAAACGAATTATAGGGGTTTTTCTGCCAGTGTCAAGACTTTTTTTCATTGTCTTTTGCTATCGCACTTCTATTCTGCATAGCGCACTTAGAATAATCGCTGATCTGAATTATAGCAGAACTCGACTCGGATTGCTCGATTGAGCGGTGTCTTCGATAGACACGATTCAGGGTTTTAGGGGTGGGGGCAGTACGGCACATGGCCCATATTCCTATTCTAGTAACAGATCATAGCGTAAGAGCCCAAACAGAGTCAAACATAGGCCATAACAAAAATTATAAAGATTAAAATAAATAAACTAAAAATTTTGTATACACATGTGAAAGAACCTTTTCCCCTAGCTCTTCTATGGGTCTCTATTTAGAAGCATGTATACAGATTAGGATAATAGGATACACCCACCGCCTCACTACTGGCCCCACCCCCAGGGGGCGAATCCGAGACAACCCCGACAACCGTCGATCGGAAATATCTATCAATCCGTCGATTTTCATGGTATAATTCAATCCCACCAAGCCAAAATCTATGGTATATTGGCGGAGCATCCTTCTACATAGATAGATGCAAAAAGCATAATCCTATCAATGGAACATATAAGGAACTATCATGAATCCTTTTGAGAAGACCTTCAGTAAACAAGCTGAGAAGATAGAAGCAGAAAAGACCTATACGATATCTCCCATGCTGCAAGCTGCTACTGAGGAAGCACTTAAGAATGTGGCTGAGAAACGTGTATCTTTCCATGCGTACAATAAAACACCACAACGCTATTCCAAAAGAATTGTACTAGGTAAGCAGGAAGATATTATTCCTCTTATCTGTCCAGAGACTGGCGCAGTAATGGGGCTTCTGAATCCTGCCATTCCCGGTAAGGGCCTTGTCTATAGAAGCCCACTGGCTACATTCGCAGTAGCAAGGGATATGGCTAGTGAAGGGCCAGCTTATCTTAATAGGCTTGATATGAATGTTCTGGCAGCCATTGCCATTACACTAGCAGCAGAGTACGATATCTTTCGCTATTCTGGTTCTGTAACCGGTGCTCAGAAGAATGCACTACTGCGAACAATTCCCAAGGATATGCTTATCAATGGCATTCTTATCCTAGCGGGTAAAATCAATGCTATCAACTATCCCTATCTTCCCTCGCTCTCTGTCATTATTGAGACTGAGATCGCTCAGGAAGATATGAGGGTACGATTCGTTAATTGGCTTACTTCTCTCCATGCTATTCTTGTAAAGCCTATCACTACTATACGTGAAGAGGAAGATCAAGAGCAGGAAGAGAAGGAAAAGAAGCCAGTAAAGCTTATTACTCCCCAAACTGATTCTAAAACACGCAAGCAAAAAGCTGATATCAAGCGTGAATATAAAGCATGGCGTTCGTCTTCTAAGGATGATATCACTGCTATGTACAAAGCGCAGAAGATTAGCATGAAGCTTCGTAACTTCCTGATGGCAACTATCGCAGAAGAGGAAACTCTTATGACTGCCGATGCTACTCTTATTGATCTGATGGCTCAGAAGCTGGAGCAGCTTAATATTGAGATGGCTTCTAAACTTGCTATTGGGCTTAAGAAGTTTCATCGTATCTACGTAGAATACAAGGATAACGAATTTACTTTCGAGTCCACTAATTTTGCTAGCACGAAACCTGGCCTCTACATAGAGGATAAGAAGGAAGAGGAAGAAGAATTCCCTACTTCTATTCTCTTGACTGCTAAAGCTCTTAAGGAAGCCGAAGGCAATAAACAGCCCACTCTTTCCTCTCAGCAGGCTTCGGCTTCTACCTCTTCCTCCAATTCTAAGGAAGCGCCTACTACTGGTCTTTCTATTGTTGCCCAGATTCGTGCGAGGAAAGCTGCTGCTATTGTGGCCTCTTCCACTATTGAAACTTCAGCTCCTTCTAATCAAAGCGGAGAACAAGATGCCACATTCTAATAGCTTTGAGCCAAAGTTCCAAGTGGCGAACAATAATATCCTACTTCCTCACATTCAATGCGCGTTTATTCGCAAGATTCGCGTTACAATGAATTGTATTCCTCCATTCCTCTATCTCAAAGGGAATCAGTACGAATTCTATCCTGAAGGATTTTCTGTTGATCCTTATTCTGAGGAAGAAAAGGAAGTGCTGGTTTCCTATCAAATGCATAAGGACGGTAAACGTATCGCAGTAGGTAGAATCTACGATGCTTCCAAGTCCTCTTCTAAAACCATTTCCACTTTTTAAACTCGCTATTACCATGAAATCCATTACTGACTTCAATGATGCCCAAGAGGCTATTATCCTTATTGCTTCTATCGGCGGTCTATTCGATAATCCAAACATTGTAAAAGCTGTTTCCTTGAAAAAGAGGCAAGGAATAGCAATAGAGCTCATTAAACTCACCAATGCTCTTAACTACTTCTCTAATCTTCCTGAAGGAGATGCTTCTACTGAAGAAGGAAAAGTATATCTTCTAGCTTTGGTAGAAAAACAGCTTGAACGTATTCGTGCAATGAATAAGAAATACGAGGACTAATATCATGAACTTCAAATACCTTACGCTAGTTAAGCGCATGGCAGAAATGAATGAGCAGATGAATGCTATTCAAGCCGCCCTTTCTGCTCCACAAGAGGCTTATAATCCATACAATCCATACAATAAAATCTCCCTCTTCAATGGAAATGCCCCACGTAACTACATTGATACAGCCTCTACTCTTGTAGGATCAATGGGGTATGAGGCTTCTATCCAAGTAGCAGATTCTTTCGGGGGAAAAGCTACCACCAGTGAAGAAATGAAAGCATGGTCTGATCTTTCTGAGTTCATTGCAGAAATGTATGAACAAACTAAGATCAAGGAAGGTAAGATTCATTCCGTAAAGAAAGATGATCTTTCCTCTGATCCTGATGATGAGAATGTTCCAGAAGCTCCTAAGGGCATTCAAGAATCCTTCGCTCTTAACATTGTCCTCAATGAGAAGCAGCGTGCAGCAGAAGAATTTGCCTTTGCCGGTAAATCATTCTGTCTCATTGGCCCCGCTGGCTCTGGAAAGACCACTACCCAGCGTGCAGTGTCTAAAGCCATGCTCAATAGTGGCTCTCTGGATACTACAACATTCAAAGTGCAAGGTCTAGGAATCACAGTCAGTGCTCCTTCTATTGCTTTCTGTGCCTATACTCGCAGAGCGGCAGGGAATCTTAGGAAAGCCATTCATAAGGACCCTGAGCTTGAAGAAGCCTTCCGCCATAATGTAATGACGATCCATGCTCTTCTGGAGTATCAGCCGGAATACTATTTCGATCAAGTAGAAGGTAAGGAGAAGTTCCGATTTGCTCCTAAGCGCCATGCTAACAACCCTCTGACTATCACGCATCTTGTGATTGAAGAAGCATCCCAGATCGGTGCTTATGATCTCTGGCAGAAACTCTACGACGCACTTCCAGAAAATGTGCAGATCATTTTTATTGGTGATATCAACCAACTACCTCCGGCCTTTGGTCCTTCTATTCTCAACTATGCACTAATGCAGCTTCCTATAGTGGAGCTAACTGAAGTATACCGCAATCAAGGTATTGTGCTTGAGAATGCGCATCATGTGCTTAAGGGTGAGATGATTGAAGAAGACAAGGATTTCCGTATCATCAGTGGTAAGAAACCCACGCAGCTAGGCCAGGAGCAGATGAGTATTGTAACATACAAGCTCCTCAAGGCTATGACCGAGAGTATCGGGGATGATGGCCTGCCAGAATACAGCATCGAACACGACATGGTCCTGGCATCTTTCAATGTCCAGCCCATGGGCACTGATAACATGAATAATTGGATCGCACAGTTCGCAGGGGAAAAGCGGGATGCTGTAGTCCACGAGGTTATCGCAGGCTTCAAGAAGCATTATCTTGCAGTGGGCGATAAGGTGATGGTCAATAAGCGTGATGGTATCATCAAAGATATCTTTCGCAATCCAGACTATCACGGTAAAGAGCCACAAATTGCAGGTAAGGATCTTTCGCGCTTTGGACATAGAATGGTTGGCAAAGATGCTGATATCTCCTTCGAGGATCTAGAAGGCACCTTGGATTATTCTTCTTTTTCCCTTGAGCAACTTGAGAATGAAAAAGGGGAACGTAAGCAGCAGGCATCACACTGTGTAGTAGTTGACTACGGTGATGGTCTAGAGGAAGAACTTAGCGCGGCAGGAGATTTTGGGCCAGCCGCCTTCTCTCTAGGCCATTGCCTGACAGTCTACAAGGCCCAAGGCAGCGAATGGCGCAAAGTTATCTTCTTGATGCACAAGGATCATTCTGTGCTTCTTTTCCGAGAAGCTTTTTACACGGCTATTACAAGAGCCCGCACTAAGGTTGACATTATCTCTAAGATGTTCCTCATTGAAAAGGCTATCAAGAGCCCACGTATCAAGGGGAACACGCTGAAAGATAAACTCGCTTTCTTTAACTCTGGTATCAATGATACCGTTGATGTGAGGATTTTGAAATGAAACTTCTTACTGCTGCGTGGTACATAGACTTTAACTGGTGGTTAGAGTGTTGCCATTCCTATATGCCTAGTTCTTGGTATATCAAAAGAGACCCTGATAAATATAGGAAAAGCCGGCATGATTGGTATTCCATGCATATGATGGGCGGTGAACCTTATCACTTTAACCGAGGAGAATGGGAATGAGCAAGGTGAAATTTATGTGGCGCTCTAATTATGTCTACTGGATTACCGTGGTATTAGCTAGCGATGGCCAATACCTAGCAGTAGTGGATGATTTTGGTAATCTAATAGATGTTACAGAAAGCTATGGTATTCTGCAACTCTACTACAAAGCCATCCACTGTAATCATGAGTAAGAGCTGGCAAGAAGCAATCCTAGTAATCATCCTACTCCGCCTAGTGTATGCAATCATTATGGAAGTAGTAGGATGGTTTTCCTCTAAACAATCGGAGAAAAATGATGGCCCCAACTAATAAACTATGCAAAGAGGCTTATGCGGTTCTAGATGGAGCTATTAGCGGAGCATTCCTATCAGAACTCTGTTATAACCAAGGCTATTTAACTCGGGCAGAGTTGCATTGGTTGGTGTATGAATCCACATATTCAGAATATACAGAGATTAAGTTTATGCTCGCATGTTTCATACTCTTGATGCACGATCTTCCACTGGAGAATTAAAATGACAAAGACCCCAAAACGCGGTAAGAAGTACATGATTGAACTCCTTTGGCAAGAGTTTGAAGGAGAAAAAGAAGCATTGATCTTGTATGAATTAAACTGGTGTAAGATAATAACTAAGAAAGAACTAGAAAAAGCCATATGGGAAAAAGGGGGAGGGGACACATATTATTTCACCCTAGCATGTTTCTTCCTTCTTTATCTTGAACAGGAGTTCTAAAATGAAAGATACACTCGCTTTTAGTGGCAAGATTCATACACTGGAAGAGCAAGCAGTAGCCTCTAAGGGCTGGGCTAAAATGCAAGCCTCTTACGTAAAGATCAAGACAAAGGTTTTTGCTGAGGCTGCCTCTACTAATATCTATGCCATTGTGATGTGGGCATATGAGCAGCCTGAGTGCAAAGCCTATTATGGTGATGCCCCATGGCTTCTACGTAAGCAAATCAGTATGGCTGTCGAAGCCTATATGAGCGCCAATGAAAAGGAAATTATGGACTTCCTTGCTGCTAAACCTTCCGTTCCACACGATTTTTAAGGAGCCTAATATGAGCAACAAACTTACCCCTAACGAGCTTCGTAATCTTCGCGCATTCGTGGATAACAATATTCGCAGCACAGGAGTAGCCAAGCCCGCTTCCAAAGAAGAATCTCGGCAGCTTGCTATCTTTCAACGGAAGCAAGAATTTACGAAGAGCAAGAAAGAGAAGGGCTATATGTCTATTGCAATTCTCATTGGCATTATCTTTGCAGCCATCGCTAATGGTGTCTACATCCATGCTTGGCAAACAGGGTATGATGAGTGCAAGAAAGTACAGACTGAGGAGGATGTGAAATGATTGACATTACTACTGTATTCTATGATATCGGCCAAGGATCTTGGATGGCCATGGGATTCGCCGAAGCAACAGCTTTTCAGGGATCCGATGACTTCAATATCCCTATTTCTGTAAACTGCGCTAAATGGATGATAAGCAGAGGATGCGTAGATGTTACTCCCGAAAAACATTCCGCTATGATCCCTGATTCCCATAGCATCTACTAAGGAGAAAGAACATGGCTTTTCCATACAACAAATTAAAATATCCTTGGGTTAATAATCCTAATTGGACCATTGAAATGCTAGAGCGTGCATACGGACTATCCGCTAACCCAGGAGAAAGAAACGCTATTCGTAAGGCTATCAATGCCAGAAAGAATAAAGGTAAATCCTCCCCTAAACATGAGAATCTTGAATGGTCCCAGAAGCATAATGGCGCACTATTCATTCTCACGGGAGCGAGACGCATTACAAATGTTGTCCAAGTAGCCAGTGAGCTTTGTGAGAATCCTAATGGCGCACCGTACCGTGAGGATTATCTTGCTATTATGCATGCCATTGGCCACGCAGACACCAGCATAGGATATGCTATCAAGAGACTCCGCGAAGTAGCGGAGAAAAAGAAAGCTGCCAATGTCAAACGAGATCACGTTCGAGGATCTTGATGCTCCTGACAATAGCGTATTCCTTAGAATTCCTAAGTCCTCAGGCACTAATAGGTATCTGATAGCATTATGGATAGCTAAGGGATACGTTAACGCAGTAGAAGCAGAAATGCTTGCGCTCTTTCTAGGTATCCCATTATGGCAACAGCCTACGCGTGTTATACACGAAGGGCTCTTATTCGCAATGATGGAGTATTTTTTACAGAAAGATCCTAATACATTCCGCATCAAAGAGAAGCATGGCGCTATTTATGAGTTCCAACAGCAGGCCGAGATACTGATGCGCTATTTCTCATACGAGGAACAGGATAGTATACGAAAATTTTTCGATTGAGGGGTTGACACCTCGACGGTTTTCCGGTACAATCCTATAATTAAACCACCAACTAATCTAATCGCCATTATGGATACATCATTTGAATCGTTGGATGATGGCACGGAAGAATCAACCTCTTTCCGCCACATTCTTAATACAGTCACAGAGAAACGTGAGCTTATCATTGTCATTAACAAGGCAGATGAAAAAGCTGTGCGTAAGGGACTTGCTACTCTCAAAGGCCGAGATACTCAGAAGCTTAAGAGTGCTGGCCTTGTAGTAGGAGACGACACCCTATCTTTCCAAGCCTTCCCATATAAGGAAGATGGTAAGGATTCTGAGACCAAGATCAACCTTCAAATCACACTGGCTCCGCGTAATGGCGTGGTAGTGTATGAGATGAAGATTCCTGACGATAAACTCTGAGGATATCATGAGTACAGTAACTGCACTACGTAGCGTGGTCGCTATGAACGAAGCGAATCTGAAAGCTATCAAGGAGCTTAAAGAAGACTTCGACGACTATCTCACTGACTGGGAACGTAACTTCCTTACTACCTGCGAAGCTTGGCTTTCCCGTAGTAAGAGTAACTCTCTTTCATTCAAACAACAATCGTGCTTGGATAATCTTCGCGTGAAGATTTCTGAGCGCATGGACGAGGAATAATATCATGGGCATCAAAGAAATTCTAGCGGCTAAAAAAGCTGCCGCACTTGCTGCTACTGTTAAGGCAGAAGATGCTACTGCTATCGTAGCTATGGCAGAGATTCCTAAGCAGGTAGAAGCTATCGCAGAGGTGAAGAAAGCTGAACCTGCTAAGTCTCTTACCTTCGCCGAAAAGATGGCGCTTAAACGGGCACAAGCTGCTGTACAAGAAGCTCCTAAACCTATTGCCTCTTCTACTCCGATGCTTGATATCGAAGATGCAGTGGCAGAAGTTAAGAAGGAAGAAGAGGATATCTTCATTGATCCTGATACTCTTCCAGATGATCCTGCGCAAGCTGCTGCTTTCATTGATATCAAGCGTAGAGTGGCCAAGCTCAAGAATCTTATGGGCGATGATCTTCCTCCTGCTATGTCGCAACTTAAGAAGGCGCTCAAAGAGAATCCTGCTGCCTGTGAACTTATGCTTGATGAAGACCTTGGAATGATGGTCGTTGCCTTGCGTAGAATGACAGGTGAGCAGATCGCAGCAGCAGCCGAGCCTAAGAAGAAAGGGCCAGGTAAGTCTGCTAAAGCCAAAGATGTTGCGCTTACCAAAGATCAGATCATGGACGCGTTTAACGAGATGTAATAGAACATTATGTTCTCCCCGGTTCCCAAGTCTTTGCCGAGACACCAGAAGCCGGGTTCTTTCTAGGATGTATTCTAGCTAGTGCATCCTACAAAGAAACTTTACAAGGACCGCAGCATGAAAATGAAATATATACGATACCCTTCGGGGTTTGTGCTATGGCCATCTACCGATAAGGTTTGGCATTCGCACATGGATAGCATAATGAGAACTAAACTGAAAGAAACCCCTATCAGCGCTGGATTTGCAGGACTTACATTAACACACGTCGGAATGGGACTCGTATGCTATGGCCTATCGGAATCCATGGGATTGAATAGTCTCCCAGAAGATACTGCTCTTCTGAATGTTCAGATTTTAGGGAAAAAGCCATGAGTAACAAGTCTCCGCCACAGGTATTAAAGTACACTGTGCATTTTCGTGAAAGTTCTGACTCGCCTCAATGGGAAGAATCCTATTTTTCCAGAGCAGCAGCAGAAGGCCACGCACTTCGCGTGAGTCTCAATGGTGGTATCGCAATCATTGTGGAAAGTATGGTTGACGATATCTTCGCTAAACCCTATCAAGGAAATGATGATGACCTCGAAATCTAAAACCCCAGCCAAGCGTATTGTGGCTATTAGCACAGACGCCTTTCTTTCTTCTAAGCCTATGTTGCATCAGGCGCAAGAGCTTATCCAAGGCCAGCGTCAGCAGGATTATGGAGACAAGCTCCAGAATTTCTCACAGATTGCTATGCTCTGGCAAGCTACTCTGGGAACCAAGCTGGCTCCTACTGCACGCATTACTCCAGAGGATGTGGCACTCTGTATGATGCAGGTTAAGATTGCCCGTCTTGCCAAGAGTCCTGACCATAAGGATTCTACGATGGATATTGCAGGCTATGCCGGCTGCTATGATATGCTCCAGATCGAGCGTGATACTTGTAAGCAGCTAGAAGGCGCTATCATCGACCCCCGTAACCCTTCCACACTATAAGATGGAACCAAATCCTATCCCCATTCGCCTGTCTTTCTCTACATTGGAAGACTTCAACCGCTGCGAACGATACTTTCAGCTTAACAAGCTACTCGCTACGGATGATGCCAGGGAAGAATCTGCGGATCTTTCTTTCGGCACGGCGTATGGGGTAGGTATCGCAGAATACTTTCTCAGCCAAGATGCTGACCTCTCAATCTATAAAGGCTGGCTCGCGTACTGGCCTGAGATTGAGACTGATAAGAAGAATGTGTGGCGTATGGTTCAAGCCCTGCAAGCCAGCTTCCCTGTTGTAGATAATCTCCTCATGGATTATGAGATGCTGGTTATCGATGGGAAGCCTGCGCGTGAACTATCCTTCCGCATCAATCTTACTCCTGATTATTATTACGTGGGTTACATCGACTTTGTGCTTCGGCATAGGTATGATGGCACCTGCGTAGTATGGGATGCAAAGACTACAGGACTCCAGCTTCTGGATCTTTCACCCAACTACCAGAATTCTGCCCAAGGGATCGGCTACTCTATAGCGCTTGACGCTATTGTAGGTGAGAAGCTGGCGCACTATGCGATAGGCTACTTTGTGGCACAGCTTCTTAAAGATGCGAAGGTTAAAGTACAGCCTTTGGTTTTTAAGAAGACTCTTCTCGACAGATTGAACTGGCTGATGACACTAGGTGGTGACTTGTCTAGGCTAGAGCAGGCTGCATCATTAGACTTCTATCCCCGTCGTGGTAGTGGCTGTCTTAAATTTAACAGGCAGTGTAAACATTTCGGTGTCTGTAATATGAGCAGCTTGGATATCCCACGCATCAGAGAGCCTGATATTATCCAGTATGATTTTGTATTTGAACTTGACGATCTTATTGCAGATCACCTTAGGAGAGTTGGATGACTTCAAGAGAACGTAAGCGCAAACGTAGAATGCATCGTAGTGCAGCTATACAACTATTGCGTGAAGTAGGTTTCTTTAACAGCCCATCATCGAACTACAGATACCATACTACTCTCGGGTCTGTAGCTAAGTGGCATCTTGAACAAGCTAGGAGAGTTTAATGACATTGAAACTAATGACACTAATGGAAGATGGCCTAGGCACTGCTGCTAAAGCTATTGTAGCAACTACAGCAGAAGACTTTGAGACTCTCAAGGTTATCATGTTCCGTGCTACTAACCTATGGCCGGATGCTCCGGCTTCTGTTAAAGTCCTATCTGATATGGTGACAAATGGTAAAGTGCTGCAAGATTATGGCACAGATGACGCAGGCTGATGCTCTCTGGCTTTATTTCCTGGCCATGTTTTTCCTAGCAATCATTATTGCAATTGCGCTAAAGCTGCTAGAGACATTGATCCTTTCATTTCTTTCTATCTTTAAAAGGTAATATCATGGATTCCCCTATTCCTAAGTTCAAGTCTTTCGATGCGCAGGTTCTTTTCTTCAACGGAATGTATAAGCTGCCTGTTGCGGCTTATCCTGGCATCGCAGATGAAACTGTCTGGCAGAATAAGAATTTTGGCCCTGTTACTAGGTCTCCGCGCGAGGCTGCGATAAGGCGTATGAAGGATTTTTTTGGAAAGATTCTCCAAAAGGAATTGAACGAGCATGAGCCTATCGTAGCCGACCTTGAACAGAATCAATACGATACTCCCATCGACTTCCTCGTAGACCTTGCTGACCTGCTAGGGGATATACAAGTCTATTGTGCTTCTGAAATGGTACGCTTCGGCTTGCCTAATAAGGAAGTTCTTGATATCATCATGGCCTCTAACTTCTCTAAGCTGGGCGCAGACGGACAGCCTATCTATGACGCGGATGGTAAAGTCTGTAAGGGTCCAGGATACTGGAAGCCCGAGCCTGCTATTCGTGAGCTGCTTGTATCTTTGCTTCCTAAAGAAAAGTAAGCCCCATACGTAGAACAAGGAGATTCTGATGGACATGCTCCAGCTTAAACGTGCTGCTTCCAAGCTTGAGACTAACCATGCTATTCTGATCTACGGTCCACCGAAAGGTGGTAAGACTAGACTAGGCGGTACTGCTGCTAAGCTTTCTGAGATTGACAAAGTCTACATGTTTGCGCTAGAAAATGGGCATGAGACTATTCTTAACATGGACCTCACAGATGAGGAGCTTGCTAAGATCATTCTCTTCAAGATTCAGGATACACGAGATAATCCTATCGCTATCGAGACGATGCTCAAGGCATTGACTGCTAAAGATGGCGTGAAGATTTGTGACGCACACGGTAGAGTGGATTGCCCTGAGTGTCTTAAGGCCCGTGCAGAGTTTACTCCTTTCTGCCTTAGCAAGTGCAAGCACAATGATCTCGTAGTCATTGACTCCGGCTCACAGCTTGGAGATTCTGCACTAGCCGCTGCGTGCCTAGGTAAACCTGGCATGTATAAGCCTACCTTCGACGAATATGGTATGGTGAACAAGTGGCTAGGGGATTGCTGCTCTGTAATTCAGCAGTGTATCCATACTAATTTCATTGTCCTTACGCATGAGATTGCACTAGAGGATGACGAAGGGAAAGATAAAATCTTCCCACTAATGGGGTCCAAGGCTTTTAGTATGAAGTGCGCTAAGTTCTTCGGGACTGTGGTGTATATGCATAAGAAGCTAGGCAAACACGTAGCAGGTTCTTCCTCTACATACAGGCCAGACCTTTTGACAGGTTCGCGTTTGAATGTTAAAATGGAGTCTTCAAAAGAGCCTTCCATGCGTGACATTCTGATCGAAGGTGGTGTGCTTAAGCGCATCGAACAACATAATTCTCCTGAAGAAGATGCTCCAGCAGTAGCTCCTAAGGTAGAAGCAAATCAGCATATGACTCTGGCGCAACGTATTGCTGCAAACAAAGCCGCTAAGTAAGTTAATTCTTTTTCAAGGAAATCATCATGAACGCAAAGACCATTCTCAGCCTCGACGATATCATGGACATGGACCTGGGTAACGTGGTTACTCCCCCGGATTATGTTTCTCCTTCCAAGGGTACGTATCAACTGAAGGTTACGGATGCAGGTGTCAAAGAAGGCAAGGATAAGGACGGCGAAAAGAAGCTGAATATCTTTATCGAGTATGCTATCGAAGAGACTGTGGAATCTGATGAGCCTCCGTTCCCTAATGGCTCGCTGTTCAATGAGCGCTTCACTGCAACAGAAGATGGCATGGGCTATTTCAAGAAGCAGGCTATGAAGATTCTGAACGTGAAAGATCTGAATGGTGTCACCAATCGCGAAATCTTTGAAGGTCTGAAAGATGCACCCCCCTTCGGTGCTGCTATCACCACGAAGATTACGAAGGGTGCCAACGGCAATGATTATACCAACATCAATGTTCGTCCCCTGCACGAAACTCCTGCTCAGTAAGCAGTGGTAAGTTAATAGCCCTTCGGTTCACAAGACTGAGGGGCTATTTGCATTCCCACTTCATAACATAAGGAACCTGTATGAAAGTCCTAGTCAATTACGACAAGGCTGAAAAAGACAATATGAGTTCTCTTGCCCATTTACTGAAAGAACTTCAGTTCAGTGCAGTCAGTACGGCTGCTACTATGGGCATCTCAGATATGGTTTCCAAAGCTAGGATGACAGGCTGCTCTGCTATCATCTGCTGCAATGACCAGACTCTTCGTAACCTAGTTCCCGGCGAAAAGCCTACGCTAGATGCATGGCGTGGTTCTCGTTTGAACTTTGAGATTCCTACGATCATTGCAAATAAGCTGGGTCACTTTCATACTGTTGCACATGGTCGCTGGCTATGGGAGCAAGATCTTCTTAAAGCACGGCACGCATATCGTAAGCCTGTACCTTTCCGCTATACCAAGCTGCTGACTACGGACCTGTTTTCAGCAGCATCCGCACGTCTGGAGAAAGCATTCGCTATAGCGTATGACGTGGAGACTAAGACTCTCAAAGAAAAAGATTTGGAAGGCGGTGAAACGTATATCACCTGCGCATCATGGACTGCCATTTATCCCAATGGTTCATTAGAAACCTTCATGCTTCCTATGGTGAACTATGAAGGAGAACACTGGCGTTCTGATCGGGATTATAGCAAAGCCATTAGATTCATGCAAAAAGTGAATGCACTGGCTATCCCAAAGATCATGCACAACGGCATGTATGATGCCACCCATTCCATTCGCTATCATGCTGAACCCAATGAGTGGCTCTATGATACTATGGCTATGGCGCACGCACGCTATGCTGAACTCCCTAAGAGCTTGGCATTCGTGGCCTCTTACAATCTCTATGACTATGTGTTCTGGAAACAGGATGCTGAAGCTGCTGCTAAGCGTAAAGACCAAGAACTCTATTGGGCATACAATGCCAAGGATACTTGGAATACAGCTCGTACTTTCATAGCGCAGTTAGAGACTGCTGAGCCGTATGTTTTTACAAACTACGCAAGAAAATTCCCACTTGTTTATCCTTCTCTTTACTCGAATTTTGAGGGAGCTAAGATGGATATGCAAGTGCGCAAACGCCTACGTGATGCTGCCGAAAAGAAGTTAGAGAAAGCTCGTGCACGCTTGCGCATTATGTTTGCTGATCCTGCTTTTAACGCAGGTAGTTGGCAACAGGTTGAAAAATATGTGTACAATGTATGGGGTGCGAAGCGTCCTAGGATTGGCAAAAGTAAATCTTCTACCGATGAAAAGAATTTGTTGGTTGTAGCAGAGCAACATCCTATTCTGGCACGCATGTGTGATGAGATTCTTTCTTATCGTGAGTCACAGAAGGCTATCGGCACGTACTTCGATTTCTTGCAGATGAGGGGCAGACTGCTGTGGGCGCTTAATCCTTTTGGGGCTGAAACAGAACGGATGGCTTGCTCTGCTTCTAGCCTGTGGGTTGGTACTCAAGTGCAGAACATCCCATCTTATGCTAAGGAAATGATCGTAGCAGATGAAGGCTTTGAGATTTTTGAGGCGGATAACAAGCAGTCCGAAGGTCGCACTACTGCCTATTGTTCCCAGGAAGAAGCTCTCATTATCGCACTAGAAGATGCGCAGAAGGACTTCTACAAAACCCTAGGCACGCTATTCTTTGATATGCCTTATGAGGAAGTTACTGACTTCTTTCGTAACAAGGTGCTCAAGAAGATCGTGCACGGTACTAACTATATGATGGGTGCTGGCACATTCATCGAAAACATCGGAGCACGTATTCTGTATGAGACTGCCGTTAAGCTTAACATTGAAATTGTGGATGTCGTCAAAGCGAATAGGCCTAACCAACGTACACTACGGGGGTTTGCTAAAGACCTCCTCGATGCGTATCATAAGCCATTTCCTAGAGTGCGTGAGTGGTACAAAGAAATTAAGGCTGAGATTAAAACGACGGAACGTCTTGTATCTCCAACAGGCCATGTACGAATTTTCTTTGGTGATATTGACAGGAATCATGCTATGCTACGCAGCGCGGTTGCTCACCAGCCTCAGAATCTTTCTGTTGAGATATTGAATAAGGGATTCATGCGAGCCTATAAGGAACTTGTGCTGACTTCCGGTGGCGACTTCAGAATCAAGGCACAGATTCACGATTCGATCTTCGGTCAATGGCGTATCTCCAGGCGCGATGAGTTTGCTGCACGCCTAGCGGAATGCATGTATAACCCTACTGTGGTTCATGGAAGAACTCTCGTGATTCCTATTGATATCAAGTATGGGCAGAACTGGGCTGAAGCGGACGAGGGGAATCCTAACGGTACTCGCAAATATAAAAGGCCACAATAATGAACCTAGGTACTGACTTCGTATCCAGTTACATGGGTATGTGCAACATAAAGGAATCAGAATGTCCTGCAATCTATCATCGGTGGACTTGCCTTTCTATGATGGGGGCTTTTATGGGAAGGTCTATCTATATTCAATTTGGGACGGGTCCTATCTATCCCAACCAATATATCCTACTAATGGGTTCGCCTGGGACTCGTAAAGGTACGGGTATTTCATTAGGCAAGAGAGTAATGAAGGCAGCAAAATACAAGAGGTTCTCTGCTGATAAGACTTCCAAAGAACGCTTCCTCATGGATATGAAACAGACGGATGGTTTCGAGGATGCAGAAGATATAGAAAACTTTGTGATGGATGCTCCTTCGGAATCATTTATCCTAGCCGGGGAGTTTACGGACTTCATTGGCCAGGGTAATATGGAGTTCGTCACTATGCTCACCAACTTGTGGGATAATCTTGACAAGTATAAGCAGCCGAAGATTCAGGGTAAGAGTGTAGAGGTGGATAAGCCTACAGTGAATCTTCTAGGTGGCTCGACTCCTGATAGCTTCGCGCTTTCTTTTCCTCCGGAAGCTTTAGGCGGTGGCTTTCTTTCTCGTGTACTCCTTGTGCATTCTGACCCTACTACCAACAGAGTGGCATGGCCGGAGCCCCCTGACGAAAGCAAGATAGAAGCACTAGCCGCTCGCATGATAGACGCAAGGGAACAGATGGCTGGTCAGATAGCAGTATCTGCGGAGGCTAGAAAAATTGGTAAGATTATTTATGAGAATGAAATTCCAGTAGATGACCACCGCTTTGCACACTATCAGCAGCGTCGTTTTACACACCTACTTAAGATAAGCATGTTGCTAGCAGCTTACGACCTTTCGAAGATTATCAGAGAGGAGCACATTATCCGAGCTAACACTATCCTGGCCGTCACTGAGAAAACTATGCCTCGTGCCTTAGGAGAATTCGGGGCCTCCCGTACTTCAATGGCAGCAGGTAAGATCCTTAGCTATCTGGCTACCTGCACAATGCCGCAGACTCCTACTGATCTGTGGAAAGTTGTGAGTCGTGACCTCGCTAAGATGACAGACATGATTGAGATTATCCAAAGTCTGAAAGCAGCGGAAAAGATCCAGGTTATTAATATCAGAGATAAGGCGGGTTACTTGCCTTTGCACCGACAGAAGAAAGAGTGGCCGTCTAACCTTCTGGACCTTAAATGGCTAACTTCAACGGAGCTTGTATGAATCCCCTTGTTATTTATCATGCTAATTGTGCAGATGGTTTTACAGCAGCATGGTGCTTCCACCACTATACAAAACACTCAAGTATGGAGATAGAGTTTGATTTTCACCCAGGAGTCTATAACGACCCCCCGCCAGACTGCACTGATCGTGTAGTTTATCTGGTTGACTTCTCTTATAAACGAGCAGTAGTAGAGGGGATACTCAGAGTTGCTGAGGAAGTTATTCTCATTGACCACCACAAAACAGCTATCGAAGACCTTTCTCCTCTATTCAAGAGCGATAGTTGGAATGGGGAACCTAAGCAGCTCAGCCACTACACTGATATCAACCGTAGTGGCGCGATGCTAGCATGGGATTATCTTTTTAATTGGGGGAATCCCGACAAGACTCACCCACTCTATAAACAACCTCCGCTTCTTCTTGAGTATGTACAAGATAGGGACCTCTGGAAGTTTAAACTTGAACTTACTCGTGAAGTTTCTGCTGCTATTTTTTCCCATGCCTATTCTTTCGACAAGTGGGACACACTAATGTCAGGTGGTAGAATTGAAATGATGAAGATGGCTTCCGAGGGCCACGCTATCGAACGTAAGCATCACAAAGATATCAAGGAGCTTCTAAATGTGTGCCAACACTTTGGCGTTATCGCGGGTCATACTGTTCCTGTTGCTAATCTACCTTACACTTTAGCTTCCGACGCTTGTCATAATATGGCCAAAAATTACAAAGACGGAACGGTATTTGCTGCTAGCTACTACGACACTGGTAGCCATCGTGTTTATAGTCTGCGCTCTTGTGATAATGGTATGGATGTATCAGAGATCGCAAAGCAGTATCCCGGCGGTGGTGGCCATAAGCACGCAGCTGGTTTCAGAATTCCCCTTTCTTCGATCATGAAGGAGACAGATGATGGCAAATGATTTCGATCGAAGTAAGTTCATAGCATTCGATCCCAAGGCTCGGACAGAAGAATATAAAAGGAGTAATCACAATGACTTCGCTACATCCTCTGAACTGAAGCAAAGAGAATTCACTGGATGGCGAGAGAATAAGCTATCCATGGAATATGAACTATGGATGAAGGGCGAGATTGTTGCACGAGTAACTTTCGCTCTTGTAAAAATTAATCCCCATGCGCTAGAAGAAGCGATGGTGAATTACATGGGACTCTAATAGGAGTATTGATATGAATATTTGGACATGCAAGATTGGACCTACTACTGAAGGAGTGTTACCTAGTGCAGCAGATGCTCCTATGCGCAAGGCCGTACAGGACAGATTTCAATTATTGACGGGGCATCCAGCGAATTTTATATTCAGTGGATGGTATGGTACGTTACTAGAATCTGAGCTAGCTGTAGTAGAGAATAGAGAACCTTCCCCTGATGCTACTGCCTCTTATCATTTTCATCTTAAAATGAATGATCGACTAGCAGTTAAGCGACTAGAGGGTATGAGGGGATGGCAAAGCTGTAATAAGCAATACCTAGTAGATAAGTACACGATGGCATTACAGGATCAACTTAATCTTATCCGTTCAGGCCTGGGTCCGGATGAAAAACTCATGATTGATATTGCAAATTATTCTGCCTTCCTACTAGCGCGTTCCTAAGCGCCCAACAAAAAAGCCCCAAGGAGAAATCCAAGGGGCTTTTTTGTTTCTCAGTCAAGAGAGTTTATCATGTGTTGCAGTGGGCTACTTTCATCAAGGTCAGAAATGAAGGTGTCTTCTCCTGCTACATTCGTTCGTGCGATAGCAGTGCGATAGGCTGCGCGCCATCCTGTAGGAGAACCACCCTTGCGCATATATTCTTCCGCAAGTTCCGATACTTTCTCGGGTGTATTCTTTCCTGCACGGATAGCAGTGCGTAGCTTGTTAACAGTATCCTTCCGGATATCACGATCTGCTGCTTCGTAGAAACGATTGAGGTATTGCCCTTCTCGTAGCTTGCCTTCCTCAAACGGACGCATCGCAAAAGCTCGTGCAGCAATGCCATTAAACGTAAGGACTTCTTCAGCAGTCTGCACTGTGTTGCCAGCCCTATTAATGGAACCACCTTCTCCTGTTGTAGCCATTCCTACTTCAGCAGCTCTAGCAAGTGGGCGGGAGAGGGTCTGAAGAGACAACGCTTGTAGCATAGCCTGCCCAGAAGATTCTCCTTCGCCCATTGCACGAGCCACACTCTTGACCATTTCTGCGGATTGGGCCGCCATGTTTACAGCAACCACATTATCCACACCAGCAAACACGTTAGGGAATCGCGGATCAACATCCCCCCGTGTATAGATACTAGCGCCAGTCAGGTTAGTGGGAAGCCCGTACAGAATCCAGTCAGCTTTATCTCCTACCGCACGGTATGTTCCAGTGGTCAAATCAAAATGATCCTCAGAGAAATGTTCTCCAATCATCTCGCTAACCTGCTGGAACCCGGGCATAGAAGCAGTGCCGAAGATAGTAGATTGCGCCATGGAAGCCTTAGCTAGTGTCTTCCAATCCTTGAATTCCACAGCACGATACACACCTTGGGCCATCGTCAACATGTAAGTTTGGAATAGGCCAAGAGCCATACCCATGGTCCCTTGGAACATAACAGGACGCTGAGCGGCAGAATAGTTACCGATAGCCTTATCCATGAAGTCCCGAGCAAAGATAGTCACACCATTGTCATCGAGTTCCGGATAGATTCTCTTAGCCAGCTGGGCTCCAGTATTCATCATGATCTTACGGGACATAGCTTCGGAAAAGTCCGCGGGCTTACTCATAAAATTCACAAAGCCAGACTCCAGTAGCTTCTCGGTATTAGCGAGTGCGCCCTTCTCAAACTTGCGAGTAGCTTTTAGAATCTCCGTGGCTTCCGATACGAGTGGCTGGAAGTAACCAAGATCTTCCCACTTCCTATTAAGCGCAGCGAAGCGAGGGGAATTCATGGCTCTCATACCATCGTACATGATGCGAGCCGTACTAGCTTCTGCTGTTCCCTTAGTCACTCCCATGAATGTTGCCGGCAGGTTCTTAGCATTGGCCAATGATGTCAGAATAGGCATGCTCATCAAGTTAACGATCGGGTGCGCGAGTTCCCCCATTCGTAGTGCAAGCGTAGCAGCCATAGAGTTACCGGCCGCAATAATACGTCGAGGTACTTCGGGGTTATCTGTCAGCTGGCTAATACCATACTTCTCTACAGCCGTGGCCTTATCGTAGATAGCAAACGGGTTCACTACCCCTTCATCCTCCAGGCGCTTAGCGAAGGCTTCATAGTCAAACTCTTTCATCTTGCTAGCATCAATCTTTTTTCCTTTCTTGAAGAAGCTAGTAGATGGGGCAGAATTCTTCCAAATCGCTGAGACTGTCTGAGAGCCTTTAGCCAGTGCTGCTTCAAAGGTTCTATTAGCTGTCTGCCATCCTTCATACTCACCAATAGAAGAATTACCCAGCAGGATGTTGACAGCAGAAGTCCCGGTATCCTTAGGCCTATTAAGCACGCGCTTAACAAAACTCAAGGGTTGAGCTTCTAGAGCCTTGCCACTAATCGTGGAATACTTCCGCAGCGTATCCGTGATGTCACTCATACTGAGATCAGCCAGGTTACGCACCGAAGCATTCACCATGTGCTCATAGCCTCCCGCAATCTCAGATAGAATATCACGGCCAGTGGACACGATAGCTGAAGCACCAGAACCTGTTTTAAGCTTAGAGGCATCAACCATTTCCATGTTAACAGGATCAAGTCTACCATTGACATAGCTCCACCATTTTTGGTTATCCTTGGTTACGACAAGGAGGTTAGGATTCTGCAGCTGCTCACCGGCAAAACTCTTCAATGCATCATCGAGTTCTGCCTGAGTACGCCCATATACCATGCGGGTAACATCAGCAGCTTGATCGTGTAGATAAGCAATGAACTTATTCACAGGATTCATAGCAGGCATCCAGAAGCCCGTATTGTTAATAGAGCCCTTGCCTGTGATACGATGGCTAACATCGCGCATTTCATACAGATCTTTGCCAGTCTGCTGAATCTTAGTCAGAAGTTCATCAGTTTCGTCAGTAGCCACAGTAAAAGGACGGCCCTGGAAAGTTACAGGCTCTAGCACTTCTACCATCTTGCCGTTTTCTGCCTCTCGCATAACCTTTTGCCAGAACTGCTTATCCTTGTAGATACGGAAGCCTTTGAGCGAAGCGTTCAGGTTAGCAGCCACATTGAATTCTACCAGCGAAGCTTCTTTATCAGCCACCTTTACCATGAATTCCGTGATAGGCTGAAGAATCTCCGAGGATGTTCTATTGGCAATATGCGTGATATCCTTACCAATAGTAGTAAGTACTGGCCCGATATCTTCCATGTGCCGAACGAACTGGTCCGCCGACGAATAAAAATTAGAACCTGCGAGCTCGTTATTCACCAGCGAGAGTTTCGTGCGCAAGATATCCAATGCTGGGGCATAGCGTTGAAAAAGTGTGTCTGCAATAGAGCGCACGGTAGGCGAAGTAGAATTGAACATCTGCGTGCTCTTGAAGAGCGTGTCGATATTATTCAAAGTCTTCGCATCCAGTTTAGCGTGATGCTCAGTATAGTCAGCCTTATTCTTAGCTCCGCGCAGCAGCAGTGGCTTATTACGTACAGAAAGAGCCGCCCGCGCTTCTTCCGCTGATTTGAACCCAATAAGATTCCCCAGCGATTGAAAAGTATCGAACGAACGATCAGAAGCTAGGAACTGGTTTACAGTATCTAGCGGCATGTTAACGCGCTTAGCCATAACTTCAGGAGGGAAGCCACGATTCAGCATATGCTGTAGCTGCTTGTACTTAGCTTCCTGCAGATAATCAGCCACATCACCATATGCTGCTTCCTTATGTTTGATGGTAGTAGCCAGATTACGTTCGAGCTGTTTACGGAATGCAATACGGCCTTCTGGGGACAAGGTGGCTTCTGCGTCACGAGCACTAGCGCGCACAATCAATTCCACGTTATTCGAGCCGTGACCTACGTCTACAAAGGATGCAACTACGTCGTCCACGTCAACTTTATAGAGCAGGGTCTGGCCATTCTTACCAGTAAACTGGCGCGTCTTATCCACGCTAATAGCCATGGATTCCAAAGGAGCTTGCCCATAGATCTTAGAAGCTTTCACGCCGCGATACAGATAGATCTTTCCGTCCTTATCTGCGATATTCATTAGATCCTTACGCAAAGCTTCGGACTTAGGATGATGATAGATGGCTCGCATTAGCTCGGCATCAACCATATCTTTGGGAGTACGAGAACTAGCTACGAAACCTTTAGAGAAGAACGCGGTAGCAGCTTTCTGAAGTGGATACGTATCTCCTGCAATCCATCCATGCAAAGCATCACCTCCAACAGATCCATCTGCGGCAAAAGAATACTTAGATGTAACAGTAGCATTATTCAAGATACGGTCAGCGGCCTGCTGGTATTTAACAGGAGTACCACCAAGTGTACGCTTGATGTTGACTTCATCAATAATAGCTTCCGCTTCGTCCATCTTATCCGCCATCCGGATCTTAACGGTATTCTTCAGACGTGACGAAGACCCCATCTTAACAGCGATTGCCTGTAGTTGGGGAATATCCTCAGAAGAAAGAATAGCCTTCTTCATATAGGACTCGAAATCATCATCGCTCATCTTCCCGAATTTGGAAGTCCAAGCAACATAATCAGCTTCTACGTGCGGGGTGCTTTTCCCGATAGACTCCAGAGCGTAGTCAAAGTTAGGCACCATAGAAAGCTTATCCGGCTTCGCCTTAACAAGCGCCTCTTCTGTAGTATTCAATGCAGCAGCACCAGCGTGTAGGCGCACATCAGACTGAGAACCAAAACGCTTGATATCAGGGAAGTAGGCTGCGGTGACAAGATCTTTCTCGCCAAGCTTATTCGTAACTTCTAGGGTAGGCTTATCCTGCAGCAGATTACTCTTAGCTGCGCCAATAGGAAGATCATCCTTAATCTCGGCATGGGAAATCTTCTGCACTCCCCACATAGCAGGATTACTGGTGATCTCTTCCTGAATCACTCGCTTATCTGGAGCATCGAGTTCTTTTAGCTTTCCATCAAGCATAGACTCGAAGCGCTGGCCATTCTGGTATTCAATATCACGAGCCATCTTCTCAGCATAGCTCATGGCCAGATCATTGGCAGGAATCTTATTCTGCTCTTTGCCCTTAGTCAGTAGTTCATTGAGTGCATCGAGCGTAAGCTGGTCAGTCTGCACCTTAGTAGCATCTGTCATACCAAGACCGACAGGACGTACTGCTCCGTATACAGTATCCAGTGCTTCCTGTTCGATAGCTCCCGTAGCTTTACGAAGAAGCATGGCATCCCCGATAACCCCACCAAGCGTACCAAGGCCACCACCCAGCATAACGCCGATACCAAAGTTAGTGGCTGGGTCTTTAAGATAGTCCTCCATGTACGGATGTGCATTCATGGTACCCAGTACTGCAAGCTCAGCAGCAGCGGCATCGAGGGTATTATTTGCAAGCGCACGTCCGCGCATACCCCACAGAAGGTTCTTGTACTCAGAAGTGCTCTGGCGACCCTGCCGGAAAAGATTGGCGGCCTTCTCCATATTAGCAGTCTTGCCAGCAGCAGAGAACCAGTTAACAGCCTTCGAGCCATTACGTACGAGATTCAAGCCCTTTACTGCAACACCTCCTGGCAGAATAGCCCCTCCAATAAGAGAAGCAGTGCGTACTGCGTCAGGACTTTCCTGATAAACTCGCAGTGCATCTCCGCCAATACGGCCCAGAATATCCTCAGTCTGAACCTCTTCTGTGCCCGGAAGCGAATTAAAAATACTAGCACCAATATCCACTACGGTGCCAATAGTACCACCATAGAGATTACTGATAGCCTTGGAGATAGAGGTACGAGAGTCCATCAACGGTTCGTTGACTTCAGTATCGTATGGATCAGGAGAGAATAGATCAGCCATGATTATCCTTAGAACTTAAAGGTATTAAGACCCCACTGAGCAGCAGCACCACCCGGCACAGCTTGCATCACAGTGGATCCTGTTTGTTGATTGATAGCATTCCGCAGCACGCCCAGAATACCTTCATTGCTACTAATGGCATTGTCGATTGCACCGAGAGCTTTCAGTGTATCAATTCCACCAAAGATAGACTTTTGCCTAGAAGCCGCCGCAGCGCTAACTTCATCTTTTACAGACTTCAGGGTTGCTACCACAGTAGGGGCATCCTGCCCTTGGATAAGCACACCTAGCGTAGAATCCAGATCAGCTTTCCCTGAGGTGGCAAGAGACTTCTGCGCGGCCACTCGTAGCGGAGAGCTAGGGCCAGCCCAATTCATCACATTGCCCATGAAATCATCAGTCTGTTTTTTACGGTAGGCTGAGATACGAATCTCTGCTTGCATAGAAGACAGCTTAGCTTTCTGCTCGGGCGTCTTCCCACTAAGTGCATCATTCCAGTCTGCTTGCTTAGCTTTGCGGAAATCACCCTTATCACCGACTGCGCGCCCAGAGGTAGAAGTGATCCAGTCCTGTACCATAGCCGGCGACACTGGCATAGTAGTCAGCTCTTTAATGGCCTTTTCTACATCAGCAGGGGGTTGGCCAGTACGAGAAGCTTCCTCTTCTGCGAGAAGCTGGGCAGCATGCTTATTCCCGCCAAATGCAAGATTCTTGTACTCAGTAGGATCCGCCTGCAGTAGTTCCGTGAAGTCCTTATCAATCTTAGCTTGACGATTCACATAAGCCACTGCCTCTTCCTCATTTCCTTCTTTCGCAAGAGTGGGGTTCAAGCGGATAAGAACCTGCTTCTGAGTAGGAGAAAGCCCGTCATAGGCAATCTTAGCAGCTTCCTTCTTTGCTGCATCCTTCTCTTCTGCCTTGGTAGTAATAAGATCCTTCTTGCGCTGGAACTCTAGGCCCTTATCCACAATGCGCTTGACTTCGCCTTCTGCGTTTACAGACATAGCCTTCAGGCGGTTGAAGGAGATATTGCGGTCAAGCCATTCTTTAGCACGGCCGTCAACCTGCTTCTGGGCATCAGCAAGACGCTGGCGCAGGAGTAGGGTAGCTTTGGAATCGCCGATACCTGGCATGAACCCAGGCTTAGCTTGGTCCATAGCTTCTGCACTGCGTAGATCATTACGGATAGAGGTCACACCAAGTTCATGCTCAGCCTGCTTAATAGCTTCCTGCTGCATCTTAGTAGACTCCTCAGCAAAAGCCACACGCAGCGTACTAGCCAAACCGCGCGCAGTATCTACATCCGTAGTCTTCGTAAGCTGATCCATCAACGAAGTAACAGCCGAAGAAGTAGAGGAGTTGGCAGGATTAAAGCCGTAGACTTGTTTCTGGCTTTGTTCCGTAGGCTTCCCACTAGCATCCATGTTAGTAAGAGTGACTCTACCATTCGCATCACGAGTAGCAGTAACTCCATGCATACCTGTATTCTCATTGACCCGCTCTACCCCATACTTGGTATTAGCTTGCATACCAATAGGAAGAGGCTTGCCATTAGCAGTAGTCTTAGATCCTGCCATAGGCTCAGCCGGAGTAGTGGATGCAACCCCTGTAATTTTATCAATCAAGGGAGCAATTTCCTCAGCGGTGACAGGAGTTGCAGGTTGGCTAGACTGCTGAGGATATTGTTTAGGGGAAGCAGCGCCTCCAGGAGCAGCCATAGCCCCAGTTTGGCCCATGCTATTCAGAAGAGCTCGCATGGCATCTACGCTTTGCGGCATGATAGCAGGGGACAGAAGGGCATTAGCAGAAGCTGCAGCCATAGGATCCACCGCAGGCCGCTGTACAGGGGCAGCATTAGGAGATCCCTTTTGCCCCATAGCTTGCAGCAGCAGCTGCACTTCTGCAGGAGAGCTGGCTTGTTGAAGAAGTTTTAGCATATCCATGATGAATCCTTAGAATTTAAAGCCGCCATTATACATATCAGCCGGAACTGGTGTACCTTCCCATGTTGCAGTACCAGGAAGATTCTGCAAGCGAGCAAGTAGTGCAGCATCGGACATAGTAGGTCCTACGCTAACAGGAGCACCCCCCTTATTATCCAAGATACCACCATCACGATTGAAGAAAGAGCTGGTATCAGCCGGAGGGGTATTAGGCATAAGAGCCCCAACTACTTGGCCACCTGCTCCATTACCTTTCCCTTTGCCAGACCCAATAGTCACAGGAGCTTTACTAGAGATAGTATTAGAACTACCATTGCCTTTAGCTGCGTCTGCTGCGAGTTGCATCTGCTGATTTGAGGCCTTGATATCCTGGCGCAGGCGCAAAGCTTCTAGCAGGGCATTCAATTCAGTACTATCGGAACGAGTCAGAAGTTCGACCAGCTGCCCATTCTGGTTAGCCACCCCACCATAATCAACCGCCATTTGTGCGCCTTGTGCAGCAGCGGCAGTAGCAGCTTGTTGTACAGCTTGCTGAGTAAGAAGAGCACGCATAGATCCAGCAGAAGCACCAGCACCATCAGCGGCACGCACAATGGAAGGCATAGACTCTGCCATCTGTTGTTGCAGAGTTTGCGTAATAAGCCCAGCAGCATCCTTGAATGCATTGTCCTTACTATACGCATCCTGAGCTCCTTGTGCGGTTGCGATCTCCTGTTGACGTGCGGCTTGATTAGGGCGAATATTGGTAGCGGTAGCAGACAGAGCAGCGATAAGATCTGCCAGAGTACCGCCAGAAGCGGCCGCGCCGCCTCCAGTATTTGCTCCATAGTTAACAATAGAATCGCCAGCCATGATTATCTCCTTCCGGTTGGAATTCCTCGAAACTCGAGGTAAGTTAGGTCAAAGCGACCAGAAATTACAATGTTGTGCCATTTGGCTGCATAGCTTCCATTATGTTGCCACATAGAGCTAGCTGTGAAGCTAGAGGATACCTCATACCCAGGGGTTAGAAGTTTGCCCTCTACAGAAGATTCAATCTCAATCTTACCGGTGGCACCATCTTTATGATGCACCCGGACTTCTTCCATGGAAGTCATACCCTGACGATAATAGCCAATCTTACCATATTTGATCCAGCTATCAGAAGGCTTATCATCAAAGATGTGAACTTTCCCTGCGGCATCCAGTATACCACCAAAAAGCCCGAAGCGGTCAAAAGATTGCTGATTAGGCATATAGGTGTTAATAGCCATATAGTCCATCAATCTTTTATACTCACCATCCATTTTACCCCACTTCTTAAGATGCAGATCGTAGACATACGCACCATAGAAGGTAGGATAGATAGGAGCAGCAGAACCATCCTCCAAGAAGAATGTACCGGCAGGGAGCTCGATAGTCAGGGAAGGCCAGGGGTAATCAGCCCAATATCCTGGGTCAATTTCCGGAGATCCTACTACATCAGAAGAGATTGCTCCAATGTCGATAGGAGTCATAGCAGGGCACCAGGCTGTACCACCACTAAGAGTTTCTCCTGTTATTGTATCATATACTCCCACCAATTCCAAAGTAGCTGCATTAAAAGGGAAGAAACTAGGGTCAGTATCAGTGAGCACATTACGTACAAAAGAATTCCAAGCTCGTGTTGCTACTGAGATACTAACCTTATAGGCAAAATAGAATCCATCAAATCTGCCGTCTGGTTCCTTAGCATAGGCCAGAATGTAGCTCATTTTATTGACCCACATATGACGCTGATAGGGCACGTAGCCTACGAATTCAGGATCAGTATGGTCCCAGACTTTAGGACGTGCACGAAAGATTGGGTCAACGAAACCAAATTCTGGTGGATTAGCGGAATGCCAAAACTGTAGCATTTTTACAGTATCCGCTAACGGGGTACCGGCTACAGAAATATCTGTTGCATCTATCACAGATCCACCTGTATTACCTACGGTGGCCCAATCAGCCGTAGCAAGGTAGAGGGGTGGAGTATCGTTATAAGCAGAACCACCTAAAGTAGCTACCACCTTAATAACATCAGGATCCCTAGTAGGATCCACCTGCCCACGGAAGATAGCAGTGACGAGTACCCCTAGTTCCGCTTCCGTACTAACAGTCCTAGGATACACCCAATCAGTAGGAAGCCCATCTGTACGAACTTGCCAAGGAAGTAGAACTTCTATAGTATCGTTAAAACGAGCAGGTTGGATTTCCCAATAATAGTTCCCTTCTATATAGGCCCTAGCTTCCAAGGGGATGCGCTCAGCAGAAAGTGCGTTCTGCACAATAGAATATTTCCCGCCCGGAATAAACTCGTGCGTAACAGGTAGAAGCTCTGGCGCTGTTGGATCATAATAAGCCAGCACGTTCTCGTCTGTTTTTAGCGTCTTATACGTACCGCGCTTGCCTGGCCACACTAAAGTAGTCTCGCAGGGAGTGGTAGTAATTTCCGGAGCCGGCCTATTATCCAAAGTCTCTTTATGTTCTGCGTAGGTCAGGAAACTATCGTCCACACCAAAAGGATACGTGGTAAGCGACCAGCTTGAGGTGGCCAGTTCAGCAGCATAGGAAGCTGGCGTAATACAAGGGCGATGCGTAATCCAGGTATCCTCCAGAGTACGACCTTCTAGGGCACTTTTAAAAGCTTTGATTTTAGTATTCTGTGCATCCCAGATAGGGACCTGAGCCTGCACTACTCGACTAATGGACCAATTACCAAGAAGTCCAAATTCTGTAGGACTGGCATATCGTTGTAGGGCATAGACACCACTACTCACATCGCCTTCATTAGGGTAAGCACTAATATCTGGCTCAGTAAATGCTTCCATGATAGGTAGCATATCAATAGTGGTAGAGTATGGATCCGCTTCATGGCCTACCATACCACCGGTATCAGGCTGGATACGCGTATAGTTGCAGGCTTTATGCCAACCCACTACGTCGGTATAACCAATTTTATTGAATTTCGCAGCGTAATTTAGGACGTACATAGTGATTCCTTATGCTTCTACTGGGCCACCGCCACCACCTGATGGCTTAACAATATGAACTCCCTGCTGAACCATTTGCAGAAACTGGCCAATCGTAAGCTCTGGGTTAGAGCCCTGCGTCTTGCCGTAAAGATCTGCTAGGTCAGTAGAAGTGATGGTAATGGTTTCTCCTAGGATCTGCCCCTCAACTTGGAGAGGATACCCAGAAGTGTAGTCAGATCCCATCATTTGCACAAAGAGGTAGCGCCCTTCCCCTAGGTGCAAATATTTAGGGCCTGCAGTCTGCTTCAGGAAGTCTGTGATTTCAGGCACGATGACCTCAGCATTACCACTCTCTATTTTATACAGACCCATTGTAGTATACGCAAAATGAGTAGTATCTGGAATAGCTGCAACTACTTGCTCTGGGTAGGCTACTCCATTGTCCTTTAGTACAGCTCGAGGACTGAATACATAAAGGGAGTTAGAATCCTTTTCCACATGGATAATGCTTTTTGTAGCGTAGATAACAAAGCCATCTCCATGGGAGCGGATAGAGATAATTCTACCGACTATCTGGTCAAAGGTAGCATTTCCTGCCAATGTTTCCAGGTCAGGGGTAAAATCTTCCTTGTCATCCAGAGTAGACCATGAAGTGGAATTAGCAGAATCCCAGAATCCCAAGCGATTCCCTGCGCTAAAAATACCTTTCTGCGCTGCCATATTCAGGAAGCTAGGAGTCTTTGTAGTGACAAGAATACCTGGAGCCGGGACCTGCGACTCGATGGTATAGAAATGATCGCCATTCTCTCGATAGCAATAGAGCACATTCTGTAGCACAGTGAAGGTCCACTGGTAGTGCTTGAGTGGTTCTGCTCTGTAGTGTGGTAGTACGACAGCTTGAGTCCAGGCTCCTACCGTAGAACCAGCTTTATACCAGATACCAGAATCACACAGAGCGATTACGAAGTTATTCATCGCCTCATTCTGGAAAAGCAGGACCCAGTCTACTCGCTCAGCCAAAGCTGCTACGTTAAGGGTCTTCTCTGTGCCGAAGAAGCTCCTGTAGCCATAGGCCGTAGGGAGGAAGTTCTTTCCATCATAGGCCATGACAGGGATCCTATTCTCTTCCTTCATGTCCACTACATGCAGACTATCAGGAAAAGAGTTAGGGTCAATTGGAATGTAGGTCCGCGTAAGATCTACGAATTTAGTAGTCTGGGCCATTATTATCTCCGAACAAGCTGACGATTAAGGCCAAGGCCAGCCCATTTTTGAATGCCATTAATCTTAAGAATCCCAGATTCTCCTGCAATGAGCGGGATTACTCTGAGACCAGCAATAGTAGGAAGCACAGCTGTATGCACTCCGTTTGCGTGAATAATGAGGGCCGAGGTGCTCTCTGTGAAAGGGTAAGTAGCAGTGCCTACGAAATCAATCACACAATCTATCGTAGCACTAATGGATGCATACTTACAAGAAGCAGGAACAGTGAGAGCAGTATGTGAATTGGCAGGAAGTGTGAGCACTTTGCCTGCAAGAGGAGCAACTATATCCAGTGGAATAGACTCTCCTTTTTCTGTGCTTAACGGATATAGTTGATCATCTGCGGCCATGTTAGCTCCTTATTTATACACGTTACGGTCAAGCTCAAAATGAGGACCATCCTTGAATGATTTCCAATCTCCACCCCAGACAATGGGAATGCCTAGAATGGAAGCAGCGCGCTTAACCTCGGCGGCCAAGATATGGTAGAGAGGCCAATCGAATCGTACCTCCTTGCCAACTACTGGCGCAAGATCAACAGCGTGACCTGTGATGTGCCTACTATTCAGAGTGGTTGTAGCGCCGTTGGCATAGAGCTGCTTCTGACGTTCAAGCGTACGTTTTCCTTCGATGATTACAAAATCAATAGAAGAGATTTCGATAGCTTTGAGCATAAGAGCGCGTAGGTCAGGATGAATACCCTCCATGTTCCTACGGCTACGCACGCTGAATCTATAGCCCATCATTCTACTCCTGCAGGCACAGAGCTAGAAGCAGCATCTGCACCAGCTTTGAAGTTCTCAGTAGGATTACCACTAAGAGACTTCAGCAGATCATTCTCTTTATCTTTCATGTTCTCATCATGATCCATGCGAGCTAGACCAAGTTCTTTCTGGAGCTGCATTTGACGCTGAGAGCGCGAATCTGCTCGATTCTCTTGATACAGAGCAAGCATAATCTGCGCCACATTAGTATTCTTGAATAGCGTCTGCAGGAAACTCTCAGGCCCTTGCAACATGCATCGACCAAACAATGCATTATCGTCGTTCTTGCTGACCGCCAGCATTACCAAAGCACCACCTTGGACAGTCTGATTCTTGCTATTGAAAGCTGATTGCAGAGTGGTGTAGTACTGCGTGCGAACTGCTGTAATATCCGTACTAACAGCTTTGCAGATATCAGCATACTTGGTGTAGTCAGGGCTAGCAGAACTACTACTGACAAAGCCTGTAACAGCTGCGCCGATTGCAGCAAGACCCCCCATAGTAGCAGAGCAGCCAGAAAGAGCCATACAGGCAGCAAGAGCGAGAAGAGTCTTTTTCATTTCGATTCATCCTTAGGTTGTTGAATTTCACAAATAGTACCAGGTTCCTGGTATTCTGATGGCATATGGCAGCGGGATTGTTCTGCATGATATGCTTGTTTGGTATGCTCTGGCTCAAACCAGAATAGAGTATCCACGAACTTTCCGAAGATTCCCCAGCTTTTGCTTTTCTCCAAGACACCACGACGATAACAGCGAGCTGAAATAGTCTCGTCTGCGTCACCTAGGAGAAGAACATTACCAAACTGGTCAATGGAAAGTAGGACATTCTTTGCAAATTTTTGTACGGGATTCATAGGCTTTCCTCACACGTTGGCGTCAAAGATAATTCGTCCTGCACTAGCTTGCAGGTTATACGATCCTGAAGCAGAGAATACTAATACCCAAGTCAAATTAGACCTAGCAGCTATAGATGCCCCTGAACAGGCCCCTCCATAAACATATGTAATATTAGAGGAAACAGAAGGCTGTCTATTCATCGCACGAATGAAAGTGTAGGCAGCAGCAACTGTTACAGCACTGGTAACTCCATTTGCTTCGATGATATCACTATAAGGCACCACCAAATAATAGTGCTGGCACTTATGCAGGGTATGCTCATAAGTATGCTCCTCGAAAGGAGTTGCAACATCCCCAACTTCCCACTGTGCCTCCGTAATGGAAAGAAAGTTCGTAGAAGAAGCAGCCCAATTAGTTGCTCCTGCTGCTGAATAATAACTCCCTGCCTGCCAGGCACCTAGTGTTGCAGTTTGGTAGGTTCCGGTATTAAGAATACCCCATGCAATCTCACCGGCAAACGTATTATCGAATGCAATAGAAAATGCTGTGGTTATCTGCGGAATTGGGATAACAATCCTAGTCGGAGTATCAGCAGCCAGTGTGAAAGTAGTGACAAAAGAATTAACAACACTAGTACCAATTCGGATAGCAAAACTGAAATTTCCTGCTATCTTACTGTGCGCAAGAAAGGAAACGACACTGGTATTCCCTATGAATCTGGCCAGTCTTCTGCCTTCAAAGCGCTGTCTAATACCTCCCCAATGGTTACTACCAGTTAGACTAGTAGGAGCGTTTCCCACAGTTTGCCGAATGGCCCACAAGTATTTACCAGCATAGGACATGCTGGTACGCGCTTGCCCAAAACTCCCACCCGCTCCTACATTAGAACAATACCATAGATCGGGCCCATCATACCCTGCTACGCCGGAAGAAAAAGATACTGCCTCGTGTTTCTGCTCTACGTAGCCTTTTCCATTAATAATTACGTTACGATCTCCTGACAATTGGCGATCTCCTATAGGAACAGAAGAAGGAAAGAAGCTGGTATCTAGTTTACCTGTAGCATCCAGAGCCGGGACAGCATAAGCATCCGCAGCTCCAGCAGAAGTCAGAAGCGCCGCAATTTCTGTAAGGAAGAAATTGCCTACGCGCTTTAGTAATTTAGTGGAAGAGGCTGTCCCCATGATTCATCTCACAAAATGACAATCGGAGTAGACTTCTCAAAATTGACGGCAGTAGCACCAGAAGCCACCCCTACCAATTGCACTACGTTGCCAGAAGCAGAGGGTGCAGTATTAGATCCAAGGCCTGCCGTGGTGCTAAGATAGACCTCACCTGGCGTCATACCAGATACCCCGGTATTAGTCCCTTCAAAATACACAGTAGCGTTTGCACCACTAGCTACAGCAGATAGAACAAATCCATGAGCGAACTTGCCGGCTGAGGTTGCATCTGCTTTACGCACACGGAAGGCACCTGCTACATTATGAATGTTAACATAATCCCCGGACGCCAGAGCCTCACTAGCCTGAATAGTGGCTGTATCTGCGCCAATACCCACAGGCATTACAGAAGTATCCAGACGTCCAGAAGCATCTAGCGCAGGGATCTTATCTGCATCACCAGCTCCTGCGGAAGCTACAGTAGCATTGATAATAGTATGATCCAGCACGCCATCAGCATTAAGGGCTGGAATAGCTTCAGCATCGGCAGCTCCTGCAGAAGTAGTAAGGGGTGCGGTTTCTACTGCATAGCCAGAAACGCGACGCAGATAACGAGCAACAGTAGCAAGAGTTCCCATTTTATGGCTCCAGTAAAATTGGTGGTTGAATATCGAAATACATTTTGGTGGCTAATATAGCCTTACCGACAGGAAGAACGAAACCAGTAGTAGGCACTGCCTGAGTCATAAGACCATTAGAGCTCAAGTAGATAACCCCATCAGGAGTCCAGGTCCAGCTAGATTCTTCTATGAAACCGCTAGTAATAATTCCCACCAAAGTGCCAGCGGAAGCTGCGTGGAGGGTCATACCAAAGGCCAAAACAGAATCTATTGGGTCGGTATTATCCGCATAGACCAGCTCTCCGGCCTCGTAGCGAACAATTCTATGACCGCCTAAAGCAGAAAGGGCCGGAAGTGTTAATACCACTCCCGGCCCAGTTGGTACCTTAGCGGGCAGCTTTTTGAAATAACCGGCGTCTAAGTTACTCACAAGTGCTCCTATTTAGGTGAAGGAAAATGCCGCCATCCTGCGTAGATTAGAGCAACAGCCGCAGCTAGTTTAGCCAACCAACTAGACATCACACCAACCCAATTCATGACCTTTAGAAAGCCTTGCAGATTAGTATAGATTTCCAGCAGATTCTCTAGCGAACCTTCGATACGATCAAGTCGCTCCAGGATGTTTTCACGTTCTTCCGCAGAAATGGCCTGTGGGTTATTATTTGGTTCCACGGGTAAGATCTCCTTGAAAGATTGTGAAATATCCTTCCGCAAGTGCTTCAGCTTTACGAGAAGAGTCTGCGTCTCCGATATCATTGAAAATCACCGAAGTAGCCTTCTCTACGATCATTGGCCAGTGGTCTTCTAGGAACCAATAATCAGGGGAAGTATCTGACAGAAAAGGTGGATGCTTGTAGTAGCTATACTGCAAGGTAGCAGTCTCACGTGCCAAGTTAACTTGGATAGCATCACCACTAAGATACCACTTATCCCGAATATCGTCATTACAGCCAAGCTCCCTGGTGTCAAGGGGCCTAACATAAGCACGAATATTCGGGTACTTGAGCCAATCTAGTTTGCGAAAGCGTGGCATACTAGACAGCGGAATAGAGTGAGTGTAGCCAAGAGTTCCAGTGAAAACTCCTTCTACCAGGCATCTCGAATGATCCACTCTACTCAGGTAGAACAGCAGTGCGGCGTTAACTTCCTGCTGAGCCATACTCTGCTTATCAGGACGTTTTACCTTCCCGATAACAGAAGCGACAGCTTGCGTGAAATTCATGGCTACCCCAGATTATTTCAACTTCAGCACGTAGCCAAAGCCAGTAGAATCCAAGTGCTCCAAGTGTTTGGAGGTCTCTTCATCTTTTGGCACAATCACATTATTCGTATCAGGCTTGATCATACGACCACCGGACAGAACAATCTGACGCACACCTTGGAGTAGGTAGGCAGAATCTTCATCCTTGTAGTATTCTGCAAGTTCAGCATGGAACTTATCATCGGTAAGAACTTGCCCGGGCGCGGGAGTATCATTACCAGAGGTAGATCCCATAACACCAGTCTCGATAGTGGACTGGCCGGGGGGAGTATCAGACGAGATGCCTTGAGTTTGTTTGAGTTCTTGCGTATTAGCCGCTAGAGCAGCATTTTTCTTAGCTAGAAGTTGTTCAGCGAGGCCCATGATATTTTCCTTGAAGAAGTTAAAAAACCTTCTCTATCCTAGTTGGAGCTACCCCTAGAATAGAGAAGGCGCTCAGATCGAGCAAAAGGAAGGTATTACGCTTCCTTGACCCCAGCAGTGAGACCGGTAATCAGCGCACAGGCATACGGGTTAACGCACTCCACGGCCAGTTCAGTAGTCAGGGAACCGCCAATAGCATCCACGCCATTTTCAACGATCTTACCACCAGTATTGTAGTCCTCGGGCTTAGTGTCACGACCGTCCATGTAGGCCAGCTTCACAGCAGCCATATCCAGGATCAGTGCGTAACCTTGCAAGCCAAGGCCATTAAACAGTGGGTGGTCAATCAGATCCAGAGAACCACGCTGCATCTGGAAGCTAGTGTAACGCATGCCGAAGTCTGTCTTCTCCTGCATGATTTGCACTTGCCCAGACTTACGGCCAATGTCAGAAATGACACGGATCGCAGTAGCGTCACCAACCAGAATACGAGACGTTGGGCTGCCCACATTAGCCGTCGACTCAAACGCAAAGTCCACCAGAGTAGCCAGCTGACCATAATCAGTAGTAGCACCAGCGGCATTAACGTGAGTCGGAGCGTATTGTGCAATCGAATCCAGCAGACCCTGAGTCGTGTGGATAGGAGTGGCACCGGACGTATCCATCTTAGGCTGACCCCAGACCAGTGCAGACTCGATATCCACAGAATGGAAAGCCATGCAATCCTGGCGGTTCTCGGATACGTTAGAGTACCCTTGTTCCGACATAGACGCACGGGCAGTATCGGTCAGTGCCCACGCATTGCGGAAGATCTGCGTATAGTTCGGCACGTACACAGTAGTCATGCGACGAGCAGAAGGACGGTTAGAGCCTTCTGGGAATGCAGTACCAGCTTGTACCCACAGATCGTTCAGGTTAACAGCTGCGGCAGCAACACGGCCAAAGGCACGTTCCACTGCAACATCAGTACCGTTTGTAACCGCGGAGATACGTACGTTCTCTTTGGTGCGCACATTGTGCAGGATCATATACTGGCTCATACCAGCAGTAGAAGGGAACACCAGAGTAGCAGCACCGACCAGAGCAGCAGCGCTCCTAGCGGTCACAAACATCATGGTTTTGGTAAAATAACCATGAGTCGACGACTTAGCACGCGACTTGCCAGACTTCGAGGTCAGGCCAAAGATAGGAGCAGAGCCGTTAGGGTAACGACGAAGAATAACATCCGCAAAGCTGCGTGCGTTAAGTTCGGCGGGATTCTGCGAAGTATTAAAAACACCAGAGGCGAAAGCCATGATAATTCCTTATTGAGAAGCCCACTTGTCCCAATCAACCGCCTGCGGCTGACTATTCTGAGACTGTTGAGCAGATTGAGGGTTTGCGAACTGCGAAAGTTGTGTGATGTAATCCTTTACAGCAGTCTGAACTTCTTCAGGGCTAGCATCAGGATTCGCATTACGGTAACGATCAGCAATATCAGTGAATTGTTTCTTGGCAAAGTCAGGGATCTTGCCTTGCGCACCAGAAAACAAACCGCCCATAGTCAACTCACGCTGAATATGACCGGACAGTTGCTTACCAGAATACGCATCCCGCTGGCCTACGAAAGCATCCGTGACAGCAGCATTGTGCCGCATAGATGCTTGATACGAAGAGCGTCCCACATGTTCCATCAGCTGTACTAGCGACTGCATGTCGCCAGAAGTTGCCTTTTGCATCAATTCGGGAGGAATGTCTTTCGTAAAACTAAGGCCGCCTGCTACTTCACCGAGAATCTTATCATCCATCTTTAGGCTAGGTGGTGCATCAGGCTTATTCGTAGCATTATCCCACATCTTTGCGTACAGTGCAGCAGGGTCTGCTACGCCGTTGGAACCGTCTTTCTGTTGAGGGCCGGCCGGATTGTTAGAAGCCCCTTGCTGGCCTTGATTATTAGGCTGCTGATTATTCTGGTTCTGCGGTTGATTATTTTGCTGACCTTGACCAGAAGACTGTTGACCTTGGGGATTCTTATTGGCGTCACCACCAAACCATTGATTAAGAAAAGACATGCTATAGCTCCAATAAATTAAGGGGAAGGACTGGCTTCTTGCACACTTAGGAGGGTTTCTAGGACCTCCATTCTACCATGCGACTTAGCCAAAGTACGCAGGAATTCTTCTGGCGACTGATTTGGCAATGGGCTTGCAGTAGCAGCAAACTTGGCCGTGTCATACGCTAGTTTATGTAGATACTTCTTAATCGTAGGATCAGACAAGAAGTTAGCGATGATATCCTCTTCTGTTTGAGTAAGATTGATATCAGGAAAGATATTCATGTAAGCCATTATGGCGTTCCTTGTGCTGGATTAGCTGCTACAGGAGCAGCAGGTTGAATAGCAGCGTCTCCTACATTACCCTGCGTAGGATCGGCTGCCTGTGCCGCGAACTTAGGATCATATTCTTCTAGTCCGCGAACTCCTCCTAGTGCCATAAGATGCGCAAACATGGAAGGCATAGAAGCTCCGTAAGCCTGTTGCAATACCGGAGAACTATTAAGCATATTCATGCCCTCTTTCAGCATTTCAGTAGAAGCCATCTTGGACTTAGGAGTAAATCCATCAGCAATACGGAAACTAAGGGCAGCTCCACGAAGTTCAGCCATGTTAATCGTAACCACATCGCCGGTCTTCTGGGAGATAAGCTCAGCATCTTCCCCATACTGCATGATGTTAAGGGCCATCATAGACTTCATTGGAGCGAAGACTTGATACTCCAGCGCAAGAGCAGGTAGGCGCAAGCGGTTTTCTGAGCCACTCTGAACATCTTGCCACTCTTGCACACTCTTATTACCCTTCTGGAATTGACCAGTACGAGCATTATTGAGGCCATGTAGTTCTTTCGAGAAGCCTACGATAGTCTGTGCGTCTGAAATAGCAGTCTCTGTGCCGCGCATATCGAACGGAATCTGCTTGTAGACTGTTTCCAAGGAGACATTCTGTAAAGGGTTAATGTTTACAGGAATCTTAGGAGCAGCCGCTTTGCTGTTTACATCGCGCGGAGAGATAACATTCGAGTTATACAGCGCACGATCAGACACGGCCCGTCGCGCAGCGGCAAAGCGAATATTAAACAATGTCTCAGCAGCACGCTGGAAAGGAATCTCACCTTCTGCGATAGACTGAGTTTGTTCTCCGAAGCCATCTTCCTGCGGCTGGCCAATCAGAATAGGCAGGAGATCATAGGCTGAGATAACCCGGTGGGCTACTGCCAGCACAGAGTTATTGATAATCACCAAGCGCCAGATCTGAGGGGTCCCAGGCTGCGGCGAAATGATATTATGATCACGAGGAATGATACGAGCGTAGAGCACAACCTTCTCGTACATAGCCCCGTAACTAGGCGTCTTCTGCTTGCGCACATTACCATCAGCATATGCATCCCAATCCACGCCACGATTAGTGGTATAGCCAGTAGAAGAGATGTAATCAGAGACAGCAGGCTGCTCTTGGTAGTTATTAGTGCTTGTAGTCGCAGTAGAAAGCATGGCCTTGTCTACATTAAAGCCCTGCCCCTTATTAGCCATCTTCACAAGATAGCGTTTCATGGCAGTCATAGACAGGCGCTCTACGTAACCAGCATAATCCCCGTGCTCTGCTACATCACAAGGCAGAACAGAGGTGTCACGAATGATATTACGAGGGTCCAGGCGCTTGAGCTTGTTATAGAATTTATCACCCTTAGCCATACCACGGCCATCGGCAGACTTGATGTCAACAGTAGCAGTGAACTTGGTAATAGTATCCCAATCTACTTCTAGCCCAGCATAGTTGTATTTGACTGCCTCACGCAGAAAGAGCAGAAGGTGCCTAGGGTATGAACCAAGCAAAGCGTGGTCATCCATTAGCGTTTCTAGCTGCTCTGCCGTCTTCTTGGTCTTAGGGGTACCAAGCACAGGAAACATAGGATAACCAGACAGAAATACATCTGCCAAATAGGCTACAAAGGAGTCTACTTGAGCCACTACAATAGGCGGCGTAACCTTGTCTGTAGTATTAAACACATCGCAGGCTACACTCGCGGCCACTGTATCTACACCGCCGTCACCATTCTCAGTGGTCTCGACATATCGCGCATAGGCACGATCAATGATATCCATCTTCGTGACCAGCTCGGTCTTGGATCTATTATGGTGCTCAATGACCTTAGTAGCGAAGCCCAGAAGACTTTTCTGAGACTCGGGGGATAGCTTAAGAGCTTCTTTCTTAGTAGCAGTAGTAGCCATGATGTTCCTTAAAAGGGTGTATTATCTTCAACAACAGCAAGTTGATCTAAGGGTCTTGTAACAGATAGACGTTTTAGATTGGTGATAAGGTGCCAGAATTCAGCACGCACATCCAATCCATATGCCACTCCATCTAAGATGTCATCCTTATTATCTGGTTTGCCGATCTTGTATTTCAATGCTTGCCACAACCACATGGCCTTGCATTCTGGATGCACATAGTAGTTTCCTGCCATGGCTTCCTCGCAGAAGAGACGAATACGACTTTCTTTGCTTCTATTCCGTGTCTTCAGTGGTACGACATGGACCCCCTGGATATTCCATGCCTTGATGTATTTTTCTAGCCAAAATAGAAGAGTGGCCTGGTAGGCTGCATCTTCCACTGCTATTAAAGAGGCTCCATGATTTAGTGCAGTGCGTAAGGCTTCTTTAATGAGTTCCTCAGGATTTTTGATTCCGGCAGAAATCTCCCGCACTGTAGGTTTCCCATCGTACACATAATGGGTCACGATCACGTTATCATCTGATGCATCTTTGAAGCCTGCCGGGTCAATCGTAAGATAAACACCGTCAGGTACCTCATTGACAAACAAGATAGGAGCATCTGGTACGGGGCCGTATAGAAGCGAGAGTGCCCTAGATATAGGGTCATTCATAACTTCCGCGAACCAAACATCCGCTTCACTCATTTCTACGTCATGGATGTAGGAGTCTAGCAGCTCCTCTAGCGAATGTAGCTCTGGCCATAATGGTGTTCCATCCTCTAGAATAGCGCCAGTAACCAGAGAAATCCAGCTCTTGTTCTGTTTAAGCTGCCACAGGATACACGTATCGGAATACATGTTACCCACATAGATGATAAGACGATCACCGCGAGGAGCAATAATCTTGAAAGTGGCAACTAGGCGCTTCCTAAATTTTGCAGCCTCTGTAGGAGATTCATCACACTCCTTAGTCTGCGCATCATCACAAAAGATAAGGTCAGGGCGCTGATGTTTGATGTTCACACCACGAATAGCACCGCCAGCACCTTTACCTACCAGCGTTACGCTACGGTCATGGTAGAATGCCTTCTTAAGTCCTTTAGAATCTGTGCTAAGTTGATCCGTCCAGCGGCCATAGATCTTCTCAGCATTAACAGACCCTAGCATCTCTGATACGTCTTCCAGCAGTTCTTCTGCCAGAGGATCAGTAGCACAAAGGACAACAGCGAAATTAAGCTTATCATACACAATTAGCCATGTGATAATAAGCTTAATGAAGGTGGTTTTAGCGTGCCCACGAGGAAGCCCCAGAGCAAACCGTAGAATTCTACCGATCTGCTTTGGGGTTCTATTCACGAGCATCTGAAAGATGGCTACGTAGAAGGCCGGCAGCGGGGATAGCATGACAGATGGGAGCATAATGCCACCGAAAAAGTCAATATCTACCTTGCCCCGCTCGTATGCTTCCTTTACATCTACGCCAGCTTCGGTTAATTCTGCATCAACCTTCTGTAGCGAAGCATCAGATACTTGCAATTCGCTCATTTTGCTTAGCTGCGCGTTGTTGGATTAGCTTAAGCATGGCTTCACGAGCTGCCTGCGTGCCTTTTATAGTAGCCTGGGCTACTTTAGCGCGGTCCGCCAGCAGCAACTTGTACGCGGTTGGGCTCATTTTGAACTCCTTTCATATCAGGTTCTCTACGCGATTCTTCGAGCTTAGTAAAAAGATTCCTGACACCTTCAGCAGAGAGAGGTGCCATAGGTTTCCCATCAATTGCTACTACTTCCGAGCTATTATTCAGCGTAAGAGCAGGAGCTTGCAGGATGCGAGCAGGGACATTGATGGTTACGATGTTCTGAATGGCAGTAGCTTGGCCCATTCCAGGTAGTTTACGGAGGGCGCCAGCGTGTTTCGCTCTGGTTACACTATCCAGGGCTTTAGAAAGAACGCCTAGATCTGCATCCATAGCAGCTACTGTCATTTGCTTGACAAGCGTATGCTCTAGAGATTCATATTTTGAATCTAGCACAGCTTCTGCAGTGGGAGGCGCATTTTTCATGATCTCTTCAACAGATGCCATGAAGCCTTCTTCTTTGACAAGCTGCGAGATATAGCTAGGAGAGCATCCTACGATGGTGCAAATATCAGCCGGCTTCAGGCCGCTAGCAAGATACTGCTTAATTCTATCTTTCATAGGGTGCCTCTTATAGGTTAACGCCAGGTGATTGTGAGATCATAACAGAAAAGTGCCCAGAATGCAAGCCCCTCTCAGGAAATGGATCAGTAAATCTGTGGATTCCCTACTAGGGCGTATTCTACTAGTGGAATTTAAAAAAGTTTAGGAAAATTTTAGAGGGAGTATTAAGACACGCGCGCCGGCAGGCTTAAAAAAAAGCCCACTAGGGGGCTATTCTTGTTCTAGCTGATATAAGCTAGCATGATCTTAGTACGTACTGTGATGTAGAACATTCTGTCACGATAGTCTGGGATAGCTTCATGCAGTGGGAAGTACGAGGTAACAGTGAAGGGCCATTCGATGGGCATGATAGTTACTCCT
>OFQX01000028.1_pt1 | contig 41856 bp, 44 predicted proteins | sample 1542951 | NCBI WGS metagenome assembly OFQX01 (sample SAMN07774215, study PRJEB24372) | wastewater metagenome | isolation source: WWTP Novara (Effluent) | place: Italy: Novara | collected 2015-12
TATTTTTATGAGCAAGTAATAAAAATAAATGGATTAAACAGTGGGGCAGCGGCGCAAGTATTAGCACCTGAAACGCAAAGCGATTAGCTAAAGGCTGCGCTGTCGCTTGCTCGGCGCGTGATGGTTTAGGCAAAGAATGATGGGACGAGTGGAGTGGCTGGCGCTTTCGCGACCCGCCCTACTTTACTCCCCTGAGTGTTCTAATTTTGTTCTATATGATGTAGTTGAGTGAGCAGTATAAAAAACATATTTAAACATTATAATTATACAAAAGTCAAATAGTGGGGAATAGGGGCGTGAAAACAAAGTCGTGAAAAAGTCAAACAAGGCTCACAAAACGTACATCAATTGTGGAAAACTATGTGTATTGCGACGTACGGAAAGTACTTAGCAGTCGGAGGTCAACAAAGACGAAGGTTAACGGGCGTGTCGATATAGTTTAGGACGAGTTGTCACTGATAGCAGCGAGAATCCCCTATTTGGGGAGGTATACACAATCAACTATAAGCACTATTATGCGTGTCGTAAAAGATATATTGGGCGACGTAGAGTATTGTTCGCCGTATGTACTTCTCATGCATTTGTTTGATCCTCGGCTTCCATCTTTTCTGTTATTTTTTATACTTCCCGCCTACTTGCCGTCGCCTATTTCTCATGGCCTAGTGATAGAGGTTCGTGACAACGGTATGCCAGCATTCATCAATATATAAATGTTCTATTTTTGTTCTATATGTTCTATAAGTAAAATTTGTGAAGACTATAGCACTATATGACTACCTGAGTCGTAATTCATGAGTATCGGACGGTGCGCGTGGCGCCTGGCGGGGTCGGTCAATGGTGGATCCTGGTGCAGTCGACGACTGGGCTTCCCCACCCTGCGCGGGCTTGTTGCGGTTGCGTGAGCGTGAACGCGTGCGTTTCTTTCTCGGGGCGTCTGAGTCGTCTGGCGAGTTGCTCGGTGGTGCTTGGGGCGCGGGAGATGACTGCTGCGGTGATGGTGATGGGATAGGAGGCGGTGTGGGCGGCCTGTCTCCCCCACCCTGTCGTGGGGCAGGTGCTGGTGCCGGACGTGATGCGCCTTGGATCGGCCACTGTTTGGCGACCGAGGCTGACTGCGGCGCTTGAGCTGAAGTGCCGCCGGATTTCTTGGTCAGGAGGTCTTGGATCTCTTGTTCGACGTCGCTGCGGGCGCGGGCGTATTGGGCACGTGAGTTGGCGATGATTTCCTGGAGATAGTCCGTGTTTGGCGGCGGGAGGCTGAGTGTCGTGGCGCTGAAAGCCGGTGATTTTTCACCTTTGATGACCATATTAATGATGAAATGACGGTTGTGCATCTGCAGGAGGTCGATGGGCTCGAACTGCGGCTCGAATTGTTTGCCGAGGATCGGTGCGTCGTCCGCCGACACGCGGAATGAAATAGTGGTGCCGACGTTGCCAAATACCGCGTCGCGCACGGTGTCCTGCATCTGTGAGATGTACTGGTTGGCGACGGTGAGGTTGAGGCCGTATTTGCGAGCTTCGGAGAGGATGGTCGCAAAACTATCGGTGGCGAAGTTTTGGAACTCGTCAACATAGAGATAGAACGGACGACGGTCTTCGATGCTGGCGATGTCAGCGCGGGACATGGCAGCCAGCTGGATCTTGGTGACGATGAACGAGCCGAGGATGCCGGCGTTGTCTTCACCGATAAGACCCTTGGACAGGTTGACGATCAAGATCTTGCCCTGATCCATGATCTCACGGATGTTAAAGGTGCTCTTCGGTTGGCCGATGATGTTACGGATGATCGGGTTGGCGGTGAAAGCACCGACTTTGTTGAGCACCGGTGCGACGGCTTCGGCTTGGAACTTGTCGTTCCAGCTGACGAACTCGATCGTCCAGAACTGCATGACGACTTGGTCGGTACAGTAGGTCAGGACTTCTTTGCGGAAGGCTTTGTCCGTCAGCATACGCGTGATGTCGAGCATCGTGCTGTTGGGGTAGTCAAGCAGCGCGAGGATGGTATAACGGAGGATGTATTCGAGTCGTGGCCCCCACGATTCGCCGAACATGCGCTTGAGCACCCCGATGATCTCGGAGCTAGTGTTGCTTTTCATGTTGGGGTCGTGGACTTCCATCGGATTGAAGCCGACTGGGAACGACGTGTCGGCGGGGTTGAAATAGACCACGTCTTTGATGCGGTGCGATGGGATGAAATGCATGTTGTCGACGGCGAAGTCACCGTGTGGGTCGATGATCGCGTAGCCTTGGTTGTGGTAGACGTCGCTGAGGGCGAAGAGCTCGAGCAGGCCGGATTTGCCGGCACCAGTCTGACCGATGATATAGACGTGACGCGAACGGTCAGACCGGTACAGGCCAAACTGTTGGTTGATACCACGAAAATTAGTCAGGCCAAACGCGCTGACTTCGTCGTCGTTGGCGGCATTTCCCGTCAGGACTGGTAATTTGGCCGGTGGTTCGGCGGTTTTGCTGGATGCCCAGACAATGTTGGGCGTTTCGACGTTGGTGTGTGGCAGATGGAAGACCGAAGCGAGCTCTTCGATGTTGAGGATATAGCCGCGGTCGATAAAGAACCGCGAGGTGTATTTGGCGATGTCGTCCCGTTGCATGCTGGCGTTGGTGATCTTGAAGCCGTTGAGGTTGGTGCTGTTGAACTGTTTGAAGGTACCGACGATGGCCTGCATGCGCTGCTTGGCGGTGACTTCGCTGTCGCCGAGGTAGGCGAGGCGGATCTTGACCTGATAGCCAAGTTTGACGGACTTTTTCTCGATCTCGGCAATACGGGTCTTGTCCCGCTCGGAGAGCTCCTTGGGTTTGGCGGCATCACCCTGCTCGGGCGGTTTCCAGAGCGCAGCCAGGGCGGCGAGGATCCATTTCCCTGCCCCACCACCCAAGAAGTCGAAACTTGCCGAGCCGGTTTTGATACTTTCGGCGTAGCGAGAGGCACGTTTGTGCCAATCGTCGGCGATCGGCCGGACAATGACCTGGATCCAGACTTCTTCGTCGACCGCCTCTAGCTTTGCAAGCGTAGCGGTGATACCGGCGAGCGGATCGACGTCAAACGTCTGAAATGTCTTGATCGGCAGCATCTCGTTGTCGGTCATCGCTAGCTCGGCGGTGTAGATCGTCGAGTGCTCAAATTGACGCTTGGTGTAGTCGTCGTCGGCTTCGGATATATGGACGGTAGGATATTGGGCGTAGATCTGGCCTTCGACGAAGTTTTGCAGATGTTTCGGCACCCAGACATAGAAGCGGATCAGTTTGCCGATAGCGGCTATCTCGAAGCTGACGTGCTCTTGGAGTCCCCCACTCGCCCGCAGCTCGCCTTTGTCGCGCAAGATGCCGTGCAGGCTGGCAAAGAGTTGCTCAGCCGCAAGCTCTTGTTTGTCGTTGGTACGGGGGATCTCGAGGGTCAGTAGGACGTGCTGGATGTCCTCGATATGCTCAGCGCGGCGATAATTGCGCCAGGCCAAATAGCCGAGCACGACAACGATCGGCAACCAGACGTACCATTGCAATAATAAGCTGAAAAAAAACGACAAGAGTGTGCCCATAGCTATCTCCTATTGTCCTCTATTTTAGGGGTGAGTGCAAACGTATGGAGGCTTGCGACGAAGGAGTGAAGATTAGCTTGGTTGCTCGGCCAACACATAAGTGGCCTTTGCGACACGTTTGAACTGTGACTTGCTTTGGAGATTGAGAAGAATAGTGGTTTCTTTGACATGGCGGTGTTTCAGGACGCGGCGGACGATTTCGTCACGGTGTAGCGGTGCGGCTTCTTTTTGAAGTATATCGGTGATGATATCGGAGACGGTGCCTTTGCTGTAGCCCCACTCGCTCAACGCGTAGATGCCGCGGCCGATCAGGACGAAGCGCTTGTCTTTGATGAGTTCGTTGTGAATAGCCTGGGTGGTGACGTCTTTGCGTTTGAAATCAGAGGCTTTGATAGCGTCGGAAATCTGTGAGAAGTGCATCGGTTTGCCGTCTTCTTGCAAGATGACGTAGATCTTGTCACGGATGTTTTTTGGGTTGACGGTTGGCCATTTGGTGAGTCCCCAGCTTTCACGGAGATTGGCGAGGTTTTTGCTCAAGCTCGCGAGGGCGCGAGTGTGCTGCGGGTGCTCGTATTTGCCGACGCTGGTGTGTAGTTGCTCGAGCTCGATCGCTTCGCCGTTGTCTTTGACGGTCTTGACGATCTCGTCGACGCGGCCTTTGAGCTGTTTTTCGTCGGGGTAATATTCGCGGATAGCGACACCGTGGCTGTAGCTGTCGTTTTCACCGAGGACAGTGAGGTTGGGCGCGAGCTCAGCGATGAAAGCAGCGTGAGCACGAGTGTGCTTGCTGTTGCCCTGGTCGACACGGTCAGCCAGATCTTGGAGCTTGGCGGCACGACCCATCTCGCTCAGGTGACGGATAAAGAGTTTCTCGATTTCGTTGATCTCGGGGACGCCAGCTTCGGCGGCCATCTTGAGACGGATGAGGATAGCTTTTTCGAGCTGACGGACACGTTCACGAGTGATGCCGAGGAGTTCGCCGATTTGTTCGAGTGTTTCCTTGCGGTCGTGTAGCCCAAAGCGTCGCGAGATAATTTCGCGTTCGCGCTCACGCTCGATGCTCTCGAGAATATGATCAACGGCTCCCTTGATATCGGGGGTCGCTTCGGTCGCTTTGGGCTGTTCACTCATAGTTTCTGTCATTCCTCTAAAATAGTTTTTATTAAACCGATCTTTCTTCTTTTCAAGTATTATAGAACTAAAATTATGTAAAGTCAATACCTGAAATGACTGTATTTATTATAGCACATACTAGACGCTTGTGGTAAAGCGTGTTTTTGGGCTTTTATAGGGTTGGAAATGTGATGTGGTGAAATTAAAAATACCGCCCGGACGGGAGCTGGGGTGGGCTAGAGACGATCCCTAGCAAGCTCCGATCCGAACGGGTTATCATGGCATCTTGTGAGCCGTGTGATAGTGATGACAGTGGGGGCATGGGTAATCAATAAATTGACCCTCACCCTTTGTGCTCTGCCACCTCTTAGCATCTTTCGCTCCTCGTTTTGTTAAACGATGTTTTGGATCACACGATGTCTCAGGCGGGAATCTCTGCCGATCCGCAGTCACCTTTACCACCACCCTTCAGCTCCCGTTTTGTTGTGGTGAATGAGAGGATTATAACATGTTTTCACAAGTTATAAAAGTGAAAAATGAAGAACCCGCCCTGAATGCTCGGCTAGCCGGAAGCGATGGCCTCCAGTGCGGGGAATTCTTCATGGGCGGGGTTGTTTGCGCGGCCGTCGGGTGGCTCGCAGTCTGCGGTAGAGCGCGGCTATGCCGTAAAACAATACGAACGCCAGGGCACTAGCGTAAATATAATTCCACAACTTCGACAGAGGTTCGCCTTGTGCGGCGGTTTGAATCGCCATGAGCGTTGTGCTTGCGGCACAAAGTGCACCGAGGCTTATCGCTGACGTAAACCACTTAGGGCGGTCAGCTTCGTCAAAGAATGTGTAGATCACGAAGTTCCCGCCGGTGAACAGGCATGCCATATAAATGACAAAAATTGCGTCCATTCCGTCACTTTCCTTTCTAGATGGGTGTCAGGAATGTTGTTACCATAACATGAATACTTCACCATGTCTAAAGAATAGGTGTTATTTCTTGTGACGGAATGGGCGTTTTTTGGCCGCAGGGGCCTCGGCGAGCATCTGTTTGGCTTGTTCGTGCGTGATGGACTTCGGCTCAGTGTCTTTCGGGATCTTGGCGTTTTTCTTGCCATCGGTGATGTACGGGCCGAAACGGCCGTTGAGGACTTTGATACCATCGCCGAAATCAGTGATGTTTTTTTCGGCTTCGGTTTTCAGCTTCGTAGCGTAGAGTTCGAGGGATTCCTCGAGGGTGATAGTGTGTGGGTCGAGGGGTTTGATCGAGACGAAGAGTTTGTCTATCTGGATGTAGGGGCCAAAGCGGCCGATGTTGGCACGGATATCTTGACCGTTGGGGGTCTGGCCGACGACGCGGGGCAATGTGAAGGCTTGGAGGGCTTGCTCGAGCGTGACGGTTTCGATCTTGGCGCCCGCTGGGAGTGGTGCAAACTGAGGTTTGTTCTCTTTGTCTTCGCTGGAGCCGAGTTGCAAGACGGGGCCGAAACGGCTGAAACGGGCGGAGATAGGCTTGCCGGACTTCGGATCGATACCGACTTCCCTCGCCTGGGCGACGCTGGAGCGGTCGATGCCGCCGGACTCTTCGATGAGTTTGTGAAATGGTTTGTAGAATTCCTCGAGCATGGTGTTGCGGTTGAGCTTGTCGTCGGCGATGTCGTCGAAATGTTCCTCGACGCTGGCGGTGAAGCCGTAGTCGACGACTTGGCTGAAATGTTCGCCCAAGAAATCGGCGATCACCTGCCCGGTTGGCGTTGGGACGAGTTTGCCCCTGTCAGCGCCGGTTTTTTCTTGGATAATCTGTCGCATGATAGAACCGGTACGAGCACTGCGATCCATCTCATCAGAGCTTGCATCGGCTGGCGCAGCCTGTGACTCCTCGAGTCTCAAGTCTCGATTCTCAAGCCTCTCTCCTCCTGGCGTGTACGACAACACCACGACATCCCTCTCGCTTCCCTCTCCTTCGCCCTTGACGGCGTAGCCGCGCTCTTGGACGGTGTTGATGATGGTTGCGTAGGTCGATGGCCGGCCGATGCCGAGCTCTTCGAGTTTTTTGACCAGGCTTCCCTCGGTGTAGCGGGCTGGTGGTCGGGCGAAGGTTTGGCGGGCGCTGGCTGCCTCGAGGCCGAGGTCGTCGCCAGATTTTAGCGGTGGCAGGATGTCTGGATCCTTTTTGCCTCCACCGTAGACACGCAGGAAACCGTCGAAGATGATCACTTCACCCTTGGCTTCAAATACTTTCTTGCCGCTGCTGATAGCAATCGTCACGGTTGTCTTCTCGAGTTTGGCGGGTGCCATTTGGCTGGCGAGGGTGCGATTGCGGATGAGGGCGTATAATTTCTGATCGTATTCACTACTCGAGGCTTTCTCAAGTCGCATATCTGTTGGGCGGATAGCTTCGTGAGCTTCCTGGGCACTGGCTGATTTCGTTTTGAACGTGCGGATCTGGGAATACTCAAGGCCAAAGGCGGATTTGATGTAGTCGGCTGCAGCGGCGATGGCGATAGCGGACAGGTTGACTGAGTCGGTACGCATATAGGTGATCTTGCCGTCTTGGTAGAGCTTCTGGGCGCTGGACATGGTGGCGCGTGAGCCGAAGCCGAGCTTGCTGTTGGCTTCCTGCTGCAGGGTGCTGGTCGTGAATGGTGCCCCTGGGTTGCGGGCGGCGGGGCTGGTCGTGACGTCGGTGACGGTGAATTTCGAGCCAATTAAACTCTCGAGAAACTTCTGAGCCTCTTCTTCGGTGTCAAAACGGTCGGGGAGCTCGGCTTTGACCGTATCTCGATTGTCTTCGTTTCCGGCTTCGCCTAAGTGGGTGAATTCGGCTGTGACTTTGAACTGGTAGGATCCGGTGAAAGCGTCGATCTCGCGTTCACGCTCGACGAGCAGGCGGACGGCTGGTGATTGGACGCGACCGGCACTTTTGCCGCCAGGGACTTTTTGCCAGACAACTGGCGAGAGCTCAAACCCCACGATCCGGTCGAGGATCTGGCGGGCTTGTTGGGCTTGCACGAGATTCATATCGACAGTGCGAGGGTTTTTCACCGCTTCTTCGATGGCCGTCTTGGTGATTTCGTGGAACACGATCCGCTTGGTCGTTTTTGGGTCGAGTTTCAGGACTTCACAAAGATGCCAGGCAATCGCCTCCCCTTCGCGGTCTTCATCCGTGGCTAACCAGACTTGTTCTGCTGCCGCGACAGCTTTTTTCAGCTCCGTGATGGTCTTTTTCTTGTCAGGGTCAATTTCGTAGGTTGTCTTGAAGCCATTCTCTACATCAATTGGCGGCGTGCCGGTCTTGGTCTTCTTGGCGATGGAGCGGATATGGCCGATGCTCGAGAGTACCTTGAATTCACTCCCGAGGTATTTCTCGATAGTTTTGGCTTTTGCCGGGGACTCTACGATAACTAAGTTTTTGCTCATGCTTACTGCCTACTATATAGACAATTGCCCATACTACGCACGAATAGGTAAAATTGCAAATTTAATTGACCGTCGCCCATGGTGGGCGACGGTCAGGGTGAGGGGCTCAGCGTCGTTCGATGCAGAGGATCCCATGATTGCCCATCGGGAAGGCACCGTACGTCAGATGGATCTTCCGACCAAACGCTGGCCAAAGAACCTTGAAGGCCTTACGCATCTGGTTCTCCGGTAACGGATCCATGATGACCCCACCGGTGATTTTCACGTTGTCGGGGACGCTCACTTCGAAGCCATCGGCCACCTGTACCCAGGTCACGCCGTACTTGTTGCGGATCCCCGTGTCCGGATCCGTCATGTCCAGGCTGGCGGACACTGTCGTGCCGCATGACAGTGTCTCCTCCGACACTACCTCCACATCTGAAGTGGAAAGTGGGTTGGAGCATCCTGCTGCCGCCACAGTCACGGCTACGAAACATATGAGAAATGCGCGCATTTCTCCTCCTCCTCATCTGTGTGGTAGTCTCGGGTGGCTACGGTAAAGTTATACCATATAATTTTCTCATTGGTATGAAATGGAACAAATTGCTTGTAATTATGAATACATAGGAGGAAAATGAAAGGAGACGTGCCGTGACGCAACAATCACGCGAAAATGCCTCTGTACTTGACACACAATATAAAAAGTACTATAATAAAAGAATAGACAGAACGAATCTGTTTCCTGCCTCACTGATATTGTGGGACACGTAGTGGATTTGTGGATCTGCCTTTAATAGAGGAGATTGTTTTATATGTTCGAAACATCTATTGAGACGCTCGAGGCTCCAAAGAAACGGCGACCCTATCTCGAGGGGCTAGGCATCGCAGAACATGGTTTATTTGACCCTGAACTTGATACGGAAACAGGCGAGGATCTGTATATTGCCGAGTTTTTTCCAGACGATATCCATCTGACACGAACCCTCATCGAAATAAATGTAGGACGGGCTGATGCCGAAGGTGATATCTCAGAGGCCATGATAGTCGCTGATGCGACGCTGCTGCGGATCATGCTCCAGTTCTTTGACGCCGAAGGCCGCAAAGAAGGCCTAGAGAGCGAAGATTTTCATATCCATCAAGATGCTGGGCTGCGCAAGTATGTAAAAGATTGTATGCGCCAAGCAGTAGAAGCAGAGCTCGGAGTAAGTGTCACAGACGCTTGGCTTGATGGACGTCTTGCGCGTGTCCAAGGCTTTCCTCCCTACAGTTATGTCGATTTGGAAGATACCGGTGAGACGGGAGTCGAGGACGATGCGCCAGTTTCGGAGGAGACCCCGCGTAACATTGCTGCACTCGCTATAGCGACCACTGATTCGCTCCAAGCGGCCTAATAGCCCCACGGAGTTCGAGCATGGTCATGGTTTGGGCGAAGAGGCCAGCCTCGAGCTGGCTACGCGCCTGAAGTTCGTCGCCTTCTCTGGTGCCTAGTTTCAAGAGGTCGATGATCTGTTGTTCGGCTTCGTTGTAGGCAAATATCGTCAGCTGCGCGTCTGCGCGTGGTATGAAATGATCGACGAAAGTCTCAATCGATACAATTGGCTGCGCACCCTGGGCGATCAGGTGGTTGCAGCCTGCGCTCATGGGACTGGTGATGGGTCCGGGTACTGCGTAGACGTCCCTCCCCTGCTGCAGCGCATGGGAGACGGTGTTTGACGTGCCGCTTCGGATGGAGGCTTCGGTGACGATGATCGCGTCTGCAAGGCCTGAAACCAATCTGTTACGAGCTAGGAATTGGTCTTTGTATGGAATGACGCCAGCCGCGTATTCACTGAGAATTGCCCCACCCTGCTCCAGGATTTGCTCGGCAAGCTGGTAGTTTGTCCTTGGGCTCGGATCGTCCACCCCACCTGCGAGCACGGCGATAGTCAGGCCGCGAGCTTTGAGCGCTCCCTGGTGAGCGAGCGCGTCGACACCGAGCGCTAGCCCGCTGACGATCACGACGCCTCGTTCGGCCAAACGCTCAGCCAACGCCAGCGTTACCTCTGTGCCGTATCTGGTGGGTTTGCGGGTGCCGATGATCGCGACACTTTTGCGGGCTGGATCCGGCAATTTACCTCTGTAAAATAACTCACGAGGTGGCGTCGGTATATGGCGGAGCCGAGCGGGAAAATCATGATCGGTAGTGCTTATGCTATTGATATTCATGGGGATTTATGGCAAAAAGTATTGACTTATATACACTTACGTGCTAATATAGGCTCGGTTGACTGGTAAAACGGTCAAACGCACCTTATACCCCTATTCTATATCGAATTTCCCCCTAGTTTACTAGAGGATAGTTCGAAATTAGAGTGCGCTGGAGACTGGATTCGAAGTTTTCTACCCTCCACTTCGAGTTCTCGAGCAATCGAAAAGGTTTCCCGCGCATACTAATCCCCTTAACCGGCAGACCCCTTTATGATGGTGGGTCATGACTCGGAATCTTCCGCACCTCAGGTGGGTTGAGGGGCGATATAGCGCTCGAGCGATGCCCACCCTTGCTCGGGCGCTTTATCGGAAGGTATAGGCGTATCTAGGTATGAAATAACCCCGAAGTAATTCGGGGTTATTTCATCAGTGTATCAACAGCAAGTCACAGGCTCCTTTTTCCAATAGACAATAATTTTTATGCACAAGTAATAAAAATTGTACATTTAGATTAACCGATCAGGTGTATAAAATGTACAATTCTCTCTCCCTTTTCCCGTGGGCTTGTCATGGGGTGGCTAACCCCTGCTGTAGTACATTCAGATGGGATTTTTGATTTTATGGTGTGAAATGTGGCCATTCAAGAAGTTAAATTGCTATCATGTATGTATGACTATCATCTGGATGACCTTGGCCATCATCATCGGCAGTGCTATTTCCCTGACCGGAGGGGTACTGCTAATGAGGGTGAGGAAAAACCAAAAGATGACGCTGTTGCTGGCGTTGCCGTTTGCGGCTGGCGCGCTGCTGGCGGCGGCATTTTTCGATTTGTTGCCGGAGGCGCTGGAACTTCATGACGCGTCGGTCGTACTCGCGTGGGCTCTAGCCGGATTTACGGGCTTTTTTCTGTTGGAACGGCTAGCTACCTGGTTCCACGCTCATCATGAGCATACAGACTCTCATAAGGCGTCGCAGCGAACGATGATCGTGCTAGGTGACGTGACACACAACGCGATCGACGGCCTCGCTATTGGCGCGGCTTTTCTCGTTAGTATCCCGACCGGTATCATCACGACACTCGCGGTTGCGGCACATGAGATTCCCAAAGAGCTCGGGACGTTTGCTTTTCTGCTCTCGCGCGGCTGGAGGGGCCGGATGGTGATCTTGGCGAACTTGTTGACCGCCGTTGCGACGATCGTTGCCGCGGTTATCGTATACGGTGTGGGTTCGGTTGCAGATGTGTTTGTCGCCCCGCTCATCGCCATCACGGCTGGATTTTTCATCTATATCGCGGCCAGTGATATCATCCCGGATATCCACGAGCAACCACGCAAAATCGGCACTATTCAGGCGGGTATGTTGGTGCTGGGTATCGCGTTCGTGGGGCTGGCGATATACACGCTCGTGCTCTCGGGTCTCGCTCACTAAGCGAATCAGCTCTTTCGCGTTGACTTTTTATAGTTAATATGATAATATAGGCTTATACGGGTACTATGACAGATATTAATTTGGCGGACCGAAGACGATATCATCTTGGCTGCCGTGACTAAGGAGTGTATATATGTTCAAATACAAATTATTTGCCGCGGTCGCTGTAGGGCTCGTCGGCGTCGGTGTGCTGTCGGCCACCCCTGCCCGGGCAGCTATCCCAGCGACAGTTTCACCACCAGTGATTACCACCCACTGCGGTATATCTGCCGCTTGGGGCGGTGCTGCGGTATACCGACCCGCATCAGGTCACTCAGTAACGGTGTGGCGCCGTACTGTCGACGCGAATACGAATGGTTACTGTTTGCTAGCCAAGCGCACGACCGTGCCCAAGGATACATATATGAGTATTTTGGTTGGCGGGAGGGGCAAATATACATCCGGCAAGTCCGTCTCATACGCGACGACCGTTACACGCGGGAACGTATTGTGCTCGGATCTCGTGATCTGGAAGCGTGTAGGTGATACTGGCGTGAAGCGTTTGAAGACGTACTATATCGACTGTCATCGTTAGCGAGTAGTATGCCCCCGCTGCCACAGGAGTTTCGGCCGTGGGGTATTGCATTATCTATTCTATAGACAGGATGTTGGTGATGCTGTCGTTTTTGAGCCTGTCAGCGACAAAATCCTCGATAGCATGGTTTGACTAGGAGTGCATCGTGTGCAAGTCATTCAGCTTTGGAGTCTTTGAACGGGTTTAGTGGTGTCATGGGCGCTACGTTGGGTTGAATGTTGCGGCTGTTTTTGCGGTTAAAATTGACAATAATTAAATTTACATGTATAAAATACATATTGTCTGACCGTTCTTTGGCAATCTGGCGACTCACTGGGAGGTGAATCATGAGAGAAAAGTGGCAGAACTTCTGCGACTGGTGGTACAAGCGGCCGAGCTCGTACGTAATAGTTGGTAGCGGATTTTTCGTTACTATCTATCTGTTTTTCGTTGCCAAGCAACCCCCGCTCGCGCTATGGGTGTGCTTGGTCGTCCTTGCTGGTGGGGTGGCAATGGCGTGGGGTTTGATCGGCAAGGATGATCCGATCCCCCTTGATCTCACATTTCGGGAGACCGAGCTTCGAGTAAGAAGCTTGTCCCTCCCCGTCCCCAGGCTGGGTCTGGCGATAGGGCTGAGCCTCCTGACCGTAGTGGGCTTTTCGTTCATCAGCCTCTCTGCCGTGGGAGTTTTCTCGGCCTGGGTACTTTTCAGCATTCTGATCGGGTTGCGGGCATACCTGCTCGAACTGCGGCGGCGAGATCAAGTCCGTCCGAAAAATCCAGACCAGGAAAAAAGAGACCGCGAGGATTTCGCACAGGAATTCTATCGGTGGCTGGATACCCAGCCCGAAGCTCCCGAATAGGACAATGACCCCCGCTGATCGCGGGGGTCATTCAATATCGACGGTCTTGAATAGAGCTTTTTACATGGTTCTAAAGCGTAGTGTGTGCTAAATCACCAGCGATGAAATTATCAATTTGTTGATGAGATTTGGTGGTAATTTCCGGCAATTGTTCTTGTTCGTTTGCGGTGAACTTCGAGAGGACGAAGTCGGCCGTATCTCTATCCGGCAGATCGGCATTGGCGATGCCGATACGGAGCCGGTGGTACCGCGTCCCGATATGGGCGTTGAGAGATTTGACGCCATTATTTCCGGCGTCACTTCCCTGCCCGCGCGTGCGGATCGTGCCAAATGGCAGCGCGAGTTCGTCGTGGACGACCAGGACGTCGCTCTCGGGGTCGAGTTTGTAGAAATCGACGATGGCTCGGGCGGACTGGCCGGTCTCGTTGTAGAATGTCTGCGGCTTGACTAGCAGCACTTTTTCGCCGTCTATCTGTAACTCAGCGATATGGGCTTTGAATTTGTCTTTGGGCTGAAAGTTGGCCGCGTGTGATACGGCAAGCTCGTCGAGCACGCGCCAGCCGACATTGTGGCGAGTCTGTTCGTAGTCAGTACCGGGGTTGCCTTGGGCAAAGATGAGTTTCATCCCGTTAGAACCCCCAACTCTTTGGGGTGTTTAGACTACGTGAGGTATAGGTGAGGATTCTAACGGGGTTCATGTCACTAGTATACAACCCTGCTGCTGAGTATTTACAGAATTACGTAAATGATGTATAATTTAATTTGTCGTCACGCTGTTGATAAATATCCGGACAATAGTTTCCGGGCAAATATAAGCAGTATGACAGTAGTACCTTTTGTTACATATTTCCTATGTTGTTATGTTTGCGCGTGAGCGCCCTGATCCCTGCGTGACGACACGTATGGGTACAGGAAAGGAGTTCGTCATGACGACGGACAAGAATAACAGCCAGCCGAGCTTTGGCTTGAGGCACCGTTTGACGGAAAAAGAAATCCTCCGTCTGACAGGCTCCAAGCTGTGCGTGGCACAGGGATACCAGGAGCGAGGAATTGGCATCGAGGTGATTAACCTCGACGACTTTTCTGAGTTTCCGGCTATTCTCGTTCCAAGGCTGGTGTGGTCTGATAGTGGCCCTCACTCGCTGATGATGGTTGCCAAGGGGACGATGTACAGTTTGTTGCCGCGCAAGCGGTCGCACTGGTGCTCGTTCCGGGCAGCACTTCTCGGAGATGGGTTCGGTAGGCTGTACACGGGAGCGTATGCTACGCACGCGCTCAAGAGTACAGTGTAGCCCCGGCTACAAGGTTGAGCCCCGCTCCCTTGTGGCGCGGGGTTCTTTCCTTTTCTAGGCTTTCTTTTCTTTTTCGCGGTCAGATTTGGCCTTTTCCCGGTTGGCTTTCATCTGCTTTTCGTCGCGGAAGCTAAACATGATCGGGGTGCCGGAGAAATCAGTCTCTTCGCGGATGGCATTTTCGAGGTAGCGTTTGTAGCTCCAGTGGAGGTGTCGGAGGTTGCTACCGAAGATGACGAACCACGGCGCGGCGACGTCCGTCTGCACCATGTAGCGGAGTTTTGGCTGGGTGTTCTTGAGGCCGGCTGGCGGATGTTTGTGGATACATGCCTGGAGGATTTTGTTGAGTGCAGTGGTCTTGAGCTCCTGGTGGCGTTTGCGGTCGATGTCGATGGCGAGGTCGAAGAGTTTGGTGACATTTTGGCCGGTGACAGAGCTGGTGAAGATGAGCGGCGCCCAGGGGACAAATGCGAAGTTGTGGGTGATAGCGGGCGCGAGTGCGTCGCGGGTGTAGGCGTCTTTGCCTTCGACCGAGTCCCATTTGCTGACGACGAGGACGAGACCCTTGCCCGCGTCTTTGATGAGGCCAGCGAGTTTCTGGTCGAGCTGGGTGGAGAGTTCGTTGACGTCCATGAGCAGGAGGCAGATGTCAGCCTCGTCGATAGCGGCAAGTGTGCGCAAGACGGAGAATTTTTCGATCCCTACTCCCTGCTTGCCTGCACGGCGGATGCCGGCGGTGTCCAGGAGCTCGAGGTCGCGGGTGTGGTATTTGACTGGTACGCGGTTGACGTCGCGGGTAGTGCCAGCGATATTGGCGACGATTGCCTGTTGTTTGCCGGCGAGCGTATTGAACAGATGTGATTTGCCGACGTTTGGCCGGCCGATGAGTGCGATACGGAGGACGTTGTCTGTCTCTTCGTCACGGGCGACAGGCAGATCAGCGAGAATAAGCTCGCGAAGTGTGCCCAACCCTTGGGCGTGCTCAGCGCTGACGCGCTGGATCTTCTTGATGCCGAGTCGCAGGAATTCTTCGTTGGGCAAGCTGCCTTTGAGGTCGATTTTGTTGAGGACAAGGATGACTGGTTTTTTGCTTTTGAGCGCTTTTTTGGCAATTTGTCGATCCTGGTCGCTTGGGTACTGGGTGCTGTCGAGGACGACGAGGATAACGTCAGCCAGCTCGGTCGCCTCTTGGATTTGCTCCTGGATAGATGCTTCGAATTCGTCTTCGGCGTCCTTGAGGCCTGCCGTGTCGACGAGCCAGTAGGAACGTCCTATATCGGCGCGTGCTGTGGCGTCATTTCCATGCTCGTCGCCCTCCCAGCGCTCGACGGTGATCTTGCGGACGACATTGTCACGAGTGGTTCCCGGCTCACGCGCAACAATCGCCTCTTGTGATCCATAGAGGCGGTTGAAAAGGCTTGATTTGCCGACGTTGGTTTGGCCAACGATGGCGACAGTCGGGAGCTTGGCCATATTTAGATATTATAACAGAGGTGAGAATAATTTACAAGTTATACGAAATATGGTAAAGTTTGTTCATCTGAGCAATCAGTGCAAATGGGCAACCCTGCCCCCAGACAACCAGGAGGAAAGATGGATCTGAGAGTGTTTGTCATTGACGAAACGGTACGGCACCCTGGTCGGCCTTTCATGCAGCCGACCGAAACGATCTTCATTCGGGAGGCGAGTGACGAAGATCGGCGCCGTGTGCGCATGGTTTTCAACAGCGACAAGTTCAGAGGCAGGTTCGGGGTGACCGGCTCGACGCAAGAGCAGTACGTCTTCGTCCACTATACGGCCGGCGAAGTGAACTTCATCGTGAACTTCACCGTGTTCTTCACCGAACTGTTCAACGACATCACCCGGGCTCTCCTCACCCTATAGCGACAAAGCCCGGGCGCTCACTGCGCCCGGGCCCCACGCTTTCCTCCTGGTTTATATTATCTAGCGATTTTCGGCGAGCATGTGTTCGCCGTTTTTATTGACAAGTGATTCGTTTTGTATCACTCTAACGGGGCACATTTACATCGAGAGATTGGAAAAATCATGGGTGACTTGCCTGGTCGGCCTCATTACATACGGCCAAACACGACGCGTTTTCAGAAGCTCATTAATGCGACAGTTGGGCCTGCTCCGCAGGATATGCCATGTCTCTACGCGAGCGATCGTGATCTTGTCGCTAGGCCTGTTCCATGGCTCAACGCGGTCGTCATGGCGGTAAGCGTCTCGGGATGTGTCGTGGCCACTGGGTTTGTCGCTCCAGTATTGCGCGAAACCCCGATTACACTCGTGGCGGGGCTTCTCGGCCTCTCAAGTTACGCGACGACTATCTGCGTCTTGATTGCGAACCTGTTGTTTGTCGTTCTGCTTTTCTGGATGGTGGTCAAGAAACCACCCTCTAGGCACGTCAATGAGGATGTCCTCGAGACGAGGCGTGGGAGCGGACTGTTTGGTTTTGCACTTGATGAAGAGCTGATGTTTCGCGCAGGCTGCGAGAGGTGGAACTGGCGGGAGAGATTAACAAGCTGTGTGGCCTTCGGGTTTGTGCACATCTTCAATCTCGTATTTCCCGTTAGTGTCGTACTCTTCCTGATAGTGTCAGGCGCTGTTTTTATGCATGCCTACCTTCGTGAATATCGACACTCTCAGAGTGCCGCACTTGCAACCCTGACTGCGGCTGAATTTCACGAAAAGTACAATCTCGTCACGCTGGTGCTTGCGATCCTGTTCGTCACCTATTGGCTTGTCGCCGCATTTGTGTTTTGAGCCCCCGCCAAAGAGTCGCTTCTGACTTTTGGTCGGGGCTACTCTTTTCGGATATGAGTTTTCAAGGTTCTTTGGTTGAGTTTATTGACAAATTATAGTAAAAAATATATAATAAAATTAACTACTACCACGAGGAGTGGAAATGGCAGTACGTACAAGGACAGTGGAACGCCTCGATGTTGCGGCATTGGAGCTGGATGACCGTGTAGTCATCGATCTTGAGGGCGGACATTCCGTGCAAGTCGCCGTGACCGTATGTGGGTCGGATCGTCAGCGAGTACTGGAGCTGGTGGAGACGCCGCACTTCGGCTTCTGGACGTTTCTGGGTCTCTGCGGCGAGACGAGTTGGTCTCGCAGCGATTCCCACGTCGTGCTGGTCGAGGGTGACGTCGAGATCGGCAAGTGCTTGGTTCTCGCCACCCAGAATGGGCGACACAAGCTGGCACGTTTCTCCGTGGTCGGCGTTACTTCGGCCTGACTTTTTCCGCGCCTGGCGTGTCGAGTTCATGAAACTCCGCGCCGTTACAGGCGCGGAGTTTCAATTTTAAGCTAATGATTTTCGCTGAACGTATGCTCACCATTTATATTTCTCAGAAAGTCTCTCGCACACAAGAAAATCCTCACTTGGGTAGTACGACAGGCTGACACTTCAGATATGAGAATCGCCTCCAACGCATGCGAAGGAGGCGATTCAGTTGAGGGCTTAGGATTGCTCGAGGAAATGGATTCTTTGGCGCAGACTGTCAATTACTGCCTGCTGATACCTCTTTTTCATCGCCTCGAGTTCTGGTTCGCTGAATTGCGAGAGATAATTCTGCAGGATCTGCCTCACGAACTCTGATATATTGGGCGACAACTTACCGGTCAGATGGTATGCAGCTGCCTGTAGGCGCTCCATGAATTCCTGTGAAACACGGACATTGATCATGACGGTCGGCTCCGCGCGGCGGGGTCTTGCCATCCTGCTCTCCTATCTAACTAAGCCTGGAACTGAACAAACAAATTATGAGTTTTTATACGCGCTGTGTCAAACGCAGTCAGCTATTTTATGTCCAAGTCATTCCGGATTTACTGGCCATAACAGAGATGACTAATTGACAAAAGTGCTAAATGATATATTATAAAAAATAACTACTACCACGAGGAGTGGAAATGGCAGTCGTTGTAGATCCCAAGACCGTTCAATGCCTGAACGTCGATCGCCTTCTGTACGGAGACTGGGTAGAGGTGGAACTTCTCAACGGGACTCTCGTCCATCTAATGCGAAGTGAACTAGGCACAACAGCGCTAAATCTGAGGCCGGTGCTGATGCTCGGTAAATCTCGCACGTTCAGCTTTGATCAGTTGATCGAAAGTACCGGATTCGACAGATCATGGTTGCCTGGGGGGTTGCAGCTAGCGATCGTGCAGGATATGAAGGTTCAGACAGAAAGCCCTTTGGTCATGCTGGTCGCGGTGGAGTATGATCCCACCAACGATAGATACCGTTTCGTTGATGTTGATCTTCCAGTGGTGGTGGGCATCCACCAGGCTTGATCTTCTGTTTCCGCGCCCTGGCGTGTTGAGCCCGCGAAGGCTCCGCGCCGATCATAGGCGCGGAGTTTTCATTTTGTTAGACTGGTATATATGAAGCGTGCAATTACGCCCGAAACAATCCGGCCCGATGATTTTCCATCACATTTCCGTGATGCGGCTCGGGAGATTGCGGTGTTCGCTCTCGTGCACGGCTATGAAGTATCACGTGATGTATCACAGGTGCTGGCCGCAACAGACGGAGATCTGAGGACGAGCCAGCTCCTCAACAAGTTGAAAGTAGCTGATGTAATGCGATGGGTCCGCATGGAGCAGCAGCTTATCGAGGCACGTCAACAAGTTGGAATTGCGATGTCGCAAGATCTCCGAGGATGTAATTCCCAAACTGGGTTCGATGTAGCTGGGTAACGGTATACCCGAGCGCGATGAACGTGCGGCGGATTTGGCGGTTGCGGCCTTCGTGCATGACGATCCGATAAAGAGGGACCCGTCCCTCTGCTTGCTTTGGGAATGAATCCCGAAGCGGCGCTTCTCCCCCTAAAGCTCGCGCGGAGCGCTCGTGTTCGTCTATCTTTTCGATCATGAGCTTGCTGACGCCGTCCTCAAGCGTTATCCCATAGTCGCTGATCATTTGCTGATGCAATGGTTCTAACGGTTTGTCGAGGGTGACTTCGTAGGTCTTATTTTTGTGAAATGACGGGTGCGTCATACGGTGGGCAAAGTCGCCATCATCCGTCAGAAGTAGTAGCCCGGAGCTGTCTTTGTCGAGCCGTCCAACAGGCTTGAGCAGATGGTAGATGGGAGGTAGTAGTTGGTAGATGGTAGGATCGCCGCCTTGGGATTTGCGGGAACAGAGGTAGCCAACGGGTTTGTTGAGCATGAGGTAGGTATAGGTCGGGGCTGCGTTTGTGACTGGTTTCCCGTCGATGGCGAGCAGGTCGGTCTCGGCAATTTGGCTCCCGAGCACGATGGGACGGCCGTTGACGCTCACTCTGCCCTGTTCGATGAGCTCATCAGCTTCACGCCGGCTGATACCGGTGGCGTGAGCGAGAAATTTGTTGAGACGCATGAGATAAGTATAGCTTATAGCCTAGAGTCCATAGCGAGGAGCAAGAACTAAGAACTAAGAACTAAGAACTAAGAACTAGCTTACTACTAAACCGCTGTCGGTGAGATCGGCGGTGGTGGCGGTGGAGGCGTGGTACTGCTGAGCGGAGCGACGACTGGCGTAGGCGATACTACGGGTGTAGCTGGGCTTGGTGCGGGAATCGGGGTCTGTGCTGCTACTGGTGCTGACGTTTCTGGGGTAACAGTGCCGTCTTCGCTGATGTTGACCTCTGGGACGTCTGACGCGCTGGTGGGTGCCTCGGCAACGTCAGGAGGCGTGAAGCTGGCGATTTGTTCGTTGATAAGGGCTTTTTCCTGATCAGTTGAGACTGGTGCGGCGGCGTCGTCGCTGGTGCCGGATTCTTTGGCAAGTTCGCGGTCGAGTAGTTGGTTGAGGTCAACGGTCGACTGAGAAGGATCGTTGAGCGGCTGGATGATACGGGTTCTGAGTGACGGTGGTTTGGGCGCCGTACCGAGCTGTGATGCCGCTGGTGTTGGAGGGGCGACTGGCGGTGTGGCTGGAGCGGCTGACACCGGTGGGGTGACAGGTTTCATCGGTGTAGGCATGGCTGTTGGCGTTGGTGCGGCCGGAGCTGCCATAGGACTGACTGCAGGTACCGGAGCCGGAGCTAGTGTAGTGGCCGGTGCCTGCGACGGTACTGGTGAAGCAGAAGCACCTGAGGGCTGGTCGCCGAGTACTTCGTGCACCACATGGACGACGTCTTCGATACCGACTTGTGATTTGACGAGGTAGCGATCTGCGCCGAGCGATTCGCCGCGTGTCCGCTGTTCCTCTGAGCTGAGCGCAGTCATCATGATGACTTTGATGTCTTTGGTTTCGGTCGTCGAGCGCAGGATATCGAGCATGTCAAATCCGCTAATTTTCGGCATCATCACGTCAGAGACGATCAGCTGAGGCCGCTCTTTGATGGCCATTGCCAGTGCTTCTTCCCCATCGCCGGCGCTGACGATATCGTAACCCTCGGCCAATAAACGAACGCCATAAATCTCGCGCAGAGATTTATCATCTTCAACTAACATAATCTTTGTCATATTAGATCCTATTGTATGGGCTATTCCCAGAAATTGCCATAGTGTTTACGTTTTAGAACCTCTTCCATATCTCCAATATCACCGAAATTGCCTGGTTCCGAGACAAAAATTCTTTGTACCGACAAGAGGTAGCCGTAGCTACCTCGCGAAGGTACAGGGGATTTTTGACCGGAAGCCAGGTGATTTTTAGGCTGAATTGGAGGGTGTGGAATAGGTTCTATAGAGCAACTTCGGGGAGTTTCGGGTCTGATACGGCCGGAGAATGAGCTGCCGTGGCTGGTCGTTCGGGGGGTGCAGCGACAGGGGCTGGTGCTCGCTCGGCGTGTCCCGTCGTAGGAGTGGCTGGCGGTGTCTGAGGAGGTGCTGCGACTGTTGGAGTTTGGGCTGGGGACGCTGCTGCTGGCGCCGAAGTCTCAACGGCGGGTGCGGCCGTAACTGGTGCTGTCACTGTTGCTGCAGGAGCGGCGGGAGGCAGAGGCTGCGCAGGAACCGGCGCCGTCGCGACACTCGTGCTCGTGGCGATCTTGACTGCGGCGGCTTCTTCTTCGCTCGCCAGAAACGACGGTGTCGCATGTAATTTCGTGATCTCGGGCTGGTCAGCAGATGCTTCGATCTCGCGGATGGCATCGAGGTTGCTCATACGAGGCAACTCGATATGGAAGGTGCTGCCTTTGCCGTAGTCGCTTGTCACCCAGATACGTCCCCCCATCGTCTCGACGAGACGGCGACAGAGGTAGAGGCCGAGGCCGGTGCCGCCAATTTCGCGAGTGTCGGTGTTGTCGACGCGGTAGAATTTCTGAAACAGATGCGATATGTCTTCGCTGGGTATGCCGATGCCGGTGTCTTTGATAGTGATGGTGGTATGTTCGTTGTCACCGGTCACATCGACCGTGACGTCGCCTGTTTTGGTGTATTTGATCGCGTTCTCGACGAGGTTGGCAGTGACTTCCCGGATGTGATCGGGGTCGACTTTGACAAAGAAGGCCGGCGAGACGTGCTGATCGCCTGCATTGATCGTGTCTGGTTTGTAGAGCAAGATAAGTCCTTTTTGGCTTGCCATGTGTTGAAAACTGAGCGTGATGTCTCGGACAAAGGCCACGAGGTCAACGACGCGTGGCTCGCTATCGAGGCGGCCGTCGTCGGCCTTGGAGATGTCGAGGAGATCCTGAAACAAGCGGCCGAGGTGCTGGGCGGACTCGTGAGCTTTGCCGAGGTAGGCTTTGGCTTTTTCGTCGATGGTCGCCGTGGCGGGATTGAGCGCTAGCCCGATATAGCCCTCGATAGCCGCCACCGGTGTGCGCATCTCGTGGCTCGCGGTGCTGATAAATTCGGCCTGCTGACGCTCTTCTTTGCGCTGGTCGGTGATGTCACGGAAGACGACGATTGCCCCAGCGCCGATCTGGCCGAGTGGTGACACAAGCAAGTTGACCATCAGCTTTTTGCCTGAGGTGGTAGCGAGGATGAGCTCGTCGGTCTCGACAGTCTCGTTGGTATGGAGACACTGTTGGAGTGGATCGAGCGCGTCGGTGATAGCTTCGTTTTTGTGGTTGAACAGCTGCAAGACCGAGCGATAATCGAGCCTCAGAGCGTCTTGTTTGCCCCAGCCGATGATCTGTTGTGCCGCTGGGTTGATAAGCTGGACGATCCCCTGTCCGTCGATCGCCACGACGCCGTCGGCGATGGCGTTGATGACGATTTCGCCCTTGTTGGCAACCTGTGAGAGTTCTTTGGCGAGGGCTTTGAATGTCTGGTCGTTGGCGGCATCGTCGGCCGGTGTCCGCTTGACTCCGGTGCGCCATATCAGCAGGCTGGTGATCAATGGCACTTCGACAGCGATCGCAAACAATATCAGCTGTTCCGGACTGACAATATTGTAGAGGTACAAACAGACGAGGTAGGTATTGGCGATCAAGGCGGCCGGTATGTAGATGACGAGCCCGAAAAGAGCCGGAAAGATCGAGATGAGCAGCCAGAGCACAACAAACGGCGAGCTGGCGTTGTCGGTCGAGATAACCGTATAGAGTGAGGTCAGGAACATGATGCTGTAGCCGATAGTGATGAATTGGCGGCTAGAGACGTGGCGGCGGGCGTAGCCGACGACCATGAGGAGACTGGCAAGTGATGCTCCGACGACCGTCAGTGGCAGCACCGACAGATTCATCGTTGTCACATCGCGCCGCATCAAAAAGTTACCGACGACCCAGAGTCCGACGAGGACTATCGTGAGAAGCCAGGTAATTTCACTAATTCTCCGATACCAGAACGGAGTGATGGGTGCAGAGGTATCTGTTGTGGCCACTATAAAATGCTTACGCTTTCAAGATAATTATGCCTGTGAGCGGAGTAATAGTCCATAGCCCATAGTAGTCAGTAATCAGTAACCAGGTATCAGTCAGCTACAATATACCTGACTACTGACTTTGCGGTCTTGCGACTAGCGACTAATCGAGACGAGTTCCCAGCCGTGGCTGTCTTGTGCCTGGCGGAGGCGGAATTGGACGCGGCCGTCACTCAGGTCAAACAGCCGGGTCATGCGCTGTCCGCTCTTGATACTGAGCCGGATGCCTTCGTCGACAAAGTTATAGCTGCGGCCACCGAACTCGATGCGGCTCGGGACTGGCTCAAATGATTTGTCGAAGCGAACTGAGGTGACGGTGACATTTTGGTTAATTATTTCTCTTTTCATATTCATAGCGATTCTCTCCTGAGTAGTTTAAGGTTATAAAAAGTCCGCGCTTGTTTGAAAAGCTCGTAAACGGGGGTGGAGATGAACTACATGGATACGAGATATTCGCCGTTTTATCGAAATCTTATGACCTTGGTAGTTTGATCGCTGACCAGACCGATTGGTCCGATAAGTGCTTTGTGGGAGAGTTTCCCAGATAAAGCTTGTGGGTGGAAATCCGGTGTTCCCGGAAGTACTCACATAGCTAACAACTAGTATAGCCGCCGCACGCTCGCACGTAAGTCTTGTTTTTGGTGGTTTCCAGTGTGAAAACCAGGTTTTGCGCAAGCGCTTAGCGGTAGTTCGTAAAATTGACGGGGAAATCAAAGCCGTGCGAGGTAACAAGTTGCATGGCTTTTTGGAGGTCGTCTTTGCTGCCGCTGACGACGCGCACGGCATCACCCTGGATAGTGGCTTTGACTTTGGGTAGTTCGTCACGCAGTAGTTTGGTGATGGATTTGGCTTTGTCCTGGTCGAGGCCTTCGACAAACGGAATTTCCTGCGTCACCTTCATGTTGGTAGTGACGGGAGTACGCGTCAGGTCGAGGACGGCCGAGGTTAGCGAGCGGTTCGCCAGGTTTTTGCGGATGATGTCAGTGATGCTTTCGAGCTGCCAGTCGCTATTTCCGGTGAGTTTCAGCCCGTCTTTGTCGCCGAGCCACTCGAGACTAGCCGGGGTGTTTTTGAAATCATAACGGTTGGCGATCTCGCGCTGGGCGCTCATGACGACATTGTTCATCTCGGCTTTGTCGTAGGTTGAGACGATATCAAATGAAAATGTTGAGCTCATAATTGTTACTCCGTGACGATGAGTGTACCGGTTTTGGTATCGTCGTGGTGGTCGTGGAATTCATGAGTACCGACGACTGACACGGTGAAGCTGCCGCTCTCGCCCGGGGCAAGCTCGTCCATGTTGATCTCGGGGTCTTCGAGATGCGTCGGGTGTTCGCCCGACGAAAACTGCACAGGGACAGATGATTTGTTGGTCACGGTGACCTTGGTTCCTTTGGCGACCGTCAGAGTCGATGGCGAAAACCCGTCGTCGTTGAAGATAATAGTGGCGGTCGCCCCGGTCTCAGCAGTGTTAGAATTGGTCGTCGCGTTTTGCGCGCTTGGTGCGGACGAGTTGCCGTTGATCAGTATCGCCGCGACGATGGCGACCGTCAGAGCGGCGATGGTCAGCGTGACGATGAGCACGGTGCGTGATTGTTTCGAGTCGCTTGGCTGAGGGTTATTGCTCGTTGATTGCATGAGTTCTCCTTTGGTAGTCGTACCAATAATTATAGATCATCGACAGTACAAGTATCCAGCCGAGTGCCAGCCAGACAAATCTGAACCAACCGTTCATGAGCTCGCCACCGATGATGAGCGCGTGCATGAAGATCAGGATCATTGCCCCTATGTTGGCATAGTCGACATATTTCCACCATTTCCTCTGACCAAACCAGCGTTTTAACTCAAACAATAGGAAAATAGTCAGTCCGATGCTGCCGAGAAGCAACGCGACGCGTGCCCCGACGCTCTGGTAGACGGCAAACGAGCTCAGTGGCGGCAATCCAAATCCATCGGTGTAGAGCCCGGTATAGAGCAGGCCGGGGTGTAGCAAAATGAGCCCGAGGACGATGACGCTGGTGACGGTGAAGTATTTCCGGAGCACTGCCCTCTCGTTCGCGAGTCCGACGTAACGTTTCAGGCTGCCGCTAACGTAGTGCATCCACATCAGCCCAAACGCCATGAGGCCGAGCAGCGGGAAGAATTCATAGCGCCCGACATTGCCCCGCACACCCTGAAGCCATGCCAGGAAACTCAGCCCGAGGACGAGGGTCGTGAGGAGCGCGGTGGCGAGGTACAGCGTGCGGTGACTGGGACTGGTTTTCATATCTACTAGTATATAGAACAAACGCCTAAACGTGCACCATCCGCCCCTTAGTCTAGGCCCGTGTATCGTCGCCGAGCTCGAGCAGGGTTTTGATAAGTTCGTCTTTGGAGAGATGCGAGATCTGGATGTTGTTGTGCTGGGCGATGACGTAGCCCTGGATGAGATGTTTGAGATGCATGGCGTCGTTTTTCCAGAAGAATTTGATGCGATAGTGATCGGTCGAGTTCATGACCCGGCTGGCGATATTGAGCGAGCCAAAGATGAGCGTGGTGCCGACGGTAGCGTTGAGCACGTCTTCGATGCGGATACTGACGACGTCTTCGCTCCAGAAAAAGGTGCGTTGGATGATCGTGACTTTGGTGCGATCGACGATGACGGTGTCGCGAAACAAGGTAAAGGGAAAAACGGTCGTCACTCTGGCTAGTTTTTCGTGTGATCTCTCGACGAGTTGCTGCAAGGACTCGGACTGTTCGTCGTCTCGGCGTTTTCGTTTGATGCCTATCATCTCGAGTGGCTGAGACGTGCCCAGGAGTTGCTCGGTGGTCGGGAGGCTGCGTTCTTTTTTGAGAATTTCTTTGATATCAGGGAGGGATCGGGAGGCAATACGGCCGAGGCGACGACTGAGTCCGAGCCAGCCATACTGCGGTCGGAACCGGCTACGCGGCTTCGATTGGTCAGGGTGTACCGGCTCTGCACGCTGTGGATCAACTATGAGCTATCCTCCCTTCGGATAGGGTTATTATAGCATATATAGTGTCCGCAAAACTACCTGTCACGCTATTCTACCAGTCGTTTCACCTCGTGATATCTATCGCCGCGAAACATACGGATTGTCCGTGAGATAGAACCGCCACGGCATATCGATAGCTTTGGTGATGCCAATACGAGTTGTAGTAGTCACCTCTCGAGGATTTACCGCGTCACGCACCACGAGTCGCAGGGGTGATTTGTGGAGATCGTGGCCGTCGAGCGAACGGTCGATCGCCAATGCCTGGCAGAGTTTCGCTGGCCCATTAGTCAGATCCACGCCGGTCTTGGCGCGGCGTTTACCGAGAGTCTCTTCGCCACTGAGTGGCTCGACGGCGCGGATCAGTACCGCCGCGCCGTAGCCCTCCTCGCCCACGACGACGTTGCAACAGTAGTGCATGCCGTAGGTGAAATAGACGTACAAATGCCCCGGCTCGCCAAACATGACGTCTGTGCGAGGCGTGCGGCCGGTGTGGCTGTGGCTGGCGGCGTCTGTCTGGTCGTAGGCTTCGGTTTCGACGATTTTCACGCGTATGCGTTGCCCGTCGAGTTCCCTTTCCAACTCACACCCGAGGAGCCGCTGGGCTACGGTGGCGGTGTCTTGGGTGAGAAGTGAATAGGCGGTGTCCATAAGTTCATTATGACGGACTGGTGGTAGCCATACGAATCCATGATTGTATTCGCGCCCACCAGCGTGATGACGCCATCTGTGGCCGGGTGACGTAGCGAGCTCCCTCTCATAATTTCATGTTAGAATAAGTGCAATGAACGGTGTGAATTACTATGAGCTCTTCTCATTGGCGCCGAGCGCGGGGATCGATGAATTGCGCAAGCAGTATCGTCGACTGTCGCTGCAGCTCCACCCAGACCGTGGCGGTTCGACCGAGGACATGGCGCGGCTCAACGAAGCCTACCGGACACTCTCGAACCCTGTCCTGAGGGAGCAGTACGATCAGCGGCTCGCGCTCCAATCATCTGCCAGCGGTTTGTACCAGCCGAATTATCATTACACACACGCCCCTCGGGCGCGTCGCACGGCAGCGTCCGAACAGGCGCAGCAGAGGAATTTTTGGCGACGATTTGTCATGTGGGCGGTCTTCGGAGTGGCGTTTTTGGCTTATGACATCATGGCGGTGATTGTGCTGCCGTCGATGGTCAAGGAGACGCCTCGGGCTACGGGTGTTATCTCGACGCCTGTTACGAACAGTGATCTGACCGACGAGGCGAACGCTGCGCTGTCAGAGATGCAGCAGACCGGCAGATAAACACCCGCTTGGGTAGGCGGGCGTTTCTGCTGGCTAAAATTTTCGGAACGGCTTAGTCTGGCGTGATCGGCGAAACCGAGTGATGCGTTTGTGGAGCGCGCGCCGAGTCTTGGGGTTGGCGCGGCGATTATCGTGCGTGTCCGCGGGCAACTCGAGATAGTCGAGCCATGGATCGTCGACGATATATTTACTCATAGACTCTCTCCTCTCTTCGACTGTAGCGAAGGATCTGCTTTAGTTTGATATCGTGAAGACGTTGCGCCAGGATCTGATCTAATTTAACGGGCATCGAACTGTGAGTATTCATACATTTCTCCTGAGTTGAAAGAGTTTATAAAGAGAACAACTAAAACTTGGTTTCAGCCGGAACGGATTTTGTTGTGAGCTATTCTGCTATACAAAACCGTTTACCGAACAAAACGATTTTTACAGAAATAACTGAAAATTGTATGAGACGCACAGGGACCGAAGTGTGATTGTCTTGTGTAGACTAATCGTGCGATGACCGCGGGAGCGATTCATGCTCGTATAGCTATCCTTATTATATGCTCATGGCCTTATAAACCAAAATACCTCTAGCGTTTAATTTCCGACACGCCACGCTCTGTAGAATGTTTTGTTATTTAGATACTTTCTAGGGCGCTTTCGGGCAAAAGGCCGCTCAGCAGGTGAGGCGCTGAGATTCGTCTGCAACTTGCGATAAATGTCGCGTATATCGTGCTGGCGGTACCGTCGCTCTCGGCGTGCCACTGGATGCCGTAGTGACCCCGCCCTGAGATGGCCTCGATGGTGCCGTCGGGTGCATAGGCGGCGACGGTGAAATCGGGCGCGAGTTGGTTGACGGCCTGGTGGTGACGATGGGCGGTCGGGACAGCCTCGCCTTGTTTGAACCCTAAGAAATCAGACGTAAACGTGACGTCATGTATCTCGGCGCGGGCGCTCACGCCATGGCTGATAGTCCCCGGGTGATCTGTGGCGAGATCTTGGTAGAGCGTGCCGCCGTAGTGGATATTGAGGAGTTGCGATCCGTAGCAGACGCCGAGGATGGGGACATTTGCCCAGTCGCAGGCGTCGATCAATTCCCTTTCCCATATAGTTCGTTCGAGTGGTTCGAGCACACCACCGGCATTCGCGAGTGCCGCACCATACGTCGTCGGGTTGATATCTTCCCCGCCGCTGATGATGATCCCGTCGCAGATGCGAGCGGCAACAGATGGCGAGATGTTCAGGTCAAGAAAAATGGGCTGGCCGCCCAATTCTTTTACTTTTTCCCCGTAGGAATTGCGGATGAAGCTATAATCCGTGCCGGGACGGATCTTGCCGTAATTGTCGAGTGACATAGTGATACCGATGATAGGTTGTGACATGTTTGTGTTTACCTTTTCTTTCCCTTAGCATACAACTGCGCGGTTACTTCGTCAAAGACGGTCTGTATAGGGGTTATGGCCGCTGATACCGTATACTACCCCTATGACTTCTCGCTATGCGCTCTACGAAACCGACAAACTCCGCGACCGATTCACGCTCCAGGCCGGCCTGCCGCGTGGGGTGAAACCTCACTACAATGTCAGCCCAGTCCACGAAGTGCCGGTGGTGTTACTCCGTGATGGCCAGCGTCTCGTGGAGCGCATGATCTGGGGATTTGTGCCGATGGGCGCCAAAGACATGAACTCAGTCTTTCGTTACAAGACGTACGCGGTCAAATCCGAGGGAATTCTCGATAAGCCTGCTTTGCGCACTGCCCTGCGATCCCAGCGCTGTATCATCCCGGTGAATGGGTTTTATGAATGGAAAAATCTCGAGAGCGGCAAGCGGCCATTTTATATCCGCACGACTACCCATGAGTTGTTTGGTCTGGCTGGACTGTACGGCGAATGGACTGATCCGGAGGGAGCGACGCATGGCGTGTGCACGGTGCTCACGATCGAATCCGATGCTGGGAGCGACATGACGCCGAGCCGGCTGCCTATCATCATCGACCAGGCTGACGAGGCGGATTGGCTCAATCCCGAACTGGGCGACCTGAGTACGCTCTTCCGGATCATGCGGCCATATGACCCCAGCAAATTAGAAATCATCCCGGTGAGTGATGCGGTCAATTCAACTAAGCCCGACACGCCCGATCTGATCGAAAAATTCCAAAGATAATACCCGCCGAGTGGGCGGGTATTGGCGTGTTTTTCTACACATAAAGAGCGAGGCATTATTAGGACAATGCCCATAGTCAGTTCGGCCTATGTAGTGGCGCGAAAACAATCGTTTTTCTTTGAGAAAGATCAGTTACCTTAGTTATCTCATCTGTTACGATTCATGTGCCGTGGCAGTATTAGCCGTGTTCGGTCAGATGAACGCTTGGTTGAGCCAAGTGAGAGTTCCAAGTGGTTTTTCGTCATTCTGCAAGAGAATGGTAGAGAGAAACAGTTGTTACTATCTAATGTAGCACAGATACCAGATTTTGTCAATAGCGGAATGGATTTGTCTTACCCGCTTGGAGCCAATAGGCTGCGACAGGTACAATGATAGCCGTGACATCCCCATCCGAACACCAACAAAAGGTCGACCGCATACGTCAATCTATAACGACGCTGCGGAAGAACGGCCAACAAGCTAAGATGTACCACGGCTCTACGAATTCGACGCGGCCGCCGGTAGTACCCGGCCTCCAGCTGATCGATGTGAGTGGGTTGACCCAGATACTTGAGATTAACGCTACCGAACAGTACGTCCTCGTCGAGCCAAACGTACCGCTGGATCAGCTGGTGGCAGCGACGGGCGCCCATGGTCTCATGCCCCCGGTCGTGGCTGAATTTCCCGGTATCACTGTCGGTGGTGCCGTGCAGGGCGGGTCAGGCGAGAGCAGCTCGCATCGGTATGGGCTATTTGCGGATACCTGTCTGGAATATGAAGTCGTGCTGGGTGACGGTTCACTAGCTGTGTGCTCGCCGTCAGAAAAGCCTGACCTCTTTGGGGCGATGTCGGGGGCATTTGGATCTCTCGGTGTGCTGACGGCCGTCAAAGTAAAGCTCGTCCCGGCTTCCCGCTACGTCGCACTCACCTACATCCCGACCACGAGCCATGACGATATGATCGCCAAGATAAAGCAATACAGCAAGCCGAGTGTCGACTTTGTTGATGGGATACTCTTTTCGCATAACTTCGGAGTTGTTATCATCGGCAAGAAGATCGACGAGGCGCCTGCCCCGCCCGTTCGTTTCAGCCGTTTTTGGGATGAATGGTTTTATATTCACGCTTACAAGGCAGCGAAGATGAACCGTGAATATTCTGAGGTTACACCTCTCGCGGATTATCTCTTCCGCTACGACCGTGGTGCATTTTGGGTGGCAAAATACGGCTTCGGGAAAGCGCCATTTAACCGCTTCACCCGGGTTATATTCTCTGGCATTTTCAAGACCCGCACTCTTTTCAAGCTCATGCACAGTTCGGGCTATGCCTACGTCTATGTGGCTCAGGATATTTGCCTGCCTTCAGCATCTGCATTAGACTTTTTGGATTACTGCGACAAAAACCTCGACGTCTATCCTCTCTGGGTATGTCCACTGAGACCGACAGACGACAAACTTGCTCCGACGCATCTCCAAACGGATTTGGTAATAAACGTCGGTGTGTGGGGAGAGATGAAACCTAGTCTCAATAGCTTCACTGACAGTAACCGCGCGCTTGAGCATATCGTCGCGAAGCTATCAGGCCGCAAAGTCCTCTACGCGCATGCGTACTATACGCCCGATGAATTCTGGTCAGTATATGACCGGAAGTGGTACGAAAAGATCCGGCGTAAGTATGCTGCGGGTGAGGTGTTTCCGGATGTATACCGCAAAACGGCGACGGGGTCGCTCGCTACTACTCCATCGCGTAGGCGTGGTGTGCGAGGCTTACTGAAATCACCCTACAAACCTTAGCTGGGTGAGCTCCTAGTTACCCTATGCAGCGAATCTTCTGATACTTTGCCGAGGACTTCGTGGGCATCGGCGATGATGATGAAAGCTTTCGGGTCAATAGAGCGGACAATCTTTTTGACTTTTTGCTCTTGGAACCGTGTGATGACGACGAGCATGACGCCGTGCGGTTCGCGGTCATCTGGGTCACTTTCCTTGAGGTAGGTCACGGGCTCCTGGATGAGTTCATTGATCGCGCGCCCAATGTCACGAACTTGCATACTCACTATAGTGAAGCTACGTGAGGTGTCGAGTCCTTCGACGGTGACATCGATGGCTTTGTGGGCTACAAAGTACGCGATTAGTGAGTAGAGCGCTTGCTCCCAGCCGAAGACAAATCCAGCCAGCGTGATGATGAACCCATTGATGACCATTATCGCCTCTGAGACCGAAAATACCGTCACGCGGTCGATGAGCACAGCGATCGTATCCGCGCCGTCGATGATACCGCCGTAGCGGATGACGAGGCCGACCCCGATGCCGACGAACATGCCGCCAAACACGGCCGCCAATATCGGCACGTCCGTAAACCCATGCGAGACATGAACCATTGTCAGGAATGCAAGTGCCGTGATACCGAGGGTCGAATAGAGTGCGAAATCACGACCAAATTTCTTGTAGCCCAAGAAAACGAATGGAATATTGAACACCAGTAGAAAAAGTCCGAGCGGCAGTCCGGTGAGTTGCGCCACGATGATCGAGATGCCCGTGACTCCCCCGTCAAGCAAGTGGTTTGGAAGTAAGAAAAACTGCAGGCCGACTGCAGTGACAACGCTTCCGAGGAGCACGAGGACGAGTCGTTTGATGTGTTCTAGCAGTGTGGCCTCCTCTTTTTACGTATACTTCTACTCTACCCTATCTTCACCCCTGCTGCCAATAGGTAAGTGTTTTTCGTACTTTAACCCGAACTCGGTGTGTATGCCGAGTTCTCAAGGGGTGGGGGTGCCCGCCCACCGGTAGTTTCAGTGCCGTATACTATTCGTATGGCCTTCAATCACTACGCAAAAATCAAGCGTATCCTCACTATCGAGCCGGAGGGCTGGCGCGTGACGCGGATCGATGAGCCGACAGCTGCGCAAAATTTCAAAGGCGAGCTGATCCATTATGATCATTATTACCGCGTTGTTCGCGCCGACGGTACATCTATCCCCTACTGCAAATTCCAAAAGCTCGACAAACTAGCGCAGATACTCGGTCTACCGGCCGAAGTATTACTCGATGACCGAGCAGATACATAAAAATCCTATCAAAACACCTCTGTTCGATGGGCGTCACGGCCTTCTCTGTACTCAATACACCCCAGAGTTTTTGCGATAGGCGGCGGCGTGGTATGGGAGCGCGTCGCCTTCGCGGCAGATGCGCCACGGTGGGTCGCGCTGGATCTGCTCGAAGAGCTGCTCGGACGATAGGGTGCCATAGCGCGTGAGCTCGTGGTCGAGGTATTTGAGCTCTTGCGCGCTCAGCTCGCAGAGTTTGGGTGCAACGGCCGGCAGATATTTGCGCTGGGTGTTTTTGAAATGTTTGGTGGCGACTACCTCTAGCTCACCCTGCGTTTGCATATGAGCGACCAGCTCGTCGAATGATTTGGTGGGCAGCGGCCCGTACTGAGTGCGGAGATAGGTGAGGCCGGTCAGTGATGCCGCGCGTTGCTCGTAGTAGTCAAAATCGATGAGATAGAGCAACTTGTAGAGCGTGGACTCCCCCATGGTCGGCTCGGCACCGACGCGGGCGAGCACGTAGAGCAAGACTTCGCGGAGTTTGTCGGGGTTGCAGGTCGGGTGGTATGCCGGCGTGTCGTGATCTGGTGATGCGGCTCGGTAGACTGGCGTCGGCTCCGATAGCACACCCGGCCAGTCGTCGCCCTCCTCGGCGATCAGCTCCATCATCGGGATTTCGTAGAACTGCGAGATCGCTTTGAGCTCACCCAAGTCCGGCTCGCGCTTGTCGATCTCCAGCCCGGCATACGTTGCCCGCGCCATGTCGAGTTTCTGCGCGACTTCTTGCTGGCTCAGGCCGGCTTGTTTGCGTAGTTGTTTGATCTTTTTGCCGATTCCCATATTATTTATCCTCCTCGTCTGTCAGAAAATCGGGGAGAAAATTTTGCTCATCGATGGTGGATTTGCCGGTTTCTTTTTCGAGTTGTTTGCGGGCGGTACCTGCGACGCCACCACCGCGTCTGGCGGCATTTTTGTTTTCCGGCAAGCCTTGGGTGTCTTCGGATCGGGCGATTTCGGTCGTGGCAGCTTCGCCGAGTTGCGTCAGTAGGAGCTCGATGTCATTCATATGGTCACGCAGGTTTTCACGTTTGAGACCCTTGAGCTTTTTGTATTGGCTTGGCGTGATTCCAAATGTTGCCTTAGATATCTCAGAGGTCAGTATGGCGTATTCCAGGCCTTCTTTGACGCCGCGGTTGCCCCATTCGTCAGTTAGCTCATTGCGGATGGCGATACCACGTACCCGCCGCTCGATCCAGGCATCGTCATAGCCCTTGGCTTTGTACAGTGCCTTCATGCGTTTTTGGGCAAGCTCAGGATTTTCTATTTCCTGTACGCGCTCATATCCGACGCGTGCCAGCCAGCGCTTGAACGGCTCGGCTTTTTTGCTTGGGATTGATTGGATGAGGCGGAAAATACCTTCGGTGTTCCAGCACTTGAATGCTTGTTTACCTCCGTCGGTATCAAACTTCAGGTCAAGGGGCGCGGCAATTTGCCGCGCCCCTTTGTCGTCGTTGGGCGCAAGTAATTCTGCTACTTCAGGATCCCGTCGTCTCATGTCGCGAATGTAGGCAGCGGGGTCTTTTGAATCCGTCAACGCCACGACTATGTCATTTAAAACAAACCACCATTCGCCCCCATGTAGTTGCTTGCGGATTTCCTTTTGCTGAAAGATCGCTATCTTTGCTATGTCGTCGCTCATCACCCCTCCTTTGCTCTATTTATAGTAGGATTGTAATAAGTTCTGACATTTTAGTCAATACGTATGTATAGAATTCTGACAAAGTGTAGTTTTTAGAACCTATTCCACACCTCCCGAATTCAGCCTAAAAATCACCTGGCTTCCGGTCAAAATTCATCTGAGACTTCGCAAGGTAGCTATAGCTACCTCTTGTCGCCTCAGCTTAATTTTGTCTCGGAATCAGGCAATTTCGGCGATATTGGAGATATGGAACAGGTTCTAAGCCCGAGATTATTCCGTTTTGCCATCTAATTCAGTGAATTTCGTCGCCATGGTCGGGTTGCCTCGCGTCAGCTTCTTGACCGTCAGGTCGTCGGCCTTGTCGTTGGCGATGCGCAGATTGTTCTCGGACGATAGGAGCGCTTCTTTGGTTTTTTGCAGTTGGGTGATGGATTTGTCGATACTCTCGACGGCAGTTTTGAATTTCTCGCTGGCCAGCCGATAGTTGCGACCGAACGAATCGCGGAAATCGTTGAGTTGATCCTCGAAATGAGTGACGTCGACGTTTTGCGCCTTCACGAGCGCGAGCTCTGATTTGTATGTGAGCGAATTGAGCGCAGCATTGCGCAGCAGCGTGATGATCGGAATGAAGAACTGTGGGCGGATGACATACATTTTCGGATGCCGATGCGAAACGTCGACGATACCCGTGTTGTACAGCTCGCTCTCGGCTTCGAGTAGGGTGACGAGCACGGCGTATTCGCACTTTTTCTCGACGCGGTCTTTGTCGAGTTCGCGCAGGAAGTCTTCGTTGCGATGTTTCGTGGCGGTCTCGTCGCCTTCGTTTTTCATCTCGAACATGATGGAGATGATCTCGTTCCCGGCCTCGTCGGTTTCGCGGTAGATATAGTCACCTTTGCTGCCGCTACGGGCGTCGTTGTCTTTTTCGAAATATGCGTTGGGGAATGCCGTCGCGCGGAGTTTGTTGAACTCTGTCTCGCAATGCTGCTCGAGCGTCTCCCCTACCATCTTGGTGGAGAGCTTGGCCTTCATGTCTTTGTAGTAGGCGATCATTTCATCTTTGGATTTGAGTTCGCTTTCGTACTTATCTTTCAGCGATGATTCGAGCAATTGCTTTTCGGTATCCCGGTTTTTGAGCTCACTCGCAATGTGGTCGCGTTCTTTCTCGACCTTGTTCACCGCTTCGGTGACGGCCAGACGTTTCTCGATCGCGGCGGCTTCGATGTTTGATTGGAGCCGTGTGATTTCGGCGGTTTTTTCTGATTGCAGGCGCGCAAGTTCTGTATCTTTTTCGGCCTTTAATTTCGCAACCAGCGAGTCTTTGTCTGCCTTGAGCTCAGCGATTTCGGTCTCTTTCTTGGCGACGTCAGCCTGTAGCGTATTCTTCGCATTGGCCTCGGCCAGCTTTACAGCATTTTCCTTGTCCCGCTCGAGCAATTCTATACGATCGTGCAGCTCTTGCTCGAATTCCCTATCGCGGACTTGCTTCAATATATCAGCAAACCCCGCCTCATCGACTTTGAAGGCCTTTTTGCAATGCGGGCAGATAATTTCGTTCATGTTCTCTTGATTATACAATGTTCAAGAAGTCATTTAGTTCATCGCTGAATTGGATATTCTTATCCCTAGGCTTTGCGATCTCCCTCGTTTTTACTAATGAAAACATATATACGTAGGTATTGCAAAATACTCACTTGTGTGTTACTATAAAAATGTGCTTGTGGGGCTTGCCCTAGAACCGACCCAGGTGAAATCTCCTAAGTTGGAAGCAGGCACACTAATGAACGTCTCTAAGGGGGCGTTTTTTAGTACTAAAACTTCATAATACTTATAAAATAGTGCTTGCCCTTAACGCCAACTTTGCGCGTTACGACCCGCACCCGTACACTATCTTTGCCGACATGCGCCTCTAGTGAATAATATGTTACGCTAACCTTTTTACCATCAATTAATTCTTTGCGAATACGAATTTCTTTCTCTTCTTCACAATTATGTATGACCGGGGCGATAAGTGGTATCAGCACCAACCGATTAAAAATAGCTTTCGTATCACGACGACGATTATTTTTGAAGATAAGGTGCTTAAACCCAGGCATATTGAAATACACTTTGTCACCGATCGCTTTCGAATAGATTGGCTTTAGCAACTTATACATAGCCTTGTATTTTCCAATGTATTCGCTAGTCGTAATTCGTTCGTCGGACATAATCAAACTTAATTTTCTGATGTATCATCAAGTATCAGAGCGTTAATAAAACTCGAGAGCCTAGTTGCGTCTACTTTGCTAACTTTTTTAGGTAGATATAATCGCGCAATATTACCATCGGTTAGAGGAAATGGGTAAACAATCATGTTAATGTCTGTATTCGTGTTATTTTCCGCCGATACCTTTACTGCCTCGTTGGTGTCTTCGACCACAGCATTGTTTGATATAGAAGAAATGCTAGTTCTCCTTGTTGAGCTACTCTTCTGCTCAGCTGATTGCTTTGTTTGTCGCTGTGGTGCCCAGCCGGGATTTTCGAGAAATTTCTTATACCATGTAATCGCACGCTGTATACGTAAGTGATACGCACGATAACTTGCTTCAGTGTATGTACCTAATGTAAAGTTTTTGAATCTTAACATTGTGTCGTCGAGATCGATATTTGTAACATCTACTTGTGTCCATTTATCTTCACCTTCAGTTTTTTCAAGTACTTTTGTAAGCGCTGTCTTAAGCGGCGATACGACACCATCACGTGATCGTCCTTTTGCCACGAGTGAGTCTAAGTATTCGATCACTCCTTGCGCGGTACCTGTTCCGATTTGATCTGTCATATCTACCTCACTTCTTAATATTGGCTATAAATAATTATAGACAGACAAGAACGTTCTGTCAAGAATTTCATCTATCTAGGTTTGTAGCTTTGAGACGAAAGCTTTATCCCCAGACCTCGGTGATTTTGTCTTTAACCTTTTGCTGGAACGTTTCGATGAGTTTTTGCTGGCGTCAATTAGCCTTTGTTCTGTTTCGAGTTCGGTGACGATTTCCCGCTGTGTTTCAACTGGCGGGAGTGGGATTTTAACTTTTTCGACAGTAGATTTATTTATCGATGGTAAAGCAGCGTCACTAGCCTAATTGGATATATCGATGGGTACAAGCCAGAGAACTATTACAGCTTTCGTAAAGCCGGTAGCACCCTTGTCACTGAACTTTTTGAGCATAGTCTCAAGCATGGCTACTCATTTATATTTGACGGCACCCTATCGCATGACAACGGCTACAAAAATATCAAGAAAACTCTCGACCATGGGTATGCAGTCATCGTCCTCTACGTCCACCAGGATATTTCTAGTGCGTGGAAACTGACTCAGGATCGAGAGTTAGTAAAGAAGCGTGCGATTGAACGCACGGGATTTATCGAGACGCGCCAAAAGATAACGAATAATCTGCGAAAGATATTCGCGGCATTTTCAGATAATTCCCATTTTGCGTTTTGGATAGTCAAAAAGAACGGTTCTCCGGGAACAGAAAATTCCGATCTGGTTTTTTACGATCGGATGGATCATCTGAGCGGCAGCAAAGCGGCCATTGAAGAGACACTCAATGAAAAATATAATGTGAATGAACTAAAGGATTAAACTATGGAATTAGTACTCACCAAAGAACAGAAACAATACCTCGAAAAGAAGGGTGTTATTTCGCCTGCGTCGCTACAAAGGGCCTACACTAAATCAGTCAAAGAGCAGCAAAATCTGATCAAAAAAGCTGCAAAGATTCGTAAAGAGCAGAATTAGCTCAGGATTCGAACAAAGGGATACGCCTGGGTTGTTGCTCGGGAGTTTCGGTGAATTCAGCGGGCTCCTCCGTCGCCTCAAGGGGCTCAACTTCTATTAAGTCTTCGTGGGTCTTGCCGTCGAGCATGGTGATGGCTGCCAGTCCCATGTAGTAGCCGAGGTTCACTGGGACTGCGTTGCCGATTTGTTTGTATTGGGCAGAGGTTGAGCCGGCAAATTTCCAATCATCTGGGAATGTTTGGATGCGGGCGTATTCGCGGACGTTGAGTGGACGTGTTTCTTCGGGGTGGCAGCGTTCGGTTTGTTTCTGGGCCGGGTTGCAGGTGAGCGTGAGGCTCGGCTCGTCCCATGAGAGACGTCGTGCCATGCCCGTCTTGCCACCAGTATGGAAGTAGCTGGCTTTCATGTATTCACGCTGGAGCTCGTCGCTCAGGTCACGCCAGTAGCCGCCTGCCGGGACTTGTTTCATGATCTCGTATTTGCGCTCAGAATATTGCTGTCCGTCTGACTCGGGTCGATCGCCGATCGCTTCGCGCAGGGAGATGGTATAGTCGCGCTCTTTCGGGAAAAGGATCGGGGTGTCGATGTCGTTGCGGACGCCGATGATGACGAGACGCTCGCGTTTCTGCGGGATGTCCATGTATTGGGAACGCATGACTTTGTAGGCGACGCGGTAGCCAAGGTCTTGCAAGATCTTCACCATCGTCTGGAGTGTCCGGCCGTCGTCGTGCGTCAGCAAGCCACGGACATTTTCGCCGATCGCAATTTTCGGATTTACTTCACGTACGCACCTGGCAAACTCGTGGAAGAGCGTCCCGCGGGTATCTTCGAACCCCCTACCCTTGCCGGCATAGCTAAATGACTGGCACGGAAACCCACCCTCGACGATGTCAACTTTGCCTCGCCACTGCTTGAAATCAACTTTGTGAATGTCGTCATCATTGACGTTCCATTGTGGCTTGTTCTGACGCAGTGTCGCGACGGCGTGTTTGTCGAACTCGTTGAGCAGGACGTGATGGATGCCGGCATTTTCGAGCCCAAGCGCGGTACCGCCGGCTCCGGCAAATAAATCTATCGCGGTGTATCTACTCGGTTTCGTGGCTCTCAGGATCCGGAAGTTATTTTCGCTCTGTTCCCCGCCGGAAGTTTTGTGGTGGATGCGCAAGATCTCGTCCATCGAAAACAACCGGTAGTTGTTTTCGGATCGTACGGATTTGATCAGGCCTTTCTTTTCCCACCGGCGGATAGTGTCGGCTGAAACCCCTATTTCCTCGGCAGCTTCTGAGATCGTTAGTAAAACCCTCGTGCTTTTCATAGTCTTAGTATTGCAGTACCCATTGCATAATGCAAGGGTTATTTATATGCACGTATGAATAGCTGTTTTAGCTTGGCGTGATCTTCATCACTTACCTTTTCTCTCTGGAGAAGTTTTGCGATGAGATGCGACATGACGTCATATAAATCCTCGAGGGCGTCATCGTAGCCTGTCACGGTTCGGTAGAAGCTCTCGCCATCTGCTTTGCGGATGTCGTCTCTGAGGGGCATCGTCACTTGGTTTGGCGACCACGGTTTGTCATAGTCACCGACGTTCTTTGGTACGATAAAAACAACATACGCGTTATAGCCTCTGTAGTCGCCGTCGACATAGCGAGCTAGCTTACGATAGGTGCTTTCGGCCGAGCTGGAATTCATCGTGTTGAACTTGTTTTTTACTTCGACAAGTATCTTGCGTTCGTGATTGATCAGATCGTAGCCGCCGCCTCTGCCGGGGTTTTCCCAGCCGGGAACGGAGCCGAGTATGTTTTGGTGGAAATCACCGACGGCGTTTTGCAAAGTTTTTTGCACCTGGCGGGATCGTTCCTGGTTGAGCCAGTCCTCGAGAGTAATATCTTGTCTCATGGCGTCAAAAGTGGCCGAAAATGGATCAACCACGTTCGAATACAGTTTTGCGTCAGCCCCGTCGTAGGCGATACGAACTTTGTCAAGCACTTGCTGTGTATACATGACGAGCTGGTTATTTGAGATAAACGACAATAATGGCATGAAGAAATTATACGCTAAACTACCCCTGTTCCCCGAACTTTTGGTAAAATTGAAAATACTTTATACTGAAAACCGAGGCATGACAAATTGTCTCTCGTCTATCCCTGGAAGGGGGTGAATACAATGAAGGCTCTCCGGGAAATCCTGCTAATGTTGAGAGCGTCATGTACCTGCCGGTGCTCCAGATGCATTGGCAATGGCGGGCACTGTGGCAACGTTGGCAGCGGCTGCTTGTTCTAGCGGCAGCAGCCCAACGATGGCCCGCCGGTAATCCGGCGGGCCAGATTTATCTATGGGTATTTGTATAGTATAGGCGACAATACATCGTTAAATGTACCTAACCACCATTTTTAATGCTTAATGATTTGATCGAAGTGAATTCGAGTTTGGTGACAATCAGATGATCGAGCAGCTCTATGCCGAGTAGCTTGCCGGTTTCTTTAATGCGAGCGGTGATGGTGATGTCGTTGTCACTTGGCTCGAGATTACCGCTCGGGTGGTTGTGGGCGATGATGATGGATGCCGCGCGGTCGGTGATGGCGTCGGCGAAGATCTCGCGGGGGTGGATGAGTGAATTGGTGAGCGTGCCGATGGTGATGATACGGTTTTCGATTAGGCGGTTGGCGCCATCGAGCGTCAGGCAGACGCAGTATTCTTGTTTCTTGTCGCGGATGTAGCCGAGTTGGGCGACGGCGAGCTCGGGCGTGTCGATGACTGGCCGCTCGGAGACTTCGAATTGCCGACGCCAGAGTTCATACCCGGCCATGATCTGCGTGGCTTTGGCGGGGCCGAGGCTTTTGACGCCCAATAAATCGTCGTAGGTGAGCTCACTTCCCTTCTCTGTCAGCAACTTTTTGACGTCACGAGCTATCTTTGTCACATCGGCTTGCGCATTGCCGCTCCCGATAATCGCCATGAGGAGCTCATAATCAGATAGCGCTCCTGCTCCCTTGGCCTGTAGCTTTTCTCTCGGCCTGTCGTCTTTTCGCCGGTCAGTCATCTTAGTCATGGCGAAATTATACGCTACAGCTCCCCTGTATACCTAACAATACGTACATACTGGCTCTATGGTGACCGTGTCACTGGATGATTCCGTCCCACGTATCCTCGCTATGGCGTTCGGTCTGACTCTGTTCAGCTAGTTTGAACGTTATTGCCCCCATGGTGAGGCTGATCGCTTGGGTGAGGGTGTCTGATGACTGGGCTATAGGCCGGGAGACTCCTTGCAAAAGCCTGTCGATATCAGGTCGCTGCTGCAGATATTCCGCTGCATCCGTAGCCAACCACAGCGCCGGGTCGCCTTTCTCTAGTAACTCTTGCGTATAGCGCCCAAAGGCGTAGACGGGCTTGGTAGACATAGTCCACGTCGCGATTTGGTTGGCGAAGCACATAGCTCGGTATATGGCAGTATGGGTGTTGGTACGGGTTGGCTCTGTAGGATCGGCCAGCAGATACGCAAACCCTCTTGCATACGCCCGGAAGCCCTGTAGTTTTTCTGAACTAGAAAATTCGAGATCAGGATTAAGGATATCCCCCTGTTTCGCAAATAACCATAGCAACTTGCTCCGGATAGTATCCGACTGATTGTGAATAGCGGTATTGAGACTCGCTTCGACTGGCGACCGTTGCTCGATAGTCATGATAGCAGTAACTATAAAATAACTAAGGGCAAAAATAAAACCCCATCTGGGGTTGGGTCAGGCGTGCGGCTG
>OFQX01000029.1_pt1 | contig 41566 bp, 48 predicted proteins | sample 1542951 | NCBI WGS metagenome assembly OFQX01 (sample SAMN07774215, study PRJEB24372) | wastewater metagenome | isolation source: WWTP Novara (Effluent) | place: Italy: Novara | collected 2015-12
AAAGAAAAGAAGCATAGCGAACTGTCAGCAAGCGGTACAGAAAGATGGTGGAATTGTCCAGGCTCTGTAGCACTTATAAGAGACTGCCCGCCATCTAAAACAACTTGGTACAGTGCAGAAGGTACAGTAGCCCATGAAGTGGCTCAGTGTATTCTTACTGATAAGCCATACAAGAAAAAATACTTTGTAGATTCTCATGGTGACATAGTAAATGCAAAAGTGGAAGACTGTCACGAATTTGATGTTACAGAAGAAATGCTTGATGCTGTGTATGTTTATGTCGAGTTTGTGCAAGACCTAATTAAGAAACACAAACTCAAGCCACAACATATTTTGATTGAGAAGAGAGTAAATCTACCCGGTCACGATGAAGATGGCACCAGGCGAACAGGTACAGCTGACACTATTTTGCATGTTCCAATGACTTGTTTAATCGTGGCTGACTACAAGCACGGTCAAGGTACACCGGTGGCTACAGAGGGTAATCACCAACTTCTAAACTACATGTGGGGTTCGTACTACGATTTAGACGAAGACGACAGAGCAGACGTAGAATTTATTTATGGCTATGTTGTACAACCTCGTGGACGTGGTAACGGTATCACTAGTATGATGCGCACACCAGCTGAATTAGACGCTTGGCATGATGAGTGTTTAAAACGAATAGAGCGAACAAAAGAACCAGATGCACCGCTTTCAGCCAATAGAAAATGGTGTAAGTTTTGCCCTGTAAAATTCAATGAGGAAACAGGTCAATACTGTGTTGAACACAAGTCGTTAAGCCACATTGATGCGAGTGTAGATTTTGAGGACATGAATACATTGGATAAAGTTGACACCCTAACACCAGAGCGATTGGCAGTTATTCTAACTAATAAAAAATCCGTTGAAGAATGGTTTAAACAGTGTGAAGAGCTAGCCTATAACTGGGTTTATAAACAAGACAAAAAGATACCGGGCTACACTAAAGGTTTTTCTCGTAGTTCGAGTGAGTGGAAAATTAAAAACGAACTTGAACTGTCAAAAGAATTGAGAAAAATATTTAGTCCTACTGAAATATTAAAACCAAGCACTCTTAAAACAGTTACCGATTTGAGAAACGATTTAAAAACACAGCGAACACAAGCAAAGAAAGCAAAACAACCTATAGACATATGGGATGAAAAAATAGTAGAATTGGAGTCTCTTATCGAAGTAGTACCGGGTAAACCAAAGGTGGTGGCAGATAAAGGAATAAACGAAAACGAATTTGACGATATAAACGAATAAACACAAGGAAAAATTAAAAACATTATGGCTATTAAAACGAAAAACAATAAAGTACAAGCACACTTACAGTTACCTTTACACCGTGTCGATTGGCAAAAGATTTGGGAACCTGAAGAAACTGAATATGAAGTAATGGAGAAAGGCAACAAAGTAAAAAAAGCCTCTCTTAAATACTCATACGTAGCAATTTTCGACAAAGACACAGATTTAAGCAAGCTGAAAAAACTTGTTAAAGACGTAGTAGATAAAGAGTTTCCAGACGGTTATGAGACTGATGATGTTCGCTCTCCATTTAGATATGGGTTCAAAGAAAAACGCAAAGGTGACGAATTTGGTTTTGCTAAACCACACGACCTAGTTAAGTACCCACAATACAAAGACAAAATCACCTGCACACTATCTACAACTAGAATACAACCAGGAGTTGTTATTCCAAAGAAAGATGCTACAGGAAAATGGCTTCCTCTCACTGACCAGGCTAAACTATATAACGGTTGTTATTGTGTAGCCACTGTAAATTGCTACATAAGCGATTATCAAGGCAACATAAATATCAAACTCGGTTTGAAGAATATCATGGTTATGAAAGACGGTGAGCCGTTGAAAGGTGGCGGTGTTGCTGCTGAGAATGACTTTGAAGAAATCAACGAAGATGAGTGGGGTACAGACAACTCAGACGAAATGAACGAAGACGATATCGATATGGACGACATGTAATGAAATACTGCTTTGTAGACTTTGAAACAGGATGCGAAGCGGATATCGAAAAAGTGGGGGGTGCTTTATACACTGAAGACCCCTCCCTTTTTATACGGTGTCTAGCTTATGCAATGAATAACCAATCTTGCATTTTAGCTGATGAAGTGTTTGTTAAAGCTATAAATTGCCCTGGTTTACTAGAAGCGGCTGAAGACCCAGACGTTATGTTTGTGGCTCATAATGCAGCTTTCGATAGACGGGTGTGGAATAAGCTCATGCCCAAATTGGGCTTTCCTGAGATACCCGTTGAAAGGTGGGTATGTACATCAAATATGGCTCTCAATCATGGTCTTCCAGCTAACTTGGCTGATGCTTGTAAAGCCATGAATTTAAGATTTCAAAAACAGGAAGGCGGAAAAGACCTTATAAATTTGCTTTGTAAGCCTGATGAAGTGACAGGGTTATTTTTAGAATATATGGATTGTCCTGACAAATTTATGCAGTTCTATCGTTATTGCGTCTCAGACGTTGAAGCCATGAGGGAGTTGTTTAGGCACCTCTCACCACTAAGTAGATACGAGCGTAAAGTTTATATGATAGACCAGCGTATAAACGACCACGGTGTAAGGTTTGATAAACCGCTTGCAGCTAAAGCTAGTGTGCTTATAGACAAGTTGCAGATAGAAAACGTTGATACCTTATGTGATGTCACTAATTACATGGTTGAAAAGCCTACTCAAAGACCATCAATGAAAAAATGGTTAGAGAAAGTCGGGTTCCCATTGGACAACATGCAAGGGCACACTCTAAACAAAATGCTTAAACTGCCAAATGTTCCAGATAGAGTAAAACTAGCAGTTGAAGCGTATATGGAAGGCGGGAAATCTTCGCTCAATAAGTATATTCATATTTTGAATATGACGAATAAAGACGGTTACTATCGAGATGTCGCTGTAATGAATGGCTCAGGTACAGGTAGATGGGCTTCATATGGCTTACAGATGCTGAACTTACCAAGACCTAGAGTAGACATACAAATAGCTGTTACCTGTTTAGTAAAACGCTCTATACAAGTATTTGATTATTTGTATTCACCGCAAACAGCCACAGCGCTATCTAGCATAATCCGCGCCCTAATCATCCCTGACAAGGGCAAAATATTTGGAGTGGTAGATTACGCTCAGATTGAAAATAAAGTGTTAGCCTGGTCAGCAGGAGACACAGATAAGCTGCAAATGTTTATCGACGGGGAAGACCTGTATTGTTATGCAGCTTCTAAATTATATGGTCGAACCATTACAAAAGAGGATAAATATGAGAGACAAGTTGGAAAGGGTTCCGAGTTGGGTTTTCAATTTGGTGGGGGTATTGGTGCTGGTGTTAACACAGCTAATACTTATGGTGTCGATTTGCGTCCTATATGTGCTTCTGTTCTTGCTTCAGGGTCATACGTAGAAATCAAGGAAGCTAAAAAATCATACGCAAAATATCTTGCGAATTGTAAGACGAATAAAAAACGACACTGGGAAATAGCTGATAAAGAACTAGGTATGACTGTTGACATACTTAAACAAAGGTGGAGAGCGAACAATCCTAAGACTGTTCAGTATTGGGCTGATTTGCAAGCCACAATAGTAAAGGCGATACGGACGGGTAAACCTTATAAATGTGGCTATTCAACTTGGTTTATGCATAAACGCTGGTTGTGTTGTAAATTACCGTCTGGTCGAATAATGAAATATGCTTACCCAAAACTGAAAGAGAAAGGTAAGTATTCAGAAATTACTTACATGAGAGTTGACCCCAAAACAAAACGGTGGGGTAAGGCTAAACTATATGGTGGTAAAGCGGCTGAGAATGAAACACAAGCTATTGCAAATTGTATACTAAGAGATGCTATGATAAGATGCGAACACAAGTTCCCTACGTACTATCATTGTCACGACGAACTAGTTACCCAGTTTAATAAAGGAAGTAACTACCAGGAGCAATTAGAAGAATACAAGAAACTTGTAGAACAAAAAGAAAAATGGAATGAGACATTACCAATAACAGTTACAGGATGGTTTGGAGATAGATATGGCAAAGAATGACGACCCAATAGATTTGTATTTGAGAAAGTTAGGGGCTGAAACATTAAACAAAAAACTAACTGAAGCTCTTGAAGAAAACGAAAACGATGAAGAGGAGGAGGAAGAAAAGGAAGACGACTACCAGGCAACTATAGAAGATGTTCGTTCAGAAGTTTACCAAATGAGTCAGCATATTCAGATGTTCATTGGTAAAGCCACAGAGGGTAAAGCTGAAATTGGTGACATTAGAAGACGGCTAGAAGAGATGCGCCTAAAACTTGATTTAATTCAAAAGAATGTACTCGACACAACTAAAGAATTGAAAGAGCAGTTCACGGGGTTTGATGGTCTTGTGTTCGCTAACCAACAGCTTCAAGAGGGTATGAGAGAACTGAAAGAAACAAATAAAGTTCTTACTGCTGGTGTAGACGCAAAAGTCGCAGAGCGTACAAAGTACGTCTACCTAACTGAAGATAGGCTAAAAGACTTAGATAAAGTTGTTAAAGAGTTAAAGAGTGAGAACGACCATTTAAAGAGCCAAACTAAACAACTTAGAAAGTCTAACCACGAGCTTCGCACTGAAAGAAATAAACTCGAAGGTAGATTAGAACAATTGGCTAAAGTTAAACTGATGACCGAGTACCAGCCAGTAGACTATTCAAAAGCATCACATGGTATTCCAGAGGAAACAGACAACGATGACTAAAACTTGTAATTGTGGCTTATCTGGTCCTGTAACACTTGTGTTTGGTTGGAGAAACCACAGGGGGGAAATTGTTCCTCAAGGAAGTTGTAAGGCTTGTAGGTCTAAAACGCCTATAGACAACCCTATTAAATGGATGTACAAAAAGCTTTACCCAAACGACAAAAACAATAACAGCCGGTCTAAGAATTTCATGTTACAGCGAATAGCGAAGAAACAAGATGAGCCTAGACCAAAACCAAAGAAACGTACTTACAGTCATATATCAGGGGTATATACAAATGGCAAATGAATTTAGAAAATACGAACACCGCATTATACCTGAAGGTTTGAGAATCTGGAATGGTGATGAAGCTAAAGATTTAAATTTGTCAGACGACAATTCAAAATTGTTTTTCATGCAATTGATTGAACAAGCTAATGCCCAACACTGTGAACCAGGTGAATCACCAGTAGAGTTAAAAGCCATGGTTAATAGATTGGCTGAAGAAATTAAAAATCTCACTGACCATATACAAGTACAGAATAACGACATACTTAAATTGGTCCAAGGTAAAAACTTTGACCATCTAAAAGCTGGTGGTAAGAGATTCTAATGAAACCAATAATAGGTGTAGACCCTGGTGCTAGTGGTGCCGCTTCGTACAGGAACCCAGATGGGCACAAGGTTGTACGGTTTAAAGATAAGAAGTCTTATGATGTTGTTAATAATTTAAAGTACATCATGATAGATGACTTGTTTGGTGGAACTCCAATATTAGCAGTAGAAAACACTCATGCTTTTCCTAAAGATACACCTGCACACGCTTATTCATTTGGACGCAATGCAGGCAGAATGATAGGGGCTATAGAGTCATACTTAAGAGTAGACCCTGTTTTTGTAGACCCTAAAACATGGCAAAGGTTTTTTGGTTTAGGTGGAAAGTATAAAGACACAACAGAAAGAAAGAACGCGCATAAGAAAGTAGCTCAAAAAATTTGTCCAGATTTGAAAGTAACTTTAGACATGGCTGATGCTATACTTATTGCGGAATACATTTGGCGAACACAAGGCGGAAAGTAACATGGCACAAGAAAGAATAGAACCAACAAAAAGAGAAAAGAAAATCGAATTTGAACCACGTATTAAACCTACAAATATGGTGCACTATTTGAAGTGTGATAGTGAAGTGTTTCAAGCTTCAAGACAAGGCGTTAAGCCATACGAGATTAGACTCAATGACAGAGACTTTCAAATTGGCGACAGACTTGTCTTAAAAGAGATTGATAAAGATGGTGTAGAAACTGGTGAAGCACACGAATCAGGCACCATTACATCAATTCTAAAAGGCGGTCAGTACGGGATTGTAGATGGTTATGTGATTCTCTCTTGGTTTAACACGAGAGAGTCTATAGTAACTCCTGTAAAGGAGGTGTTGAAGCCATGAAAGTAAATTGCCCTAAATGTGGTTCACCAGAATCTACACCACATAATATGGCTCATGGGTTGGAAATATGCGACAGATGCGAATCACATTTTGTAGGCTATCCTGCACCAAAACAATACCCAGACTGCAACGGTCTTTACCCTCACTCGATTACAAAGGAAGGTTGTGTTTACTGTAACAAGTTAGAAGAGACAGAGAACCTCATGAACCCGCCGTTAAAGTGCAAAGAGATAGAAACAACAAACCACAACTTTGACACTCAAGCAGGAGGGGTGAACGTCGTCATAACTGGATTACGTGAGGAACAAGAATATCAACCTGGTCCTTGGTACTGCGAACTAATTTATAAGTTCTACCACTGGTGTCAGGATTGGCTTGACGATTTAGAAACATGGGCTATAGCTAAAGAAAATAAAGCAAGGAAGAAACAACATGAACATTCGAGGTTAATAAACAAATGAGCGGGCGTAAAGACGATACAGACAAGCCACCAATGAGCTTGTTAGACAGATATGCACTTGAACAGATTGCAAATGTGTTAGCGTTTGGTGCAAAGAAATACGCTAAGCATAATTGGCGCAAAGGTTTAGAATACTCAAGGCTTTTAGATGCTGCACTTAGACACCTATTAGCGTTTGCAGATGGTGAAGACAACGACCCAGAGTCAGGCTTTAGCCATATCGCACATGCTGGTTGCTGCATCATGTTCTTACTTTGGATGTCTAAGAATAGAACTGATTTAGATGATAGACATAGATCGTGTACACACGGCGCTTTTCAAAACTATAACGGTGTCAGGTTTTGCCACTGGTGCAGAGAAAAGCTACCAGAAGACCAGCAACCATGGCGGGAAGATAACTATTTACCCGTAGACCCTGATTTAGTTAAATCAAAACCAGCTTATGACGTTGTGTTTGTTAACCACATAGGTGCTAATTGCGGTTATAACGGGTGTGAACTACCTGGTAGACATGTCCACTTTAGAAATAACCTCATAGGAGTATTACCATAAATGCAAGGAACAGCACAACAAATAGAACAAGAAAACAAAGAGTATCAAAAACAAATTGAAAATAAAGCCTGGGAGGCACTTAAAACAGAATCAACAGTGGCTATCAAGATACAAGATGGCTCATGGGTTTTACCCTATGTTGCCGCTACATTTAGAAACGGCGGATACGAAGTAAGTTATAATCCAGACGAACACATACTGACAGTGAGGAAAGATGTACAGCCACAAGTTACAACTGAATAAAGTTAGAGGAATAACCGAGTGTGTTTATTGTGGCTTCCCATCAGTGTCTGTGTTTGTTTCAGAACAAGGTTGTTTTAAAAACCCAAACCTAATAAAATTCAATGCAGCACAAAGAGAAGTTAGTAAATGCATTGCTGATGGAGCAGTTAAGAGTTTGGAAAAGAAGTTGGATAGACTTATTATAGACGCAGCATTTAAAGATTTGGAGGAAGATAATGAAGCTAAAACAAGCCCTGATTGCGGCTGTTATACTTGCCATGGTTCAGGTCACACCAGCCTACACTGCCGTTGTAAACCTGAGTGAGGGTGAAGTAAACCAGCACTCAGTTTATGCAGTTGAGAAAGGCGAACAGAGATACTTAATTACCGAGTTAGTGGAGAAAAAGCGTGTCAAAATCAGCAAGTGGAACATTGTTCGTTTTAAAAGAGGGGAGTTGTATAGACAGTACAGACTCCACGAAGGAGCGGGTCTTGTACGATTCGACAATGGGTTTTATAAGAGTCACGAGAAAGAACTCAAAGACGTTCCAGACAATCGACCCTACGAGAACAGATGTGAGTGGCGATATAATAGCCAAGAGTGGTTTAAAAGATGGTCGCCAGTCATTACAGGACTTGCGGGTCCGGCTATTGCAGCAGTCATAGGAAGTAGAAACTAATGTCTAGACGCAGAACCATATTCGAAGACGGTATCTTGAAAAATGTGTTTGTTGGTTTAAGCCCACAACAACTACAAGATTTAGATACCGTCTCAGAAAAGACACATGTTTATAACCGTTCATCTTTAATAAGAAGAATCATTTTAAAACACTTAGACTACCAAAAAACTGCCCATCCTGAATGGTTTAGTGCTGTACCAAAGTCACAAGAGAATCCACAATCTTGCGAAACTCTGGATAGCCATTAAGACCGCCGTTAACCGTTTTCCTGGTTTTCTTCCAGCAACAATCTTTGCAAGCTGACTCAGTTATATGTCTAAGCACTGGTTGTTTTTCACCTGGTTTAAGTTTACGTGGGCAGAAAGAACATTTTGGTGCAGGAGCTTTCATAGATTTTTCAGCCCATGTAACTGTACCGTGCGTTTTCAAATAGTAACCCATGGCTTTTGATGCGGCTACAGGGGTTAAGAGTACATCAGGGTTTTTCTCCATATCAATTCCAAGAATATGAGTAAGCGCCCTATAATTCCCACGACCTGTAGTCTGTATAAAACCTCTCCCGCAAAAGGTTTTTCCATCCCCAACTATGACGTTTCCTAGTGTTCGCGCTAATTTAGGATTCTTACCGCTTACATCGTAGTGAGCCATAAACCATTTATTAGCCGCTTCAAGTGACAACCAATAAGCTTCTCGAACAGGTAGAAAACTTTTTGCTTCACACCCGACAGTAGCAAGAGCCACAATCAGACCAGCATCAGAAGTTACTCCAAATTCAGCTAGATACTGTTTTAAAATAGGGTAGTTCGCTTTTACGTTCTGCAAAGGTGAACCCAATACTTTTGCTACTGTTTCAGGTGTAGGGTTAAACATCTCCATCTACTCCATCGTCTTCATCGTTGTCTTTACCAAATATATCATCATGGTCAGCTTGTATTCTTCTGAACCTGCCAGATGTCGAAACGTTATAATGTGGTGGTTCATCAACTAATTCAGGTTCTTTCTTCCAGAATTTTACTGTTTCCAGTGTTCTAGGATTTACAAGGTCATAAGCAAATGCCACCATTGAAACGAAACTCACAGCTGATAACCAATAAGCCATTTCTGTTGGAATGTAGATGTCTAGCTTATCTTTAACGCATTGAATCTTTAGATTAAGAACATAATACGGTACAACAAAAGTGGCTATCACACTTGCAAGTACGCCAAATGGTTTTACAAAGGCAAGAAAAAACTGTTCACGTAAGTGAATGAAATAAGCATCGACATCTACGCCTTCACGTTTAGCTTTTTCTATCGCTCTGCGAAATTTTTTCTGAGCTTCTGATTCGTGATTGTTTAGTGGAACCACCTGAAATTTCCTTTGGGGGTTGAGGATAAAATATCAAAGTGCAGCAAGCTATAGAAAAAACTAAAAGCAGTGATACCATTTGAAGATAAATATAGAAAACTTCCATTGATAAGAACCTCTTATTAAGCTACGTTGTTTTCTTGCTTAAGTGCTGCTAGCTGCTCAACTGGCTTCTTTGGTCCGAACTTAACATAATAAGCCATACCTAGTTTAGACAGATTCAGACCACCTTTTACAATCATTCCACCGCCTACTTTTGCGGCATCTAAAATAACTTTAGAGCCATTAACTAACAGGTCTATGTCTTGTTTGATTTGTTGTTTGTCTACTACGCCATCGCCATCAACGTCCATTGATTCAGCCATAGCCATAACCTGGTCTTTCAACTTTTCAAAATTCTCTTTAGCGAACTTCATCAAGTCGTTTTTGACTTTATCTTTGAAAGCTGAGATTGGATTTAAATTCATGTGATTCTCCTTATATGAACGATATTGGTGCTTTACCTGAAACGTTTGCTGAAGTGCCGTTACCTGCTGCTGTTGGTGCTGTAGTTGCTGAACCTGTAGCTCCTGCTGAACCAGCTGTTACAGTAGCCCCACCACCTGCTGTGTAGGTTCCACCACACCAAACGTCATAGACTCCGCCACCGCCGGCAGCGCCTTTACCGTAAGAAGCAGATGAACCAGAACCGCCGTTACCACCTGTTAACACAACAGCTTTACCACCTGCTTGAGTGTAGTTACCAGAATTTCGTACAACCCATCCGCCACCGGCACCGCCACCGCCACCAGAACCGAAACCTGCTCCAACCCCGTCACCACCGTTACCACCGACACCCGTCACCGTTTCATTTAACGTGACATTACCAGTTATATCCAAGTACACAACTGCACCGGCTGTACCACCTACGCCACCAACAGTGGTATAAGAACCACCGCCTGACCCAGATGAGCTTATGAAAGCATCGTATATTGTATAAGCTATGCCACCATAAGAAAACTCACCAGCAGTATCTGAACCACCATTACCACCGGCTCCACCAAACCCGCCACCAGCACCGCCTATTTCACCTTGAGCGTATTGAGGATTTCTACCAGGAGCGAACCCATACCCGCCATTAGGCTGTAAAAGAGCGAAGTTTGTGTCAGTAGAACCAGCACCACCGTTTTTACCTGAAATCAATGTAAGGGTGTGACCAGCTTGTAAGAGGAAATTACCGAACATGTAAACCCTGGTTCCTGAAACCATAGTCACATTACCCGTAGATGTCCAATCCCCAAAATGTAAATATGTACCAAGTGGTATAGCGCCAGTTGTAGGTAGCTGATTTATTGTGGCTGTTATAGAAGCAGATTTTAAAAGCGGTGAACCCGGTGTAACAGAAATTAGGTTTCCGCTAGAAAACTGAAGTGTTTGACCATCCGAACCAGCAGAAGCGGGTAGAGAGTACGATAGTTGTTTTGTTATCTTACCTGTGGTTCCATCGAATAAAACCGGTCTACCGTCAGTTGAGGATGCAGGACCAACTACATTTCCATTACCGGCTGTAACCTCATTGGCTATTTGAGCAGCACTAACAAACTCTAAAGCGTTATTTGCGGCATTCATTCTAGGGAGGTATAAAGCCTGTTGTCCTGAAAGAAGAGCGCTAACATTTTCTGTTACAGCAAAGTGTAGGGATAAGTCACTCAATAGCCTCAGCTGTTGGATTTGCAACGTGTTTCTATCAAGTGCATTTTCCAAAGATTTTTCGGGGAAGTCTGTCTCAATAGGCAAGCTAAGTGTCTGAGTGTTTGGTACAGCACTGGCAAATACCAAAGGCACACCAGTTGCAGGAGCATTAGCCAACAGGTTCCAACTTATGGAACCGCCTACGCAAGGATAAGAACCACCGTTCGGGGTAATTGTATACAGACCAGCTGATATAACAGAACCAGATACGTACACGTTCATATCTGTGGCTTGCTGCAAAGTAAAAGTAAAAGAGAAAGGACCAACTGTACCGTTCCCAGTTGCTAAGTCTCTAGAATTTGTGGAGCTTACAGTCATTTCCTTTCCCTCTTACAGCCCGTAGTATTGTACATTATTTGAGCCACATAATAGAACCCATACCCGATTTTTTCTGATGCTTATAGTATTTCTTCGCTTCTTTCACTGGTGGTCCTAGTGGTATTTGTCCAAACGCAAAGTTAAACAGGGACGAATTGTAGTGAAGCAGAATTTTAAAAGTTCTATCTACTTCATCTTCTCTTCTCTTCAAAGGTGTGGTCAGGTCTTCAGCCAGATAAGCTGTGTTTTCAATTGCATCAAAGAAAGTAAACGATGGTGCATACCATTTCTCTCTGGAACCCATTATGGTGTTTAGAAGAATAGTAGCTCCTATCTGTTGAAGAGAGCCAATAACAAACGGTGTAGCACCTGTAACCAGAGCTTTAAATGGTGCTCGTATCGCCATGTCTCTTTGTTTATCGTCTTCAGCTGTGGCGTACTTCCAAGCAGAGTCTATTGACACGAATAGAACCTCAGCTAACCTGGCTTTAACAGCCATGCTTGCAGCGCTTTCTAGAGTTTGTTTAGACGGGTGGTTAACCGCATCTCTAAGAGTTTTAATACCTTCCAAAGCTAAAGCTGTTGGTTGGTTTTGGTACATTGTTATCCATTTCCAGTTAGGGTCACGCGCCATGTTCGATTGGTTTGCAACGTTTCTAGAACCCTGTAAGTCTAGTGAACGCTCAGCCGCTAACATGGCTTGTTCAGGAGTTTTACCAAGGTCTTTCAGGTTGTACATGTATTGTGCATAAAACCCAGGCAAAGCAGCTTTATCGCCCTCAACTATTGGGGATGTAAGAGCTTTGCGAATTTTGCTTTCTTTCTTCAAACCTTCAGCATCAGGTATGACACCACTGGCAGTTTCACTAAAATTCTTATATCTACCTTGAACAGCTTTAGATGAATGGATAATAGCATCACCTGCTTCAGGGTTTGTGTAGTATTCATTGACATACTCAAAGAACTTTCTAGTTGGTACACCAATAGAGAATGTAGCAAGACCAGCCAATTGTTGTTTAGGTAACATCAATGGTTTGGCGGCTAGAGCTACTTTAGGGTGTTGAGCCACAAACCAGTTTATAAACTTCTGCCAACTGTTTCTAACTTTACGACTACCGTTCACAGCGTCTTTTATGTGGCTCATTATCTCTTCATGCAAACCTGGAAACTTAGCGTTTACTATTTGCTTGATTCGTTTGTCAGCAAAAACAGAAAGCACCTCAGAAGCGTGTTGCATCTCTGTGTAGCGAGCTAAATTGTGGGCATACTCTAAATCCTTGGTTAAAGCGTTTTGCCCCTCTATAGCTTTCTTAGAGCCGCTTCTTTCAATGGTCGATTTATTTCTAGTGGTAGTTGGTGCAAAGTCGCCCATCAACCCACCAAAACGAGGGAGGATAGATTCTTTATCCGCTTTAGCTTCACTGTTTTGTTGGTAGTGTCTAGCTGGTCCTGAATAGTCTGGGTTCTGTTCAAGCTTCAGACCTTTGGTTTCTTTCTTGTAGCCTTCAGCCATATCGTGGAATGTTTCTTTATACCAGCGTCTTCTAGCTACAGCTAATTTCAATTCGACATCTGATAAACCTGTTACAGGGTTTTCTACTACAGCTTGGAAGTCTTCACCTTTAACCGTCCTGTTTTTCCAGAATAATGGCTCTGTTAAAGAGTTTCCAATATCTTTACCAGTAAAACCATTTCCTTCAATAAACGCATCGTGTAAGGTTTTATCTTTGAGACTCGTATAAATGTCAATCAGTTGTGCTCGTGTGCCTTCCCACTCTTTAGGGTTTCCATTCTGGTCTAGCCAGTTGATTTTGATTGTCTCTCTCGATGCTTTACCATAAAGCTGTAACACGTCTTTTTCTGAAAGACCTGTTTCCTCTTTTGCATAATCAAGCATCAAGTCTATATATAGGGATTCTTTTTCTACCCGTAAATCATCAGCCCTAGCTAAAGCATCAGTCAACTCGTTTACTATTAACTCTCTGGCTTCAGGTGGTGTATCCTGCATAACAATATCAAGCTTCTGTCTGAACACAGCAGCAGGGGCGTCACCGTATCTAAGATTTATACTGGATAAGAATTTGACTAATGGGTTTTTAGATTGGTTGTATTTAGGATTGTTTTCTTTAGAACCTTGAGGGTCTGGGTTAACTGGTTTGATACCGTTTATTCTAATAGCCAGTTGTGTCAGTCTGTTTTCGTAATCTGCTTTTCGCTTTGCAGCAGCTAATAGGTTAGTGTTCGTTTCGTAGTCTATTATGTCTTCAAGCAATGCAGCAAGTTCATGTACTTGTGTAGATGTCTTCTCGTTTAAGTTGCCTACAAGTTTTGCAGCTTCGTATTCTAATTCTTCACCTTTCTCTGGTGCTAAACCCTCATCTCTATTAGCCAGATATTGGTCTTTAACCTGTTGAGCTTTCTCAGGATGTTTAACCATGTCATCGACATAACCAAGCGCTTCGTGAGAGTCTTCGCTAGTCAGTTGATTTACTTTTCTTGCACCAGACTTTTTAATACGTGGTCGGTCTAGCTGCTCTTCAACTTTTAGTTTAGCTTCCGCATGTGCTTCTTTTTCTATTATGGCGTCTATCTTTGTCTGTACTGTTTCAAGTGCCTTACCAAGCTGCTCTTCAGTCTGTACGCCTTCAAGGTCTTTTAAAAATTCACCACGTAAACGCTTAGGTAATTGTTTCTCAATTATTCCTCTAAGTAGTTTTTGATTTGTTTTAATAGAGTTGCCTTTATTTTTCAATGCGCGTCTAATGGCTTGACCAGCCAGTTTTACAAGAGCGTTAACTTTACCACTGGATATATCTGCTTTTATCCCTTGCAGGTCTTGCGGTTTAGATTCGTCTATAACTGCAAGTAAAGTTTCTAAGTCTTCTTTCTCAGTAAGAAGTCTTTCTTTCTTTTCAATCTTGATTCTCAGAGATTGATTAGGTTCGCCAGCTATCTCTCGTTTTAAATTAGTCAAATCAACTTCTGCTTTTTGAAGTTGATTCTCTAATTTAACATGGGCTTCACCAGCTGTTTTAGCTGCTTTTAGTTTAACTCTTAAGTCTCTGACAGTTTCATTTAAAATGTCTACTTGCTTTGTAGTAGTGTCATAAATGCCCTGTTCAACACCTTTCAAGTTAGCTTCAATCGAATCTAATTTAGCTTGTGCATTTGTTTTTATTTCTGCTTTCTTTATGTCGTGCAGTCTGTTATTTATCTTCTGTATATCAGCTTCAGCTTTAGATTTAGCTTCATCAGTTATGTTAGGGTCAGTGGCTCTTTCTTCAGCCTCAAACCTTTGTACTTTTAACTTCGCTTTCTTTTCACTAGCTACAGCTTTTGCATATGATTTAGTCTTAGACTCAATTTCAGTATTTAATTCTTCAAGAGTTTTATCACCTGGAAATTCTACACCGCCACTTTTCTGTACTGATTCACGTTCAGAACGTAACTCGTTCAGTTCGTCTTTCAATTGTTTTCGTTTTGCTTCAGCCATAACTACAGCATCTTCAAGACTAACATCTTGTTTTTCTACAGTGGCTTTTAATACCCCGTGTTCGTCAACTGTAAAGTCAGGCATATACTCAGGTGGTAGGTATGGATTTTCTTGCATCCACCGAACCATTTTTAAATATTCTAGTGTCGTCTTTGGTGGCTTAACTGGCTTCTTTGGAGTGACAAGGCTAGCAGCTGCACCAGTTGTTTTAGCCGCCACATGTATACCCGCAGTAGTTAAAGCAGCAGCTTGAAAGCCTTTCTCGATAGACGATATAAGTCTTGAATTTATTTCTTCAAGTGAATTAGGGAATATGCCAGAACCAGGAGCTTGAAGACCTTGAATAATATCAGCAGCAATATTAACCTCTTCAGATGCTAATCCCGATGCTGTTTGAAATCCAACAGTCTTGCCAGAATTCCAAAGCATAGCGCTTATGTGGTTTACTAAACTGGTCTTCGCTTTAGATTGTGCAAAGGCTTGACCAGCAGCAGAGCCCAATTGTTTAAGACCTAATGAACCTATTGTACCTTGTAAAAGACCAACACCAGTAGCCCATTGTACAGCCTGGTCGTGTGATATCCCTTTTCGTCTTAACTCTAAATACCTATGACCTTTGGCTTTACGGTACATGTCGGTAAACATAGCAGAACCACCAAACCATGTAGACATGGTGGGAACCGTAACGGCTTCAAGAGCGGGTATACCGCCACCCCCTACAGCACCTATTCCGGCACCTATTCCAGCCCCAATGCCATAGGCGGAAAGATTGCTAAGAAAAGTAGGAAGAGCTTGTAGACCTGGTTCTGAATACTGAATGAATTTCTGCCAGTTAGGTAGATTAGCCTTAAACGATTCATTACGGGCACCAGCTGCTTCAGACGCTTTTTTACCATCAGCTATTCTCTGCTCTGCTTCCTCGTAAGTTATATCGCCACTTGCGGCTTCTGCTCCTGTATCACCTTCATAAGCCTGTTGAGCACCTATGCCAAGCTCATCGCCAATGAACTGCATGTAGTCGCCGTACTTAAGTTCTATATGTTTTTCTATGGCACCGTCTACGGTTAAAGGCTGTGGACCTTCAACCGGCTTTCCATTGTCAGAGCCCGATTGTCTTGCTTTCTGCTCATCAATAAGAGTTTGCATATACGTATCATCAGTCTTAGGTGTGAGCATTTGAAGTTCTGGATTAGGCTTATAAGCTGTTCCGGTTTGTCTTGCTTTCTGCTCATCAATGAGAATCTGCATAGGGTCTTTTTCCATTATTGAATCCACCCTTTAGCCTTTAATCTTTTAAGCTCTTCAGCTGGCATACTAGGATGTACATAACTCATGTCTTGTACAGACTGCATCATTTTAGGTGGTGGAGGTACAGCCATTTTTCCTTTCTGACTTTTAGCAAATTCAGCATTTGCTCTATCCAATTCCGCCTGTTGTTGCTTAGTTGGTTTACCACTCATTTTAGGTAATGTGGTAGTGTTCACATTAGCTATACCTGTCATTTTAGAAAGTGTGTACTCATCAGGTTCCATACCAGTTCTACGTTTAAAATCAGCCACCATAGAAGCCACTGAGTTATTTACATGAGCGTCTACAGCTGGGTGCTGAGATGGTGGGAAATAAGCTTTAGCTGCAACTGATGCACCTGAGTTTAAATAATAACCTTGTCGCTCGATTACTTTGTTTACTGGTTCGCGCTTACCGCCATCGTTAATCCAAATGTTTTGGTCTTTGGTCATATCAGTTACAGCATTAAGCTTCACTCTGAGTAAGGCTTGCTTCTGTAGATAGTCGTTATTTATTCTACCTGTATCTTTGTCTCTCATATACGGCAAAGCTTCTTTCAAAGCCAAATCAGCAGCATTGATAGTTTTTAAAATGTTTGCTGAACTATCGGCGTTTTCGCCTTCCATTTTTAAACCGGACAACTGAGCAAACAAAGTATTTACAGCCATCAATGATTGAGACGCTTTAGGTGTGCTGTTGAAAGCTTCCCATGCCATATCCTTAATGGCTTTCTGTGTCGCTTGAGTTTGAACTATAGTCTGTTTTGCAGCAGCTTCTTTATTCTTGTTATAGTCAGAAATTTTTGTTTTGACAGTAACAATAGCCTGGTCATATTCATCTAAAGCTGGTTGTATAGTGGGGTTGTTTATTCTATCCCCCATGACACCACGGATTTCTCTAGGTCTTTGTTCAACTGCTTTTCGACCAGCCATGAGGTTATTTAAAATTGGTGCAAGGTCTTCAGGAGTGTAAGAGCCATCGACATCATATTTAACAGGGGCTATCAGGTTAGATACATCGAGCTTATCGCCTGTAGTCATAATCTGTTCGTCTTTAGACAAACGAGCATCATAAGCTTTTACTCGTGCATCCATTTTAGACTTCAAACCATCTATCATAGTTTGAGGAATGGTTATACCTTGTAAGCTGGTTACTTTAGGGTTTCCGCCGTTTCTATCTGTTGGTTCAAGCCAATCTTGCATCAGGCGCAAATCTTTAGAGTTGCTTATATTCGCATTAGCCCAATTTTCAAAATGTTCAACACGCTTTTTCTGTATAGTTAAAGCGGCTTGAGTAGAACCTTCGTAGGTAGCGTGTGTTGGTATTCTGTTAATAAGATTCTCTTGACCGTATAGCAAAGCTGACTCCCCGATTGGGTTTACACCTTTAGGAGCTTTAACACCTGCACCAGATACAATATCGTCAGTGGTCGCATTAGTAGCAAGTACGTTATTTACGTCTGATTGTTTTTCACCAAATGTTTTTAAACTACGTCTATGTTGTGTTATTTGCTGATTAGCAAAAACAGTAAGCCCTGTTTTAACTTTGTCATTGTTTGCAAGTTCTGGGTACTGTTGAAAAAACTCTTCAAGCTTTTTACCAGCTGTTCCAGCAAAAGCTTTAGATGCTTGTTTAGGGTCTGTAAACTTGTGTTCGTCTTCAATAGCCTGAGCGTGTTCATCCAGCATCTCAGAAAGCTTTACTTGGGTATTCGCTTCAAATACAGCATCCCTGTATCCTTGCTTTTCTTTCTCGATGCGTTCTGTTTCATTTGCAATTTCAGCTTTACGTCTGTTCTCGTTTCTTATGCCGGTATTTATAGCACTACCTAAATTACCGATTGAGGAAGCCATTAACTGGTTAAGCTGATTCTGTGAGTTAGCTTGAGCTTGACCAACATCAGACGCTAAAGAGTTTGCAGCACCAGCCATTGCACCCGCCATCTGTAAACCAGATGTATCTAAACCACCTGGACTTATTACAGATGATGCTAACCTTTGTTGCTGATAAGCTGATAATTTTGCCATTACATATTCCAACCGTTTATAAAGTCGTCAAAACCTGGAAGTAAATTTCCACCTGATGCACCGCCTACGATACCAGGAACAACTTGACCAACACCGGGATTACTATACGTATTGCCTTGCTTCAGTGATGATGTAGGGGAAGTTGTGTTACCAAACATGTTATTCAGTGAACCAAGAGCGGTGTTGATGCCTGATGCTTTAGTCTGATAATCCCGTATCTTAGCACTAGCCAAACCAGAATTGTATTGTGCTGTAGCGCTTATAATACCAGCTGCTGCTTGGTTTTGTTGCATCATGTTCTGTCTGAGAATACTAGTGACACCAGCCACTCCTGAATCTTCTATGGCTTCTATTTCTTCTTGACCTAAACTCCTAGTCCTTTCAAGAACCGCCATTGGGGAACCTTCCAATATGATTCCAGAATTATCGTAATCAAGCGCTTGCTGTTCTCTGATATCATGAATCTCCCTCATTTTCTGCCTTGCAGCAGCATATGTCTCTTTCTGTAGTTGTTCGGCTTGAGCATTGGCAAATTGAGTTTGGTCAGCCATTGCTTGCTTTTGAAGAGTAAGACCAGCATAAAACGATGGCGCTGAAGCCTGATACAAGTCAGCACTGTTAGGCTTACTCATTAGAGCACCGCCTAAACTCATTACACTACTCATACCTGAAAATGCGCCAGCGCTCATTATTTAAACCTCGCCCACATTCTGTAAGTATGCTTGTAAGACGTATACTCTTTAAGTGTGCCTTCACACTCGAATTTTAAAGCTTTCATCCAAGCATCAGTTGCATCGTTCGCCCATGCTGATGATTCCATTCTATGTATAGGAAGACATTTAAACAAGTTACTTAGCGCTTTGCGAACCTTAAATAAAAACTCTAACCCGTGGTCAGCCACATGGTCGCTTGGTAAAACGTATACTTCTAAAACACCATCCCACTTTTCCATATAACCAACAATGGCTAGTATATCGTTATCAGCTATATAAGTTACACAAGTTGAAAAACTAACCAGCCTGCATAAACTTTCCTTACCATACACAACATTCTCATGTTCTCTAAGAGCCATGTTTAAAACGTGTTCTACAGTGGTTTTCTCTGTTGTAATCTTATTCATCAACAGTCTCCAAGAAAGCATCAATGGAGAGCACGGTACAAGGTGCAGGAACGTCTTGAACAATAAGTATTCTTTTCTTTGACGCATCCCATGAATCAGAATAACCTTGCTCTTTTAAACCGGTAAAAGGAGGTGGCGGTCTGTCTGTTATTCCACCTGTATTTTGAAACGTGTATCTAATAAGTTTGTAGATGTCTGTACCAAACTGAAGACCTACACTGTTTAAAAAGCGTACAGCCATTTTGATAAGGTTTCTTGGTTTAGCTTCAGCTGAACCAGTTACACCGCCTGAATCTATGTTTAACGTTTCAATGGTGCCCCTGTACTTATAACCCATTATGATTTTTGACGATTGTCTGGTAAGGGTGAGAACACCTAAAGCGGATACTGTTAACTCTCCTTGGTAACTGCCATCAGCCACAACTGACACAGTTTCACCAGCAAGGTAATTTAGATTAGAAATAGAATTTGAAGTTAAGAACCAACTACCAGCAGGAATAACAGCAACACTATCAAACGCCACAGTTATATTGACTGTAACTTGAGTAGGGCTTGTATAGCTGGTTATGACTGCTCTACCACCGCCATTTCCGTTTATGTCGTATTGCTTCCATATTTGTCTACCACTAGCCACCATAGTTGAATCGAACACAGCAGCTGATGCGGTTACAGTGGCTGTACCAATAACGGCAGAACTAAATGTAAGAGTGGCACTAGCAGCAGTACCAACAGCTGAGCCGTCAAACTTAGACGCCATGTCTAAATACACACCATCTTTCTGGGTTTCATAGATAACGTTTTTATACATGTTATCGTCAGCATCTTCATACTGTCGTGAACTCAATCCGGCTGTTGTAGTTATGCCGTCGAAATCCGAACGTTGTGGGTATACTGGTATGTCGGCAATGTACTCAACTGAGCGAATTGTATTAACCCCAATCTTACGCTCAACTATAAACCAGTGTTGGTCTATAGCACTGGGTCTCGGCATAGACGCCATCCACAATATTTTTGCAAACGGCATGGTTATGTTTTTTGTGTTTACATGTCCTCCACCAAAGTAGTGACGATGCCAACCTGAAATATTTTCTTGAGCTTTGTAGGTCAGTCCGAGATATTTACCGTCGTATCTAGGAACCCAAATACAATCAGGGGTGCCTTGCTGCTCTATAACCTGTTTCAACCCAGCAGTAGCAAGATGTTCAGCCACCAGGTTCCTATCCGTTGTAGTATAGCCATTAATTGTATAGTCATACGCTAAGCTCCTGAGTACAAGCCCGGTTCTCTGAATGTAGAATAAATCCTGACCGTTTGACATTGGAAGTATTCGAGCACAACCAAAGTTGTTTACGGACTTTACATTTATCTCTAAAGGTGAAAAAGCGTCTTCCTCTGTTGAACCGTATAAACGTCTTACAGTTTGATAGGTTCCTATAGTGGTTGACTTACTTGTGTTCGTTATCCACTGAATAGTATCAACCTTACCATGTACTGTAGATAGAGTGGCTACAACAGCATCAGTAGCAGCTGTACCAGTAGTGAAGTTATCGAAGTCTGTAGTACCAGTGGAAGGCGCTTTAGAAGCCCAAAACGTTTGAGGGTTGGTTACAGTACCACCAAATATCAATCTGTTCGAGTCAGTGAATGAAACAGCCACTGGGTATTTATCTGGAACAGTTGCAACACCGCCAGATGAATAAACAGTGAATCCAGTTGTGTCAACTGCAACCCCTGTAAGAGTGGTTAGAGTAAATGTGTTCGTAGCTGTATTAGCTACTAAATATTGGTTGCCGTTTAGCTCAGTCATACCAACAACACCAGTTATGGTAACTCGTGTTCCATTGGGGAGACCATGAGCAGCTGAAGTCACGACACCAGGGTTAGCTTTAGTCACACCTGTAATTGTTTTTGTGGTTGATACAAATGGATTTGCTGTACGTGTGTAAGTTGCAAGCGTCCAAGCTGCATGTCCTTGCCTCGTAAGCTTTCTTGGCTCATAAGCGTAATGAGCTATGTACATGGTATCGGCAGACTGGGCATATTGGAGATAAGCTAAATCCTGGTTTTCATACGGTGTTGTAACTTCATACACTCGTGCAGATGTACCACCTGATACATAAGCACCCGATGCGCTGGTATCAAGTGCAGTACCAAAAACATCTGTCAATGAAAATGTATCGTTTGTGATTCTTACAACTAAATAGAATTTGCCATTTATGCCGGATGGTCCAACCAGACTATCTACATAAACTTCATCACCAGTGACATACCCATGAGCCACTGAAGTGAATACACCAGGGTTTGCAGCAGTCATAGCAGTAAGCGTTTTAGTCGCTTCAGTTATGATGCTGTTGTCTTTGTAGAAACGAAATTTTTTATCAGTTGCTTCTATCAGGTAAGCTTGCTGGTCAGAAAACTGAAACGGGATGAACACAGCGTTTCGATTTAAACGTGTGTAGTGAACAAACATAGAGCCATTACGGTAACGAGCACCGCCTTGAGGAAGCGCCACAAAGTTTTCACACTTAGCCACTCCTTTAGAATAGATTGGTAAATCTAAACGCGCGTACATTAGCGGTGAAAGTTCACCACCAACCAGGTTAGTAAGTGTCTTGTTATTTCTAGACATCGAAGATTGTATACATCCCCGGTACAGACCTAGAGCCCCTACCGTAAAACCTGGATTGTATAGCACGACTTCTAGAGCGTCTTATTGGTGGTCTTTCCTGACCATCGATACTAAGTGCATCAGGTAGTGATTTTTCTATCAGACCGTTTATCATTTGTACAAGTTGCTGCTTCTTTGTGGTCTGATAACAAATAGCAAGAGCATGATACAAAACTACTAATTTTAAAAATAGAGGATCCCACTGTGTTACGTCTTCAATAAAAGATATGTATTTGATATTGAGTGAAGCCGAACCAGATGCGTTTATGAGTATGTTTCTACCCTCTATCTGATATATGCCTTCATAGTCTAAACCACCAGCACCAAAAGAATAATAAGGTGTACCATTTGATGACTGGATAGTTATGAACCGGACGCAATCATTTGGCAGTTGGTATTGGTCTGGAAAACCAAATAACGGTGCTGTTCCATTTCTACTTAAGATAGCCCGCTTGATAGCAAAATTCCACAAGCCAATACGAAGCACTTCTCTTACAGTTGCTTCGTAATGGCGAGCATGGCGTTTTTCTATCTCAGTTACGGGAGGGTTAATTGATGAGGCTAGCGCTTCCCCTATCTGGTCAGCCGCCATATTCATTATGTCGATTGGAGCTATGGGAAGCGCCATAATTACACCGCCTCGGTTTTAGTTTAGTTCAGTGTGAAGTACATAGATACTGTGATGACACCACCAGCAGTACCGACTACGTTTGCTGTTAAAACCATCTCGTATGAACCAGGACGGTTTTTAACATCAGTCACACCAGCATATTCCCACAACTGTTTATTGTAGGCACGTGAAGTGTGAGCCACATCTTTCATACCGTTCTTTGCTACACCTGGAATAGGTAACAAAGCAGCGGCTGACATATCGAGAGCATCAGCAAAACAGTTTGTAGCACCTGCTGAAATAGCAGCTGGAAACTCACCGTTACCACTGTAAAGACCCAAATCCCAATCTGTACCAGCTGTATTGGCTGAGTTAGTCACCAATATCATCTGTGGTCGAATAGACGGGTCTAAATTTTTAAACACTCGATACTTAGAAGTGTTGTTATCTGAAGCTGCTACGGTGACATCTTCTCTAATGAAGTGTAATTCACAACCGGTCGAGTTAATCGCCGGTACCATTTTGGTCGCAATACCCGCTACATAAAGCGCGTTTGCATAAACATCAACTACTGCCATTTGGCTTTCTCCTTGTTAGTTTTGTATAGCAGTCACGCTAGATTAGATATCGGTTGTAGTGAACTTCTGGATTCGTTTACCTTCAGTTCTAACCGCACCCATGACACCAACTACTTGAATTTGTTTAGTGTCAACCATGTCAGGTCTGTCTTTGATAGTGACTTCCCAATCTCTCGACATAGCCAAGGCGATAGCGTCTTTAGCCATAACGAAAGAAGTACGGACACCACCAGATACGGGGATGATTGGAACGTTCTGCAAAGCGCCAAACGGGATTAGTTCAATACCGACTGCCTTAACCATCATGCCGTTTTCTAGTGAGTACTGGCTAGACCAGTCACCAGAGGTAAGCTGTGAGATTTGTTGCAATACGGTGTGTTCGTCACCAGTTACACCAAGACAGAACTTAGAACCAGGAATTGCGCCACCATCGTTTCCAACTTCATTATCCATAAAGTTCTGACGGGCTTCTAGCAATTTAGCTAGTGTCAATCCAGCAGTAGCGTTAACAGTCAGTACGCCATCGTTTGCGGCTGTAACTGTGGTTTCAAAACGTCTACCGGTTTGAACATCAGCAAACATTGCTTGATAGATAAGCAAGTCTAGACGACGTTCCATACCCGCAACAATGGCGCTAGCATAGTCGCCTTGAGGGTCTGAAATTTTGCCTTCTAAATCGTACTTATCAACGTAGATTGTGGCTTCAAATCTACGTCTTGGAATTTTACGTCTGAAGTGTTCGATATCGGCTGGTTGAGTCGTATTGAATCTACCAGTCAACTCTCGGACTTCAACCTGACCCAGACCGTCGTATGCTATTTCATCAGCACCGGTAACAGGGACCATTTTGACATAAGGGCGGAGACGCGACTTAAATTGTTGTGCTCGAACATGCAGAGCACTTGCGAACTGAATAGCTAAATGCTGGTCAGCAGTATCCATAGACATAATGCAAGATTCTCCATTTAAGAAGTGGAATGAGTCGAAACTTAGAGCTTTCGACCACACCCCGACCTAATCGGATGGTCTTGCGAACTTATCGCCATCAACGGACCTTAAATCAGGAAGGCAACCCGTATATGTACCTGCTAATTAAAATAGTACCACAGAGGGTAATTTCTGTAACTATTTTTTCAGTGCAAGTATTCTAGGGTCACGGAAAATAGCCTGAACCTTGGCAAAGACTTCTTTATGTCTTGCATGGTTAGGGTCATTAAACTCCGCTGACATCATCAATTCTTCACCTTGGGCTTTAAGGTCTTGAGCCGTTAATACGTTTGTGTTCGCTTGACCTTGCTTAGTTGAAAAGTTATCTGCACTGATGTACTTGTTTTTTATGTTATCAATAACAGCGCCCAGTATCATACGTGACCTATTATCCATTGTAGGAATTTCACCAATCAATTCAGGTGGTACTGATTGATTGATAATCTGCCATGAACTTTCCATAACGCTTTCCCATCTATCGCCATATTGGGCTTTTGCTTTTTCTGCAAAATCAGCACGGTTAGCGTCTCTTGTTTGAATGTTTTTAGCAGCATCTGCTTTAGTTAAAGCTAGAGCTAGTTTATTATTTCCGGCTACAATCTTCTGCCATTGTTTATTCGTTATACCAGCTTCTAGAGCCACTTCTTTCATACCCTTAAGGTAGTTCTCATCAATGGTAGACTCTAGCTTAGCACCTAGTTCTTTATCTTCACCCCAATCTATTTGAGGCATAGTATAACTTTCAGTAGTTTCAGGAACACCTAGAGCTTTGTTGAAGTTCTTTATTTCTTCCGGTGTCGATGTTTCAGTAGGTACTTTTAAGTTTCTGCCAACCATTGAGGAAGTATCTTTCCACTGCTTAATAAGACTCTCCATAGGTGGAGTTTCTGACTTCATGGTGTTTTTAAACCAGTCTTCACCGCGCAATGGCTCAGGTACTAGCCTCTCAAAATCAGCCCGTGCAGCGTCTAAAGCGCTTGTGTCAGGTGGGTTATCTGGACCTGGGTTAACTGAAAAACCAGCTGCTGCAACTCCTGCATTAGCTGTTTCTGTACTCGATGCACCAGCATCAACGGCTGTTGTAGCCCCTGCTTCATCACTCATTTTTCTTCCTCATATACTGGGTGTTCTATTAAAATTAATCGGTCGATAGGGACAAAACGCCTTAAGTTCGCCCATACAACCCGTTTGGATGTTTGCACTAAATTTTTATCCTGGTCTATTTTACCACTTGAATCAGTTGGTAGTGATGCAACTTGCCAACCGCAAATACGGGCTATTTCAGTTAAAACTTGTAACCCCTCTTCGGTACTAGCTACGGTGGCAAAGCTTTTTTCAAGTTTAGTAGGTTTTCTAACTACTACCTGATGCGCTGCTTCTTTTCGCTCTTTAATAAGACTCTTTGTAGTAGGTCGCATATATTATCCTGTTGGCAATAACGACTGCAATGGTATGCCTGATTTAGTCGCATCACGCGCACCTTGAGCCATTGTTTTGAATGTTTCAGCTTGTGCTTGACCGTCTGCCTTCTGCTGCATTGCTGCTTGCTGTTGAGCTTTAGAATCTCTAATGGCTTGACGTTTCTCAGTGCTGTTAAAAATTCGACTTGGAGCACCGCCTAACTCGCCTATGACCACTACGATTTCATCCCAATCAAAGTTATCTAGAATATCCGGCGCTACTGGTGCAAGCTCAATAGCAGCACCTAAGACTTTGCGGATACCCTCTAATTTCTCAGACTCGATAACTCTTTCCGCTTCAGCTGAGAATTTAAGGTCATAAGCGTCACCGTTTGAAAATAACTTCCAGACTTCCTCTGGCATTGGCTCTGGTGCCTCTGTACCGTTTAAAATAGCATCAGCCTTGAGCTTTGCATACTCGTTAGTGTTTTCGCCGTACCCGAACCGTCCAAGCTCCAATAAAAGGGAAATGACATAGTTTATTAACGGGATGTATTTCTCTGAACGTTGACGCTTATAAACTCGTGCAAGTCCCTTTAATCGAAGAATGTTCCTGATAGCCACTTCTAGTTGAGTCATACGCTGGTTACTACCCAAATCATTTAATTTATCTGAGTAGTATTTGTTTTGTATGTTTACTTCAAGAGTGTCTATACGTTTGAAAGTTGTGTTCATTTCACCGACTAAATTAATCGGCTCAATTGCTGGTCTGTTGTTTTCAATTCGACCTGAATCATGATAAACGTTTGTGGCACCGGCTGATGTATCGACATCTCCACCACCAGCTATACCATCTTCTCTTACCATTACAGGCGGGTCTAGGAGTTTCTCAGTACCGATAATGGTAGATTCTCTAAAAGTATTGATTTCAAATATATCGGCTAGTGCTCTCATTGACGGGCATCTACCGTATGTTTCGTCTGGCTTTTTCCAGAAACGACATATGAAAGCGGGCATCCTTGGATAGCCTGATTCTTTCATTTTGTAGCGTTTGTCCAAATCTATATGAACCGACGCCCATGGCATGTTACGTGAACCTTCACCGTGAAGTACGTCCATACGTGGTTCTATGGCGTGTAGAACTTTTACAGTCTTATCTAAATCACCATTAGCCCATTCTTTTTTTCTGCTCTCTTCAGCATCGTTACCATACAGTTCAATAAGCTGCATAACGGTATACTCTTGGACAATATAAACCGTATTTACTTTTCCTCTTGAATCTTGAGAGATAAAAGTCTTTTTCGCATTTACCGATTCAAATATGATAGGTGTTTCTATTCTGTCGTGTTCGTCAGGATTGACGTAACAAGTAACACCACCAATACCGTAGTTAGTTTCATCATCTGTCGATTCTTCAAGAGACGTATCAAGACCGCCATCAAAAGCGTCTAATGCAGAATGAAGTTCAAGATTCATTCTCTTAAACTGTTTCTTCACCGCTTCAGAACTACGTGCTGACTCGGACAACCATCTAGACGGTATCATCTCAACTGTAGAGCCACCAGACGACCAAAGAGCCGCCACCATAGAAGCCACCAATGCCGCTTGAGCATCGGGGGCTGTGTTATCAAATATTTGCCCTGTACAAAATTCACCAGGTTCAGATAGAGACTCAAAGCTTTGTTTGCGGTTATCCACGAACTCGCTTACAGCTTCCATATCTTTTAACCATGGGCGCTTAACTTCTTTCAGCTTTTCAAAACGTTTTAGAATCAGGCTTACTTGGTCTGTATCACGTTTTTTAGCATCACGCTTTTCTTTTACTACAGGGTTCACTATTCTATGCTCCTAAGTAAGTGCCGCGCCCACTACCTGAGCTATCAGATAGAAACCCGGCTGAAGGATTACCAGCACCAATAAAAGCACCTGATGTTTTTCTAGATGCTTCAAGAGCCGCTTTCTGAGATGCTTCATTAGCTGCTAGAGTGTTTTTATACTGCTTATCTGATTCAGCTTTCATCTGTTCAAACTGAGCATTTTGCTGAGCAATTTGCTGTTGATACTGCTGCTGCTGCATCATCTGCTGCATCTGTTCTTGCCCTTTGTTAGAGCGTCCACCGCCACCGAATAAGCCCGCCATATTTACCCCCTTGAACGACGTTTAGCCGCTCTTTCATTATCCTTCAACCTTTGACACATACCGCAATTTCTACCGTAACCACCAGTAGAACGAATTATGTACACTCGTAAATTACCACCGCTATACTCATGCCCTTTAGGACAATGTGTTTTCTTTGCGTTTATCGCTGCAACACCTTCACTCCGTAACACATTTTCTCTTATAGTTACATCCTGTAAATGATGCGGGTTGACACAATGACGAACACGGCATGTATGGTCTAAACTACCCCGTGGGTGACTTGGTAAATACCCAAACATATAATAAAAAGATGCTCTATGAGCACGATATATTTTTTTTGTATGGCTTTTAAAATCTCTAAAAACAGCGTAACCATCCCTATCAATTAACTCTTTCCAAAACCAACATGTATCCGTAAATTCTATTTTGGAAATGAATCTATAAAAAATATCAGGGGATACTCTGCCTTTACAGTTTTTTAAATTGAACATTCTAATTACCTAAAAGCTTGTTGCCGGCTAAGTTAGGCTTAGACTGGTCGCCTAGTGGTGACGTTTCAATTGTACTGATACCGTCTAACTTATTAGGGTCCACAGATGGTCCTAGAGATTTAACTAGGTCAGCTTTTTGCTGATTTGCTTTCTTTTGTGCGTCCAACATCTGTTCATTCATCTGTTGACGCATAGTAAGCTGAGATTGCATTTGCTGTGTAGCCATCATGTTATTTTGTGCAGCAGCTTGGCTAGCCGCTTGCTGAGCTTGTTTTTGTGCTGCCATATTTGACATGACACCAGCACCGCCAACTAAAGCACCGCCTAATAATCCTAGTCCTACCATTGGTGACATTACGCTGCTCTCCCATGACGCTGTGGTCTACTACCTATACTTCTTACCCGGTTTTGGGTTCTAAGTGCTGAACCTTCCCTAGTGTTCTTTGTACGTGTGATTTCCCCGCCTTCCCGTTTGCGTTTCACCTTAGCGGCAAAAGTCAATACTATACTATCTGATATGTCAGGTGAACGTCCAGTCTCTTTCTTAATTTCTGCTTTTGGTTTGAGCTTAATCTTACCTGAAGACGTTTCTACAGCTTGCGGTATAGACGCCAAATCAACTTCCATATCGTCGTCGTCTGGCAATGAGACTTCACCGTCTTGTAGCCACTCTAGAGCATTGTGATACATTTCAGCACGTTTGTTTAGATAAGCAGGGTCAGACGAACGACCACCAAAGTTTATACCAATAATCTGATGTCCACGACCCATTTCCCTCATGCGGTCAATTGTGCCGTGACCCATACCATAATCTATAAACGTCATATCTACTTCGTACTTGTCTATCAGCCTACACAGAATACCTGCAAGCTGCATAGAATCCATCTTCGTATACTTCCACAGTTTGATAACTTGTCTTCCTTGTCTCAAACAAATAACTGTTCTATCGCCTTCTCTAGCAGGGTCAACACCTAACACGCGAGCGCCTACACCAGCCTCAGCCCTGACTTTAGACTTGCGAGCGGCTGTAATAAGAGACTGTTCAAAGAATGGGTCTCCTGATGCTTGGAAAGCTTCAGCTACTGTGTTCGGATATTCTTGCTTAAATTTCTTCTCTCCAAGCATCGCTACTTTCTTACGTCTCCAAGCCATTTGTTCAAGAGTAAGTTTGTATTGACGTTTGATAAAGGCTTCCTCTTCATCAAGGTTAAAGCGCTCTGGTACTTCAGCTACATAACCAGGTTCCCAGAACCAAGGAACAAATATAAGCTCAAATCCATTCCAACCATCTTGCTCTGGTCCGGCGAGAGCGTTCATACAGAACTCATAGAACCAGTTCATACCTTTGGCTGTACACTCGACAATAATCTCTGTTCCATCTTCATCTGGAACCGTTTGCATGATACCTGACTTAACGTCTTCATGGTCTGTGTAACTAGCAGCTTCAGACAAGTGCAAGTAGTGAATAGTATCTCCACGACCACTATCCTCAGTACCAGCTGTACCAATTGTGTACTCTGAATCGTTATCTAATTTAAGTTGTTTTGAGTTAGCTTTGTTTGCTACAGGTTTGAAGGCTGGTAGTGTTCGCTTGTGATAGAAGTCAACCTTACCAAACAGAGTAGACGCAGATTTTGAATCGTGCGACATGATGTAAATGTTTTGTGCATCAAGACAACAAGCTTTCCAATAGAACCTAGCAGTCACATAAGTAGATGAACCCTGCTGTCTTCCTTTCAAAATAATAGCCCGCACTCTACCAGTACGGGCTTTCATTTCTTCAAGTCTTTTATGTATGTATCTTTGCGCTGTGTTAAAAGTAAATCGACGTACAGTGTGCTTTACGGACTTGGTTTTAATCCACATCAACTTAAAGCAGAAATATTCTAAGTCATTATTGAGTTGGTATATAGTCTCTCTATCATCAACTGACAGAGGCTGATTGTGGGTCAGTGTACGGTCACGAATTCCACCTGGGTTAGCATACGACCCTACAGGTGGTTGAGCGTGCATAGCGGCTGGTGGAGGTGGCAATATCATTACATATCATCCATGTCTATAACGCGCTTTTGTTTTACACGTATAACTTCTGTATCGACAGTACTTTGTTTGTCTTCTAAAGCCATTAACTGTTGTTCGGCTAGTTGTCTATCTTCCTCTCTGAACGCTCTTAAATGGTCTTGCAGTTTAAGCTCGATAGTGCCTGATTGTTCGATATGTGTTGTGGGTTTTCCAACCACCCTATCAAAAATATATTTAGTTGCTTCCATATCACCTTGAGCGGCTTTATTCATCAACCGTCTACCCATCACTTCGAGGTTAGTCATTCCTTTATACTTTTCTTCATGTGGTGCTGTAACCTCAATTCCAAGCTCTGGGTCAATGAAAGTCTCTGGTTCGTAATCTAATGCAGCAGCAGATGTGATGATGTTTTCAAAAGCTTGCTTAGTAAATGGGTCAGCATAATCTGGATAAGGTACACCATCACGCCAGACGATGTACCTACCAGATGCGGCTTTAGGTTCTTTCTCTTTAGCCACTTGTGTTTGTTACTTACGTTTAGAGCGTGTCACTTTCTTTTTAGTGACTCGTTTAACGGGTGGTGTCCCAGGGTCGTTGTCTTCGTCTACTTCCTCTTCAACGTCTTCCTCGACTTCCTCAGTCTCTTCACCTTCCATATCAGACATGTCTGTTTCAGCTTCAGAAATAGAATCTGACTTACCAGAGTCAACACCAACCAATAACGCTTTAGCCTTGTTTGCATTTTTGATATTTGGTCCCTGTATCTTTCGCTTATGCTCTTGATTCTTTTCAAATGCGTCTTCATCGTCTTCACAATCTAGAACCGCTTGCTGTAGTTGTGCATCATCTGGATACAAATCGGCGTCAACTGGCAAACCTTCAACATCAATATACTGAAGCAAGTCTTGACGATTCATCAATGCCACAATACCAACAGGTCTATTAGGATTATCAGCATAGCGACACGAGATTAACTGATGGGTCAGTATACGGATAAAACCAGGAACACGAGTAGGATTAGGTTTACCATCTGGTGTTTGTGCTGAACCAAAAATCTGTGAGCCATAATGTTTGACGAACATAGATAAAGCGCCCTGGTCGATTAGCTCTTGGTCCATAGTGACAGTTTCATCATATGGTCTAGACTTTTCTTGGTCGCCATCTTTATAAGCCAAATCACCAGCAACTCTAACTTTGAATAGAGCGTTTGGATATTTGCGGTTTCTTTTATCTGACATTAGATTGTATTCTCCCTCGAAGGTATTAAGCCAGTACGTACTATCGACCATCATACTGTACCATACATACGAAATGCAATAACCCACCCCATGAGGAAGGCGGGTTATTACAGTTACCCTGACCGGTGTGGGTAATGGGTGTGGTTGGTCAATCAGCAGGAAACGCAGAAAAGAACTAGATACCCTTGGATAAAGAAAGTGTAGCTAACCCGCTCATAATTGTCAACTACACTAGCTTCTTTGTCGTTCGCTTTTGAGGCGAGTTGAAATTTTAGAATTTTGGAAATTTTTTGTCAAGCACGTTTATAAGGTTTAGAAATTTGTACATGTTTGTACGTATGAGAGTTTTGGTATGTTATCTAGTTTTCGATTATGTACATATGAGAGTTTTGATATGTTATCTAGTTTTTCAATGTGTTGAGAGATTCGCCCGTGCCCACCTTTGGGTCCAAGCGCCCCCTCGATATTAAGCATGCTTTCCAGATTTGCAACTTACTACAGCCCATAGTTGTGGTATTGCGTACCAACTGTTACACCATACATATGCATGTGTAATAGTTGAACACATGATACATACGTATGTGTAACAGTGGTGTAACAGTGGGCATGTGCCTACGAACACAAGGAATCATGCCCCTCTGTGAGCCCCTACAACGAACGCAAATTAAAGGGGGTGGATGATTACACCTTGTTAAATGATCTGTCAATACCCTACGTATGTACGGTGTAACAGTATCGAATCTCATACGTATAAATAGGTTTGAACATGTACAAAGCCAGTGTGTGTTTGTACGTGTTTGTACATCTTTGTGTCATAACAGACTAGTGAGTCTCTTATGAGTTTGTGAGGATGTATGAGAGCTTGAAACGCCCGTATATTCAGGAAATAAGAAAATAAGAAAAAATAAGACCAATTTGGATACCTAGAAACTATGTAGTAGTTATACCTACAAGTTTGTCCGTGTATTCCCCTACACCGTTTCAGGTGCTCGTAAGCCATAAGATGATGAACCTATCCTCTATATACGAACACCGGATTTAATCATTATATAAGCCATTCAATCGACCTTAAAAACAACCCCACAACATTGATTCCTTTGTACATAACAAAATATTTCAAACTAATTAGTACAAATACGTTGTAAAACATACAAACGTGTGTATAATAGAATAGTAACGAACACAAGCGAGGTTAACGGTTTACAAAGAGAGGCTAGCTATTAACGAGCTTGTGATTGTGCCTCTCATACATACATAAAATCAACAAAATCAAAAGTTCACATAAAAGTCACACTATTTACAATCTTTACAATTCCATCACAATTCCATCACATTTGAAACAACAAGCGGGGCAAAAATGAATTCATACGAAATAGTATTCAATATAAACGGTGATTTTTCATCGCCTGGTGACATATGCGAACTACCTATGGGTTCAAAAGTATTAAACCCTGGAAGAGGTTATTACATAAGTTTTGCTGAAAGTTTAGAAGACGCCTGGGATAGGGCTGAGAGAACTCTTAAATATTATTGGCACTTAGAACTAGTTGAGGTAGCAGAATCGTAATGAACACCAACCCAGACGAATTAGCAAAACAAACACACCACATTTAAAAGGACAAAACAAAATGACCATCCACCACAACAATCATAGTTATTCAGATAATACCGTAGCTGTAGCGCCTTATGACTGGCAAACTGTTTATTTGCTTGAAGATGGTAAGGTGTGGTCGTGCTCAAGCGCTACAGGTAGAAAAGTGAATTGTGGGAGTCTAGCTAGTTTTCTTGAAAAGGTCGAACAAGGCAAATTGAGAGCCACATTAATAGGTAAATACAAACCATGAAACAGCTGACTATAAAGAATTTAGTGGCTTGGAAGCCATGTTATCACCCTGCAAAATACTTAGATAAAAATTGGACTGGTACAGTAATTGATTTACTCAATACCCAAGAAATACCAATAAAAGATAGAGTCTGGTGCGGTTTAAAATGTCTACCAATTATACAAAAACAATACTTTGCTATATGGTGCGCTAGACAAGCTTTAGCAATTCCGGAAATTAAAATTGATAAGCGAAGTATAAAAGCTTTAGAAGTTGCTGAGTTATATTTAGACGGTGGAGCATCTATTGAAGAATTAAAGAAAGCCAGAGTTGATGCTGCTGATGCTGCTGATGCTGCTGATGCTGCTGCTTATGCTGCTGCTGCTGATGCTGCTGCTGCTGATGCTGCTGATGCTGCCAGAAAAGAAATGTGTGAGAGACAGTTATTTAAACTTATAGAGATAATTGAAAACGAGGATAAGTAAAAATAAAATGATAGACCCTGTAGAATGCAAGTCATGTAAAGTTGTTATAGACGCTAATGATTCAAGTTGCTGGGAATGTGGATGCAACTATTGTGATGCTTGCGAGAGTTATTGCGACGTATCAGGTGAAGCAAGATGTTTAACATGTTCAAGCAGTCTTGAGACAAGTTGTAAGCACTGTTTAAAAGACCTGGTAGATGATGAGCCAGAAGAATATGAATATCGTGATGATTCGTGTGAATTGACGGTGAAAGAGCGTAACGGGAGAGGTTATTAAAATGATTGATAAAAGATACTCACCATTTAACAAGCCAAACATACAAAACATAACCCCTAAGACCGAGTTAGGTAATAGGATAAAGGAGGCATTTTTGAATCCAAACGATGAAACACCGACCAACAAAATAATTCTATCTCGCTTAAAAACGGCAGAAAATAGAAAAGTGGAGGTGAGGATTGAATACATAGAAAGCGATAAAGAATGGGAAGTGAACCTGAGAAATAGAAATCCAGACGCAAAGATAGGAGATTGGCACTTGTGGGGAACTGGGAGAGCGTTTAGTTTGAATGACGCTATAACACTGGCTTTTAATGAAGCAAATAGGCGAGGTTATTAGAGTATGGGAGAGCTTAGAACGGTTCAACAAGATTTAGCTATGGCTGAGATAAGTTTAGATAATGTTGAACATAATATCGATGAAGCATTAATGCACATACAAACGTATTCCGATTTTTATCCTGAATTAGAAAATAAACTACCTTGTGTAAATGCTGCAAAACGATTGATAATAGAGTTACGAACACTAATACAAGAGGCAGTTAGCAAATAAATGAAACTAGGCGAGGCAATTAAATACTACAGACAACTAAGAGGATTAGACATAAAACAATTTGCTTCAAGAGTTGGTCTTAGTCTTGAGCAATACAGAAAATTAGAAAACGGTGAGAGCGGCACAAGGGTTGAAAGGTTCTTTGGAATATTGAATCAATTGGATTGTATGTTTTATGTTAGATGTCCAGGCGGAATAAAAATTACTTTTACAGAATTTAGACGACAGGTGAGATTAGACACAAAGAAGTGGGGTCCAGACGTAGTTATTAATACCCGTATGCTTCAAAGTGCTGCTAAGTTGTATAAAGCAAGCCTTATTATCCAAGCCATTCCAGGGTCGATTAAAACAGAAATAGAAATAGAGGAAATAAAATGATAGAAGCGCTAATCGTAAGCTTTCTAATCCTTCTTAGTGGCGCGGCTTTTACAAAGTGGGATTATAACCAAAGAGAAAAATTCAAACAAACATATAAGGAGTGGATGAAGAAATGAGCCACATATTTATAAATGCACCTGAAAGAATAGATACCGCGCGATGTATCAAATGTGGCTTGCTGGTTGAGAGAGATAGTATAGGCTTTCAACTTTTATGTGGTGTCATAAGACCAAAGAAAAAAGAATTAGAAGAATTAGACAGAGTAAAATTTAGCCATGATTTTCACCAAATTCTATTTTCTTTAGATGAAATTGGAGACAACAATTTTGATGCTGAGTCTATATGTGTTCATTGCGGTAAAATAGCTAAGCATGGTAGGTTTTTTCTAGATAATAGTGGAGCATGTCCGGCTTTAGACAAACTTAGAATAAACAACTATATAAAAGATGCAAAATGGGAGGATAGAAAACGAGTGGTAATAAATATGGCATGGTGATTGATTTTGACTCTCTTACAGCGCTTCTAGATATTCTTATGGACGCCGGTTACAAAGGCGATGAAAATGCAAGACTGTTGTATTTGAGTATTACAGAGGCTGAACTTTTTGATTATTATTTGAGAGAGAAAGAGCAAAGAGAAAATGGTGGGCTTAAAAACTTTATGCCAATGGAATCGTCTAAATTAAAGCCAAGAGAAGGATTATTTACAGGTAAGAGGTATTTAGACATATCTGATTCATGTAACCACGTTAGAATGGACGGTTCATCATTTTGTGTAATTTGCGGGGAGGAAACGACACGTAACACTAGGAACGACGCCATATATGGTAAAAGTAAACCAGTTGGACGGCTCACCGCAGATGGTGCCATGTTAGAAAAATGTTTTCAAATGGAGGCACATGAGAAAGATGATTGAATTTAAAAATATATGCAAAGTTTGTCGGGTAGAAGTTTGTTTTAGGTTCTTTGATGAAATAACCGAAGAAAATAGTGTCACGGAATGGGAGCAGAAAGAGAGGAAAATGGCAGAGTTCAGAGAGAAACATAAAAGGTGTGGAAAACAAAATGATTCACAAAATACTTAACTGGTTTATTGGCTCAACCTGGGAAGAAAGAAAGGAGAAAGAAAGAAAAACCGCTTGGTTAGCTGCTAGGCGCAAACATTGGATGTCTAAAGTAACTAAACAATATTGGTTAGAACAAACGGGTTATGAGGAACCACCTGATATTTTAATGTCTGCTCTATCTAACCATAAGCAGCAAACACGATTTTACAAACGACTAGAACCGCTAATGGATAGAATGGTTTACAAGGCTTGTTTTGCAGATGTCGAAATGAGCAGAAGAAAACTAAAATCAAGAAAGGATACACATACAAATGTCAAGTAGAAAATCACCTACAGAAATTACAATAAAAAATCGGACGCTAGTATCATCGCAAACGCTTGCCGACATGTTAGGATTGTCTGTATTAACCATACGGAATCATTACCGTAATGGCGCAATACCTGGGACAAAGATTGGACGAACTATATATTTTGACTCTGATAAGGCTTTAAAAGCTTTGTCTATAGTTCTACCAACTGACAAAGCAGCAAGGAACACAAAGAAATATGACCCTACAGACGACATGTGACCCTCAAGATGATAGATTTAGACAGGAAAAAGCCAGCTGTATAAAAGCGTATTTAGAGGCTGGTTTTGCTTTGTTTAGGCTTGGTAGGCGTGATAAGGATGGGATTCTACACTACAGAGAGCCAAGAGAAAGAAATTTCCCTGATAAACAATTTGAAGCTGACCCCCATTTACCTGAGCGATGTTTTGGTGTTTCGTTAAAAGATGATGATTTAGTCCTTGATATCGACCCCAGACGCTACACAGATGGCGATGAGCGTAAGAAATTATGGAAACTGTTAGGTTTACCGCCTATTAAAGATTTAGGCGCCTTCACGGTCAAATCTGGTGGGGGTGGTCTACATATATATTTCAAAAAACCACCAGATTTAAAAGTAAGACCAAAACTAACAAAAGTAGGGTTTGACTCTATCGAGTGTAAGTCCAAAGGATTTTATGTTGTAGGTTGTGGCTCTTGGCACCCGTCCGGTACTCCTTATAAACAGTATCTGGCTAGACCATCAGCACATATACAAGCACCAGAAGCCTTACTTGATTTTATAAAACGCCCATATGATAAAAGCAGCGCATTAGACACAGACGATGAGGTTATAGAAGATGATGCGACTATTGAAAGATATATCAAGTACCTCAGCAATGCACCAAAGGCAATATCAGGTGAAAACGGTCAGTCACAAACGTTTGAAGTTGCCTGCATGGGTAAAACTTTGGGGTTATCAAAGAAAACGACGTATAGACTACTCAATGAGTATTATAATCCCCGGTGTTCGCCACCTTGGAAGTGGAATGAACTTGGCAAAATCGCAGACAACGCTTACAAGTACTCACAAGACGCCACTGGTTCTCTTAGTCCTGGAAATGATTTTGTGTTGTCCGATTTCGCAGAACCACCGGATATTGAAATTAAAAACGACTATGAATCACTTCTCGATTTCAGTAAATGGGATTTTAAGCCTGGAACAACATTGTTAAAGCCAAATGAGAATAATGTATTGGCTTATTTGAATCTGGATAAAATAGGGATGAACGCAAGTAAACCAGCAGTGCCAAACCCTCTTAAAAACCTGGTTAAGCGTAATAAGTTCAACGGGAAAATGGAATTTAGCAATGGCTCACCCTGGAATACAGATGCTCATAACTGGAAAAGAGACGACGCATTAGAACTTAGTTTCTTTTTTGCAAATGTATGTAATTTCAATGTGCCACCTGATACGGTGAATAATGCAATTAGAATTTCTGCAAATAGAAACTCTTACCATCCGGTTCAGGACTACATAAAATCAATAGAATGGGATGGTAAGCCACGTATTGATAAATGGTTGATTGATTATTGTGGTGCAGGAAATAATTTGTATGTTAGAACGGTTGGTAAGTGCGTTTTGATAGGTGCTGTAGCTCGTGTTTTTCAACCAGGGTGCCAATATGACCATATGATGGTTTTAGAAGGTAAACAGGGCTCATATAAGACCACAGCCGTAAGGGTTTTAGGTGGTAAGTGGTATGCAGATATAAAAATCAATCCAGACCCCACTAGCGCCGATACACCACATAAGTTAAAAGGGACTTGGATAGCTGAATGTTCTGAAATGGCTTTTTTATCTAGAAAACGAATTGAAGATATTAAATCGTTTTTGACCATACCTATAGACTATGTGAGACTGCCTTATGGTGAGGAACCCGAGCACATTCCAAGACAAAGTATTTTTATTGGCACTATTAATCCATCAGCTACAGGCGAGTACTTACAAGATCCTACAGGTAACAGAAGATACTGGCCTATAGCTACGAACACAATACAAATAGCCAATCTTCGCAACGATAGAGACCAATTATTTGCAGAAGCATTTGAGAGATTTAAAAAGGGCGAACTATGGCACTTAGATAATGATAAGGCGGTTGAAATGGCTAAATTAGAACAACTTAGAAGAGTGGAAAAAGATATCTGGGAAGAAATTATTCAAGAGTATCTATATAACAATAAAAGTCTTCCAGATGTCGCACCTACAGCACTTATAGCAAGGGAAGCGCTAAGCTTATCCGATAGCCAAATGAGTAGGGCTGAGAAAAATAGAATAAGTATGATTATGTTGAATCTGGGTTATAAGCTTGATAATAGATACTCAAGAGATTTAAAAAGAACAATTTACGGATGGGTAAAAGCTGACCCTACAGACGACATGTAATGAACTACAACGATTTATATGAGTACCAAAAAGACGGTGTACAGTGGCTAATAACGCCACAACCTGATTTTAATAGACCACATAGGTTGTTAGCTGATGAGCCTGGATTAGGTAAAACGGCTCAAGTTATTGTTGCGTCACAGATGGTGCAGGCTAAAAGGGTTTTGGTGGTTTGTTTAGCCACAATCAAAGAAACGTGGAAACAGGAAATACTTAGGTGGAGTGACGTTCATGAATCAGAAATCTTTATCAACTGGACCGGAAAAGACATCATCCCCACAAATACGAAATTTGTGGTTACGAGCTATGAGCTACTCCATAGAAATAATGTTCTCAAGCAATTACAGTCAATCTGGTTCGACGTTGGAATTATCGATGAAGCCCACAGAGTTAAAACAGGTGGAGCCAAAATCACTAGACGACTCTTACGAAAAACAGGAACACGAAACCCTCTAATAAGTAGATGTTTTCACAAATGGTTTTTAACTGGTTCGTTTTTAGAAAATAGAATGAAAGAGACATATACGCTTTTACGGACTATGTGTCCTGATTTGCTTGGTAAGTATGTCGAGTTTAAAGACTTTGGTGATAGATACTGTGATGGTCCAGGCGCGGATAAAAGTTATTCTGGCTCTTCTAATATAGATGAACTGAGAGACGCCATAGCATACAAGTTTATGTTACGGCGCGAATTTAAAGACGTGCATGACATACCGCCTTTGATTGAGAAAAACATTTATTGCAAAGTCGATATGCCAATGATACCTAACTGGGAGGGGGAATTAGTAGAAACAGATGAGTCTAATACTCATCAAATGACTTTATGGCGAATTGTAAGTGAACAAAAAATACCTTTTTCTATAAAATACATACGAGAAAAATTGCAAACATGTGGTAAATTAGTAGTGTTCGCTTATCACGTTAAAGTGATTCAAGATATTTATGATGATTTGAAAATCGATTATAAGCCACTAAAAATACATGGTGGAATAACATCAAAACAAAAAGAAATTATCAAGAATCAGTTTATAAACGACTCTACGGCTAACCCATTAATTTTACAGATTGATAGTGCGGGAACAGGGGTTGACGGTATTCAAAGAGTCTGTAATAATGTGGTGTTCGTACAAAAAGTGTGGTCTGGTGGTAAAGACTTACAAGCGATTGGAAGACTTTTAAGACTTCACCAAACAAAACCAGTATACGCAGATACAATAATTGGAGGTGGTACTATATGTGAGGGCATTAATCACTCTGTAAAGAGCAAAAAAAACATTATTTGGGAATTTAACGATATAAAGAAACAATCATTACCTACTAGGGAGAAACAAATGGAATTAGGCGTATTAGAAAGAATAGCAGCAGCATTAGAAGAATTGGTTAAACAGGGAAAGTTAACACCGGCTGTAAAACTCCCCTCTGGTCAGCCAAGTGGGAATGTTGGTGTCCAGGATGCAAACCCCCCAAAAGAAAAACCAGCAGCTAAAGCGGGAAAGTCATCCAGCCAAGCGATTGCAAAAGATTCCACCCTGGAAAAACCTGCAACGGCTAAAGGCAAAAAGAAAAAACTGACTCATGATGATATTGTAAAAGTAGCTCGTGAAGTCATTGAATCATACGAAGATGAAAAAGAAGGAAAAGACGCAGTTAACACAATTGTCAAAGATGTTTGTGGTAAAGCAACCAAACTTCGTGAAGTACCAGCGGAAAACATTGACACTGTAGTTGAAGCTCTTCAAGCTGAACTTGATGAAAATCGAGTGGAAGAGGAAGAAACAGAAGAGTCTGAGGAAGACGACTTCGAGTAAGACTTTATCCTCCCAGGGTAAGCGCGGTGCTACAGCGCGTAATCTGTAGCGCTTTTATGAGGTGTCGTTCAATGGTAGGACAACCGGTTTTGGTCCGGTCGATGTCGGTTCGATTCCCACCACCTCAGTACAATTTATGCCTTATAGCTCAGTTGGTAGAGCGGCTCACTGTTAATGAGCATGTCCCGGGTTCGAGCCCTGGTAAGGCAGTACAATTTATGAGGGTTATAAAATGGGTTGTGGTACAGATGTTGCATGTAGAACCTGTAAGCTGCATGGTTATTGTGGCTATGGTAGTTACTCAAGAAACAGCGAACGAGTTGCTATGTTTCCTTGTTCTAAAAAGATAGGACACGATGTTACAAGCTGGTCTGAAGACTACACTCACCAGGAAGGAACAAAAATATTTATCTCATGCGGTTACCAACCGGATGAACTGTTAATAGATTTAGAAGGGTACACATACATCACAGAGGAAGAAATATATGAGTCAGAAAACAAAACAAACGAAGATGATAATGAAGAGAGGGATGAACAACCCCCGACAAGTGAAACCGTATAGAGAGCCAAAACAAATAATTTTGGAAAACGTAGTAATGAGTGACACCATTAAAACCATGCCCGTTTTAATCCACGACATTACAGAAAAATTGAAAAATGAAGTCAGATTGAAATCAACAAAGAAACGCCATGTCAATTTGTATGTTCCAGAAGTAAACGAGCTAGAACAGCCAACAGGCAAGCTAGTTAAATTGAAATGCGATATCACACCGTGGGGTATTTTCGTGTTTGAGCCTAAAGAACATGCTCAAATGGTTAGTGGTGAGAAGGTTATAGATAAAGAAGAGAAAGCAAGCTAATGGTGGATTTTCTAAAACACATG
>OFQX01000031.1_pt1 | contig 40035 bp, 56 predicted proteins | sample 1542951 | NCBI WGS metagenome assembly OFQX01 (sample SAMN07774215, study PRJEB24372) | wastewater metagenome | isolation source: WWTP Novara (Effluent) | place: Italy: Novara | collected 2015-12
TTTAACTTCCGAGCATTTATCGGCAAAAGAAACACATTTATTGGCATTAGCAACTGCCACAAATAATAACAAAGAAATTTTACAATAGAAAGTGTGGTATTGTATAATATACATATTATGCCACGATTCGCCCCTCATGTCTATAGACTACCCACTATAAAAATTATTCCGATATACTCCCCCACCTATACAGTCGTCACCCCGTCGGAACACTCTCATAAAATATACCATTCCCGTACACATTATGTATTCAATATTCATACGACAATAAAAAATCATTCCCCTTTACTCCGCTATACAAAGCCAACGACAGATTTATCACCAATTTTCTTTTGCATTATTTCCATATTCTGATATACTACTAGTACATTCATTAGATAGCACAAGACAAACCAACGCCAAGCGTCCAATAGTCACACTCTCTATATGATACGCCTTCCCGCTTATCACTTACCCATTCACTTTTTATGCAAATTGTAACTATTAGATTAGATACAGGACTCGTATCATACCCCTTCGAAATAAGAGGAATAGCGAGAGTCTACATAGAAAAGAAAAATCCTCGCGTAGATGTCTCAAAAAATATTGTAGCTTATAATAAGACCGCTACACCATACGAAGAAGAGTGTGCAACAGAAAATGCTAACATCATCAATTCATATTTTAATCTTAACTCTTCTCTCATATGAATACCGCCATACTCTTCTGCAAAATCTTCTCATGGTCTACTATAACACTCTATTTCCTCTTTATTCTTTACGCTCGTTTCTAATATGCTCACCACTTACACAACCCCCCAGGGACGAACTGTCCTCTATAATAACATCCACACATTTTCAGCCCTTCCCCTCTCGAAAAAAACGTATCTCTTCACTGCAACGCCCGCCCTTATAGATACTCTCATCTCACGAGGATCACTCTCACCCGTCACTCCCATTACTTCTCGCTAATCACCCCCCTATATGATTTTCCCAACTCAAAAATATCTCACCTTCACCCTGAAAGATTTCGCATACACCGCGTCCAAGTACTCCACTTACAATCCACGAGGAAAGTCATACCAAACTATTCTCGAAACCCTCACCGATACAGAGACGACAGTACTCGACGACATAGATATATATGATCTCGAGTCTGGAGCGAGAGCATCCAAATACTATACAGAAAATCTACTATCGAATAAATACAACCTCAAGCCCCGCTCACTCGCAAAATCTATCCATACATATATAAATCAGCTCGCGTTCCAATACCATATCCACGCCTTCAAGAATCTCGACCACGATCTCACCGACTCACAAGCCCGCTCATGCGCGATACGTTTCTATATAGAAAACTATGCCCCCATAAATGCAAGTCTAGCAACCCTCACTAAAGAAGCCCTCCGAGCAACGCCATATGCCCCTATTTATTTCCCTGAAAACTAATCCACTACCCTATGCCACGATCTGAAAAATTACACTTCACCCCCGAAGTATCAAGAGAAATCCTTATACACTTATGATATGAAGTAACGACAGAAAAGGATTATACACGGGTCAAGTGAGAGTGAGTATATAATATTCCTATTCATATTTACTGACCGACATGGTGACTAGCCTGAGTAGTTAATCAAGTTTTTGAATGTCAATTCAAAAAATGAATACTCGAATGAAGAAAGCAACTTTCCGACGACATGAAAAAACTTTTATATATTTCTTAATACCCCCCCCTATGATCAAAACTATTTCGTTTTACGACTTTCAGGACGCCTTCAATGAATCTGACTCCTATAAGAACCACTTCACATACGACGCACAAAAAGCACTCTTCGACTACATCGAAAATGTAGAACAGGAAACCGAAACCCCTATCGAACTCGACATTGTAGGACTCGCGTGCGACTACTCGGAGTACCCCGATCTCACAACCCTACAAAAAGAATACGACAATATCGAATCTTTCGACGACCTCGAACAACACACAACAGTCATCTATACGAAAGAGTACCAAGACCCCACCGCCCCGTTTATTATCTCATCTTTCTAGTATATGAACCCCTCTACTTTCTCTCTCAAAATCTCATACGACCAGAACCCCGACAACCCCTTCACCGAGTGGGACTGCGAGCCGCCCGTCATGTACTCATCATGAAGACGTGACGACGTCACCCACTACGGTACAAACTCTATCGTATCCGAACTCCTCGACCTTATCACTCCGAGACGACTCGTCCTGAATCGTAAAGAACTCTTAGAGATTATCGAAGTAGAAGAGGACGAACTAGAAAACAATAATGGATATTGTACACTCGCTGAAAATCTCCGAGCCGAACTATCGAAGTGGTGATATACCCTCGACCTCGTCGAAGCCCTCGCACGCATATCAAAAACCCCTCATCTCCGATATGAGTCTCGCGGATACTCACAAGGTGACTATGCTGACGTGCTTATCATCCTTACGCCTGATTTTTTCAAGCGTACAGGGTGCAATCTGAAAGACTCCGACACTATCCTGAATGGTACCCGCCAACTCTTCGACGCCTGGATATGGTGAGACGTCTACGGGTACCAACTCACCGAACACAAGCCACTCTATACAGCCGATCATCAACTCTCCGACACAACCGAAGACGACGTCATCGAATCGTGCTACTGATTCTATGGTGACGACTTCGATACGAATGGACTCCGCGACGCTATCCCCTCCGAGCATCAACATCTCATCGACGACGCCTGTAATCATATTTCTTAATTCACCACAGCATATGCCACGATCTGAAACGCTACACTTCACGCCCGAAATAGCGAGAGAAATACTCATACACTTATGATATGAAGTAACGACAGAAAAGGACTACACTCGAGTCAAGTGAGAGTGAGTATATAATATTCCCGTACATATATACGGTCCGACGTGGTCCATCCCGTCAATAGTCAATCGAGTTTTTGAATCTCAATTCAAAAAGTGAGTACTCGAGTGACGAAAAAATCTAGCGGACGACATGAAAAGACTTTTATATATTTCTTAATTTCACCCCACTCTATGCCCTCAACTATCCAATCCATTCTCGAATCCTATAACGATAACGTCGTCGCCCTTGCTCTACATCTCGGCACTATCCCCGTCGAGACCCTATATAATACAGATGATAGTGACATGATAGAAAACCTCGACGACGCGAAAGGCCTCATCGACGACGGTGATTATCTATCACTCGACGACGAAGAAGCTGACTCCCTCTGGGACACTCGCCTAGAAGAATACATTGACGACGTCATCCTTCCCGAACTACCCGAAGCATACCACCTCTACTTCGATCGAGAAGCATGGAAAAATGACGCCCGTATAGACTGACGTGGTCACTCCCTCGCATGATACGACGGTGGAGAAAACGAGCAGGTATACAACGGCACGACCTATTATATTTATCGTAACAATTAGACTATGAATCCCACTCTCAAAAAAACTATAGTCCTCTACATCCTCGACAACCTTACAGAGTTTCAACTTACTATCAATACTTATGCACACTTTCATGAGTACATGTACGATAAGGAGTGAGGATATCTTATAGTCGGTGAAGAGGTATCTGAATTTATCCGAGATGCCTGTAAGCTACTCTGTAAATAATATACACCCATATGCAACTCCTCAAAATAGATACCACCCACCAAGTCACACCCGCCATACTCAGACATATCGCGGACTATATCGAAGAGACCTGACTCCCCCTCTGACATACGCCATATCCATGGGAGATCATCCAAGAGGATACAATACAGAAACTCGAGGATCGTATCGACGAACTCGAAGACACAGAGTCTGAACTCGATACGAAAGTATCCGAGCTTGAGAACCAAGTCGACGACCTCACCGACGACGTCGACAATCTCAAGGACAAACTCGAAGATCGTGACGCCACAATAGAAGAACTCCATACCCGTCTTAATTCTTTATCTGAATAATATGAGAACTATACCCTTCACAGCAGAGATAGAGATACAAAATAATAAGCGTATCGACTTCATCAATGATGAGATACATGCACTCTTTGCTATCCACTTAGTCACCTGTGCTGAATGCTGACGTATCAATTCATTTCCCCACGATCACATCGGAGAATATACCTGCCTACATTGCGGTATCACTGACGAGCAATGCCACTTCCCCGATCTATTTTCCTAATCCTTACCTACTATGCAATCTCTCTATCTATGTTCCCGCTTTTCTGACTTCCCGAACAGTGGTATTATATCGCAATCCTATATTTTCGAAGAATCAAAAGCCCGCGAGTGGTTCTTACAACAATACCAAGTGTATGATCTTCCACTCGATCAACTATCCACAGAAGATAACGGGCAACCCGTCATGATATATATCTATCCAGATGAGGTATCTTACTGTGATGAAGACGACGGTATCGAATTTCATTTTCAGATTTCCCCGATTGTTCCTGATCTCTGTCACGATATGAAATAATTTATAATCCTTACCTACCATGAAAACCCCTCAAGAAATCATCGACCTCATCCGCGAAGACTGCCCTTGCACATACAACATCCTCAATGAGTACCATCTCGGAAACTTCCCTATCGAAATAGTATTCCCTCACGACGAAGAGTGGGATCAATACTATCTCGATCATCCAGAACAGAAGCCAACCCACGAGCAACTCCTCGAACTCCTATTAGACTACAGCGGTGATAATTATGATACCCATTACTGGGCGTGACGGTATGCTCAGATGAAAGAACCACAAAATATCTCTATACCATGTAGCGAGAGTGATCTTGAAGATCTCCGTGATGGTACAGTATTCGAGTGGGACTTCGATGGGATCCATGTGACTTTATTTAATGAAGACTTAGAAGGTAATGAATAATATCACCCCCTTCTCACATCTCGACCAAGTCAGGCAGGCGAAATTCCTCGCCCTCTATCACTGGTGAAAATCCATATCAATGGTGCCTATGAAAGCCTTTCATATGGCGAAAAAGAAAACCCTCCAAGCCTATCCGATCAAACCCTGAGAAACCTTTTATCCTCTTACCAATATATAGTATGTCAGCCTACTACGCCACTATAAATCAAGACGGTGATACGATCGAGGTCTTCGAGAATGATAACCGCCACGAGGTAAAACCACAACAAGACTATCATCAAATTATCCGACTCGACCCGTCGAGACCTGGGAACCCGATCACTCATCGATACACTTCCCTCTATAATCTACTTAATATCCCCTTCTAATCAATACACATATGCCATTCATCATCGCTATTATACTCTCTCTTATTCCACTGCCCGCCAACGCAGAACAACCATACAATGCCCCGCCATCAATAGTCACCTACTGCGAGCAGGGGTTCATCGGATATGACTATTCCCCCGCCAAGGATCGCAAATGCCATCGTCTCTGGTGACAATGGACGAGAGAAATCCTTCTCGAAGAATCAGATTTTATTTCTAAACTATAATAATCCCCAACTTTCTTCTTGATTTTTTAGGAGAAATCAATACAATGGATATCTACTATTCACACGAATAAGTAATTTATTTTTTCATCTATAAGACTATGTCTAAAGATACACAGACTCAGGAATGGGAGGAGGTACAGAGTGGCGGGTGGGCGAAGTTCATAGCGGCAGGAGATCAGGCTCAGTGAGTATTCACAGGGTATCATCTCAAAGAAGCTAACGGGCAATTCGCTGAGCAGATCGTAGCAGAACTCGATACGCCAAACGGAGTAGTCTACGTCGGTCTCCCCTCTAAGAATCCACGATACGGAAATGGTATCAAGAATCTCAAGGTCGGACACATGACCCTCATCACCCTCGAAGGATTCTATAATCAGGACAAGGGAGAACTTCAGGATACTCCAGGGAAAACAAAACTTGGTATGAGCTTCGCGAAGAACTACTCTATCAAACAGAAACCTACCCCAGAACCAACATGGAATCAGCCCGTCTCAGCGATTCAGGATGACGCTAGTATGTTTGACTAATCTTATATGACTAAATCACAAATTCTATTCTCGATCATACTATCATGGATATTTCTCATGGTGTGTAGTGTGAGCTTACTATCTCTAATCACTAGTGTTTCAAATACACATCCATTTATAGGTGTAGCATTCGCATTACTATACTTCGTCTTCCTCCATATTTACTTCTTGCTTCTAGTAAAAGCTATAACTTTCTACAATAAAAATGGAAAATAATAATTTCTTTGGATGGGTCGTTTGACTTACAAGTGTACTCGTCATTGCATTTCTAGTGAATGCATTCATCTCCTCAAAAGTCCCCGCAGGATATGAAGCGATCCTCGTCAACTCTTACGGACAGCAGTGAGTCCAAGACTCCCCGCTCGTAACTGGTCGCGTATACTATAATCCATTTACTCAGGATCTCATTCGCTATCCAGTCTTCGTTCAAACAAAAGACTATGATGCATTCGAAGTTCCTGCGAAAGATGGAAGTAAGTTCACTGTTGACCCTACGATCTCATATCGTATCGAGGCATGAACTACTCCGATTATCTACTCTAAGTATCGTAAAGATATAGATCAGATTACTGATGTCATTATCCTTCAGTTCATTAAAGATACATTCCGCGTCGTACTCAATAAGTATACCGCTGATGATATGATATCTAAGGCAGGGGAGATTGATTCAGAACTCTATAAGTATCTTTCGGAAACTACTAAGTCTGAGCACATCTCTATCGAGCGACTCACGTCTGGACTTAAATATCCAGAGACACTCACTGATGCTATCGCTAATAAAAATAAGGCAGTCCAGGATGCTCAGCGAGTGGAGAATGAACTCCGTGTAGCTGAGGCGAATGCGAAGATTAAACAAACGAATGCTGAAGCGGAGGCTAAAGCAAAGATCACTGAAGCTGAAGCGAGTGCTAAGGCTATCGAGATCCAGAGTAAAGCTATCCAATCCCAAGGTGGAGATGACTACATCAGACTCCAATGGATTGAGAAGGTAGGATCGAGATGGTGAGGAGTACTCCCTCAGACTACCCTCGGTAGTGATATGAATCTATTCCTGAATATGGCAAAATAATGAAATACGTATACGCGGTCATCATAGGTATACTCTTACCTACAATCCTTGCTCCACTGTATATGACATTCACTATGAAGTCAGACGAGGATTGTATGAGAGTGTATGTCGAGCGATCGATAGAGACATGAGTGTGGGAATGAATAGTATATAACTACCCACATATAGAACATGTATCAAATAATCCATATCTCGGAGATATGAAGGCAAAAGTATATTGATGTTTCATGACAGACCCGGTGAATACAATCTATTGTTCTATGATTTACTTACACTCCCTTGCATGAGTATAACTGACAGCATCGATTACAAGCGATGAGAGGATCTAGGTAGCATTGCACTAGTAAGATCCCGCCCGCCATGACATATGTCGTGAGGGTCAAGTAGTAGCTCAGTAGCAGAGCGTCTGTGAGGTGAGTAAAAGATTGCAATCTACTAGTCCACCATTTAACACGGAGTCGTCGCAGGTGCAAGTCCTGTCTACTTGATTCTCCCGACATACCTATCCATAACCCCTGAAGTTTTATGAGCATGCTATTCCTGGATATAGAAACGGTATCAGATGATACCCTCGACCCCGCCATCCTCGAACAAGGGAAGCTTCACCATAAGGAGAAGATGAACTTCCTTTCCCCATATAATAAAATCATTTGTATCTGTGTAGGACTTTTACAGCAAGATGATACATTGAAAACGAAAGTCCTGTCAGGTAATGAGTCCGAGATTATTACAGCCTTTTATGAGCTTGCGAATCGAGATAATATCAAACAGTTCTGTGGTTATAATATAATGAATTTTGATTTTAAGATGATCGTAGAAAGGGGGATGAAACATAATATTCCTGTCCCCCCCAAGCTTAAATTTTACAGGATCAAACCATGGGATATTTCTGGAAGAGTAATTGATCTTGCTCGTGCTATTCAATCTCTCGGACTCTCAATGATGCGACTCGAAGATGTATGTACTTTACTAGATATCCCCACCCCGAAAGGCATCATGCATGGCTCAGAAGTCCAAGGCTTCTTTGATAGCGGGCAACTCCCCCTCATCGAAGAGTACTGCCGACATGATGTTCAAGCTACTGCCCTCATATACCAGCGGTTCAAAGATCTTAATTTCCTATAATAATATGACAGACTCAACTCTCAACCTCGATTCATTCTCACCTAAGAAAGCAGAGCTCATCGCACTTGCGAACGATCTACGCCCGACACTCGACATCACCATCGTCGATAAGAAAACATACGAGCAGATACACTCTGCCGAGATGAAACTTGCCAGTGCCAGGATCAATACTGAAAAACAAGGCAAGGCTCTCAGAGAAGATGCCGTCTTATTCCAGCGGGCAGTACTCGAACGACAGAAGGAACTCCTCTCCGAGATCACCCCGATAGAGGATGCCTTGAAGGCAAAGAAGAAGGCATACAATGATGAACAGGAACGACTCAAGCAGGAAGAGATCAATCGTAAGGAGCGTATCCTCAATGATCGTATCACTCAGCTCGCCCAATATAATGTCACCCCCAACATCATCACTCTCCGAGACATGTCGAATGAGACATTTGGTAAACTCCTTGATGATGCGAAACAATCCTTCGAGGAAGCAGAGAAGACTCGTAAGGCTCAGGAGGAATCAGATCGTATCGCCCGAGAGCAATTCCTTGCCGACCAGAAGAAACTCGAAGATGATAAGCGGGCATTTGAGGAAGAGCAGAGGGTAGCCCGTCAAGCACAGACTGATAAGGATAATGAAGCACGTCGCCTCGCCCAGATCGAACAGGCTCGCCTCCAGGGTATCAAAGATGCTGAGGAGAAAGCAAAACGAGATGCCCTCCAAGCAGAAGTCACCGCCCGTGAGGAGCAAGCAAAGCTCGAGAAGAAGAAAAAGTATCAGTCTTTCCTGGAGTCGCATGGTTATACAGAAGAGACTAAAGCAAATTTCCGTCTCCTCCCCGAAGGAAATACTATCGTGCTCTGCAAGGTACTCGGAACATTTACTAAGTAATCATTATCATCTATGTACAATCTCCCCCTCGACTCCCGCTACTGACATCCCGAGTACCTCACACAATCTACCCTATCGAACTTCGCACAGTACGATTGCTACGGATCTCCTACATACAACATCCACGCGGTCATCAACCCCACCAAACCCAACTCAGATCTTATTACTATCGGCTATGCTATGGATAAGCATATCACTGAAGGGGATCACTTCGAGAATAGCTACATCAAAGTATCGAAGAGGTCCGAGGAAGGAGTGAAGGACGGGAAGATCGAAGTGACCTGATCTATGTGGGACGCTATGCAGACGATCGCTGACCGGGCCGACGAGTTCCAATACTCACCCCTCGAGACCCTCACTGATCTCATCAAGAGATCTGATCTTCAGGTGACTCTCCAGGATGACGATCGTCGTCTTAAGGGGAAAGCTGATATCATCGATCGAGATAATAAACTCATCATCGATATCAAGTGTGTCGGTTCTATGCTGAACTTCATGCGAGACATATCCTTTAAGGGGTTCATCAATCCATATAATCGGTATGTTCGACAGCTTGCATTCTACCGTGCGCTCAATGGAGACAAAGACTACGAAGGAGAACTCATTGTCATAGCTCATGACGGGCAATGTATCGTCATCCGTATCACCAAAGACATCCTCGACTTCGCCTGGTCTATGATCGAGAAGGACATCGATCGCCTCAAGGAAGCCCTCTCGAACCCGACCAGCTTTGCTGTCACTCTCAAGATGCCCTCTGATAAAGTTACCTTCTCTCAGCCCGGTATAATAGATGACGATTGATTCGAAACTTTATAACCCCCACAACCATGAGCAAACGAATTGTACAACTTCTCGATGAGATAGGAAACCTCTCAGCAAAAGCATGGACTGAACTCTATGAGGGCTGAGAATATGGAACGCCTACTCAGTTCCATAATGTCGCAGCAGGGAGACTCACTCTCCTCCGCATCAAGCCCCTTATTTCAGAACTCAATAACCTCCTTTCCTCTTATGAATAAAGTACTCACCTTCTGTAAGACTCACGGATACCACATACTCGGCGCACGCCCGACAGACGACTGACATCTCAATACTACGAAGCTCATCGATAATAGTGGCGCCTTCGATATGGAAGTTCTCGATATCATCGAGACTGAACATCTCTTTGCTGGATGGGAACACTCACAGTTCCATGCATACCTTGGAAAGTTCAAAGGGAAGTGGATAGGGTTCGTGGATCCGCTCAACGGGGACACGATGATGAAGCTCCAGGCTCTCACTATTATGGATCTCCAAGATAAAATACTCACTAAGTTTACCACTAATGAATCCACCCTACCTCGCGAATAATACCGGCACCTATATCCGCAAGGATATCTTCGAAGCGAAACATAAGGCGACCTTCACTCTCAAGAACTTAAAGAAGCTCAATGAATTAAGATTATGAAATTTGTGGCGGGCCCGTAAGATGCCCGACACGATCAAGTGTTACACGGAAGATTCAGGACTGGAGGGGTATGTGAAGGTTCCGGGGGGTATCAGGTCTTATATTCCGGAACAATTTACTAATGACTATCATGCCTCCATTATCATTAATCATCCAGATCTACTTCGTCAGTCATATGACTACCAAGGTAATGCAGTTGACTGATTACTGGGTCAATCTGTTGGACTCTTACACGCTTCGACCGGGTCATGAAAGACTCAAATGATATGTGAGATCATCAAGCGTCTGTCGAGGAATACACTTATAGTTGTCCAAAACCTTACTCAGATGGAGCAAATGGTGGGCGACATACAGGAAATCCTTTGAGTGATCCCTCGACAAGTATCTGGAAAAAAGTACAGCAAGCGAGAACAAGAGTCATGGTACAGTGGGGTGACTGTCTGTAGTATTGACTCCCGAGATAAAATCAAATGAATGGATTATGGTCTCATCCTCCTCGATGAAGCCGACTGTTATCTTGGGTCGGATGACCGAAGAGAATGGGTCGGAAACCTCAGCCCCGAATACATGTACGCCCTGACGGGAACCATCAAAGTAAACCACGTCGATGACTCGGTATTCAAACTCTATTACGGGAAGATCACTGAGCTCAAGCTTCTCCATCATACCCCGAATTACGTACAGGTTCTTTCTGATTTTAACTATCATCTCGATGACATTAAAGAATTTCACCTCCTCAAAGAAGCGCTCTACACGGCAGAAAAAAGGAATGCCCTCATTACAAAAGTGGTATATCGAGCGGCTATGGAATCGAGGAAAGGATTGGTATTCACAGAACATGTGGAGCACGCCAGGACAATCACCCGACTACTACAGGAGGCTGGCATCAAAACATATGTTCTCATTGGCGAAGTGGACAAAGACGAACGTGAACGGATCCGCACCGAAGCTCGTGATCATCGATGAAGCTGTGTTATCGTATGATCCGTGAAGATCATCGGAAGGGGTTTCGATCTCCCCGAACTTTCCTTCGCTGTCCTGACCACCTGTGAAAAGTTTACTTCCAACATCGAGCAATATGTCGGGCGACTCTCTCGACACTACGAAGGAAAACCCCAAGCAGTCTTCATAGATATCGTAGACCACATGACGGGGATACTCAATAACCAGGCTCGGTCCCGGCTCCAGACGTACCGGCGGGCGTACCCGGAGGGGAAAGTTTCTATTCAATAACTTGACCACTATGATAACTTGGACACCAATAAAAGATTGACTCCCCGAAATTAGCTGACACTACTTAGTGATGATTGGTATGAATCCAAACCTAGCATTCTTTAGGGATTGAATTTTTAGAATCTATGAAGAGAGTTGATGGATTGCAGTCAATGAATGTATCGATCGCTATGTGTTTATTAGTTAACCATTATCACAAATGGCCATCATACCACCATCACAAGCGCGATGGAAAGACGTTCGAATAGAACGGGCTAAGTCATATGATAATATGTCAGAGTCCATCGTCATTACCTTTATGCATCACGGGGCTCCGTATAGTATAGTCGAGCGAATACCTTATCTTGAAGAGAGTCCTCGGACAGCTGCGATGGCGATCTATAATAATGATACTATTAAAAACTTTATTACACTTTTAGTGAATCGCTACTTCAGAGAAACCATGACTCCCATGAATGACGATGATGCCAGTGAGCTTGCCATGAGAATAGCTCATATAATGTATATGCCACCCATCCAAACCCCGACTCACCACGCTACACCTCCACCCCAACCCTCTCTCGACCCCGACATCTCATCTGCCCTATCGATTGCTGATGAAGGCATGAAACTTCAGAAGGAAATCATCGAGAAGACAACTCGGTACCAGAAGAAAGTTAAGGATCATTATCAGAAGTACGGTTCAGCTATTCCTTCACTCCATAAATAATATGCTCATCTACCACGCTCAGGGCCAAGACATCGAAGATCAGGACGTCATCCAGATCTCATCGCTCTACTACATCGTATCGTATGATATGCGCATGTGTACCTTTGTACTCTATCCTCTTGGCGGGCACCAACTCCAGACATTGCACGTATGATTTCTTTCGGAGCCCAACATAGACTGGACATGGGTAGGAAATATCCACGACGTTCTTGACAAGGATATAAAAGTAGACTCCGAGTTTCAGAGGTTCGCAGACCAGATCCAGTGAGGTTTAGATCGGTACCTCGAACATATTAGAACACAGCTTTCTATTTAATCACTAACTTTCTTCTTGATTTATTTAGGAATTATGATACAATGGATACGTCAATTTACTTTTTACTTATCTTACATATGACATGAAAGAAACGGAGTCGGCCCGAAGAAGATGAAGAAGTTCCACTGGATATGGGTACTATGAAACCCCCCGAGCAATGCGAATGTTTTACAGACCCAGACTACTATCAGAAGGTACTCGCTCGGGCTAAGGCAAATCCTCTCCTTATATTCTAATCTTTTCTTTTATGTGAAGAGCACAGCTGACACCGGCCGAGATCGCAGAGATGCAGAATGCTTGGGATAGTTGCCATTCAGTTGCCGCAGTTCATCGCCTTACTGGGCGGGGGTACAAGTCGATCTATAAATATGTTCACTTCACCCCGTCCCGACAGTCGTTCGGTAAGCTCCTGTATGTGGTCTCTGGAGTCCTGTTTGTACTTGCGATTATCATTCATTATGTCAGATAAAATCGATTGGCGGGATATGTGAAATACTACCATCATTCATACATTCCCAGACGGTTCAGTTGTAGAACGATGGAAGGATCAGGAAATATATCGCATTGCCAGTAATAGCGATACTCTAGCTAAGTATAACAATCTAGAGATACGTGGACAAAAACAGATAGATGCCTCCATTCAAGAGGTTTATAAATATATATTTCCCTCTGATAAACCCACACTCAAGGCCCTCCGGTACAACGACGGCAAGCCTCAGTGGTCTCTCGTTCACTTCCCGAGTCTCGAGCCTATGGTTCGTGTACTCGAATATGGCGCGAAGAAGTACGAGCCAGAAAATTGGAAGAAGCCAATGGACAAGAAACAGATCCTTGACTCAGCTATGAGACATCTCGTACAACTTATGGAGGATGAGGAGCTCGACTCCGAATCAAATCTCCAACACGTCGGACATATCATGGCTAACATGATGTTCTATTCCTACCACTCGAAAAATAAATAAACCTTTATCAATAATTTTCTTACATGAAAAAATATGCAATCATCACCCTCATCATCTGTATCGCCGGGTACATCGGGATCAACTTCGCCAGCGGGTCGCAAACCCTTCTCGACAAAACCATTGAATATAACAACATCATTTACGATGGATGCTTCCAAGGATGAGGACGGGTACAAAATAGTGGCGACAGTAACTGACAAAATATCTCGTCATATAGCAATGGCTCGTGAGTGATGGCTTCAGGATCAGTTTCCATGACAGACACTCAAAGATATAGAGCGTCAACTGATTGTTGGAACACTCAACGAAGGCTTACGCCAGATGATTTATTCCTTACAGTCCCTCGCGCTCTTGTGGATGAATGAAAGTGTAGCATGTCTCAAACAGAAGATAGCCACGTTGAAGCTAAGAATGGTGGCATGTATGCAACCGATCTCGCGTGTAACTTCGAAGCTCAAGGAGTATATGCTCCGGATTATCTCGACCAGATGATCGAATACAAAATCGAATCTATCGGAACCGACAACCTCCTCTGAAACTTTGTTATCCTTTCCTTCCCGGATTCAGTCGCCATGGAGCAGTTATGAGCTCGATGGTACATGGGACATACAGTGCTTGACGATAAATGGAAGGTGTGAGATATTGTCACGACATGAGTACGATTTGCTAAAGCAGATCTCTCAGGCGCTACGACTGGATGGCACACACATATTGAGCTTAGAAGAATGTATGATGGCGTATGGCAAAGTGTACGATACGTTACTCGGGGGAAAGAAAGAAAGCTCGAAGAGCGTAGATTTGCTTCATCTGCCACATGATCTCACTCGGGAACGAGTCAAGTTCCCCCACTAAATACCTATTACTTTACTCACTATGCCTTTATTGAAGCGCAAACAGATGGGGCACCTTGCATCTCCGCGAGCGGTGATGACGTGTGCAAAATGAAAGCTCACGGAATCGGAACTATGGCGCTTACTGTCGATATACGAAAAAAACTTGGGATACAATTTGGTGACAAGGTGGCACTTACTGGAGATGTGGGCTGCGAAGGAGTCTACACCGTGACTGATGAAATGGCTTGCAGATTTCGGGGGGAGCTCGCTTGGACTAATGGTCCTTGTGCGTACTCAGATTGAACACCTACTCCCAAGATATCACATATTAAAAGACCGGGTACGCCTTACTATATAAAGGGTGATCTTCCCGGGCGTCCCGGCGGGGCATGTTCTATTTCTAAACTCTAACCATGCGACATACCAAACGACATAGTACACGAGCCATGATGACTCCCTACGGGGTAATGTATATCAAATATTGATGGACACAAGATCTCAAATCTGGTAAATCCTATAAATTCTAACCATTTATTTCTATGAAACCCTCTATGCATGATATCCTCGTACCTCTTGTCTATCTCGCCGCATTGGTAGCTGGTCTCTTAATATCCGGCAGGCAGGATACCAAACTCACCCTTCATCACTCCGAAACACTCATCAACCATGATCAACGACTCATCGAGATCGAGTCTCATTCGGGGGATCTTGATAACCTTAAATCTAAGCTTGGCCTCCTTCAAGATCGGGTATCCGATATGAAGCTCGAATCAAGTGCCCGTCTATACAACCTCGAAATAACTATCTGTCTCCTCGACAAAGAAAACGATGAGATCCATAAGAGAAAGGTGACGATGAATAACATTCTCGCGATCAACCCTTCGGTGGATCGGACAGCAGTCGTCGTCGATGTAGGGATATGAATGGTAGAGATACCTACTATCATGGACTCGGCAGAGGAATATGCTTGCGGGCTTAAAATACTTTCTGTTAAATAATATGAACCTCACGCTCACCATCACATGAACGCCCGAAGAGATAAAGTCGATCACAGATTTTATACACTCGAAGGACTCTCGGGAGAAGAGTTTATTCGAAACTATCCGTCAGCCACAAACTTCTCAAAAAAAGAAGCCCATCAATAAACGTAACCGTACCATCGACATATACATGGGATCGATCGAGTCTTGATTTGCCCTATGGAAATCCTATAATACCCTTCAGGCAGCAGCACACGCCGTATGATCTAAGGGGTGAGCGAACATCCATGGTTATCTCAAGAACGATCAGATTTATAAGAAGATATATAAATTCAAATATAAAGACTCCCTGCACGAGTATAACTGACAGCGTCGAAATTTGCGACAGCGAATCATATAGGTGAGAAGCCTATATCCTCTCATTATAGGGAGGAGGAGCGTGTGGCAGATTAATGCCTACATCCCGAGGGAAATCAAAACCCTCGAAAAATCGTTGCGGGATATTCAGCTCAAGCAATACCTATAGGCATAAGTAGATTCGTTCTTGCCACTTAGTGAGTAATACTGAATGTGAAGTATACCTTCCACGCTCTCCTCTTCCTTATAATTTACTCTATAATTATTTCTTATGACCTATATACCGACAAAAAGCAAACTAGAGGAGCTTGGATTTCATGAGTATCATTGAGACTATTCTATTGATATTTATGAAGATGCAGATTTTAGATATAAGAAGGTAACAATAACAGCAAGACTAACCTGACAGTATCATTTATATAAGAGTATGTCTAATGAGTTTTGTATTGAATTTGTGGAGAGTGTTTACCCCTCTTCCCTCGAAGATCTCCGCACTTTAATTAGACTTCTTACCCCACAATAATATGCGCAAACTACTACTTGTTGTTACTGTCCAGATATTCTGGTACTTCCTATGGGCTTTCGTAACTTGGGATATAAATTTTCTTCCTACTATTGATACTGCTAGGGCTGGATATGCTTGCTTTTGAGTAGTAATTTTAGTAATCAGTTCGTTTCCATTTTTTATGGATGAAATAGACTTGCCAGAATTTCTACGAACACCCACTCACGAAGAAAAGAAATCATCTATCAAAAAATACATAGGGGAGCTTCATGAAGAACTTGCTCTCTATTGAGAAGCTATGTGACTCCAACAGAAAATCCGTGATTTTCAGTCTAAAAAATAACCCCTCCTCTCCCATGACAAATAAAGAACTCATCTCGAAAGACTCAGTAATGAAGCTGCTAGGAGATCATTTTAATATCTACGAAAATCTATTTATAGAACAGATAGGCGCCCTCCCCACCTTCTCCCCAGAAGCGATTATAGAGGAGATGATAGAGGATATAAAAAGAAACTTTCCAGATAATAAAAAATATACCAAATTTGGTGAGTGACTCATAACAGGGAAAATTGATTCTTTGGAGATGCTGAAACACCGTCTCCGCGCAGAGAATATTTCATAAACTAAATTTACTATGAACGAAAAAGAATATCTAATAGACTTCACCTGTATTACTGTTTTCCATAGTAAGTGAGGTGCTCAAATTCGGAATAACTATAAAGAATTTTACACATGAAAATCTGCAAAAGAGGCAACACAAAAAATGTTTCGTACTTATGCTGATATGTGACCCACCAGAAGCGTACAACTCAATTCAGTAACACTTATTTGATAATAATACCTCCCCATGAAAGAACAATTCCTTGCAATGATAGATGAGAAGATAGAAGAAAATCTATATGAGGAAGTACATACAATAGATGTTCTTAGGAAGTTCCGCTCAGAAGTGGAGAAAATGAGAGAATCGCCCATTGTTATATCTGGAGGATTTCAGCCAGATAATTGGATATCATGTCTTGAAAAACTTCCAAAAGAAGACCATGTATATGTCTTGTGAGCAAATAGCAAAACAAATTTTGTATGAGAAATGAATTGGGAATCGGATTATTGATTTTCACATCATATGATGCCATGACAGACTATAACCCATTGGCAATATTTGCCCCCTCCACCTATCAAATAACCCTATATAGCTTATGTGATTACTCACAAAAGAGAAAATTATCTATGTAGACTCTCTCCATGAGTGGAGAAAGAAAAGTGTTCGAAATTTCCATTTTCTCGATAGGGTATGGGTACTAAGAACAATATCGCAAAGCGAACGACAACACCCACATAATAGCTATAGAAGAGAAATTGATTATACTCCGCAAGAGGGTATAATCATAGGGCCCGCTAGCAGTACGATATACTCGGAGACGAAAGTAGGAGAAGAAGTAGAGCATGAAGGGTGGGAGTATAAGAATGAAAAAGGGGAAATTATGCAGTACGCGGGCAATGTAAAGTATATCTATAGCTGATATAGGGTACTTCTCCGAGACGGTGAATATGTCGACGCGCATACCGTAAAAAAATCTCATGGCGAGTTTCAGGAAGAATTTGACCACCTACAGGAGATAGAGAAAAAGAAGCTAGAAGTATTGGCGAGCCAAGAAAGGTATAAGAAATCTCTCGAAGATATGGAGAAGCTACTAGAAAAGTGAAAAACGCTCCAGAATACTATGGTCGATAGGCTCATATGAGCTACGTTTTCTACTAAAAAGAAATATTAAAGTTAATGAAAAAATGAATACCTATTCCATAACCACAACCCCTATGCCAAACAATATACCACTAGAGCTGATAGAGAAAGCACTTGCGCTCACAGGAAAGACAACGGAGGATATGGAAACAATAGACAAACAAAAATACATAGAAGAAGAGCCGTTTTTTGAAGAATCATTATTTGAGTTCTCCATCGAGAAATTCTACTACTATCTTCTTTCTTCTGAGTTTATAGAGAGGTATAAGTCAAATGTCCCTATTGCTATAGGAAAACCAAACTGGGTAACATATATTATCTGAGAAGCCATCTACTCTTACCAAAAAGGAAATCCAGAGCCTCTCATATCTCTCCTGTCTAAAATCTAACTTTACCTTACCACTATGCTCTCCCCCTTCGAGGCCCAGATATCTGAGTATGAGAAACGCATGGGGGCAATAGCCGAAACACAAGGGCTTGAGCTTCTCATGTGCCACACCGTCATGGATCGAGTGACGGGTGATACCCTCAGCTGATCTCACAACACCATCTCTGATCGCCCCGCAAGTGCTTTGGCATATATGATGCAGGGGGCACAGCTCTATAATTCTTTGTCATCATAATGTATACCGATACAATCATCCGCTCCACATCGATCCTCGCCCTGGAGGCTATCCGACCTGAGCCGCTATCGATCCCGATAGAGTATAAGCTCAAGTCTGCTCCGCCCGTCGACACCATGACGGATGATGATATACGCGCGATACTCCAGGATAAACGAAAAGAACTCACTCGGCCTGTCAGAGGCCCTATTGAGCTTACTGAGTGTAAATCAATCTCAATGGGACAGATACTCTGGCAGTGCTGCGGGGAATGATGATACGGGTGGTCTGTCGATGATCTCGCGAAACTCATCTATAGTGTAGCAGAGGAACGACAGAACGGACCTATCCGAACTTGCATCCGTCGGCTCGAGTATGAACTCCGACAGCGTCATAATCCTACCCTCAAGAATACCAAGGAAGATCTCGATCGGAAGAAGCAAGAGGTAGCTATCAGGGATGTCGTGGAACGATATGTGACATTGCCCCATCGGGCACGACCGGGGTCGCTGATACCATGCTGCATGCCAGATCATCAAGATAAATCCCCATCTCTGATGATATACGATAAGACTAATTCCTGGAAATGTTTTGGCTGCTCGAAATGAGGTAGTGCAATTGACTTCATTATGGGATTCGAGCAATGTACTTTGGCTGAGGCGATAAAAAAGTTTTTACAATTCTAATAATCCGAATATAGTATCCCTGCTAAACCGTTGAAATGTGTCGCTAACAATTAACGACATCTTACTACTGGTACGGTTTAGCGACACAGCCAGTAGTAAGATGTTTTTTATTTTTATGGACCAACTACAATGGAGGGAGTGGTGGAGAAATGAGCGTCTTTCTAAGAAAGAAGTTTGGAAACCAGTAGTATGATACGAAGGCTTGTATGAGGTTAGTAGTTTTGGGAGGGTAATAAGTTATCTGAATGCAAAAATATTGTTTATGAAACCATCAATTTCTAGGCAGTGATATCATAATTTATCCCTTTACAAATCAGGATCTCGTAAGCTTTGTGGAATACATCGTCTTGTAGCTGAGGCATTTATTGAAAATCCCGGACAAAAACCTCAAGTAAACCATCTAAGCGGAGTGAAGGCTGATAACCATATAGACAATTTAGAATGGTGTACCGCAAGTGAAAATGTACGTCATGCACATCAGACTTGATTATCATGGAATAATATTTTTCTATTACGTAATCCTAGTTATGGAAAATTCTGAAAAGATAGTTATTGTAGTAAGTGAATTATACAAATTTCACCAGAAAATGAGATCCTTCAGACATACTGATCCTGTATTGATGCGGCTAAATTATTAAATATTGATTCTAGTAGTATCACAAAATGCTGTAAGGGTAAGAGAAAATCCGCTGGATGATTTATATGGAAATATTCTTAATTCAATTTATGGCCTACCACAAACGAAAGCTCGACATCCTCGCATTCTTGACCCGCCTAGACCATCTCCTCGGGTGATACAAGAAAAAGTATAAGGTGTACCCGGAGGGGATACCATTCCTGATATACCTCTACAAAGTAAAAACCATCCCTGGAGATTACCAGAATCGACCAAAAGAAATTTTTACCCATATCACTACCGCATCATGAATACCACAAAAAGCACTGTATCCGAAGATTGCCACGATGGACTGGTCATATGTACCATCGATCTCACTGGACAACCTTATCGTCCCTATGATCGACCCCTCAGTGGTATATCAAATATCTTTAGATCCACCCCCACATTATGATCCTAAGCTCTACTATGTACCAACCTTTATTACCGAAGATTATTGTCAATTAAAAATATATTATCCTGACTGGTAATTCTCCCATTTATTCATAGTATATATTTCTTTAACCCTCCGAGACCATGGCCTACGTCAATAAGATACACCTCCGCACAGTAAAGGATCGCCCCTCTGAAACTGGAGTACACTGGTATATGTTCATCAAATGAAAGTATCGCCTACAGCTTTGTGGTAATTCTGCGAAGGGGTGATTCTGGATTAAGCAGTATGCCGAGCGTCTTGGGAAACACAATCTCATGAAGGATCTGACAGAAGTCTTTGCTCTCATGGAGAAAGAATGAGCATCGCCCTTCACGTTATATGAGCTCCCCGAAAATAAATAACTTTATATCCTCTCTACTGATACTTCTATGAAACTTTTTACCTGATATACCCTTTCCTCCAAGTCCGCGGTCATACAGTCGAATATAGAACAGTTCCGGAAAGATGTAACATTGACGGGTCAGATAGGGTATGAGTTTATGCACGAGTTCGTAGGGAATGATATAGTCGGATATAAGACATGTGTCATCGTGGCCCCGGAAGCAGATCGTATTGCTCTCGTGGAATCGGTATATGGTATCAAACCATACCAAATACGTGACACACCTGAAGGACTCCACTATATATTCATGTTCCCGAAAGCATTTACGAAGAATCGATACTATCTCGCTGCACAGTATCTGGGAGATCTCTATCAAACTGATACCCAACTCTATACCATCTTCGCGGATCAATGTCCATCGATCGAAGTACCTGGCTTTATATTAGACTACAGTGGACTCTCATCCATATTCCATCTTCCCCTCCTCTCTGATAGTATCAACCAGGATCAGGAGACATATATCAATGAGACTACCCCGATAGAGACGGTACTTGCTGGACTTCATTCTACAGATGCGTGTGACCCTGTACTCAATATAGTTCCCGGAACAGGAAAGCCATTTGCTTATGCCGTCCATGCTCTCGGGTCAGTTGAGTGAGCCTATAAATTCTTCAATGAGAAGTTTTCCGGAGAATTTATTACTGACGGAGATGGTATCAGTGAATATCTCCTCACATGAGTAGTCGCAAAATCTCCAGTAATCATCGAGAAGAATGGTGGGTATTATACGCTCGGGTCGAAGGATCAGCTCGTGAAACTTACCGACTTCCTTATCCATGTACACTACCAGATTGCCCGCCCAGGCCAAGAGGTCGTCTATATCGTATCGCTCGTGAATGGCCTTGGTCGTAGAGTTGACTTCATCGAGTGGAAAAGTAAGGCTTCTGAGATGCTCCTCGCAGATTCCATTCTCAAGTACGGGCCATTCCATCTCACTGCACCGAAAGCTCATCTCAATCTCATTCATGAGATGATCTCTGGAACACGAGTACCAACGATCTATACGTATCCCCGATATGGACTCAATGAGTATAAGGGTATGCAGATTATGGTCTATGGGGATGGTGTCTTGGACATCGAAACGAAGAGATGGTATCCGAAGAATGAGAAGATGGGCTTTTATTTTCTCGGAGGAAATGATGGAATCAAAATTGATAATAGCGACGAGGCGAGTAATCAGGTTCCGAGGTTCAATACTCTCAATATGAAGGGGTGGGAGGACTATCATAGCTTCTTTAAGAAACTCTATAAAGGGGATAATTCCTATACCCCGCTCCTCATCGCATCGATGATGGCAGGAGTATCTCTATTCAATGTAGATATCAGTAAGCCCCATATCTATATCACAGGTACGACGATGTCCGGAAAGAGTACGATGTCGAGTATGATCGGCAAAATGTTCGGGGTAACGAAGGCGCTCGATCTCAGTAATACTACCCTCTGGGCAATGAAAGCAGCGTGCGCGAGTATGAATCGTCTCCCCCTATTCCTCCAGGAATATCGAACGACCATGAAGTATGTCGATGAAAAGGATGCTATCATCCGTCTCGTATTCGATGAAGGAGAGTTCTCGAAGGGAAGGGCAGACAGCAGTACGGTTCACTATCAGTTTCGGACTCAGCTCTGTATGGAAGGGGAAGACATCTCATCATCTGGATCGATCCGATCTCGATGCTTGATCGTCACACACTCAAGTCTCTTTAATAACGGGAGCGGAATGGAGGGTGGAGTAGCAAATTTTATCAAAAAGAATACTGACCTCCTCAACTCATTCGCATACTCCTACTATTCGACAGTCTCTCAGGAGACATATGAGAAGGCAGTGAAGGAGGGGTATAAACTCTTCCAGGATCCTAAGCTTCCACAACGTATCATCGATAACATCGTTCTCATGTACGCAGGGGCTGTAGCATTCGCACCAGATGAGCAAAAGAATATTGAGAGGACGTGTCGGGGAATGATGATGAGACAGGTCGACGACTTTAATCTGAACGGGGAAGCGATCGTGTTCCTAAAGATTATCAAAGAGTATTTGACGGGGCGGTATGCTGAGGCTTATGTACAGGACGGGTATGCATACATAGATTATACAGAAATCGCCAACTTCGTGAACAGAACTAAGCGACACACGTCCATATCCATGGATGCTTATCGGGGACATATGGAAGAACTCTGATTTGAGAATGACTTCTTCGAGGTATCGATCAAGAAGGAGTGGCAGGGAATCAGTGAGCCTGACTCGAAGATGATTGATGCGGCCCGGATCCCTGTAGCAAATTGCCCGAAAGAATTACTTTGTTACCCTAAAATATATGACGCGTACAAAAAAGCTAAAAAGTAAGGTGATCAACCGCGATGACGACATCGATTCCTTCAACCGATTCTGTCTCCAGTATCGCGATCATCAGAAGGAACCATTCTTTATTATGTCGGGGACGCAGGTGGTACAGAATTATCGGTGCTCGCTCGAGCTCAAATCGGTTACGGATGCATATCGTTTATCTCTTAAATAATTTACTTGTATGAAAAAATCTATCTTGAAACAGAAACTTCTCCAGGCTACCATCAAGGCTTCATTATATGAGCAAACTTGCGACTCCCTGGTTTCCGAGCTTAAAGAAATGAGTGAAGCCCTCGATCGCCGCCGTCAACTCTATAAAACTATGGAGGAACTCGCGAATCGTGGGCAGCCGAAGAGTATGGAGGAGATGGCTGAGGATTTATGGAAAATATTCTATATGTCAAAATGAGCTAATTCATTTAAGGATCAGACACAAAGTACAAAGGATAATATCATGGATGCCCTTCTAAAAATAATTGGATAATATATGCGACAAGAACTAATCAACATTCCCCTCCGAGCACACACATACAAGAAGTGACATATCGAGAAAGACTTTCAGGGAGATATCTTCCGATATCTCCGTTGACTCTGATGGCACTGCTTCCATGTCCCGGACATCGGTTACTCCACCAAACTCCTCGATGGTATCGTCGTCACTGCACAGGGTCATATCTTCCTCATGGAGCTCAAGAAGACGGACTGATACTCCTTCAACATGTCCCAGTTCGAGCCCTCCCAAATATTCTTTCTCGAGTACTGCATGAACGTCGGAGCTGAGGCATACGTACTCGTTTACTCTCAGAAGACACAAACCTATTGGGTCGGAGACTACCGCTACCTCAAAGAGAATCAGAATGAAGTTGGCGGGGTGAAGCTTTTTACTAAATAATCTTACGACATATGTCTAGTACCCGTATACATCGAACATTCTTCTGAGTAGATTTTTCTATAGAATATACTGATTATAGTGCATTTAATTTCGGGTTTGAATATGCAAACCAAAGCTACCATGAGGAACGTCAGCTATACCTCGCGTTTTTCAGGCAAGTATGGATAGGATGGGGATGATATAATTGACGAGGAGAATCAGTAAGATACTGAATCAAAGTAGATAAAAGCTGTATCGAGATACATTATGGATTATGCGACTACTTTGAGGAAATCCCTGGGAAAAAGGTATGGAGATTCTATTGGGATCGGATCAATGATTTCCTTTTCTGAAAAGAAAAATTCCATCATACGAATGAAAAGGACCATGGAAAATTCCGGATGAAACTTGCTTACGGTGATGAGTATAATGTGAAGATAGAGTCATGTGAGCGTATTGTATCTCGAGGAAGATTCATTACTAATCGGTGGAGATCATACAAATGTACTCCTGATCGATGAGTACCACATCAAGGAAAATGGGACTGTGGTGATGATGCTACTTATTCTATGTCATGCTCTGCTGCATCCCCAGAAGAAGCCCTAGAAAAACTACGGGTATCCTCCGAAAAAAACCGTGAGAAATATGGCATGGTATCATCGATAGAATATAGAACTCCGGAGCATAAATCATTAATAGAAAAATTGCTATGAAAAAACAAACAATAAAAATCAAATACCCTCCCCTCCAAAAGGTACAATTGATTTCCGGGACAGAATGGTATATAGAATGTATCACTCTCTATAGTTGATATTTCGTCTACAAGGTATGGGACTGATGATCGATCTATATGCATGTCGAAGAATGACAGATAGCCGGAGTCGTCGGAGAGAAACGGGCCGGGTTCAGGGTTCAGCTTTAATTTTTTACACCATCATACCATGCACCACCTACTCAAACAGATCCCGAAAAAAACTCTCGCCAATGCCCAGTGGGTAGTTATCAATTTTGACGAGAAAGAATTTGCCACAATCAAACCCGATGCTATCCCTCCGGGGTCTAAGTTCTATATCCCCGTCATCATAGCTATCGATAAGCTTATGGATCCGATGATGAGGTCGATGATGGAATGAGAAGGCCTCGGAGGGCTCATGTCGGCGATGTCGGGGGAACTTGATACCAAGACGACAGATGATTTCATGAAGAACTCTGAGATCATGCAGAAATTTACTGTTACATTTCAGTAAATAGGATACAGAGTACCACCCTCCCCGAAATCTCTTCGCTATGAGCAAATTCCTTAGTAGACCAGTCCCAGTATACAATAAAAAATCAGCACTAGGCTGATTTTTTAGTTCCCGTCCCTGATCAACACGTAGTGTATTCCCTTCACCTTCTGCTTCTTATTTTTCTTCTCATCCATATAAATCTTACTGAGGGTCTTCAAAGCCTCCAGCTTTAAAGCATCATTATTTACCGTGATCGATCATCCATCCCCGTCGGAAATTTCCTTCGTGCCGTTTTGTGCGAGATCCCAGATGCCGGAGATTACTGCTTGACGGGTAGCCCCAGCATCCTCTGCTATTTGCGCGAGAGAAGTTCCGTCAGACTCAGGACTTTTCCAGTCTTCCCCGGCTCCGATCGGTAGTACTTGTCCTTGAGGTCAAGCTTTCATCACTTCTTGTCCTTCTTGCCCGTCGGGGCCACCGCTCATAGAGCTGTCGGTATCGTCATCGAGTTCGAAAGGTTGGTCGTTCATACTGAGGAAAGTTTAGAGGATAGTCCGGTTCAAGTTTTTTTAGTAGGAGTGGAGTCCGTCTTCGGTATATCTCGAGGAACATCTTCTCCTCGGAGAGACAATGCTTCAAACATAGTGTCCATAATATATGGGTAGCGAGCCTTCATCTCATCGAGAGTAAAGAACTTCGCCATCTTCTGAATACCTGATTTGAGCTCGAAGTTTGCGAGGGCAAGGGCATCGACATACTGATTCGTTCGTGGAGTCGAGCTCATGATTACTTTAGTCAGCTTTTCTACTTGGTCAAGTTTTTTCTTTGCTCCCTCTACACCAAGTACAGCTACATCTTCCGCGAACTTCCCCATACTATTTTTCATCGTGTTTGTAAAGGAGGTCTGGAGGGGTTTATCTCCGAAGACATCAGTGATCGCATGATCATCTTGAGCAGTAGAGTCAGTCATCGTCTTAAATATATCTGTAAAGGTGAGCTTACCGAACTCATCGACGGGAGTGATTTTTCCTTTCTTGCTGACCTTGGCGATGTTGAGATTCCCAAAGTCTTCTCCTGTGCCTTCAGCTCGTTTACGATCAAATTCTAGCCCTGCCCTACCAACATACGCCATCGTGTCATTAAAGAGTTTTGGGTTCTTGAGACGCATATCTTTCAGGTTCTCGAGAAGAGACTCGCTATTCGTCCACTTTCTTGGGTCAAATCTCCATGCATAAAATCCTTCGACTTGATTATTTCCTGTCCCTGGAGATTCCTTCTTCGCATATTCGCCCGCAATAGATTTTGCCCGATCACCAAGTGACTGCATAAAGTATGGGTACGCCTCTTCCGGGATACCATTTGCTACGAGATACTCACGCCCCGTCTTAATATTTGGGTCATTAAGTCTCTTAGCTGCGTCGAAGGTATACTGCCCTCCGATACGTCGGAGATAGGCCTCACCAATATCGCTTGAGTATCCAACTGCAGCGCCCGCAATATCTGACACTACTGGGAACTCTGAACGGGCAATGTTCGTCATAAGGTTCTGATACCAGAGGAGCCCTGTTTTTTCGATATCACTGAGATCTGGATCCGCAAGTATCTCATTCTTTTTGGCATATAAAAAATCCTGAGTAATCTGATCCTCCTTGAATCCAAGCATTTCCATGAGTCTCTCTTGTGTCGAGTTCACATTGACTCCTGTGTCGAGACCTGCCCGAGTAGTGTTCTCGAGTGTGACAACTCCAAGTTTTTCTGCGAGTGTATCGAGAAGTGTTGCCTTGCTACCATTAGCGAGTGAGTATCCATCTGATATACCTCAGAGGGCGGCGATATTATCCTGAATACCCTTATAGGCATTATTCACAAACATCTCGAATCCTTTATCACCACTATTATTAGCCCAATCTTTCGCTCCTTCTATGAGTCGACTTGAGAAGTTATATGCTTTCGATACTCCGACGTTACTAGTAATACCATTGACTACATCATTGAGGGCAATGGCGGGGTTAGTTGCTATGCGATTTGTATATGCATTCTTCGTAGCAACCTTGAGCTCATCCTCTTCATCTCACTCTTCCCATCCCATAGCAAGCTTAACTCCCGCTTCAGCAGCTTTCCATGATCCATATACGATAGCAATATGTTTGACAGCACGTGCCGCTTCTGGCCCGTCAACAAGATCAGATCGAGGATTAAGGAAATTTATGAGGGCAGATGCATCCTGCATCGCTTGATTCGCAATACCAATACCATAACTCTTGAGTCCTCCTGTAAGATTATAGAGGCCTGCGGTTGTGAGACGGTTGAGTTTTGATACATCAGATACGAGCTTGGTATCCTGAAGGATATTTTCTCGCGCGCGGATATACCCGGTAGTATCTTTTTGCTGGAAGTCTTTCCAATTCGCAGCGATATCTTCTCCCTTAAATACATTCGTATACCCTGCATCTACCAAGACTTTTTGCATTGCCCGGAGAGCAATATCACTCTTGGCTGCATTTTCCTGGATGATACCAGCAGATATGGAGAATACTTTTCCCGCCTTCTTATCTCCAATTTCCATAGGAGTAGTGAATCCTTCATTATCAAGAGTCTGACGAACGATCGGTTTACGGGCCATCTCGGTTACATCTTTATTTGCAAGAGCTCCGACGACATTTGCTGTTGCTGTACCGAGTCCTTTGGCTGCATCGATTACATCAGATCCTGCGAGAAGAGCTGAGAGTCATGCCTTTTTTCCTTCTCAAGTCACGGCATACTTGGCAGAACGTACCAGATTTTCTCCGGCTCCCGCAATAGCATCGGTTACATTTTTGAGGGATGCTGAAAGAACTCCCTGAGTATATACTGCGGGGTTCCCTATGATCGCGAGTTGTGATCCTACGCTCGATACAGTTTGAGCGAGCTTTCCTGCTCCGCCTGGATTATTATATCCGAGGATCTGTTCACCGATATTTTTATTCCACCCACCAGTGTCCATCATACGGAGGTATGACTGTATATTTGGATCCTTGCTTTCGCGAAGAGATTCGATGACCCCGAGAGACTTCGTATCAGCATATGCTTTCCCCATCAGATCAGCATAGGAAAGGATACGTGCCGCTGCTCCATGGGTACGGTACATATCGACAATGTTACCCGCCTTAGATTTCTCGAGAGTAGTGTATGCTTTGGGATCGACACTTTTACCAAGTCGTTCTGCGACCCGTATAGCATCTTCCATCTCAAGAAAGTCCGCGAACTTCTGGGTACGCCCGTCAATCACCGCAGTGATTTCCTTACGGAGATTCTTCGGAAGTCGCTCGTAGTTCTTACGAATCATATCGAAGTGGAGATAGTTATCTGCGAGGAGTCCTTTATACACCCCATCAGTCATGGCTTTCTGTGAGACACTTCCATAAACACTACGTTCGACATCCTCCATACGTTTGAGGGCTGCGATCTGTTCTGGAGTAAATACTTTTTCTGCAGCACCCTCCTTCTGTTTGAGAAAGTCATAGAGCATTGATGACTTTACGAATGCTTGAGTTTCTGCGGCAGTCATACCCGGCAGAGGTTTATCGAAGTATGCTACATTATCGTAGGTCTTCTGAAGGATCGCGAGATCAGCAGGAGTAATTTCTACTCCCTGAGTACTCTTTGTACCTATGAGATCCTTTGGAAGAGTCTTCGGAGCTTTCCATTTCTGTCCAGTAATATCAATACCTGCGACATCGCGGACGATACTATCACGCACTTGAGGTCTCATCGATGTCTGGAGTTGTGTAATATAGTTCGCGACGGGTTGAAACTTCCCCCCGATATTAATACGGATATTATTGAGGAAGCGTGATGTCGAGTAGTTACGAGAAAGAAGGCTCGATAGTCCACCCGTAATCTTATTATTACTCAGAGTACCAAGCTTGAACTCCCCTGGAGTATCACCCGATGCGAGTCGGACCGCCCCATCAATTGCAGTATTGGTAGTGTCTGATGATACGTACTCGGTCTTCGGGGTATCGAACCCATTAGAGGTATCGCTATTTACTGGAGCAATTGGAGTTTCTGGTGTACTTAGCATTGGGTCTGTTGGTCACTTAACAAGCTTAGATGAAAGACCCTTCGTGGCTTTTGTCTTGACGGGTGCTTCTGGGAATGTTCAGGTAGTATCAGCTACTACTGTATCAATAACTCATTCAGGAATTACTGGTCACTTATTCCATGTGGATTTAATATTTTGTAATTTTGCTTCTCCTTTTTTAGTCAATACATATAACCCATCAGCATCTCATTTTCCTGCCTCGATCAACTTATAATCTGATTTATCCATTCACATAATAGCGAGCTCATCGGAAACATTGGGGCGTACTTTTTTCCCTTGATTCTCGCCATTCAGCATGGCTCCGTTACTCTCAAATTCTGCCTGACGAATACCATTGACATCAGAAATACGGATACGAGCTGGCATACCTCATTCCTCTATATATTTTGGAACCGTATAATTATCTGCTAGGGGGACGCTAGTTGAATCCTCCAGTTTTACTGAAAGACCCTTCTTGGCTGTCGTCTTTTTTTCTTTGACTGGTGCCATCTGAGCTACATCTTGCATGGTGGTAGCCTCACTTTTTGGAGTATAAAACATTTCTTCTATTCATTGACTACGAAGATTAGTGCTAACACTTAAATCAGCAATAGGAATATTTTCTTCAATAATATTATTTCATGTCCTATCTAATGATTCAGCATACTGCTTATTCGTAGTGATATAGTCTCAATAAGCCAATGATTTAGTGGCTTTATTTTGTCATACATTTCTATATACCGTTACCGTTCAATCCTTATTGATTTTATTCTTATAGTAATCATTATTTTTTACTGCCTCTTCATATGGAATACTAGGTTTTCTTGTAGCCATCGGAGCATTTATATTTGTCGGCGCTTCATCACCAATACGCATTTGCTCGACGGGCGCTTCCTTCTTGAGCTTCGCTGATAATCCCTTCACCTTCCCCATCGGAACCAAGGCTAAAGACTGAGCCATAGTATCATAGAGAGCATCAGCATTTGAGAGATCACCACCGTTCTGAAGATGATCAACAGCCATCGAGAAGAGATTTGGGGATGCTTGGACTGCTGCATTCGCAAAAATACCAGCAGTTTTTGCTGGAATCTTTCCGGCACTCGATACCGATTTCTCTACGGCACTTCCTGCCTTGGGTCATTTGACTCATGCATAGATCGATGCAAGATTAAAAAGCATTCCTCCGACGGCATCAGCATTATCTTTACTCAGTCCGAGTGCCTGCCCGGTAGTAGAGAGATTATCAATGATAGTAGATGATCCCCGCTCGACTGATTGCTTCGCGACCTGAGGGGCAAAGAGATTATAGGCAGCCTGATATCCAGCAACTGCTGGAGTAAGTGATACAAGTCCGAGACCCGCATCAGTTACGGCTTTTGCTTTTTGAACGACTGTCTTGTTTTTGTCTTTGACGGTACTAATCCCTTCAGCGATCGATATCGGAGCATTAGCAATACCCGAGATAGCATCCATGACTCCTGATCGCGATCCGCTCGCCTTATACTCTGCATCTGCTTTACGAAAATCTCCCACTATGTCATAGAGGGGAGCTTTCGGTGCAGCCGCTGGATCAAACTTTGCTATAGGTGCTGCATCGACTACCGATTTTACATAATCAGCAGCCTTAGCTCCAGTATCTTCTGCAGCCTGACGAAAAAGATTCGCCTCAGTGGCGACCTTTGTTCCGACATCCTTAATCCCTTTTTTGAATCCTGCAAGTATTGATGAGAGTGACATATGTTATTGAGGGTTAGTTACCGAGTGAGCTCGCAGGATTTACATCGATAGTAAATGATCCTGCGCTCCTAGGTCGGTTAGCTGAGATGCGTCCTGTCTCAGCTTTGTATTGCTCGAGGGAAAGTTTACCGAGTTTGAGTTGATTATCGAGTGCGGCCTGAGCAAGATTAGAGGCCTCGACTTTCTTGAGATATTCGATGACCTTCGGATCTTTGGCAATAGACTGGATAGTCGCATCCGGAAGTCCACGTGAAGAAAGATTAGCAATGACATTCGCTGCTGTAGATCCACTCACTCCAGCTGCAGTAAGATATGTCTGAGCTGCATTGACACGAGCCAGAGCATCTGCACGAGTCTGTTGATCCTTTGTTTGAGCGATGGAGAATACATTCGCACTAAATTCTTTATCAGCCTGAAGCTTCGCGGCCGCAGTTTTAGAATTAATTTCATTCACGCGAGATGTATATGCTGACTGATTGATGCTTTTTTTATCTCGAAGTTCGTTAAGTTTGGAGAGAGCCGACTGTCGGACAGATTCGATAGCCTTCACCTTTTTATCTTTGATATCAGCAACATCCATAAATGCCTTAGCTCCCTCTTCTCCAGAGAGGGCAGTAATTTGCTCAGGAGAAAGTTTAGAAATATCTACACCTCGTTGGGCGAGACGTGTCATAATATTTCCGCGCAGCTGGTTGAGGCGATTATCCTCTGCATTCTTCGCAAGAGCTTCTTGCTCTGAGATGGTAGTATCACGCTCAGTACTAATGAGTCCCGACTGCTCATCAATATTACGCTGTGTTTCTTGCTGATTTGCAAGAGCTTCAGCTGCAGCATCTTTCTTCTGCTGGTCGAGAAGCTCCTGTTGTTTTTTATTCTCCTCTGCAATAGCTTTCTCTCGATCAGTAAGGACTGCGTATGGATCCACGACAAGATCCTCTTCCTTTTTCTCCTTCGAGTTCTTATCAAAATAATTATCAGCGACCTTCTTGCGTCGCTCGTTCATCCCGTCATAGTTGATAGAAGCATTATACGATGCTCGATCCCCCTTTGAAGATACGAGTGCAGACTTGAATGCCCCAACGACATTCCCCACTTGAGTTTTTTGGATCGGGGAGAGGTTAAGTGATGGTGTAGTGGAGGTAGAGTAAGTATTTCCGGGAGTAACTATCCCAGTCCTTGCTGCTTCAAGGGATGAAAATCATACATTCGGTGTAGTCGTAGATGTATAGACTGGACCTCATACTGGTCAGCCAGTGCCCGAAGGGGTGATAGAGGCTGATATAGTGCGAGGAGTTGCAGTTGGAGTGGTAGGAGGAACATACCCCGTCGCTTGAGCGGCCGCAAGTGAATACTGCCCGGTAGAAGGAGTAAATACGACAGGAGCTGGAGCTGGCGTAGCTTTAGGTGCAGCCACTGAAATCTTAGGAGTAAGTGCCATAAAAAGTATGGTAAAGAATATAGGTATATTATATGTAAATGTAGAGAAACTCAAAAGAAATATTTGTGTTATAAAATTATGCGGCGTATCATACCAAAGTTCTTTACATCTTCTGGAGAAAAATAGAAGAAGCCATGATCTCCGAATGCTTCCCCCCATGAGTTTTCTGCTTTTCCTTTGGTGATACATACATAGTGAGCCCATATGCCTGTTCACCCCATAGTGAGACGATATGGTGGCTTCTGTGTAGCTTTCCAGTCTACTCCATGTAATCTGACCACTACTGGGATTTTATCGGCTAGTAGTTGATTATAGCGATATGGCACGAAGTCTTTGATATACCCTCTTTTCTTGAGCCAATTTCCTGCATGTATGTGGGTTATCATCTTCCCGAAATCAGGACGCATCTCGATAAGGATTTTCTCTATATCGAGTTCTGGACGCATCACTTCGAGGCAATTGAGCACCGCATATGCTCAGCACTCTCATTCGGATCACTGATTGAGTATTACATTCATAGTTGTATTTTAGAGACATGCCAACCCTTACATCCTATATAGTCCTCTATTCTCACTGATACTGCATCTTGCCCTACACCACCCCCATTTCCTGTAGCATCATTTTGCGCTACAGTATTGATTGAGTCCTTTGTATTTCCCCCTCCGACGATCGCAATATGTCCGTAGTATTTCTTATTGAGATATCCTTTTGGCTTTCCCCATACGATGATAGCCTCTCGGGGTGGTATCATTCCTGCTTTATATGGTATCCATACCCACCCATTACCTAACCCACCAGGACGAGCGTAATCGACTGCATTGCCATAGGTGGTAATCTTATTTCCTCCTGAATCCGCATACTCTTTGACCGCATCGACACATTGATATGATTTATCATTATTATAATCGATCACTTTTCCGAGCCATTTATCCTTGAAGTTGTCGAGGTGAGACATAAATTATTTGGTTATCGCATGACATGGAACTGCTACGTATCAAGTGACATACTTGACCTCATAGGTAGGAATATATACTGGTGGTGATGCTACGAATTTTGGCTGATACACTATCCGAGGATTGGTATACCACGCGAGCCACGCTATAGGTACGACAAGAGCGAGCGTCCATAGGATAGCTCGTCTCGACCATTTCGGGATGTAGTCTTCTCTATCTGCGCCTTTATCTGATCGTGTCATATGCAGAAAATTATGGTCGCCAGTTTGGCGATATACTCCCCGTATCTGTGTGATACAGTCCACGATCTCGTGGAGATGAAAAGTCATTGGAGGAGATATAACAATATCTAGGATTTATGGAATCTGAATATTTCTATCCCCGAAGCATAATTTTTTGTCCTGATCCAGACGCTGTCTCCAGAATCTGGATGAGACAAACTCTTATGCTAAAGGAATCTATGAAATGGATGCCTTGTTGTAACAATCGGTCATTGAGCTTGTGAAGGAATCGCCATTGTTTTGTAAAATGTGAATAGCAGGTATATGAGCATATTATAGAAATTCTGATAAAATACGATTTACTTCTTCCTGAGTAGAGCCCATAATCTCGGCCATTTCTCATACCTTGAACTTCTTGAGAGTCATCGTATCTATTGGTATGGTCGTGGCTTTAGCGTTTGGCATACCGAGTCTATAGTTTCAGTCTAGTGTTTTGAAGATGGCGTATTCTATTTCGATTTCTGCGATCATGAGTTTGGAAGGGTTAGCATACGACTATTTTCTAGGACTCCATGCACTACTAGTGTCATCACTTTATCTGCCACGTCATATCTTCTCCTGGCGAGAGGCTCTTCCATTCTTGTGAAGTCGAACGAGCGGACATTATGGACGTTATGAAGTTTCATGATATCGTCGGCGAGCTTTGGTGATACATCTATAGTGAGTTTCATACTAGAAAGCGTTTAGAATATAAGGCGTAATAGTGACACCAAAGCCGATGCCGAGAGATAACCAGTAAGTAAACCCGAGACGATACGCCAGCTTACGGAAAAGATGTTTAGCACGAGAGAATCCATGTAACATGAAGAGATATTAGGAATAAAGAGCCTATGGCTTGATTTTATTGATGAGGGTATTTGCGATCTTTTTCGGGTCCTTTTGGTATAAGTCTACGATGTGCATGCCGAGATCTACGATCTGCATGAAAAAAATCCCGAGCGTAAAAGCGACTACATTTTGTAATCACTCATCAAGCTTGAGATAGTTTATCATTGCTGGGGCTGAGTAATAGGTACCAGCACATGCTCATAAAAATGAGATGACTCTTTCAGTGCGAGTCGCGGTCGGGCGCAAGTATTTGAGGGAGACAATCCCGCCAAGTAGTGATGCTATAAGGAGCGAGACTTTGAAGGTAGAGATCGGCTCTTGCATATCAGATTTCATGATAAGAATAAATATAGGCCCATTATATCTATACTGCGTAAGAACGCAAGAATTTCTTTATGGGTTCTGGAGGGCAATGAACTGTGGCAACGTAAGGGCTTTTGATGCCTTGGTAAGATTAGCGTCTTGGGTAGGGGTGAGTCATCATCCGCCACTGCCTGTCGATACTGTGATAGCTTGTACTGGCTGTGCATAATTGATTCGAACTGTGAAAGATCACGTAGTATTTATAAATGGATCTCATCCACCATCTACGACGAGTATACCGTCGTTTACATTTAGAGTGTGGTTTGCTTCCTGTGGCCTTAATCTCCATCCGTTCTTTAGGAAGGCATAGATAGGGATAGATGTACCTGCCGTCAGATCAATGTCGTTTCCTCATACTTGTTCAAAAGCTGGGAGATACTTAGAGTTGTCACTTGTCAGTAACCAATCTACCCATCTGCTCCAAAGATCACGAACAGACACCGAGATTGTCCCCGATGTGAGTGTGATGATCTTAGATGGTCAGTCGAAAGTGTATGCCATAATTTATATTTTATCGAATTTATCTATATATGCAATTGCCTTTTTCATCAATTCTATATTTTCTTTAAATAATCATATTCAAGTATTACAACAAGTACACAATAAAGATCGAACTTTTCAGGAAGTATGACAATGATCTACTGCCATTGGTTTTTTAAATTCTGAAGAATGTATTCAGCATATTGCACAACATCAATTTTGATTACTATACATGTCTCTATAATCATCAATGGTGATTCCATAATTTTGACGTAACCATTGGCTTTTAAACATATCTGGATTATTTATCCTACTCATTGCTCTTTTTATAACTATCTCATCTTTATTATTTTTGTAGTATTCTGCTGATTGTTTTAAATGTATTTGCGGATTTTTAGCACGATATTCCGCTATTTGTTGCAACCGTTCAATTCTATTAATCTGATATAGCTTCTTTGATTGAGTATTCTTACAAGATTTGCAAATAGTCGTAACCCCTGTATTGGATTTCGTATCCTTATTAAATTCCGAATATTCTTTTCGTTCCTTGCAACGGTTGCACATTCGCATATTTTATGTATATTACTAAATTAAATACGCTCGATCCTGTTCTGCGGTGAGAGTGATATTCTGTCCTGTAGCTCGGGTGATCGTGTAGTTTGTCACTACTGGTTTTGCACTTCCTGCATTTCCTGCGACTACCGTCACGAGAGCGTCTGTACCTGCTGTACGACCACCCTGTACATTGCTGTCATAAGCAAATGTGAATGGGATCGATGATCCAGAGATAGTCCCTTGGATATCCGCTGGAGTAGCATCCTGTACTGTAATAGCGCCAGTGAGTCCATAGTCTGCTGATCCTGCGAGATCCGTGAAATACATTCTGTAGTACCCAGTTCCACCCGATGTCAGAGCAGCATTAAAATTGAGATTTCCTGTAGCGGTAAATGGCTCAGTACGCTGTACTCCTGATTGATCTGTGAACACAAGGCGGTTGATATCATTGGCATCATAGTTGTCGATATATACGCCAGTAGTAGTAATGAGTGTGTCGCCTACGAAGTTCAGGAGAGCAGCTGCTGTTTTGCCAGTAACTGTACCAGCACCTGCATCAATATCTGTAGCCTGTCGAAGTTGGTACTGTACCTTGGTATATATATCCTCTGCTACTGCACCATTACCCTCGATGATTACACGGAAATTATAAGATACACCACCGATTGTACGAGCCTGATCTGTACCAAAGTAAGTGATTGTAATACCGGTATATGGAGCGATGGTCGATACGTTGGCATCAATATCTTGAATTTTGAGGTCGTCCTCATTACCGAGAAGCATATTGACCGTGTATGCGCCAGTAGCACTTTGACCAGTATCCGCGAGGATAGAGTCATCGTATTTCTTTCCATACTCACGGACATAGCCCTTGAAGTATGTTCGAGAATCAAAGTTTCCATTCGATGCATCACCATATACCTGAATACCTTCATTGACTTCATCAGTAAATGTAAAGTTTGCTGCTGATCCACCGCTATCCTTTTGATAGTATAGCTGAGCTCCTGCGTTAACATCACCAAGTGATACGATACCTACATACTGGCGATTAAGGACACCTGCTGAGCTATACTCTGACCATCCTCCGTCTCGGAGCATCTGTCGAGTAGCGTCATTTGCCGGCTTCCATCCTGAAAATGTCGAACCATCTGTACCGAATTGGTACTGTCATGACTTCGCATCTATAGTATACATAGGGAACTCGAACTTATTGTATGCTGAGGTAGTCCAGAGATCTACAAATTTTGAGTAGAGTGCTTGGATAGTTACACCGTCTTTTGCAACGAGTGTACCTGCTACATTGAGTGTGAATGTTGACAGTGCAGTATCAAGGGTAAGTTCGACACCGACATCTATGTCATCTGGGTCTATGATCTTAGCCATGGTATTATAGGGTTATAGGAGATAATTACGGTCGGCAACCTGGGCTATCGGGATGGATCAGTCCGTGCTTCATAGTACATAGTTTCTAATATAGAAGGGTACATATCATGAGAGGAATACTCCTATATCAATGGTCTCAGGGGTTTCATATACATAGTCGTATGAGCTTCCACTATTCGAATCTACATTGACTCTTTCGGTTTCTGTGCCTGCTACTAGTATAACGATGTCGCTTCATGTTACAAGTCAATTTAGTGTCAGAGTTATCGTATCGAGTGGATACTGGTAGTCCTGAGCTGTAGTCGTACTCACAGTCGTCATATAGACTGAGGTGATAGCTGTGGCATTCGTCGTTCCTGTCGTGATTTCCAGTTTAAGCTTGAATCCATTACTAGCATTTATTCCCGTGATACCATTCAGTGCTGTACCGAGAGTAGTAGCTGTGTAGTTACTGGCCGTCATGACAGAGAATCCAGATCAGTCGTTTTTGTCTATCGCATAATCATAGGTATAGTTTGTCGCTGTACCACCTGCCATTACAAGAGCTGAGTTGGCGAATGAGGTGTGGCCTTTTATATACTCAGGCATTGTGAAGGTCGCTGATTGTCCAATAACTGGCATATAGAGTCCTCCTGCTGAGGTGAAGTTCGCTCCACCTGTCAGTGCTACCTGAGCTGTTGTCTCTGCTGTAGGCTCGTTCATAAGGATTGCTATACGCCCTGCTGTAGTAGAGGTGAATCCGTCTCTCCAGTGAGTTCCATATACTGAGGTCTGAGCGGTGAGAGCCCCAGTTCCTCCCATACCCTTTCGTTTCATGTTCAGAATCGCCATGACATCGACTGCATCTGCATAGTCTCCAAATACATTTTCCTCTGTGAACCTCGTACATGAGTTATCTCCTGTCATTATTCATGTGCGAGTAGTAGCCACGTAGACTCTCTGAATCTTCCAGTCTGCACACGCTGTACCTACTGTATAGATAAGACCTGTATTATTCACAGAACCCATAGACATGGGCGAGACACGAGTTCCTATATTACGGAGCTTGATATTTGCACATCCTGTAGCTCCAATAAGAAGAGCTGTGTATGGTTGGCAATTCGTTACTGGCATCGTAAGCCCTGAGAATGTAGAGTTGAGTGTATTAGATGAGATATTCCACACATACATCGCATAAGTCGTGACAGTAGTTCCCGAGACGCAGTCTACATATATCGTATTTGTAACTGTGATTCCATTACAAGTAACGAAGTTCATCGCACCCTGTATGATAGTAGGAGTTGTCCATGTACAGCTGACGGCACGAGTAGCTACTATAGAGAATGCTGTTGCATTGGCTCGGATAGTATTTGCTCTGATTGTATCGTTCACGAAAGTGAATCCCTCTACATCTGTGAGGATATTTGTATGCGCACCTGATGCAGCATGAGAGACGCGAGCCCATACGCAATCTGTAAAAGTACCACCTGCAAAACAATATGTCATCGTGAGAGGATTTGCGAGGAGAGCTGTAGTTGGCTTGTTTCCTACACCTACTTTAGAGAAGGTCATAGGTGTCGCTATCTCTGATAAGAGGATAGCATCTACGAATCCAGAGTTTGATACCTGGACAGAGTATGCCTGAGCACATGAGAGATACCACGCCATGTTACACTTGTCGATATTTATTACGCCTCCACCTGTAGTTGTGAAGTCATAGCGAGTTGCCATAGTAGCATTTGGGATTACATTGGCAGTTCGAGCTGCTGTCGTACAGTTCTCAAAAAAGATATTCCCTACGACCACCTTGAGTCCAGTGACTGGAGTATAGCCATTTGTAGCCGCACCAGAATTACCGATACGCACGAGTCCATTCGCATCTATCCATACTACCTTTCCACGAGTCGCTTCCGTACCTGTCGTGGTAGTCGTTCAAGCGTTTGGATAAAACTCATAGTCACCACCTCATACTGTCTTCTCTATGAAAACTCCTGCTACATATCGAAGGAGTCCATTGTTTGGGATCTGCATTGTCTGATTACTCGCTCAGTTTGTTGTCCCGACTTCATACCAAGCACCAGTAATATTGAAAGTACCAAGACGATTAGCATTGACGGTAGAGGCTTCATCTCATACGAGCTCTATCCATCCTACACGACCTGCATCTGACGCTGTAGCAGTGATGCCAGTGAGTGCCCCTGCGGTATATGCACCAGTCTTTTGCTTTACTCGAATAAATCCTGTCGCTGGCATAGCCGCACTAGTCGCTGTCGAGGCAGAAGTGAGAGAGGCGTGGACTCCTATAAGTTTTCCTGATCATGTACCGCTCGTGATAGTAGTATTCCACGCTGGCACATTCCCTGATCCTCCTGTATATGGGATCATCCAGACTGCAGTTCAATCTACATTAACTGCTCCTCCGAGTGCGGCTGAGATGGTGATAGTTCCTAGACTTGTAGAGGTAGTTTGATTGAGTCCTACACGAGAGTCTTGGTCGATCGTCAGTGTTCCACCATTGACATTATATAAATCACCACCTGCCTTCGAGGTGAGAGCGTCTATATTTTGTGATGCAGTTATGGTGTAGGTACTCATATATAGGAATAAG
>OFQX01000034.1_pt1 | contig 38691 bp, 64 predicted proteins | sample 1542951 | NCBI WGS metagenome assembly OFQX01 (sample SAMN07774215, study PRJEB24372) | wastewater metagenome | isolation source: WWTP Novara (Effluent) | place: Italy: Novara | collected 2015-12
ACCTGTGTGATGCTGTCAAGGTGCGAAAAGAACGAAGGTCGGTCAACGTCCCACACCTTGAACACGCGGGTGAGATGCACATAGCCATCCGCGTCTAGCGAGATGTCTGCCTGCGAGGATTCTCCCAGTTCCTGCCAAGGCATTTATGGGTTCCCCTGCGTGGTGACTTGACGGATGGTCTGTTGCTGTCCCTCAAAGGTGCCTTGGCGAATGAGCATCTCGATGAGTTGCTTCTGACCCTTCAAGACATCGCCCATCAGGGCAGCATTCGCCGGGGTCATCGCATCGCCTGAGTTTCGCATCGTCGGATTGAACGGGATGCCAGCGTCCTCGGCTGCGTCGGCCAGAACGCGCCCGGACGTGTTCTGTCGTCCGGCCTGAATCAGCCCACCTTGCTGCCTACGGAGCGAGTCGATTGATGTCTGATTGTCGGCACGCTGCTCTCGCATCTGGGTTCGGCGCGACTTGATATCGCTCTCGCCCGTGAATGGGTTGAACGTCAGGAACTCGGCTGCAGCAGCAAGGGCATCTCCGATCGTGGGATTCTCTGCCAACGATGCATCAATGGCCGCGTTCTCTGTCTCGAATCCAGCGAGCCGATCCTGCATGGCCGTGCTAGGCGCACGCCCGCCAACGCCACGGGCCTGCTGGTTGAGTTTCCCCGCGTTGATCTGTTGCTGAGAAGCCAGAGATGTATTCAGTTGGCGAATGGCTTGCGTGAGTTCGAGTTGCTGCTTGGCACCCTCAAAGAACATGCTGCCGATCGACTCGCCCAACTTCTCAAACTTCTCGGCCACCGCCACCATCTGATTGATGAGGACACCGATCGCAGCACCGTTGATTGCGCCGGAGTTGAGGCCACCGGCAGGCGTTGCCGCAGCCGTCGCCGTTCCGCCCGCTGTCGCACCACCACCTCCTCCACCCGCCGCTGCCTCTACCTTCTGCTTTGCCCGGTCAATCGCCGCATCAAGTTGGGAATCATCCCCAACGATGTCTACCCGTAGTTCGCCGATTGAGTCAGGTCCGCCAGCTGTGGCCAAAGCGTTCTCCTAGTTAGGCGATTGTCACTGCGCCAGTTGCCTGCACGTTGAACTCAACCGCCACGGGCGCGGACGGGGCACACGACACACGCATTGAGGTGTAGAAGGAATCGGCCAGCGTGATCGTCTTGCCGGTCAGCAGCGTCACCACCATCGCGCCCGCAGCCGATCCACCGGCAGACCAAAGCGGGTGCGTGTTGTTCGCGCCGCCCATCGTGTACGTGCCGAAGATGCCGCCAGCCGTCGTCACCGTGCTGGACCCGTCGAGTTGGTACGTGACGAGTTGCTTATTCCCGCGTACCGCCGTCACGCCAATCTGCTTGATGAGGCCGGTCATTGCGATCGTGCCGCCGCTCACGTAGGTCAGCGTCACGGTCTGCAAGCCACCGCCCGCGTCGGGAGCGGGAGCGAGCGAGGTCGAGGAATCGACAAGGGCCGTGTATCGCAGGGACGAGGTGAAGATGTCGGGCCGGAACGTCTTCCACGTCGGAGTGCCGCCCATGGGCGTGATGTCATGCACGGTCGGAGTACGGGCCACCCACTCCCACGATTGGACGGTCGTGACATACCCGTTGGGCGTGCCGGTGGAGGTGATCGTGCCAGCGTTGCCAAGATACGGCGTGGAACCGGCGTAGCCGCCGAGCATCACGTTCGCCGACTTCAGGCCGGGGATCATCACCGATGCAAACGCACCGATGCCCGTGACTTCCTGATCGTCGTTCGTGATGTTGATGCGTGCCGAGTTCGGCGTGATGGCAGCGAGGCAGGTGGAATAGAAGTTGGTCGATCCCCAACTTGTCACAGATGCGTTAGCCCCGATTAGATTGTACGCCACTTGTTAGGCACTCCGCTTGTTGAGGCCAACTTGGAACGAGATGCGGAAGCACCGCAGCCCGCCCTCGGTGTCGGTCTCGTTTGTCATTCCAGTAAAAACCATCGTCTCGCTCGCGTACGTCGTCGCCGCGAGTCCCGTCTGCGCCGTGAAGTCCGGGGTCCACCAGTCCAGCCCGTACGACGGGATAGACGTGGACTGATCGGGGAAGTCGCCCATCACCCGTTCGTGAATCCGCAGCATCGTCGCCAGCGATGTCTGGGCGTTCGCGCCCGTTCCCCCGCTCTGGGGTGTCTCCACCGCGTAGATCATCACGTCGATGCCGATCAATGACCGCCGAGACTTGAACGGATCGTCCGGGGTCTCCGAGATGGGCATGATGCAGATGCGGGGGTAGGTCGTGCCCATCGGATCGACAGCCGGGAATCCAAACGTCGTGGAGATGGCCGTGGCCGTTCCCGTGCCGAGGTAGGTCAGCAATGTGGCATCGCCCGAGAGCCGGGTCTGGATGGCCTGCAATAGAGCGGGGAGGTAGAGCGACATTCAGACCCTATATCGGCGATTGGCCGAACCTACCCGCCCGCCATGACCTGCGCCGCCGCGTACTGCGCCGCCGCCTTCATTTGAGATGCCGCGTCGATCCCCGCTCGCTTGGCCCACGGGCGGGCCGCAATCTTCACAGACTTCTTGAGAACGAACGCCGCGCCGTTCTTCTTGATCCGACCAGTCGGGGTCTTCTCAACCAGCATCGCCGGTTTGCCCTTGGGCCGGATCATCATCAAGTTCTGAGTCCTGAGCGAGCCGACCACGCCCACGCCGAATCCACCCAGCCGCCGCAACATCAACCGGGCGGGGAGATTGATCGGCACCGGCAGATACTTCACGCTCTTGGGCCGAATCACCGCTCCAAACTCCAAGTGCCGCCCATACGCCACGTTGGTGCCATACGCCGCCCGTAGGGGCGTTCCCAGAGCGTCCGGGGAGCAGTACGCTATCGAGTTCCGCAGATGGCCCGTCTGTGAGTTTGGAGGGCTTCCGGGGGCACTGGGAACGCCACCGTGATCCGAGCCGAATGACCGCTCGGCCTGATTCGCCGCAACCTCCGCCGCAGCCGTCAGACCCGCGTTCATCGCCTTGATGAGCAACGCCTTGGCCGCGCCCGCGTTCCAGTTCACCGATGCCACTAGGCACCCCCGCCCGTCACGTACCGGCACCGGTACCGGATGTACTCGCCATGCCCCGCGTCGTCCATCGGCGGGCTTTCGATTTCCAGCGTGGCGTTCGGGAAGTTGTCAATCGTCACCAGCCGATCCGAGATGCCCGGACGTGGGCTGACATCGAACGGGAAGTAGACTTCAAACTCGGCCATGCCCGCCTCTGCCGGAATGCCCTGCCGGGATTCGGAGATGCTTTGCACGTTGCACGGAACGCCCGTCGTCGCGGCGAAGGTGTACGTGGTCTCTCCCAACACCGAATCCTTCGCGGCGGTGAGGACTTGGATCGTGCAGGTGTTGACGAGCAGTCCGTAGAAACTCACACCACACCCCCGCCAATGCCCATGTAGTTCATCATCCACGTTTCGCGGAAGGTGTCGAGGTAGTCTGCCCACCCCTTCGGATCGCCCGCCGTGTACGAATACTTGCCCAAGGTCTCACTCTGCAAACTCGCGTCACGCTTGCGGCGAAGGAACATCTGGCAGGTGAGTTCGGTAGCGGCCTGTTCCAAGTCATCGGGGATGCTGCCAGCCGTGAATCCGCCCGTGTACGCAACTGCCGTGTAGGGGTAACTGTTCACGGTCTGGATCGTCTGCACGGCGTAGGGGTAGTCAGCGGCGATGAACCCGCCGTCCCACGCTACCGGCTGCTGGCCAAGGAACCGCAGCGTACGGGTGTCCTGATCTATTCGGTAGAGGTAACTCCCAAGCGTCGTGCTGCTGGTCACGCTGGTATAGATCAACACGCTTGTGACCGTTGTCACCGGCCAATACCGCAACTGCACCGCATTCCAGATCGCGCCGGGGATGTTCTGGGTGTGGCTGGCCGATAGCCAAGACGACGTGGTGCCGATCATGCCCGCCGAATCATCGCGGCGGTCCACCATGTTCGCCATGAGCCGCTCGGCGTTGATCGACAGCGTGCCGAGGATCGTGTCGTACGTGCTAGCGGTGATGCCAAGTTGGGCCTTGACCAGCGTTACCGATGTCAGTTCAGCGGCCATCTAAGCCCCCTTTGATGATCGTGGACTTGTTCACCGGATGCGATTTCTTCTCCGCAATCGGCGTGGCCTTCTTGTCCGCGATCAACGCTTCCGCGTACTCGAACGGGACGGCAACCGTGGTTCCAGCCCGCCCAAAGTAGGAGTTTTCACAGAGCCGGACACGGATTGGCTTGGATGTGATTTGCATGTATGGACCCTCGCGGCGATGCGTAACGCCTTCCCCTTATCGGCAGGATCGGGAACCGGCAAGTCCTCGCGGTTGATCTCCTCAACCTCCGCGTCCGTTGGCCAGCGGGCGTAGCCAATCTCGATGAGCCAATCGGCCAATGACGGTGGCATGATGCCGGGCCTGTCCCGTTGGAACTCATGCCAGCCGCGAAGCATCACTACCAACGCCTGCTCTTCTTCACCCGCTTCAGATTCGATCTGCCTGTTCAGTTTGTCCGATCCACCGATCATGCCGTAGTTCTCTTTCGCCTCATCTTGCATGGCCGTGGTTGTTCGAGTGAAGGCGTTGACGTGGTACAACTCCGTGTCGATCTTGGCCTGCGCCAAATCAACAAGTGCCGCCCGATCGTCATGGATCGGGCGGCACCGTTCGATGTCACGTAGTAGACCGTCGATCATCAGGGCTGTGCGGGCGAGAAGGAGAGCGACGCGAAGCCGGTCGTGGCGGTGTTGCCAGCGTTGACGGCGGGGTTCTGAGTGCCGTCGTACAACTCGTAGAAGGTGCCGAGCGTACCGGAGCCGGTCACCGTTGACTGAACGAGGCGGAGATACCGCTTGGACGTGGAGAGGTCGATGTCCCAGCCGTACGCACCCATCGTGGAGGCCTGCGCCGCCGACGTGATGCACACAGGGCTGAACGCCGTGGCCGATGCGTACAGACTGGTAGATGCGGAAACGGAGCCGATGCGAAGGATGACCTTGCATGTGCCGCCGCCCGAGAATCGCTGCGTCCAAACCTTGCAGCGACGGAAACCGATGGTGTCGATGGTGGCGGACAGGCCCGCCGCCGTTCGCTTCTTTGCGGTTATGGCAACGCCATACCGGATTGCTTGATTGCTTCTCATGGTCAGGACTCCAAGTAAGGGGCGGGAAGGTCATTCCCGCCCCGTGGTCAGGGCAGATGGATCACGAAGAGAACAGGCAGCAGATGGGACCGGCGTTGGTCGCGTCGCCAACGTCATGGACGTTGACATCGTGACGGATCACGCCGCGAACGCCAACCGCGAAGTCATCCCAGTAGCGGATGTCAGTCGCGTCGAGTTCGAGGCCGAACCGATCACCGATGACCGCGCCACGCTTGAAGTCGCCGTAGAGCAGGTAGGGGGTGTACTGCGTAGAAGGAGCAGCGGAGAGGACGTTGGAGGTGAGGACCGGCTTGCCGAGGAACATCGGGACATAGCCGTACTGCATGGTCTCTTGGAACGTCACGCCGCCCTGCGCCTGTCCGAGTCGGGCGAGAGTGCCGAGGAACACCGGATTGCAGACCCAGACCGCGCCGTTGCGGGCGTAGTCAGGAAGCACGCCGAGGAGCGCGGTAATCATCGTCATCGTGGTCGATGCGAAGGCCGTGGCAGCGGTGCCGCCAGAGACCGCACCACCAGCGACCAGAGTCGAGGAGATGCCAGCGAACCGGGCGTTCACGCCGACGCAGCCGCCGAACTCGGGCTGGCCGTTGGCGGTCAGCAGTTCAACGTCTTCGGTGTACGCCACGGTACGGGCGATCTGCTGCATCACGTTATCGAGAACCATGATGTTCGCATCCTGCACCAACTGCTTGGCCAGTTTGACGATGCAGATACCCGTCTTCGCATTCAGCGTCACGTTCGAGTAGGACACGCCGGTGGACTGCGTGGCCGTCGCGTTCTGCTGGGGGTAGGTCAGCGTGTGGATGCCGGTCATCTTGGGGATGACAGCCTGCTCCTGAGACATCGGCCACACCTGCGCCAGTTTTCGGCTTACGCCGTACTGAAGCACGTTCTGGATGAGGTCGGGGATGAACTCCATGAACGTCAGGGCACCGCCACCGGCCTGCGTATTCGAGCCGTACGCCTTGGTGATGGGGCTGTCGTTCCAACGCTTGCGAGCAGCGACCACGCTCGGCTCATTGGCGAACTGGGCTGTCTTGCCAAGCACGCCGCCGAGGAAGTAGTCGCGGAACCGATCGGCGGTCTTGAAGTCGCGGAAGTGCTTGGGGCTGCACTCCCAGATGGACTCCTCAACGGACTTGACCGAAACCTGAAGATTCGGGTCGGTTGCGCCGTTGAAGTTGGGCCGCTCGCGGAGACCCTTCGTGGCATCATCCACTGCGGACTTCACGATCGTGGCGAGGTCGTTCGTGTCGGGAGCAGTGATCGTCTGAAGTGCGGCGGTCGAGGAAACCGTCTTGATGACAAGGGGTTCGTCGGCCTCGATCATCGCCGTCTTCCAGTTGATCGTTTCGCCATCGGAACCCTTCACGACGCGACCGGAGTCGGCGATGAAAGTCTTGACGGCATTCAGGTCGTTTTCGTCGCCCGTGAAGGGCGTGGGCAGCGACTTGGCGATGGCTCGCGCGTCGGCTGCTTTGATTCGATGTACCATGTTTTATCCTCTCGGATTCTGGGTGCGGATGTGAATCGCGCCCGAACTGGCGGAGAGGGTCGGGGTCGGCTGGGTCCGGCTAGGACGCGCCGCCTCAGATTCCCGGCGTGCGGTGTGCAGAGAAGATATCGGCGTTTTCGGGTTATGGCCCGTGCGCATAGCAAGACACCCCCGTACGCATCCGTGCTGGGGGTGTCCTGTTGGTGGTAAGTTGTGGAACCCGCCGCAAGGGGATGAACCCGTGCGGCGGGGAGCAAAAACGAACACCAAAGTCTAGGCGTGTCTCTTCTTCCAAAGTATCTGAACCTGCGCCCACAAAGCGACGGCAGCAACCACAACGCAGGCGTATTGAACCTCGGATGATTCTCCACGCCCAAGCGATTCACTCAGGTTGAACAGAGTGAAAGCGAGGCAGGCGATGGCAATGAGGATGTACGTGATTTGCCGCATGGTTTTAGCAACCGAACAAACTCTCCCGGCCTGCGTGAAAACGATTGCCGCGTCAACGCCCCGCCCGTGTGGAACCCGCATAGGTTTCGGTCCTGATCCCCGTCCGGCGACTTGCTCACCAGCCGGTACGTGGCTTGGGCGCAGCAGGACGGGAACTGGCAGAGTATGAGTTTCAAAGACCACGCCCCGGCGTTCCCGCTCAGGGCGTGGCGGAGGTAGAGATGCGTTGGGAGTCTACCACGTCGATCTGCTCTTCGCACGGGCAAAGGAACCTGCCCACCCCGCCGGCCTCAAAGTGCAGGGCCATCGCTGTTGGGTGCTGTTGCTTCTCTGGCGGGTCTCGATCCACCATCGTGACAGTGCAATACATCGTCCGGGGAGTGCAACAGAACTTCGGGAACGGCGAGGGGGATGTCATGCGGAACACCTCTCCGACCGTCAGGGTGTGGGCTGGCCTCATTCGATGATGTACCTGCCTCCCGGTGCCATGACCAGCGTAGGGCTTGGCTTGGGGGCAAGGTTCAGCATCAGGGCCGTGCGGTGGCTCACGCGGGACTTGGCCACCAACTTATTGAGCCGTTCCTGATTCTTCAGGATCGCGTCCGGGTTGCACGGCGCGGGCGTGATGCTGTATTCCAACATGATCGACTTCCGCGTGATGAGTTCGCACTCAGGGCCGTACTTCTGAATCTCCTCCACGGTCGGATCGCCACGCTCCACGGGCCGAAACCCGATGCTCTGACCCTTGACGATCTCCTCCTCAATCAGGCAAAGGATTTCATCGCCGATGGGGAGTTTAGTGATCTCCGTACAGGCGTACAGACCGTCGCCCTTGCGTTCGATGTTCCGGCACTTGCCGATGGGTTCGTCGTAGTCGTGATCCCAGTACACCGTCCGCACGCCCTTGCGCTTGGAATCCTCGGACCAGAAGTATTTGAGGTCGATGCCGTCCTGCACGACCACCTCACCCTCCATGTCCACGGTTTCCATCGACACGATGCCCTGCACCAGCCGGTTCTTCCAGTCCACCGATGCGGACTTTATCTCCGCCCGGTAGAACACCACCGGCTTGTCATGCTCGGGGCTGTCGGCGTGTCGCTTCTGGATTCGTTCGAGTATCAAGCGGGTTCTCCGAAACCGCCCACGTCTGCCCGCGCAATATGCGGACAACTGCGAGACGGCCAAGCCCACTATCGGCCATTAGAGCGGGTACGCCCTTGGCGCGATTGGCTCGGATGCGCCGCACAACGGCCCACGTTACTTTCCGATTGGGATTGCGGTGGGCGCACCATGCCCGCTCACGTATCCGGTTCTCGCTCATCACGTCCCCCTTGCTCACGCAGAGCAGATGTTCCGGGTTCACGCAGGCCGAGTTGCCACAGGCCGAACTGATCAGACCCTTGGGCGGTATGGGTCGCTTCAGGAAGTGCAGCCAAACCCAGCGACGGGCGGAGATGGAATGGCCAGCGATGCGGAGTTTCCAATGCCCTCGATCGGCAGGGTTCCGCTTCCGCACCCAGCACTTGCTCACGCCGGGTCCGGGGATCATGGCGATGAGCCGGTACAGGCGGTCGATGGTCATGAGGCAAGGGTAGGAATCTTGATGATCGGGGCTACGCCGCACGAGCATTGGACGTGAGCATCCCCACCCCACACATCAGAGTAGTCCAACGCCACACCCGCCACGACCGTCCCCTTCTTCACGAACGGCTCGCCCACCTTGGCTACCCGGTAGTCCTTGTGGATCGCACGGCACACCTTGCACGGGTTGCCCGACAGCAACCATTCCCGCTCTTTGGTGATGAGCGATTCCTGATACGCCATGTCCTTGCCACGGTTCAACGCCCGGCTCGTTTCCGTGCGGGCGATCGCATTGGCCGCCGCTGGGGACTGCACCGGCACTTGGGCGCGAATCGTTGCGGATATCTGGGGAAGCGTATTTCCCTCAGTGATTCCAGTCTGCACGATTGCGCGTATGCGGCCCTCATAGGTCTGTGTCACCTCGTTCGCCAATCGCAACCGATACCCGCTCAGGAAGTCAACGGCGGGCTTGCTCAGGGCTTCCATCAACGCCCGCTCATAATCGGCCTGTTCCTGAATCTGCTGCACGCCCGCGTTGAAGCCGAACAGGAACGTCGTGGCGATCGGCTCCTCCACCGCACCGAATATCTCGGCCACCATCTCGCGTGTGATGTCGAGATTCACGCCCATCATCACGGCGTTGGGATTGGCCGCGTACTCGGGTGCGAAACTGTTGAATATCCGTGCGAGTGTGTCGGCCATCTGCCGCACGGTGGCAAGGATGGCCCTCGGAAGACTCTTGCACTCATGGTCGTGGGCCACTTGCCACATCGACTTAGAGGCCGATTCCTCCTTGCCGGGCGGCTTGTCCTCGCCGGGTGGTTGCTTGTTCGGATCGACTTGGATGACCGGGAGCAGGTCGTCGGCCCCGTCGTCGGCCATTGGTGGGAGGCCCATCTTGGCGCGGGCCTCGTTCTGGGTCATCACCGGCTTGCCACCCGTGAGCAGGTTGATCTGCTTGGCCGTTGCGTCTTCGTCGCTATCGACGGGGTTATCGAACGCCACAATGAGCGTCGGATCGTTCAACGCCTCGCGGAACTTTGGGGTCAGTTTGTCGTTGATCTTGTCCTCGATGCGTTGGCACCGGGGCTTGATGGCGATGAGTTGCCAGTGGGGGATCACAACCTTGCCGTTGGCAAGTGACTTCTCTTCCATGTTCAGCAGGCCCACGGGCATATCGAAACATGCGGCGATGGTGTCGCGCACGGTCTTCTCGGATTCTGTCAGGACGGGTTGCAGGCCATCCATCTTGGGGTATTCAACCCGCGTGTCCTTACCCGAGATGATGTGGACCTTGCCCGTGTTCTTCGTGCCCGCATACTTCGCGTCAAACTCCTGCCGCACCTGCTCGCGTACGTCCTTGGTGGACACCGGCAGGAACACGACCGCGCCGGGGACGGCACCGTTGTCGAGGAACGATTGCGAGAACTCGGACATCTTGCTCGACAGGTCCGCTTCCTCAACACACGCGGCCAATGGCGCAAGCCCGTAGTACGGCTCGAACGGGTTTGGGAACTTGAAGTGGGTGACCGTATCGGCCTTGATCGCAATCTTGTTCTCTGGCCGGCCATAGTTGTAGAACTGCACCACGCCCGAATCGTCCGGGCGGATTTCGGTGTACTGGGTGTAGAGGTTCCACAGTTCGACGGGGTACCGCTCGCGGCCGTACACCTCGGACCAATACCCGTTGCCGCCGAGTTCCATGTTCAACTGACAGAACTCGATCAACTCGAACCCGTTGCACTCCGGATTGGCGTTGTTCAGCACCTTGACCAGCGGGTGCCGGTCGTCGGTCACTTCCTCCCAGCCCTCTCGCAAGGCGAAGTGCTTGCAGGCCACGCGGCCAGAGTCTCGGCGCAACCGCTGGGCCTGCGTCTGGTTGACCGGTACGCCACGGAGAACGCTACCACGGGCGGGCTTGACGCGGTACACCCTCAGGGGCACGGCGGCCACGGCGGAGGCGTTACGGGACGCGGCGACCTTGACCCACTTCTTGTACCGGAAGATGAGTTGAATCTGCTCGATCTGGCGATAGCGGGTGCCGGTGGTCAGGTCAGACGGGCGAGCGGTGACGGCGGAGATTTCGTTGCCATCGCGGATGACCCGGACGGCTTGGGTGACTCTGGCCGCAAGTTCTCGAAGTGAGGCCATCAGTAGCGTTCCCATCCCCAGTCGGGGTCTTGCCGCATGTCATCAAATGTGACCGTGGCCTGTGCCCCAATATCGGCAGGATTCAAGGTTGGCCCTTGGCGGCGGATGGTCACTACCTCGATAGGGGTGAACTGGGCGCGGGCTTGGACGGCAAGGGCGAGGGCGCACACTGTGTCGTCGTGGAGTCCGGACGGGGCCGAGTATCGCACGCCGGTCTTGGTGTACTCGTATCCGAAGTTCTCCAACTCCGCCCGCAGGATAGGGTTCACCAGCGACAGGGCGCATGATTGAATGGCGACGGTCAACCCTTCCATGAGCCGTTGTTTGCTTGGCCCGGTGAACTGATAGCCCTCGGCCTGTGGTATCTCGCGCTGAATTTGCTCCAGCACCGGATCGCCTACGCCCGTGCTATCCACCAATGCGACGGTGCCGCCCACGATGGACACGATGCGGCGGATGGTTTCCGACCACGGCACCTGCTGCCAGCGGTCTAGGGAGACCTCGCGCCCGTGAGCATCCAGCCCCACAACCACGGTCCAGTCTTGTGACTTGGCAAGGTCAATGCCGTACACTTGGGCATGTCCAGCGACAACACCAGCGTCGGCCTCGAAGCACTTGGCGATGGCGGCCATGCCGAACGGGTTTCCTCCGTCATCGGCTGGGATACCACGCATTTCCTGATCGAACACTGCTGGCGGAAGATCGCGCCGCGCGGCCTCTATTTCAGCCGGGTCAATGATCGGATTGTCCTTACTTTCGAGGCGGAAGGACATCCAGTCCGGGTCTCCCGACTCGCCCTTGCTGAACAACTGGAAGAACTCGCGGCGACCCTTCGGCGTGCCGAGGAACCAAGCATCCCCCCGCAGGTCCACCAGCGTCGGGCGGATTGAACTCTGCCAGCATTCGAGCAGTTCGCGGACGATGCCGCACTCGTCAATGATCGCCCGTTTGTACTTCCTGCCACGGGCCGGGTCGGTCGAGTCCATTGACCAGAAGTCGATGCAGCCACCGCCGATGATCTCTAGCCGGCGTTCCTGTGAGTCCGTGCGGACGACAGCATCGCCCATCATCAGGCGAATCTCGCGCCAAGCGTCCATCATGTACTTGAACGTCGGGGCGAACCAGCCCACGGGGTAGCCGTCCACGGCCATCTCACACGCTAGGCACTCGCCCATCGTCGTCTTGCCCGATCGCCTGCCGCACATCGCCACGTTGAAGCGTCGGGCGTTGTCGATCATCCGCAACTGGCCCGCGTGGTAGGGCGGGAGCGTTACCGTCACCTGACGGGATGAGGGCGTTGCGGGAGACTCGCTGGACGACGACCGTTGTAACCGTGTCCTGCTCATTCTCATCTTCTCGCTTGTCACAGTGGAGGGCTACGTCAATCCCCTTGTGGGCGATCGTGGCCATGAACTCCGATGCCCGCATCTTGTCCCGTGGATCAGACATGGGGTCATCCAGCACGCTCTCGGCGAATGCGATGCTCTTACGCAGGCCGGACTCGCCCACGTCGATACCCCGCTTGATTGCGGATTGCATTATCCGCATTACATCGCGGGAGCGTCCGGTAGGCCGTTCCAAACCCCCAGTACCCCCAGCCGGAATAATCGAATCCGAGTGGTTCATGGTTCTACCCGTAGTTGAGACTCGTTCTCATTTGCGAATCTGTCTAAGACTTTAGGCACTATCGGACGATGAGTGTGGTCAACCACTCCCGTAACCGCCAACAGGCCGGGAGGATCAGCGGCGCACACCGGGGACGGACTCCACACCCGTGAGCAGTTGGCACACAGGCAGCGTAGAACACGCCTTCGGGTAGTTCGCTAGTTGCCGAGTTGTCGAGGGTGCCCAAACACTGACAGCGAGCGTGCGAAAGTCGAAAAAACCCGCATGTGTAGGAGGGGGCGTTGTCGATTTACATGATCGGAGCGGTCGTGATCGTCGCCGTTCCGCTGGCGGTGATGGCATCGACCGATGTGATGCCCTGACCGTCGCTCCAAGCGATGACGGTCCAAGTGTTCGGCGTGTCGGTGGACGCGATGGTCCGGTATTGACCGCAGCCCTGCGGCTTGACTGTGATGTTCGCCGTTCCAGAGACAACGGTGATTTCCATGCCGTGCGGGGGATCGCCGCAGTTGGCAGCGAATGCGGTGAAAAGATTGACGGTGGCCGTTGAAACTGTCGCGGCTCGTTGGAATCTCTGGGCTGCCATGCGGGGTCACTCCGTTGGGTCACGGTCTATATCGGCGATTGGCTCTATTCATCCTTGCGGACGAACCGGGTGTGGATGACTTCAAGGGCGAGGATGGTTGAGCGGATGAGGCCGCGATACTGCTTGTGGGTGAGGATGCCGAGTTGTTCGTGTTCCTCTGACAGAACGGTTGCGATGGTTGCCTTCCACCCCCTGCGGAGTTGGCCGTTGGTGAGCGTGTCGAAGTATGCCGCGAGGTCGTTCATGCAGAGCGGGGAGGCGGAGAGGATTTCCTCGGGTGAATAGAAGTGCGTGGGGATTCCCTTGCCCATCGGCTCGGGTGGTATTCGTGGCCCCCGGCTGAGTTCGCCCTTGTTGACGCATTTAGTCCGCTTGCTCGTTGCGCCGACCTTGACGTACTTTGGTTTCACGGGTGGTTCTGCGAGTGCGGGCATGTGGTCTCTCAGGGCTTGGTGCGTGTGTTGAGTTGGGCGGCTTGGATGCACGGGAGGACGCGGGAGCGGAAACTACCCGAACTCGAACCGATGAGGTTGGCTGCTGCTGGCGCGATGATCGAATACCACGGGTCGCGGAAGTGAACTTCGTCCCGTCCGGTCATTGTCCAATCACTGCCGGAGTTGCCGGTGATGGCCGCGATGTTGTAGGTGCTGCTCTGGGTGATTGTGCGGACGGCGTTCGCCACACCCGCATTGGTGCCGTCATTGGCGGGAACGGCAAAGGTGGGGGACTGGTCGTATCGAATGAACGACACGCCGGTTGTTCCGGCAAGGGCGGCATTGGCCGTGGTGCGATTGTCCTCGTAGACCTTGACCGACGCATCTTGTCCGGGATTGGTGCGGAGATTTGAGATTGGCGGGATGCCGAGATAGATGAACTTCCCTTGATTGGTGGAGATTCCAAGGGTATTTGTAGCAAGTGAGTTGGCGATGGTCTGGTAGTCGGTACCCACCGCCGTTGAGGTCAGGATGTTGTTGGTCCCGGCCTGCATGATGACGGCAAGGTCTGTGTAGGTCTTGCTCAGGGTGAAGTTGGCGTTGTTGGCGAACTGGGGAATCTGCTCTGTCTTGACTTCGGACAGGACTTTCCCGCCCACGGGTACGCTGATGATCCGGGCGGTAGGGAAGGACGCGCCGAGGAGCAGGGCGAGTGAGTCACCGCCGTACCACTCCTGACCTGCGGGGTAGGAATCGCCACAGATGGCGATGATCCGGTTGACGTTGGCGATGGCCGGGATGTTGTACGCGGTCATGAGAGCGGCCAGTACCGCGTCTTGGGTGGCGTCGGATTGCTGTCCACTGCTGTTGTCCCAAATGGCCCGGCACCACTCCGCGCCTTGGAATCGGTTGTTTCCGCCGTTGCCCTGATTCAGCGTCATAAACGCCGAGTTGCCCGAGGTGTTTGAGGTCGTCAGGTCGGTGCCGGTGGTGTAGGTGGTGCCAGTGGAGAGGACCAGACGCGCGCCGCTGCCGACTCTGGTTTTCAGGACGTATGCGATCTTGTTGGCTGGGGTCAGTTCCGTCGTGGATAGTGTTGAGCCGGAGCCGACGAACGAGAGGGTGTAGTTCGATGCCTGCGGGTTGCGGATCATGTACAGCCAGTCGAACCCCATCGACCACGGGATCATGCCGGTGCCGCCGTTCGCATCGCCCTTGCAGAATGCGATGACACCCGCAAACATCATGTTGCCGGGGTCGATCAGGGTGCCGCCCGATGACTTGATACCGTTGGCCGATTGGTTTCCGGTGATAACGCCCGAGGACAGGTGCGTGCCCTGCGAGGTGCGTTTGAGCGGCATAGGTGAGCCGCCGTTGGTCAAGATGCGATCGGCCACGGTATCGACCGTGGTGGCCCAGTGCGTGACTTTCGTTGTGGCATCGCCGCCAACAATCGTGGTTTCGTCGTAGGCGACTTTGAGGTTTGCAGCAATGGCGTAGTTGATGGGCATTTATGCGGCCTCCCCGAGCATGTCGGCAATGGAATCGAGGGCCGATGGCCCCTTTTCGGTGTATAGAAACGCCCCGTACTTCGCGGCGTTGGTCAGGTATGGGCGGAGATGGTCCGGCCCCTTGTCGGCGTTGAAAGTCAGCATCGCGCCGGGTGTGTCGGCCATGCTTGCGGCCCGGACTAGGGCTTGGTTGCCGTCGTAGTAGCACTGCCAGTTGGCGTAGAGATTGACGGGCATGGGGATTGAGGCGATGGTGTGGCCGTTGTCATCGCAGATGTAGCGTTTCCAGTTGCCGGCAAATGACACATAGACGCGACTGCGTAGACCAAGAAGCCCAGAACGTACAAGTAGAGAGCGAATAGACCGCAGTCGGATCGCATTCCACCGAGCCAGCCAGTCGGCTTGCCGCTGTTCGTGCAGGGCCGTTCCGAACTTGTCGGGCTGGAATGCGGCGATGATCTCATATTCGTCCTTTGGAATACTTTGCAGGGAGAGGGGGAGTTTGGCGCGGATGCTGTCGTCCATCAGCACGGCCAGAACAATCTCCGTGTTGCGGTCGTTCGCCGCTTGCACCTTGGCCACATGATCCTCGCCGGAAGTCGCCCAACTCGGAAACGGGTCGGTGACTTTCGGTAGATCGCTCCACGCCCATTGCCCGTTCGCGGCTTCGTTGTTGATGTAGATGCGATCAGGAAGTTCAGGCAACGCCTTGGCCAGTTGGGTAGCCAGCGATAGGTCGGAGTTCCCCTGCTCGTCTTTGCGGTCGATGTTCAGCGTCCCGGTCCTGAACGCGCCGATGATCTGCGACACGGGCGGGCGGAGGAAGGTGTCGGGGTTGACGCAATCGCTCGAACGGTGCATGCACCATTGGAGTTTGAGGTTCTTCAGCGTGCCGGGCCTGCGCCGTTGCCAAGCGGCGGTGATGGCGGGGACGCAGCCGGCGGGCGGTGGAGTGTTGCCCCACATCTCAAAGTGTGCAATCGGCATCTCCTCACATCGCTGGTACACCCTCTCCGCGCCGGTCGCAGATAAGGTCGCGTCCTCGATGATGAGGGGGCCGATGGTCATTGGCGTTTGGCGGCATCAAGCATCCGCTTCCATTCTTCCAGTGTGTTGATCTTGCTGTTCGTCACTGCCTGCTGCCTGCCCAACTCGAACACCACGTCACGCATGGCCGCGATGCTGTTGGATGTTTCCTTCACCGATTCCTTGAGTGCTTCTTTGACCTGAGAGAGAGATTCGTCGTACTGGCCCTGCACCTTGCCACGGTCCCACACGACCAGCACGATTCCGAGCAGGATGCTGGCGAGCGTGAGTTTCTGGGTCAGGGTGGCAACGGGCTTTGGGTCGGGCTGGCGAGCGGCGGTCATGGCTGGCTCCGTAGTTGGTTTCGCTAGGCGCAGGGTTCCGCCCGGCGATGCCAGCACTTCGGCGTATTTCTCGCTGTCGGGCTGGGACGATTGGCAGTGTGTGGGCGGACTCATTCGTGGAATCCTCATTCGGGCGGAAGAAGTTGGCGACAGTTCCAGAACGCTTTTTCGGCCTCTAGAACGCGGATTTGGTACGAGATGTAGAGCAGGGCCGCGCCGGACCCTTGAACGCAGCCGTTCGCGTCGTGCGGCAGGGCGGCAAGTCCATTCTGGAAGTCAAACCACGCGCCCGCGTACTCGCCGTTCAGACCTTCGCGGCACTTGTCGCCCTCGTTGTCTTGATCGTCGTAGGGGATGCCGTCCCACTGGGTCATTGAGTTTGTATCGACGTATCCGGGGTCGCACATGGTCATTCTCCAAAGCAATCGACCCGCCTGCCGGTGAGCAGAGCGGGCCGTGTGTGTGGGCTAGGGGGCGATACTCCACGCGAAGCCAAGAACCCAAAGGGCGCAGAAGCACGCGAACGCGCCGTGGATGATGTCAGGTCGGATTTGGGGTGTCGCTGTCTGGTCCGTCGATGGGGAAGTCCACTCCGCTCTTTCGCTGCGCCCATTTGAAGGCGTGGAGAGCGAAGGGAACGGCACATCCGATACCGACAATGAGCGAGCCGATGCCGACGATCCAGACGAATGCCGTGGCGAACTTGAGGACGAGGAAGTACGCGAGGAGGAGTCCGAACCCGCTTGCGACGGCGACAGCCGTGGCTTTGCGGGGGATGATGGGGACGAAGTAACTGGCCACGAGTCCCCCGATTCCTGCCAAGATGCAGACGGCTGCGATGGGGATGCAGATTTGCCGGAGAGCGGATTGGAACTGGGCATCGGCACTACCCGGAGTCGGGACGTGCTGACCACCACTGATCCCCCCGGTCGCTGCTCCACCACCGATCCCGAGTGCCTCAAGGAATGAGTGTCCGCATCCAACTTGGATAAGCGTGATCCCGAGCAGGCCGAGCAGAATGCAAAGCAACAGGCGAGTGCGCATAGAAGTCCTTTCATGCCAACACCGTCCTCTCGATTGGATAGCAGAAGTTCTGCCGTGGCGATCGCAGCGACACCTGCCGCCCATTCCAGAGCAGCCACGCGAGAATGGCGAAGCCAGCCCACAGAATCAACACGGCCAGCAAGGGCCAGATGAGGGGGGTGGTCCTACGGGTGGTAGTCGGACGGGGCGTACTGGCCATGCGTGGAGTTTAGCATACCAGCGGTGGGGACGCGCGGGCGCATGAAAAACCCGTCGAGAGATAGCGTGTCCTGCGACAGAGGCCCGACGGGTCTACTTCATTCAGCCACTACAGGCGGCGGGCATGGGCTAGTCGATCTTGAAAGCCGGGGTGGTGTCGTTGCGGTCGCTGCCCCAGTATCCGCCCGGAACATCGTCGTAGTTGATGTTGATCGGACCTTCCAGCGGGAAACGCTGCTCGTCATCAATGATTGGCGGCGGAACGGGAATGCGAGTTACGCCTGAATCTTCGAGTTCCTTGATCCGCTTGGCGAGTTCGATGATGCGGTCGTTCATGGTCTTGGAATCCTATCAGGTGGGAGGGGTGGTCTTCTCAGGGGAGGCGAGAGAGAGGGCGTCCTGAAAATCATCGACAGAGGACATGACTAGTTGCCGAGCCGCCTCACTGAATCGAACGTCATCTGATGCACTCGACACTTTGGCAAGGAATCTGGTGATGGCCTCGTACATGAAGGGGGCGGCGGCGATGAGGGCGCGATCGGCAGCGTTCGGGCGAACGTCGTCGGTTTCAATGTCCCAGATCGGCTGGCCGTGGTCGATGCGGATTGGGATAATGTCGCGCCCGTGCGGATCAACAAGGGAACAGTCGGCGTACTTCGGCAGTTTGGTGTCGTCGTAGGTGTCGGATGGGTCCGCAATCTCTGCAAACCCATCGCCCCACTTCCACGGTCCCGGCGTAAACAGTTCCTTCGCCATACATCATCCCTTCTGGTTGGTGGTTTCAAGTCCCGAATCCGCTTGTCGCTGGCTCCAAACACTCGCAGTCGAGTTCTGGCACCGGCAGCATTTCATAGGCCGCAAGTTCCTCGTCTGTCAGCCGGCGAAAGTAGTGGATCGCGCCGAATGGCCGGCGAGCCGTGCGGTGCGCGTCGTTGGCTCGCTGAATCACAACGCCAGCACGAGGAACCGTGATGCCGATGCAGATCGGGCGGTATTTCATGGTGTAGGCGTAGGTTTCCATCACTTCCCCTCCTTCTGGGACTTGGCGGCGGCGGGAATGCCAGCCGCCGAACAGATTGCTTCTCGGACCCATGCCGAGGGCGTTTGGCCCCCGATCTTGGCACGTTTGGTCACTGCTGCACGTTCGGCGTTGTTGAGCCGGACCTGCAAGACGTTGCCACGGAGTTTCGCCGGATTGATCTTTGGTCGTCCCATGCCATAAACGTAGCACGGGAACGGGTGCCGTCAAGGAATCGGGGAAAGATTCCCGTGGTACGATAATCCCCTGTTTGGGGAGAATCTGCAAAAATCTTTCCACAATGCTTCACAAGGGCTTGCACGACGGGCGATAGTGTAGTACGCTAATCCTGTCGGGGTGGGAAAGCGGCCACTGCGGAGTGTGGCGGAAAAAGGAAACGGACCATGAAGACCATCGAACTCGCCACTAAGCAGGACTTTGCGATTCACGGCAACCTGAACCGCACGCCGTTTCGCCAACTGCTCCGCAAGGTCGGGGTGTTCAAGCACGTCGCATTCGTCAGCACGTCTGACGGGCCAATGGGGACCGTCTCGGACAAGGCGGGCAAGTGCTGGGATTGGTGGATGAACGGCGGTGATGTCGTCGTGATCCCCGCAAAATAAAGGAGACTCGTATGAAAAAGTGGACAATGGTTTTCAATCGTCAATGCCCCGAGTGGGATGAACTGGCTTCACCGATTCTGTGCGATGAGGTTGGCGGCGATCCTCTCGCTCAAACGGTCGATCATCCGGGCAAGGCCGATCTGCCAAGACTTCGCAACGTACAGATGGCATCCGTGGCACCGGAAGCGGTTGCGTCAATCGTGGCGTTGATCGACATCATCCACGATGATCTGCCCCACGCTCGCCAGAAGGATCATGCGGACACACTGGACGCTGCCCGCGCCGTACTTCGCAAGTCTGGCATGGTTCTTTGACCGTTTCCGCCGCTCCATCGCCCTCTGGGTGGAGCGGCTTCCCCTGCCCCGCCTTGACCGGCTGGTCGCGGGATTGTCCCCCTCACTTTTCAGGAGCATCACATGGTCCCCGCATCCAAGTCCGTCGAGAAACTTGCCGAAACAGCCGCTGTCTACCTTGGCCGCTCGCCCACGGAGAAGGGGGTGTCGAGGTTGATGGATGCACTATCTGATCGCGGGAACAGTCTCGCGGGCGATCTGGTTCGGTCGTCTGATTTGCGCCCCCATGAGAAGTTGTTGAGCGTAGCCAAGATGATTGCCGGTGCGGCCAAAGCAAACGGGGACGGGTTCTCCGTTCCCGCTCACCTTATGGGCGCACTCGATGTTGCCATCACCGAGGTCGATCCCACCGCTGAACTTTGGACACCCGCACGCCAGCCGGGAGCATCACTGTGAACACCACCACCAAAGAATCCTTCGAGCAGCGTTGGTCCCGCGTGTGGAAGGCGATTGACGACTGCGCCAAGAAGCCGTCCGAGGTTCGCCGGTTGATGGTTATCGACGCGGGAACGAAGGGCGAGTCCGACCCCAACTACGCCCACAAGCGGGAGTTCCTAGAGAACATGGACCGGAACGCGAAGGGAGAGTGCTGAGATGGGCAAGGATTGTGACCGCGCCGCTGAATCCGCAAAGCGAGAAATGATGGCAGAGGACTTCGACGATGAGTCCGACCCCCTCCCATGCTCCACCTGCGGCGGGCCAGTCCCGCCCACGCCGCAAGACCCCGCCTCTGTCTCTGCCCGTGAATCGGCGTTGATGGCGGGCTGGGTGCCGGTCTGTGACAAGTGCAGGCGGATGGAAGAAGAGAACGATTGACCCCGCCCCCGTGATGTGGCCGGGTTGAAGTGAGAGCGTGCCGTGCGCCTGACCGCGCACGGCGCGTATTGGAGGAACGATGAAGATTCTTGACGTGAAGCAAGGCAGCGATGAGTGGTTGGCCGCACGGCTGGGCATTGTCACGGCCAGCGAACTCGACTCACTGATAACGCCCTTGTGGAAAGCCCGCACGGGCGATGGAGTCCGCAACTATCTCGCCACGAAGATTGCCGAGCGGTGGCGCGGGCAGCCGTTGACAACCTACCACGGCGGATCAATGGAGCAAGGCACGCTCCGCGAAGATGAGGCGTTCGCGTGGTACGAACTTGAATACGACGTGACGCTGCGAAAGGTGGGATTCATTCTCACTGACGAAGGGCAAATCACGATGGGATGCTCGCCTGATGGGTTGATCGACGGCGACGGTGGACTTGAGATCAAATGTCCATCTCCACATACCCACGTCCGATGGCTGCTAGAAGGCGGAATCCCGCCAGAGCATCGGGCGCAGGTATACGGCGGCATGTTGGTGGCGCGTGCCCCGCGATGGCGGTTTATGTCCTACTGCCGTGGCTTTCCTCCGCTGGTTGTCACCGTTGAACCAGAGCAAGCAATCGAGCGAGCCATTGAGGAGGCCGTGGAAGCGTTCCAGACTCGGCTGGATGAAGCGTGGGCCGTGGTGGAGAAGTACAACGGTGGCCCGCCCGCGAAGTTCCAAACCGAAACCGATCCTGACTACGTGTTTATCTGAAAGGACTTGCAGATGGGTGCGAAACAGAAACGCCAACTTCGGCGCATGCGGCAGTCCGTACAGCGTTCTGAGAAACAAGCGAAAGATGCCGAGGCCAACGTTCGGAAGGCGAAGGAATACCTGCGCGTCGGGAAGGGGTATTGGGAAGCGGGAAAGAGAGAACTGGAAAGGTACGTGCGTCTGGATCAGCGGCCAGCATGGGACCGCAATACCCACACGCTCGCCTGCACCATGTTCATAGACGAGTGGAGCGTCCAATACACGCGGAGCAAACACGACCTCGCGCAACTGATCGGGTACTACTTTGCGGATGAGATTTGGAAACGAAAGGAAACGCATCATGGCCAGAGACAATGACATCGTGCAGGCCGGTTCCGAGCCGGTCCAGTTGCAGACGTACAACGGCGGCAACCCCATCGGGGCCATGCTCAACCAGTTTGTAGAGAAGGGCGTTACCCAAGACACAGTTGCGGCCATGAAAGAGTTGGTCGGTCTGTATGAGCGGATGGAAGATCGGGGCGCGAAGCAAGCGTTCACGGCTTCCATGACCGCACTACAGGCCGAGTTGCCGAAGGTGGTGGCAAAGAGCATCATCCCCAACAACGACGGCGGAATCCGATCCACGTTCGCTAACTACGAAACGATCATGGCGGCAATCGAGCCGTACCTACAGAAACACGGTTTCTCCGTGAGTTTCACGATCCGATTCGATGGTCCGCGATTGTTCGCGGTGTGCAAACTCACCCACGAACGCGGGCACTCCGAAACGAACGAGTTTGGAGTTCGGATCGGGAGTGGTCCGCCAAAGGCCAGCGAAGCCCAAGCGGACGGCGCTGCCCGGTCCTACGCCCGGCGTGGTGCGTTGTGCGATGCTCTGAACATCGTGGTAGACCACGACGACGATGCCCGGACGCTTGGGGCGGTTATCACCCCGGAGCAGGCCGAGAATCTTCGCGCCCGTGCAAAGGCGTGCGGCGCGGATGAGTTGAAGTTGCTGCGGTTCGCCGCGTCGGATGACTACGAAGGAATCCGTGCGACGAAGTACGCGGCGGTGGATGAGGTGTTGCGGAAGAAAGAGAACCCGCCCAAGCCCGGCGAGATGACGGACGCGGAAAAGGCAGCAATCAAGGCGCGGGAACGTGCCGAGGCGAAGAAGTAGCCAATCGGCGGCGCGGGGTGAGTTCGGTTGGACCGACAAGAAAGACCTGACTCCGTGTTTTACCCGTGACCGTCTCGACTTGAGTGACCCCGGCTTTCAGGGCAGCGATGCCCGGTCGGGGATTAGGAGACCCCATGATGACCCTCGATAGCGTTCCAATGTGTGACCACGAGTACCGGCGCAAGGATGGCCGGAACGCCCCGAACGTGCGGGTGTTCCGCATCACCGTGGATGAGCAGGGCCGTGACCTGATCTGGTACACGTTCTCCAATGACCCCGTGCGGCGGATCAACAGCATCGGGGTGTGGGAGTTCGCGGACATTTACACGCTGGCATGACTTTGGATGTTGCAGCCATTGGCGCATCCGTTCCGCTGATTCACTCGGCCTTGCGGTCGAGGGCGGGATTTCATTTGGGTTGGTGGGCGAAGGAGCGATGAATGGGCCAAGCGATCACATACGAGGTTGGACAGTTGAACATCGGACGGCAAGTTCGCGTGCTGGGCGATCGCGGATTTGCACACGGGTATCCAGCCACACTTTCCGGCGCGTCAAAGGACCGCGCAACCGTCAAATCGCCCGGACGAGGTGAACACTTTGTAGATTGGGCGAACGTGCGAGACTGGACAAGCAAGAACGAAACCGCTCTCACCAAGCCGGGGTCTAGGCCGAAGCCGATTGCCGCAACAAAGGTACAGGTTCCCGTCGCGGCTACGCCACCGCCAGTGGCGACGGCAGGAAACCCATTTGCCGTATACGCCACACTGGGCGAACGATGCGAACGGGCTACCGGAGAGGTTGCTGCTGCCGAGGAACTGCTCGACCAAGCCCTAGAACAAGTGCAGTCCTGTCGCGCCGCCCATGATGAAGCGGTTGCATCCCTGAACATCATCCGCAAGGAAGCCGCCGCTGCTCTTGCGCAGATTGACACCATGCTGGGCGGCACTGTTGCGGCGATTCGTCCGCAGAATGGAGTTTGATCGTGAAAACCAAACCCGGAGACAAAGAAGCGTTGCGAGAATGTCTAGATCGGCGGAGGTCTCAAGGACCAAACGCACTCTCATACGGGCCTAACCCGTTCAAGAAAAGCACCGTTTGCGAGTCCATCAAGACAAAGTTCAAGACGAGAAAGGGAAAGCGATGAGCACCACAAAATGGCACATCCTGCCAATCGGTAGTTCTGAGTTGAAGGACTCAATGTCGGAGGTTGCAATAGATTCAGACGTGGTTTCTGAATTGATTGAGGAATATCTCAGGGGCGTCGTGATTGAGCGTCTGGACATGTTCAACGTGAACGAGAGAATCGCGCAATCGCTCGACAGAAAGATTGAGATTGCTGTGAAGGGAGTTACCGCACGATTGGAAACGGAGATGGCTCGCGTTGCTACGGAGGCGATGCGGATGCGGGTGAAGGAAAAGGTTGCAGCCATGAAACTGGAAATCACCGTAAAGATTGGAGATGAACAATGACACTTCTGCAAGCAATGCTCGCCGTGTGCGGAACCTCAATCGGCTTGTCGTCGGTCTACACACCTGCACCTCCTGATATTGATGCCTGACTCTCCTGCTCCCCGGCGTGACATCCACGGGGGTGTCCGCCGGGTTTTCGCCACAATCGGTTGTGCATCTCGCCGAGGGCGGGATTTTCTTGCGGGCAGTTGCAAAGTTGAAGGCGGCGCGATAAAATCATCCCGCTGCATTCCCTTGTCTGTCAGAGTCCCATGACACCACTCGCAAAACTCAACGCCGCTCACTGGTTTTCCTTCGGGCCTCTGGCACGTCGGGATGCAGCCCCAGTGGGCGGCGTTGTGCGTTGGAGGGTCCACGGATGACCGCCAGACTGCCATACTTCCCGTTCTACCCAAAGGACTTTGCCAGCGACGGGCTGGTTGAGGCCATGACTACCGCCGAGGTGGGCTGCTACGTGTTGCTGCTCTGTAAGGCGTGGCACGAAGACCCGACGGGGACGATTCCGGCAGATGACGAAACGCTCGCCCGTTGGTGCCGGGTTTCCATCGAAACTTGGGCAACCGTCAAGGGCCGGGTTCTCGCGCCTTGGAAACTTGGGAAAGATGGCCGGTGGCATCAGGGACGGATGAAGGCCGAGGCCGACAAGGCGCAGGAGTCTTACGCAAGGCGCAAGAAAGCATCCGACGTGGCCAATGAACGCCGATGGTCTCCCAATCGCATCCCAATCGCATCCGAATCGGATCGCAATCGGACTCCGATCGGACGACCATCCGGATCGCAATCAGAATCAGAATCAGAATCAGATAAGAACAGAGAGAGAGAGACGGCGACGGTCGGAGAAATCCGCGATGAGGCCGAACGGGAGATCGTCTGGAAAGCCCTCGACGCTTGGAGTCTGGCCACCCGCAAGAAACCGATCGACGTGGTACACAATGAAGCCCCCGCCGTTCACTCGGCTATGGCGGGGTGGTGTCAGGCCAAGATTCCGGGGGTTGTATGGCACGCGGCGGTGCTTCGGTGCATCCGAGCGGCGCAGGACAGTGGCACCCAGTTCGGCGACACGCCCAAGTACGCCATCCGCGTGGTGTCTTCCGCCCTCCGACAGTGGGAAACATCTGGGATCGTTCCTGAGCCGTCTAATGGCAAACTAGGCACGAGCGGGAAAACCCGTGACGAACTCCACCGCGAAGAGCAGCAAGCCGCCGCCGCCGAGGGGTTCAAGGTGGCGATGGCGCGGCACGAGAAGTGGCTGGAACAGAAAAAGGCGAAAGCACAATGACACCCAACGAAGTCTCAAACGCGCAGGGCTTGATTCAATCCCTCTGGCCCCGTTCCAAGTGGTCCCCCCAAGAGTGGGAGGTATTCCAAGAAAAGGCCGTTCGGCTTCCGATCGACGGTGAGCAGGCCGCCGCCGCGATCCGTGAACTCAAAGCCACGTCCGACAAGTACCCGTCCGTCGCCCTATTGCTGGCCGCGATGAGGGGGGCGTGTCAGGAAACCCCGCGCGGGGTATCGCCCGTGACAGCCGTACCCTACCCGTCCGTGTCGGCGTACCGGGCTCAGTTGAAGTGCCACGGACTGACGATGCCGGACGATTCCAGCCCGGCAGACATTGTGCTGGCGTGGTGGAAGCAGACCATCGTGTTCCGCATGGCCATGCACGGCGATATCCCTCCCGAACGTCAAGGCGACTTCGCGGAGGATTGCCGAACGCTGGGCAGAATGACAGAGATGGAGATTGCGGAGCAGTGGGATTCGCTCATGCTCTACGCGATGGAGTTGCCGGTGTGCCAGCAGCGGCGCGACATCCGGCAACGGATCGCCGCCAAGGTGAGGAAGGCGGTGCGGTCGTGATGAACCACAACGACATCGACATGCTCCACGAGGACGAGATGCACCGGCGCATCGAGCCGCACCTTGCCGCGTTCTTTGGATTCACCGAGCAGTTCGTGTTTGATCGCATGGACCGCTACACGGTCGGATACGACTCGATCGTTTCAAGCGTTGGTGGTGAACCGCTTGCCTATCTGGAATACAAGCGGCGGTACGTTCGATGGAATCAGTATTCGTCTTGGATGGTGGCGGTCAGCAAGATCGACAACCTGTGGCGAAAGTCAAATCCGAATCACGCCGCGTGCGCCGTTCAGTTTGACGACCGGCTGGGGATGGTTCACATTGAGGACATACACCGATGCCAAACGTTCATGGGTGGCCGCATGGACCGTGGAAAGTCCGAACGCGAGCCGTGCTATTTCGTTCCGATGGGTCGATTCTGGTGGATCAAGGATTCGGACGCGAAGGACTTTGGGACCAGCGCAAACGCAAACAGGAGGACCTCTTGAAACTCAAACCGTTCATCATCTCCACTCTCCGCGACGGCAAGCCAAGGACGGTGACGCAACTGGCCGAGGAACTCCGCGTGGAAACCGGCGTGAATCACCGCTCATCCCTGAGCAAAGCCGTGCGGCAACTTGTCGATGCCGGGACATTGGAGCCAGCGGCGGGCCATGCACGGGCCGGGAGTGACGGGGTGCAGTGGAAGGACGAGCATCAGAGCCAGTGGAACACGGGGACGGTGTGCCGGGCGTACCGGCTGGCGGAGGTGCGAGTATGAACAAGCAACTAATCGGAATATGCGGAGTCTGTGGCGGCACCGTCACTATCCCGACCGTGTGGTACGGAGTTGTTCCACCGATTCCAACCTGCGAATCGTGCGGCGCGACAGCAAAGCCGACGGCCCCAGTTCTCGACATGAACCCGGTCCCGCGTCAGCAGCCCATCGACACACGCAGGAATCCAACCCCATGAAACTCGACCAATCCCAATCCCCCGCCAACTGCCCAGAGTGCAAGGCCAAGGGCAAGGAATGCCCGCGATGTTGGTCCCGGCGCATCCACGCCCTAGCCGGAGAACTTGAGATGAAAGTGGTGAGCATCGTCGAGGCCAAGCCCGACAAGGTGCCGAGCAAGCCGCTTTGGGAGGACAATCAATGACCACACTGACCGCACCCCGTCCCGTGGCTGTCAAAGCCCCTCGCCAATACGACGCACTCGAACTCGTCAACATGGGCTGTGCCGCCATTGACCGGAAGTTCACCGAGGTATTCGCATCGACCAGTTCGGGGCATCTCACGATCAGCGAACACCAGACCCGGCGCATGCTGTTCGGCGTGGTGATCCGGCTGGGTCAGCACTTCGGCTGTCCCGTGTCGGTGATCGCCTTGTCAGAGGCAACCGGCATGGAGCGTGGCAGCATCCACCGGATTCTCAGGGACGAGGTGGACCCCGGCATTCCCACGATCAGCATCGGCCAGATTATGACGGCGACGTGTAACGAGATCGGCATAGAGCAGAGCGAACTCGGATCGCACACCCGCCACGTCACGGAAATCTGGGCAAGGCGGATCGTGACGATGCTGGCCCGTCAATACACGCGGAGCAGTTTCCCGCACATCGCCCTGCGGATGGGCAGGCCGAACCACTCGACGTGCGTGACTACGCGCGACGTAGCCAAGAAGCGGCTGGCGTTGCCGTATGGTCATCCGTTGCGGCGCGTCGATGGCCGGGACGCACAGGACATCATCGACAGGGTGAAGGGGCGGCTGGGGATAACTTCGGACCCGACTTGACACGGGCGGGGTTTTCGGTTCAACTGTGAGCAGGAGGTAGGACAATGGCGAGCGTGGCTATCGATACCGGCAGTATTGCCGACTACGAACTGTTCCTGAAGATCAAGCAACTTCCCCGGTACCGGATCGGTGGTGGGTTCGCCGAGTACCCGGACGAGTACGCGGCCATGCTCGGGCTGGCTCCGCCCGTGGGAGTTGCGGAGACGTACAAGCCGAGCAAGTTCCTGTTCGACTACCAGCGGGACATCACGGCGAAGGCGATCAAGAAGCGGAAATACGCCGTGTTTGCCGATTGCGGGCTGGGCAAGACGCTGATCCTGTTGGAGTTTGCAAAGCACGTTGCCAAGACGTATCCCGGTCGTCGCGTGCTGATCGTGTCGCCGCTCATGGTCGTGGCGCAGACCGTGGCTGAGGCCGAGAAGTTCTACGGCAAGAAACTCCCGATCACCCGCATCCGCGCCAATGAACTCGGTGAATGGCTCCGCACGGGTTCCGGCGTGGGCATCACGAACTACGACGCGATCACGGATTAACTCCCCAGTGGCGATATGGCGGGATTGATCCTTGATGAATCATCCATGCTCAAACACCACTACGGCGCATGGGGTACCCGGCTGATTGAGATGGGCCGGGGCGTGCCGTACAAACTCGCCCTTACGGGAACACCCGCGCCGAACGACCGAATCGAGTTTGCCAATCACGCGGTATTTCTAGACGCATTCCCGACCGTGAACAGTTTTCTCGCCCGGTTCTTCATTAATCGCGGGCAGACGCAGGAACGCTGGGAGTTGAAGGCGTGGGCGTTGGAGTCGTTCTACACGGCCCTCTCGGACTGGTGCATCTTCCTTGCCAATCCAGCGACGTACGGATGGAAAGACGGCTGCATGAATCTACCGCCGATCCACGTCCACATTCAAGACGTGAAGTTGACGACCGACCAGCGGAACGCGGTACACGAATCCACGGGCGATCTGTTCGTGACCAACTGCGGGGGCATCGGTTCTCGCGCCAAGATTGCCCGCATCGGCAAGGGATTCCACAACGGCGAAGCGATCGACAACAACAAGACGCAGGCCATTGTTGATCTGGTTCAATCGTGGCCGGACGAATCGACAATCGTTTGGTGCAAGTACAACGCCGAGCAGGAAGTGATTGCCGACGCGATACCGGGCTGCGAGTCGATCGACGGCGCGACACCCGAGGCCGAGCGATTGCGGATCATCGACGGATTCAAGGCGGGCAAGATTCGCGTCATCGTCACCAAGGCGAAGATTCTCGGGTTCGGATTGAACCTTCAAATCTGCACGCGGCAAGTGTTCAGCACCCTGCAAGATTCTTACGAGGAGTTTTATCAGGCGGTGAAGCGGTCGAATCGGTACGGCTCCACCAAGCCCCTCAACGTCCACATCCCCGTGACCGAACTCGAATATCCGATGGTGCAGAACGTCCTGCGCAAATCGGATCGGGTTCACGCGGACACCATCGAACAAGAACGAATCTTCAAGACACACGCACCGAAGGAGGCGATTCAGTGAGCGAGTACCACATACACCACGGTGATTGCATCACGCACATGGCGACCATGCCAGCCGCGTCGATGGATATGTCCGTGTTCTCTCCACCATTCCCGGCGATGTACGCCTACACCAGTTCGGCCAGCGACATCGGCAACTCGGAGAAGTTGACGACCGAGGCGCGAATGCACCTGTCTTTTTTCTTCCGGCAACTCGCCCGCGTGATAAAGCCGGGCCGCGTGGTGGTGTGCCACTGCATGCAGATTCCACGGATGAAGCGGACGGGCGAGGTCGGTCTGCACGACTTCCGGGGATTGCTCATTCGCATCGGTGAACGCGCCGGGCTGGTGTACGAGTACGACTGGATGATTCGCAAGAATCCCCAGAGCCAAGCGATCCGCACCAAGTCCAGAGAGTTGCAGTTTTCCGGGCTGGAATCCGACCGGGCCAAGCAGCGGGGCACGCTACAGGATTATCTCATCAAGTTTCGGGCACCGGGCGAGAACGAGGTGCCGATCAACGCGAAGGGCGAAGTGTCCCGGAACAACTGGATCGACTGGGCGGAGGGTTGCTGGTCTGACATCCGCGAGACGGACACGCTCAATGTTGCTGAGGGACGCGGAGAGAAGGACACGAAACACATCTGCCCGTTGCAACTTCCCGTGATTGATCGGTGTGTGCGGCTGTTCAGCAACCCCGGCGAGACGGTGTTCTCTCCGTTCACGGGAATCGGGAGCGAGGGGTACATGGCCCTCAAGCGTGGCCGACAGTTCTACGGTTGCGAGTTGAAGGATGAATACCACGCGGCGGCGATGGTCAACTGCCAGCGGGCGATTGCCGAGCGTGAGCAGGAAGTTCAGGATCAGTTGTTCGCGGGTGCCGCCAATGCCTGACTACGCCACCGACAACCATTGGCATCGAGGCCCGATCCGCACGCTTGAAGAGGTGAGGGACATCATGGCCAGCAAGGGCGAGGTGATGACCCGCGAGGGCGTGCGCCGGTGCGAGCGGCGTGCGCTGGCAAACTTCCGCAAGGAGTGGGAGCGGCTGGAAGCGGATGCGAGGAAAAGGGAGGAATCACAATGAGCCGGATCAACTCACGACAGAAGGGTGCTAGGGGTGAGCGGGAATGCGCCGCGTATCTCCGGTCCATTGGCATTGCCGATTGTCGCCGTGGCCAGCAGTTCAGCGGCAGCAAAGATTCCCCCGATGTGGTGACATCGCTCACCAACGTCCACATTGAATGCAAGTTCGGCGTGGGCGGGCTGGACCTCGGAACGGACCTGCTCGACAAGGCCATCAATCAGGCCCGGAACGACAAGGGTGAGGCGAAGCGGTGGGCGGTGTTGTGGAAACCCATGCGGAAGTCGTGGCGCATGACGTTTGCTTGGCCGAGCAACGGGACGGTTTGCACGGTGACGGGTCCAGCGACAATCTGCTCCATCTTGCAGCAGTTGAATCAGGGAGAATAAAAAACCCACCCATTCCGTTGACGGCCCACGGTGCGCGTGGTATTGTTGACGAAGGAGAACCGATGGGCAGACCACGCAAGGACTACACGCTGGCGATTCGGCTGCGGAGAAAGGGCTTGTCCTACTCGCAGATCGGCAAGCGGCTTGACCCGCCAATGACAAAGCAGGGCGTACAGCGGGCGTTGAAGTTGAGGGGAATCAAGTGAAAGGCACCCACCAATGAGCATTGACAAAGCGAAGGAAGAGGCGAGGAAGCGGAAGACGAAACCCGCCCGCAAGGTGAAGGGGGCGAGGCCCAAGGCGGTGAAGGCGTGGGCGGTGTGGTATCCAGACACCGGCCTGTTCGCCACTCAGAATGGCCGACCGATGCTCTGGGACAGGCGAGTAGAAAGTGCCAACGGCGACGGCTGGGTTTCCATCCCCGTCCGCATCGTCCCCCTCCCCCCCAAGCGGAAGGCGAGCAAGTGATAAACCCACCCATCACACCAACGCGAGGCCCACACGCGGCACGCGGAGAGCGGTTCCGCTCGGTTCGTCTGGCTCTGGGCCTGACGCTCCGCCGCACGGCTGAAGTGACCGGAATGAGCATGACGCAGGTGAGCATGATCGAGCGGGGAGAGATATTCCCAAGCACGCTGGACGTGTGGCCGCTGCTGGAGTTTGCAACGGGGAAACTGGAATCGTATCAGAAAGGAACGAAGTGAACGAGAACATCAAGCATCTTCGGCAGATCATCGAGAACAGCATCCCCGCCGAGACAACGAGCGGCCAACCGTCGCCAACGCTGGCCGAGGCGCAGGTGGTGCTGGACCTGCTCGAAGCGGACATGCGGGAAGCGACCGAGCAAGTCACCAACATCAAGGCGATGCGGGAGGATATGGCTAACGAGATCGAGCGTCTGCAAGTGGACTCGAAGCCCGAGATTCGCGGCCTGCTCCACACCGTTGTCAAGTGGATCATGGCCGGCCACATGACACCCAACGACGAAGCGATCGTGGGGATGCACGCCGACAAGAAGCGGGCCGTCGCCGCGAAGATGGGCGTTCGGCTTGCGATGGGCGCATGGCTCTCGGCAGCGGCCAAGGCGTGCCATCCGCACGAGAACTGCGCGACTCCGATCCTCGACCCGAACCTGAGCAACCTATCCGCAGCGTTGTCATGGCTTCAAAGCGACGCGGACAGGAGCATCACGATTTCGCATGGCGGGGAAGGCGGACTCTGGTACGTTCGGATGAAGGACGAAGGCGGAGAATCGCCTAGCGACGGAGCCAATCAAGAAATCACGACCGCCATCGGTGACGCGATGTGCGGTATGGAGGCCAAGCCATGATTCTGTCCGTCAACCCGAAGGAGGTTCCAAGTGGCTGAGAAGAGTGAAGTGTTGCAAGAGGTAGCCGATCGAATGGCAAAGCAACTCGAAGCGACGAAAGGCCACACCCGATTCCACGTCCGGTGCAGCCAAGGGTTCATCGGCAGACACGGGAAACACTGTGTAGGCCCGGCCAGCATCTTTCTCGGCGACCGATGCTCACTCAACGGCGTGAGCGGTCGAGACGCGAACAAGTTGCGGCAGAAGTTTCAAGACGCATTCGACTTGGGCGTTGCCTACGCCCTCAAACTGGCCGAGGGGGTGGAACATGGCTGAGAAGACAACGTACGGGATGACCTACAGCATGACGATGCAGGACCGCATCGAGCAGCGAAGCGAAACGGGATTCCCATTTTTGGTGGTCGTCAACTTCCTGTGTTTCGTCGGCCTGACTGTGGCTGCGTTCTGCGGAAGCGTCCCGTGGTGCATATTCGCGGGACTGATGATGCTCTCGATCGACATCGACCTGCTCCGCTGCGATCGTCGGCGGCACCACAAGCAACTTCTCGCCGCCCTCTCAGCACTAGGAGCCAAGCCATGAACACACCTGAGCATCTGACACCCGAGAAGATTGCGGAGTTGCGAGCGACATTCGCCGACTCAGATGGGAACAACACCACCTCATGCTTCCGCCGCCTCACCAACTGGCACCTTCGCATCACGAGCAAGGCGTACGTCGGGATGGGCGATTACTAAAACCACACTCAGGAAGGGATGGACGATGGGATACCGGCGCAACAGGATCAAGCGTAAGAAGAAATCGCGGCGAAAACACATCGGGTTCCGCATCCGTCTTGCACTCGCCCAGTCAGCGTGGACATTAGTTTCTCAGCCCGCAGAAAAAGGATTGACCCCATGACCACCACTCACATCGACAAAGAGGCGAGAGCAAGACTGCTCAACCTCTACGACGCTTTCGCTCCGACGTGCGCCTCGCCGCAGTTGAAGACGCTGCTCGTGGCCATCCTCGACACGCTCACCCCCCTCCCTGCTGATGTGGAGAGTTCACCCAAGCCCGAGGGGTTGAAGTGGGGGTGCAAACTGCTTCCGTCCAAGTCCGGAATGTCTGGCATGGGCGTTTACTCGCCTTCTGGGAAGTACTACCTGTACAAACTCTCTCTCAGCCACGCATGGGCGTTGAGAGTCAAGGACGAGACGCACACGCGCTTCCCAAGCGACGCAGCAGCCCTCGCCGCCCTCAACTCCTGCACTCAACCTCCCCCCGACTTTGTTGAACCCGCCAAGCCCGAGGCGGGAGAGCAGAGGGTGAAAGACCTGACCGGAGAAGTGCGGCGATTGCGATCGGCACTCGCATCTGTCGAGGGATACCAGCACACAGAAAGAACTGACGCGGAGAAAATCACGCAGATAAAAGCCATAGCGAGCGATGCCCTGAACCTTGATCCAGTTGGCATTTGCACCCCCCAGCCCGAAGCGGGAGAGCAGAGGGTGTTGAAGTGCTGCGACTGCTACACGCCGTTTACGAATCCGCCAACCCCACAAGCGTGGTGCCACAAGTGCAATAAATGGAAGGTGCCGCTGCGAGAGACAATCTTGGCCACCCCCCAGCCCGCAGAGCCGAAGGTGTTGCCGTGGCCAGAAGACCTGACCACGCTGGTTGGAAAACGCATCACGACACGGATGAAGCCGGGGGAGACTAATGGGGCTCCATTGGTTCTAGTTCCTACGTCTGCTGATTCTCGCCTTTGGATGGGTTTTCAATGCTGCGACCCCCGCCTCCGCGACCTCCTCTCCGTCGAAGAAGCGCATCCCACCCAACCGAGCGAGCAGGCGAAGGGGGCGGAGCCGAGCGACATGGCGAAGCGACTGACAAACAAACTGTGGCTGAACCATCTCGGCATGGACGTGATCCGAAACTACGCGGCGTTTGCGGCGGAGATGGAAGCGTTGAAGAAGGGAGCGATCCGATGAGCCAGACACCTGACATTGTGGAGCAGCACCAGCGGCGTGCATTCTCCGCCGATGCGATACTCAACTCCGCGCCGTCGTTTGACGGAAGGGCCGAGGTACACGCTGGAATCGTGGGCGTGTTGTGCCAGCGCGACACGATCATCACCCAACTCCGCGAGCGACTAGACGCGGTGGAGAAGGAGCGTGACCAACTCCGCCTGTCCAATGAGCGGCTGCGGGAGGCGTGTAGCACCGCACTGACTCACGTTCTCGAACTGGAACGGGCATGGATGCGCGGCGTTATTGATGAGCGTGACGACGGCGGCGGTACTCGCTCAAATCGGAATGTCGAAGTCCGCAACGCTTTGCAGACCGCCCTCACCGCAGAGAGCGGGACGGAGGTGGAGGGATGAGAACCAGATTGCTTATCTTCATGTGGAACCTGATAGGATTTTCATTGTCTGGATTGACAGTGATTACGGCATTGGTGTGGGTGCCGCTGTGGATCGTGTTCGGATGGAGAGGACCACTCGCTTGGGTGGACTGGGCCGTTGAACGCTCAAATGAGGCAGACGTAGGAAACAAGCCATGACTCACGACTATCTCCTAGTTGGAGGTCCAAGGGGCGGAGAGACTTACCCGTGCCACGCCCATCGTCTGGTGATTCCAGAGATGGCTCACATGCCGCTGCGAATGCATCGGCCAAACGAACCAATGATTCCGTCTGGTGCGTGGTATCGCAACCACGAATACGAACTTCGATCAGTTGTCTGTGGTCCAGAGCATATGAATTACACCGGCACGACCCCGTGGGTATGGGGATGGCACAATGAGCCGTATATCGGCGAGTTCGATCATCTCCCCAAGCCAAAGTACGAGGACTACTACCCACCCACCCCAAGGGAGAGTGAGCGATGACGATTGAAGAACGGATAGCAGCACTTAGCGCGTATGGATTGGAATGCCATGTCAGAGGAGATATTGTGGAATGCGAGGGGGCGATGGTCAGAGAGCAGTTGTGGCTCCGAGTTCTGGCGTTGTGCAAGGCAGCGGAAAGACTTTCTCACGCAATGGACCAGCCAAGCAGCCATGAGTGTTCACCCGCCGTTGTCAATGCGTGCGAAACTCTCGATGAAGCCATCGCCGCCCTAAAGAAACACGGCGACATCCCCGCCGATGGCATGACAAGGGAGGGGCCGATCTAGGGCAGCGATCCGCTTGTGGTGTCGGTGGTTACCACGTAAACACCCAGACGCACCCGTTCCCGCCGTTGCCTCCTGCTCCTCCGAGATTCGTCGGCGTGCATCCAGCCCCGCCGCCACCGCCACCACCACCCACGGCACCACCCGCTCCGCCCGCGCCGCCCGTGGTCGATGCCGTGTTGGTCGATCCGCCACCGCCGCCGCCGGTGCCGCACACCGTCGAGTTGCCAGCCACGCCGGGCGAGCCAGCCGTAGGGACCGCTCCGCTGACTCCCGCCGCTCCACCCGTGCCGACGGTGTAGGTGCCTGCGCCGCCGCCTGCTGTGGCGTTCACGACGTTGCCGGTCGTGACAACGCACCCGCCGCCGCATCCACCACCGCCGCCGCCGAAGATGCTCGATCCCCCCGTGCAGTTGGCCGGGACGTTGGTGTGGCCACCGCCGCCACCGCCGCCAAACTCGCCCGAGTGGGTCGTGATAACAGTGATCGGTCCCGCCGCTCCCGCTCCGCCGGTCGCGCTGGCACCGCTGGCACCGGGGAACCCGCCCACCCCTGCCGCCGTGGTCGGGGTTGAGCCGTTGCCGAATGTTCCTCCACCGCCGCCGCCACCACCTGCCGCCGCCGTGATTGCTCCGCCTGATCCACCGCCCCCGCCGCCTGCCATCAGCAGCGTGCTTCCGAACGTGGATGCTGCTCCGGGGCTTCCGGCTCCGCCCACGGCTCCCGCTGCTCCCGGCGTGCCGCCAGCTCCGCCCTGCCCCACCACGATCGCAACCGTGCTGGCAAGGTCGGCAGCGAGGTAGGTCTCTCTCGCTCTGGACCCCGCTCCGCCACCAGCCCCGCCCATGCGGATCGTGGTCGTCGCTGCTGATGCCCCTGCGCCGCCACCGCCGCCGGAACCGACGCAAATCACATGCACGAACTTTGGCGTAAATGATGTCGGCTTGGTCCACGTTCCGTTGGCGGTGAAAACCTGCGAATCCGTGGGGCTTGCCGTATCCCCGTCCACCCGCGACCACCCCGCCCCATTCTCGTACTGCAAAGACTCGCCCGGGGCCAGTTGCCCGGTCCACAGGATCGTCTCCGTGCCGCTCGCATCGAACTTCACCGTGAGCGTCTGCGCCACCGTGTCGGCGTTGTAGACGCTGATGAAGTCGATCACTCGCTGGGTGGACGCTGCCGGCGAACCGACCACGTTCACGTCGGTCGTGTTGTTCGTGCTGATCTGGGTCCGGCCCGGTGTGTACGCCGTGGTCGTGATGTCACGCCAACATGCAAAGCACTGCATCTGGTTCGTGGTCACGGACCCGCCGAGAACGGATTGGATGGCGTCGGTGGTTGCACTCAGAATAATCATGAGCCGAGACTCCTTGATAGAACTTGTGGGGAAGTGAGGCCGCTACCGCCAGATGGCGCGACCCAAGAGGTGTTTCCGCTTCCGTCAGTTGTCAGAACATCTCCGCTATCTCCGTCATCGACGGGCAGTGTAAATGTCCACGTTCCAGTTGCCGCGTCGAGTTGGATGGTCACAGTCCCGCTTCCGTTACTCATCTCGTGCTTGACGTTGGAGGTGGTCTTTGAGTTGGGAACGTCTAGGACGATCTTCGACCCGTTCACATACCCATTCACGTCTCCAAATCTCGTGACACCAGAGCAGTATAAAAACACCGTGCTCGATGCGTCGTCGAGGAAGAAAGACGTTGCGTGTGCCGCCCCGTCGATGTCTCCGAAGGCGCATTGGAACTGCGCCGGGTTGACATAGAACGCATTGCCAGAGGAGTTGGAATCAACGATCTGAATAGCGTTGTTGGTCGCGTGCCCGTTGATAAAGATACCAGCCCCATCCCACGTCAGATTCGCACTCCCCGCAAACGCCCCCGCGTTGTTGAACTGAATCTGCGTGTCGCTGCCGCCGGGGGTACCGCCACTGGAAGGGGTTGACCATTGATAATCGCCGTCCTCGCCGCTCACTTTGGTAAATACCTGTCCCGTCGTTCCTCCACTCACCAGATACCGCCAGCCGGGGATGACCATTGAGAGTCCTTTCAGTATGGGAACCGAGCGTCGTAGTCGTTTTTTCTGCCTGAGCAGCCACAGTCGATGTTCGCTGCTTTCATCGCGGCCTTGAATGCCAAACCCACCAACCCCGCCTCGCGCTCGATCGTGCTACCTACGCCGATGTCGCCGGGCTTCTTGCGAAGGGCAACCAACTTGGCGGCGGATGGCCATTGGGCGAATGGGAGGGGAGAGGGTGGCCCTGAGCCAGTACACGCGCCAGCACACGGCGGAGAGCCAGCAGCGTGGTTGTACGTGACTGAGCCAGAGAGTGTCGTGGGAGGCAGGCCGGGAGACTGGGGGGAAGATGCCTGAACCTTCGTACCCTTGCAGTCCTGCCGGATGTCGTAGGACCATGTGTTTGAGAATGTGAACGTGCCGACCAGCGGGGGCATGGGCGGGCACATTCTCTCCCCGCCGTTCTGATACACCTCGGCCAGTTGCACCACGGGCGGCAGACTCTGCCCGTTCTCTGTCCGAGTGATGCGGGCGTATATGTTTCCGCCCGTGCATGGAATCGTTTGCGGGTCGATTTCCCAAAGTTCAGAGTTCCCCAGCGGATCGCCAATGAAGTACCGGCCCGTCACTCGCATTGTGCAGTTGGCACGGCGATCGAAACAACACGGCGGGCCTTCGGTCAGGGTCGTCGTCGGGGGCGTTCCCGCCGTCTGGGTCTGCCGCAGCGTCACGCATCGGAAGCACGGCATCTCTCGCCCGGTCAGTTGCGATGTGCATTCGCAGCACGTCGCCACTCCGCCACTGATTGACGAGATGACTAGCGAACGCGGGCCGGGAACGCCGCCCGCCGCAGCGGGACTGATCTTGTAGCACCGTGGCGGAGATACACCGTCCGGGCTGATCGGAATGTATAAACACTGAGTAGCGATCCGGCGACAGAAGAACACGGGCGGACCCGGATCAAGTGTGGGGTCACACTGCTCTGCCGTCCCCCACGGGGAGGTAAACACGATGCACTTCACATCACGGCACCCATCCGCAGCGCAATCGTCAATCTGATCCACGATCCGGCCATCGGGCGGGATGGGTGGTAGCGAGCATGTATCCGTTGCCCGCTTGAATCGTTCATCGCTGATCGTGTAGCAGCGGCCATCTACCACCACGGTATCGCCGGGCCTGATCGGGCGGCCAAAGCACTCGACAAGCGAGTTTACGTAGATCGGCGGGGGCGGATCGGGAACGGTACCGGACGGGTCGCATGGATCGACGGGCGCGGTGATCGGGCCACACGGGTTGGCCTTGTAGTAGGTGAGGCAGTTGCCGCAACAGTTCTCGCACCCGGACTTCGTGGCGAGCGACTTCCCATCCCCTGAAGAGATGAGAAACCGCTCGCCACTTGGCCCGGTTTGGTAGGCGAGTGATTCAGGCATAGAGGGCATCGGCATCCGCGCCGAAGACGTTGATGGCAGAGTATGTGGCGACAAAATTTCGCCCGCGCGTCACGCTTGCGGACAGAGAAGCCGCGTCGATGTTGATGGTGCCGACCGTGATGGCCAGCGGGATATCGCTCGCATCCCACACCGCACCGCCCCAGACATTGAGCGTCGTGATGTTGCCGCCGCACCACTTCAACTTCGCGCCGGGGCCGTTCAGGGTCACCGTGGTACATGCCGGGACGGTGGCCGAGGTGTCCTCTCGCTTGATGACGACCTGAGAGTTGCCGTTGACGTTGAGCGTGGTGAACCCGCGCCCGCTGCTCACGTA
>OFQX01000039.1_pt1 | contig 37804 bp, 56 predicted proteins | sample 1542951 | NCBI WGS metagenome assembly OFQX01 (sample SAMN07774215, study PRJEB24372) | wastewater metagenome | isolation source: WWTP Novara (Effluent) | place: Italy: Novara | collected 2015-12
AAATTCAGTTTCTGGTGCAAGACGCGAATGGCCTCGCGAGTCACCGCCGTGGGTGTGAGAATGCTATTCGACATTGTGTTTATCCATCTATGGGAAGGTCAACGTCTCTCGACGTGGACACTCGCTATCTGCGGTTTTGCGCCTGCGCGTTTCGACGCTTTATCCACTCTTCAGCGGACAGCTTGTCGTCGAGGCCACGGATCGCAGGGGTCGCCCCCTTGATGCTCGCGGCGGGCTTGATCGCCTGCTTCGCCTCGATTTTCTTCGCAGTCGCGGTTTTCTCGCGCAGCCTCCGGCCTTCCATGGCATCATGCAGGAGCATGAGTACTTCGGGCTTGTCGGCAATCGCCCCGGCCAACTCTTCGTTGCTCAGGCGATACGCGGTTCGGGCGTAATCAAGGGTGGCTTGCGCCGTTTCCCTGTTCCAGCCCGGAATATGCGTGAAGGCGAAGCGGTCAGCTTCTTCCAGGCGCTTGGCAGTTTCCTGCTGCGCGATGGAGTGCTTGGCTTCACCGGCCTTGTGGTACTCTGCAACAGCGGCGGCCTGTTGCTGCTGCAATTGGGTGATCTCCCATCGGGCCTTGTTGGCCGCGTTGGGGTCTGTCTGGTCCCATGCATCCCAGTCGATGTCTTCGTATTGCTTGATTTGGGCGGCAACCATAGCAACCTGGGCGAGCGCCTGGGTTTCCTCATGGCTTACCGCCGTAAGCCGCTCAATCGTGGCAGATACCTGATTGCGGTGTTCGGCCAGTTCCTGAGTCTTCCGGGTGTAATCCGCCTGGCGAAGCAGCGCATCCTTGATATCCTTGGATACGCGGTACTTCTTGCCCTCAAATTCCACCTCGTCGGTATCGTCCTCTGGCTCGGTTTCCTCTTCAGGATTGTCCTCGCCTTCAGTCTCAAGTAATTCGTCGCCGTCGATCTCGGTGCCGGCGGTTTCGGGTTCCAGCGGTTCGGCCAGATTGTCCGTGTCATCGATCATGGGTTGCTTACTCGATTAGCCTACTGTCTCGCGACGTTGGCGGTTATCCGAGTCCCTCCGTCATGTAGGGGTTGCTCGGTTGCGCGGTTTCCCGCGCCATGTTCACGGCGGCAGCGTTTTGTCGGTCCTGCTGACGTGCAACAACTTCAGCGGCCTTGATGTCCGCTTCCTTGTCTTTGATATCCAGTTCGCGGGACTTCAGCGCATATTGCGCCTTCAGTTCGCGGTTTTCCTGCGCCAGTTGCGCGGCCTGCTGCTGCATCTGCTGCATCTGCGCCTGCATCTGGGCTACGGCTGCCTGTTGCTGCTGATCAGGGCCTTGATCTCCACCCTGTTCCAACTTGTCAGCCGCCTCTTCGGCACCCGGCCAGTCCGAGTTGCGCAGATACATCGGCCCCAGCACCGGGGCCGCGTCGGGATAGGCGCGGATAACCTCGACAATCTCCGCCTGCGCCAGCTCGCGCTGTGTGCCGAATGAAGGCCCCGCCTTGACGACCAGGTCATACTTGCCCGCCGCGATGTCATAGACGCGCGAGAAATTCGGACCACCCTGTGCCTGCTGTTCCTGCGGCGGCGCACCCGGCGCTAGTTGCACCGACTGCGGCTCCATGTCCTGCCCAAGGACGCGGATCATGCGCTCCGACGAATAGACCTTGGGAATCATGTCGATCAGGATGCGCCCAGCATGGCGGATCGAGCGCGTCAGGTTGTCGATGAAGTGGAACGTGCCAATATCGCCCTGACGCTGACGCTGGCGGATGGCAACGCCGCTCGTTTCGTTCGACTGCGCCCCGAGCGACGGGTCATACAGGCCGATGATGGCCTTCATGTCGTCAACCGCGACTGCGGCTTGCTGCATCTCACCAACAGGCACGCCGACGAACGGCTGCCTCTGCGGCGGGACAGGGCCGTCATACTCGATATATGGATGGCTCGCGACGTTGGCTGTGGACCACTTCTCCACGTCCGTATTGAACGCACCGACCGGGCCGATGAAGGGTATTTTGGGCGCGAGGGCGACGTTTTCGGCACCCGCCGAACGCCAATAGTTGTTTTCCCGCTGCGTATCCTTGGCATCAACGATCAGCGAGCGGAAATACCGCTTGCCCTCAACGGCCACTTCTTCGCCATAAACCGGGACAATCGGGATATAGCGGCCCGGCCACTCCACCGTTTCCAGCACTTCCGCGCCGGTCATGATGTATTGCGTCACCTTCTTGCGCTTAACATCGCGCGGCTCGCCGACCGGGTAAATGCCTTGCGCCGTCAGTTCTTCCGCGCGATCTTCGAGCCCTTCCATCGGGACTGTCGTTCCGTCCGAAAGCGCGACAATCTGGCCGTCGACCTCTTCGCGGTGCCAGTATTCCGCGATCATGACGTAGTCGCCGTCGCGCCACGGGGCCGACAGCGCCTTGTAATCATCCCAGTCAACCTTGTCCGCGCCCTTGTACCGGGCCTCGAATTCGTCCTTATGCAACGCCTTGACGATAAAACAACAGTTCCAGTCGCTGCCGTCCACACTCTCCGCGTCGGGGTCTTCATAGACCGAGAGCGGGTCGATTATGCGCTCGAACGCAATATCCTGATCGAAGCTGTCATCGCTCGTATAGGCGGTATTGATGCGAAAATAGCCGAAACCGCCCGAAACCGCGTTGTCAACCGCTGTGTCATAGGCAACGTCCGCGTTGCTCGAAACCTCGATGTTGCGGATCAGTCCGCTGATAATCTCCGCCGTGTCAGGATCGGCCTTGCTGTCTGCCGGAATAACCGTGATTGCCGGGCGGTTCTGCCGCGCACCGTTCACCACCTGGCGGATGAACGATGGCATCCGGTTGATGGTCAGACACGGGCGATTGTCTTTCTCGCGGATCTTCTTGATCGTCTCGGGCCACTGCTCGCCCAGACGGGCGAAGCGCGTATCGTCAAGCCATGTCTCGCGGTTGTGCTCGCCCTTTTCGGCGGCGCGGTCGAACTTGTCGCGCGCTGACTGGAGGAAGTCGTCGGACTTTACATCATCCATCCGCCCGCCCCCTGATACCTGTTGCCGCGCTCGCGCGGCAATGACGCTGGAATAACCTGATCCATCGCGCGCCCGATCAAGCTTGCCGCGTCAACCTCGTCGTCGTGTTTGCCCGCCGGAAATACCAGGAACTCGCTCAGGTCCGCCCCATGCTCGAAATAGACCCGCCCCGTCGCGGCCATCGCCTGAAATGAACGAGCGCGCGTCGGCTTGTCAGCGACACTCGGCATCCACTCCATTGCGCAGTGGACATTCCGAGCGCGCATCTGATTAATTAGCATCGGCTCGATAGCTTTCTGTATAACACCGCCCTCGCCGAACCACATCAATGGCTTGTATCGGGCGATCAGGTCCAACTTCCGATCAATCCAGACATCGGCTGTTGTTTGGCCGCGCCATCCATCGACCCGGTAAATATCGCCCTTGCTATCGACGCCCCATATTCGGTGAACGGTCCAGTCGCCGCCACCGTCGGTCACAGCATAATCACTGGTTCCGTAATATCGCAGCCCTGGAAGGGTTGGCCATTCTTTGAAATACTCGCGCTTGAAGAACGTGCCATCATCGGGCTGCGGCTGCTGCTGATACAAAGCCGACCACTCCCTTGGACCGATTGTGTCCTTGATCCTGGCCAGCGCAGTCTCATCATACCATTCCGGCCAGAGCGCTTTACCGTCCGTGTCAAGCGCGGGAAGTTCCAGCACATCCCATTGATCGCGGTCCTGTGCCAGCAACCGGCCTGCCAGGTCGTCCTCGTGCCAGCGGGTTTGGATCAGCACAATCGCGCCGCCAGGCATCAATCGCGTGTAAAGCGTCGATCGATACCAGTCCCACACCAGGTCGCGCCGCCGCTCGCTGTCCGCTTCCTCGCGATCCTTGAACGGGTCGTCTATCAGCGCAATGTGCGCGCCGCGTCCCGTGACCGCCGTGCCAACACCTGCCGCGACATAAGCGCCGCCCTTGTTGGTATTCATCCGGTTGGCCGCCGCGCTGTCCGTTGCCAGCGACACGCCGGGGAAAACCTGTCCGAACTCCGGTTCCGCCACGATGTTGCGCACGTTGCGCCCGAAGTCGTTGGCAAGATCGCTGTTGTAGCTCGCCGCGATAATCTGCCGCATCGGATCGCGGCCCAGGCACCATGCCGGGAACCGCTTCGACGCCAGTTCGCTCTTGCCATGTCTTGGCGGCATGAAAATCATAAGCCGGTCAATCTCGCCGCGCTCGACGGCTTCCAGTTTCTCCGCAATCAGTTCGTGATGCCGCGCGCGCTGATAAAGCGGGTTCGTGTATTCAGTGAACCCTAGGAGAGACCGCTTCGCCTTCGCCGCCAGTGCCTGCCGCAGCGTCGGTAAGGATGGAAATGAGGGTGTCGAGCTTCTCGTCGCTAAGTTTGTCAAGGTCATGGACCTGCCTTATTGCGCCGGTGTGTTCGTGGATGCTGGTTTCTTTCCACCCGCCCTGCGTCTTGAGGTAGAAGATGGCGGACGTAGTGTCTCCAGCTAGGGCCTTTTGAACCAGCGTCCCTGCGACCTTGGCAAGCGTTTCAGCCTTGCCAATATCCAGTTCTTCGCGACAACGCTTGGCTAGCGTATCAACAGACTTGCCGACAAGGTGGCCGATTTGCTCCTGCGTCATACCAAGCCCGGCATAAAGCCTAACGCGCCTGCGCTCGTCGTCGCTCGGTTCCCAAGGCTGAGGCCCGCGCAAACCCATCACACAAGCTCCGCGATGTTGTTTGAGGCCATGTCATCAAACGTCTTGCCGGTCTCTGCATGGACCGCCTGCTCGCCGGTGAACTCCTGCCAGCGCTTTACCGCCACATCGACATAGGCGGGCGTCATTTCGATCGCTCGGCATTCGCGCCCGCTCTTTTCGCAGGCGATGATGGTCGTGCCCGAGCCGCTGAAGGGCTCGAATATCTGTTGCCCCGGCTTGGTCAGTGCTTCGGCAAGCGCCTCATAAAGTGCGACTGGCTTAGGGCAGGAATGCAGTTCGCGAAGGCTCTTGCCGCCAACAGTTGCGCGATCGGTCTTAACCTCGAGCACATCATTTCGCAGCTTGCGCTCGGGAGTGTGCCCCACGGTCAAAACCGGCTCCCAAGTCGAAGCGCCGCCCAAACCGTTACCCGCTGCCGCAAAGCCTTTCGCCCAGACGATCACTCGCGACTTGCCGAAGCGGCTTATGTCGCGGGCGAGATTGTTCAGGCCAGGCGTCCAGCACTTCGCCGCAGGGGCGAGAGCGAACACATCCGCCACAAGCTGCGCGTTCGCATCGTTGTCGCTGTCATCATGCTCGGCGTACTCATAGCCGAGGCCATAGGGGGGATCGCTCAAGAGCAGCGCGCAGCCAGAGCCACCTATCTTCGCCACGCAATCCGCGTCCGTGGAATCCCCACAGACAATCCGATGCTTGCCAAGCACCCACACATCGCCCAGCACACTAACCGGATCGGCAGGCACCTCGGGAATGTCGTCCGGGTCTGTTAGCCCCTCGGTCTTTTCAGCCAGCAGCGCCGCAAGCTCGTTCTCGTTGAAGCCCAGCAGGGATAGATCAAAGCCTTCCTCGCCAAGCCCGGCAATCTCGGACGAGAGCAAATCAATATCCCACCCGGCATTCAGCGCCAGCTTGTTGTCAGCAATGACATAGGCCCGCTTCTGTGCGTCTGTCAGGCCGTTCAGAGGGATCGTAGGCACTTGGGTTAGGCCAAGCTTGCGAGCGGCCTGTAAGCGCCCGTGGCCAGCAATGATGCCGTTGTCGCCATCGGTCAGGATGGGATTGGTGAATCCAAACTCCTTGATCGATGCTGCGATCTGCGCGACCTGTTCGTCGCTGTGCGTCCTGGAGTTGCGGGAAAACGGTATCAGATCAGCGACCGACCTGAAAACCAGTTTTATAGTCCCGCTGGTTTCATGGGCAGCGTCCATCACGTCACCCTTCAAACTTCGCCCGCATCACGCATCGCGTCGGCCCTCAAGTTGCGGCCCAGGATGCTCCAGATGGGATGGGGCAGGCGGGCGGGAGAGATCGCCGGGCCTAATACGCATAAGGGCCGCCCGGATGGACAGCCCTATTCCGGTCGCAATAAGCGACCGTCATTTACGCGCATATCGGATTTGGCGGGTTGTGTCAAGCCCTCACCACCCTGATCACCGCCCTAGGCGCTTCCGGCGCTATCAGGTCCAGCGCCTTTATCACCGTGTCGAGCACTGCAAGGTCTGCCGGATGCTTGCCTCCGTCCAGCAATGCAGCCAGCCAATACGGATCGGCGTCGTGATACAGGCCGAGCGTAAGCTGGTCGAGCCATGGCCTAAGCCCCGTCAAGTCTAGCTTGTCAGACATACCGCAGACCCATTGCCACTCGTCGGCTTCGTATGGATTGGCCTCTAATTGGACAGAGACGCCTCCTGAGCGCCTTTGCTGGCCTAGTGGGCACTTGACCCGCCCAACCTCAAAGAAACGCTCCACAGCCCTTTGAAACCGCTTCCCGGCATCATACCGGACGCGGGCAAGTGTTTCCTCGCCAAGCAGCCCCGCCGCATAGACCCGGCCAAGCGCGGTCGAGTAGTGTTCGCCGAACCGTTCGCGCAACGCCTGCACGCGGTCGTTGCCCTTGTCGTGCGGTGTGACGGCACGAATGGGCTTGCCGGTGTCTGTGCGCCTGCCTGGTTTGCGGGGCCTGCCTTTGCGTACCATGGGTTGCTCCTATCGGATCATGTGGAGGATGTGCACTGCCATGGCTGCAACAAACGCTTCGTAGACCTCGGACGCATTGTCATCCTTGCCGAACGTGTCGCGGCGCATGTGGTCGCAGAATAGGTTTGCCGCTTCTGCCATCTGACCCAAAGCCTCCCTCAACTCCGCCGCTTCCTGCTCGGCGCGTTCGGCGCGGTTGCGGTAGTCCTCTGCGCTTAGGTGTTCGCTCATGCAATCCTCCAGATGCGCAGTCCATCATCTACGGATCTTCCAATAAATTTTACAGGATGATTCCGGCTCCATGCCATGGCTGCCGAATAGGCTCTGCCATACTTCGTGCTTTGACCGAGAAAAAAAATACTGTCACCGATTTGCATTTTTGCAAAGGGGTATTTCGGAGGAGCGCCAGAATTTGAATAATCTGCCGCCTTAAGCGGGATATCTTTTTCGATTTGCATTTTTGCAATTCCTTATCAAATTAACAGGGCCACCAATTCTTATAGAAACTTGCTAAACCTGTCAATTAGATTTTCCCGTGCCCGCCCCCATTTTACCCGCGCAATAAAATTACGTTTGTCCGGAGTGGCCCTTAAGGGGTTTGCCGCGTCCGTCCGCCCCTCTATGAATATAGAGAGAGGGAGTTTATGTGTTATTCACGCGCAATGGACACTTCGGACGTTTTTCGTCCCTATTTGTCCGAAACGTGCCTTGCGCGCGCGCGCGAGCAATTTCCAGATATGGGCAATTTTGCCGCCCATGCCGATTATCCCTCATCCTCGCGCCCATCCTTGATGATTTTTGTCACCTCGCGCCGCCGTTCACGCTCGCCCTCGGCCTGCTCGGCAAACATGATATGCACTTGCGGGTTAACCTCCGCGCGCAATTTGCCGTTCCGCGCCTCGAATTGTTCAACCCAACCGTGGGCCTGTAGTTGCTGACAAATCGGCTCGACCTCCTCTTTCGTGAACCGCCGCATGATCGTGCTGCCGCGCTGGAACGTGCGATAGGTAATCTGCTCGACCTTGTGAGCCAGGATATAACCGGCGATGTCCCGGATTACTTCATCGTCCTGCGCCAGGCCGACAACGTCACGATAGAACGCGAGCGCTTGCGGCATGATGAACCTGTGCAGGAAGTCCGCCACGCGGCGCGCGGTGTCGCCTGTGATCGTCGATGGCAGATCCGGGCGGTTGGCGTTCTCAATGCAATGCCAGATGATGCACAGGCGCGGGAATAGCCCGTCATATTTCCCGATATGGGTGGACAGCTTCTTGTTGAGGCTTTCCATCGCCATGACCATGCCGTGATGCTTGCGCTCAAGATCGGCGCGGATGGCCATCGCGTCGTCGTCAAATAGAAGGGGTATTTCGCCCAGAAAGCTATCGGGCGGCGTCATGTCCTTTAGCCGCTCGATAAGCGCATCATATTCAAATGCGACGTTCGGCAATTCCTCGTCAACGCCGATATGGGCCGGGCGCAGGACCACCGGGAAAAACCGCTGGATAAGCCCGTCATCGGTGGCGCCAGCCATGACGCGGCGGATAGCGTCGGGCTGGATGCCCCCGACAATCGAAACTGACAGGTTGTCGATCAGGATGCTTTTGCGGCTGATACGGTTGACCGCATAGGTGCCGCCGCCATAGGCTTGAAGCCAGAAAGAGCGATCTTTGGCGCCGCCCTTCCCGCCCGCGTATTTCTCGATGCCGCCGAACCACCCTGACAATTCATCCTGAATAGCGAGGATGCCGTGGGGGCTATGCGCGCAAACCTCCTGTGCCGCCTCCATTGTGGTGTCCTCGATGCGCAGCCGCTCGGGCATCGGCATATCGCCGGTTTCGCCCCGGTCTTTCCATGCGGCAATATCCCGGTTGTATTGGCGGAGCATGTCCGCATCTATGGACTTGATCTTGCCCGTAGCCATCCGCATCATGGGTGACTTTTTCGTGGACGGCTCGCCGACCAGCATGACCCAAAGGCGGGCGCTTTCCTCCCATGCCTCATGCCGCTTGACCTTGACGCGGATGCTATCGCGGATGACGGCCCCGCACGCGGCAAGCGCGGCCATGGCAATCCCGGCAGGGTCGCAGCCGACCATGCGGCCCTGCGTCTGCGCATATTGCTCAATGATCGGCGGCAATAGCCCGGCAGGCAGTTTCGGCGGGGGCGGGCGGTTCCACAAATCGTCCGGGGCATCGCCTTCGGGTTGCTGCGCCGGTTCTGGTTCGGGCGTTGTCGGCGCGATAACCGGCTGGCCGTTGAAAACGTCCGCCACGGCTTCAAGCGCGCTATCATGGTGCAAGTCGTTGAAATCGTCGTGCGGCGCGGGCGGGACAAAGACGGGTATGCCCAACTCAGCGGCAAAGCGGATTGTGGCATCAAGGCCCTTCCGGTCCGCCGCGATGCAAACGGGGAAGCCAACCGCGTGCAGCTCGCGCGCAATGTCTTGGATCCCGTGCAGGCTGAAAGCCACACAAACCCGGTCAAGTGTGGCCTCGTGGATGCTGGCGCCCGTAGCGAAGCCCTCACAGACAATCGTGCGGCCAAGCGCAATGCCGAAATTGAGGCGCCCGCCCTTCATGGTGCCGTGCGCCGGGTAGAACTTATCCCGCCCGTCCGCGTCCTTGTTCGGCGTGATCGCCTGCAAACACTGGATTTCGCCGTCCTTGTCATAGACGGGGATCAGGAGGGACTTACCCTCAATGCGCGCCATGTGCGGCTCGACGCCCTTACGGGCAAGATAGGGATGGTTCGCGGGTGCGGGTAAGGCGGCCTCCCACCGACGCTTGCAATCGGCCATGACGCGCTCGCGGGCCTCGCGTTCGGCGACATCGCGGGCGGCGCGCTTGGCGGTTATTTCCGCGCGGGCCTTCACGTCCAACTTGAAGTCCTTGCCCACCACCCGCTCGATAGCTTCGTCGTGGCTGACGTTCTCAATGGCCATAACGAAGTCGATCACATCGCCGTGGGCACCGCACCCGAAGCAATGGTAATGATCATCATAGACCTTGAAGCTGGGCGAACGCTCATTGTGGAACGGACAAAGACCCTCTAACGTGCCGCTCTTGCGCTTCAGCGGGACAACCTGCCCGATCACGTCGGCTATGCCCGCGCTGGCCTTGATCGCGCCCCAATCGTATCCGCCGCTCATTTTTGCGTCTCCTGGTTGCGCAGGATTTCCTGCAATTGGAACACACGCAGCGGCGGCAATTCCTCGCCCCACTGGCTTACAGCGCCTTCCGTTATGCCTAGCGCAAGGGCCAGAGCCTTCACGCTTCCGAACGCCTCAAGGGCCTCTTTTTTTGTCATGACGGTTGACTAATAGATTTAGCTGGCTAAAGTCAACCTCGCAGCGTTGATAGCCGGTCGCTGCCCGGCCAGCCCAATGAGGTGACTATGAGCGTCTTATCGAGTATCGCGAAACCTGCGATCCGCCCCCCGATCATTACAATCTGCGGCGATGCCGGCACGGGCAAAACCAGCCTTGCCGCGACTTTTCCGAAGCCGGTATTCATCCGCGCCGAAGATGGCGTCCACCGCATCGACAAGACAATCGACGTGCCGGACGCCTTCCCCGTTCTGACCGACAGCGAAGAACTCTGGCCGCAATTGCTGGCGCTCCTGCAAGAGGAGCACGATTACGGCACGCTTGTGGTCGATAGCGTTTCGGCGCTCGATCAGCTTTTTATCAAGCACGTCATGGATAAGGATGGCCGCGCGAAGTCGATCAATCAGGCGCTCGGCGGATACGGCGCGGGCGTCAATGCTGTCGCCGCAATGCACCATCGGCTGCGCAAGGCGTGCAGCCTCCTGAATGAGCGCAAGGGCATGGCCATCGTGTTTATCAGCCATGCCGATCTTGAAACGATGCGCCCGCCCGATCAGGACGACTACACGCGCTACAGCCTGCGCCTCATGGCGAAGTCGCTGCCGCCCTACGTCGATGATGTTGACCTCGTGGGTTTCATCCGGCTTGTGTCGGCACTGCGCGGCGAGGAAGGCGACCGCAAGAAAATTGTCAGCAATGGCGACCGCGAACTGGTATGCTACGCGACGGCGGCCAGCGTCAGCAAGAACGGCCTAGGCATCACCGAGCCGCTCGATTTTGAGCCGGGCGGCAATCCGTTGCTGGCTTATTACAAAGCGAAGGCCAAGCGCAAGGCGACTGCCAAGGCGGCACCGGAACCCGAAACATCAACCGAAACAGAGGACGCATAACCATGGGATTTTGGGATACATCGGACGGCGAGAATGCCGTCAGCGACAAGACCGAATACGAAGCTGGGGGTAATTTCGACCCGATCCCCGACGATAGCACGGTGCTTGCTTTTATCAGCGAAGCCAAGTGGCGCGATCTGGAAGATACCGGCGAACGCTATCTTGAACTGAAGTGGACAATCGAGCAGCCGGAAGAATACGCTCGGCGGAACGTATTCCACAAGCTCTGGGTGCTGGACCTCGACCCGAAGGCCAAGGATGAAACCAAGGCGCTTGCCAAGCGCGACAAGGCCCGCCGGATGCTGGCCGCGATTGACGCGAACTGCGGCGGAAAGCTAGGCCGCAAGGACGGCATCCCGACCGAGGACGATATGGCGATTGCGTTCAGCGGCAAGACCATGACGATCAAGGTCAAGGTTTGGGAAATGAACGGCGGCAGCGGCAATTGGGTTGCGGCGGTCGGCCCCAAGTCCAAGCCGCTTATCGTCGGCAAGGGTGCGCCGCCGAAGGCCACCGGCACCGCGAAGGATGCCGTTGGCGACGATGAAATACCATTCTGATTAGTCACCGCCGCCCGCGTTAGTCGTGATATTCGGCGCGGCCAGCGGGATTCGAGCGCGGCCCGGCGCGTGGCAAAACCGGGAACTTTTCAAAGGATATGCAATGACGGAACCCGAACAACGCTCGCCGGAATGGTTTGTAGCGAGGCAAGGCCGCGTGACCGGCAGCGTCGTCGGCGCGATCCTGGGCCTATCGCCCTACATGACGCGCGGCGATGTCATGCGCCGGATGGTCCGCGATGCGATGGGCGCAGAGCCTGAGTTTGTCGGCAACGTGGCCACGAATTACGGCACGCATTACGAAGACGGCGCGATTGTCGAATGGCAGATGGAGACGGGCCTGAAGTGGAAGCCCGCCTATTTCATCAAACACGAGGACTGGCTAGGCGCGTCCCCGGACGGCTGGACAAGCGACGGCGGGCTACTTGAGGTCAAGTGCCCGTTCGGCTTGCGTGATAAGGCCGACGGCGATTTGACGTTCAAGGCCGCCGCCGATCAGCCGCACTATCTGGCCCAGATGCAGGTGCAAATGTATGTTGCGCGTGCGAAGCATTGTCACTTTTACCAATGGGCGCCGAACGGCACGGTGAACGAGATTGTGCCTTTCGATCAGTCATGGATTGACGAAAACCTGCCTCGGCTGCGGCAATTCCATGCGGAATATCTTTCCGAACTGGAAACCAACGCGGCAGAGCACCTAAGCCCGAAGCGGGTGACGGTTGACACGCCGGACGCGCACCGGATGGTTGCCGAATGGGACCAGTTGAACGAGGCGCTTGAGCGCGCCGCCGAACGCAAGAAAGACTTGCTGGCCGATATGGTCAAGCTGGCAGGCGGCGCGAACGCTGACTTCGCCGGGCGCAAGTTGACACTGACCGAGCGCGCCGGGTCGGTGTCCTACGCCAAGGCAATCAAGGTGCTTTGCCCCGATGCCGATCTCGAACCATGGCGAGGCAAACCCACCGAATATTGGGGACTAAGGTGAAACTTCGCCCATACCAGGAGCGCGCCGTCGATGCGGCTATGGCATGGCTGCGGCAATCGGTTGACCCATGCCTGATTGATGCGGCGCCGGCTGCGGGCAAGTCGTTCATGATTGCTGCAATTGCCGCGCAATTGCACGCGATCAGCGGCAAGCGCGTCCTGTGCCTTGCGCCGTCCGCCGAACTGGTAAAGCAAAACCACGAAAAATTCCTGATGACCGGCGAACCCGCCTCGATATTCAGCGCAAGCGCCGGGGCCAAGTCCACGCGCCATGTCGTCGTGTTTGGCACGCCCGGCACGGTCAAGAATGCAATCAGCCGGTTCAAGCAGGACTTCGCGGGCGTCATCGTGGATGAATGCTTTCCCGCTGGAACCTTGATTGAAACACCTAGGGGGGCAGTGCCTATCGAAAGCTTGCGCAATGGCGACATTGTGTGTAATGCAGTGGGTAGCGGCGAAGTTGAAACTGTGTTTACCAAAGCCGTTGCGGAGATCTATCATGCCACTCTCACTGACGGGACAGTTATCAGATGCACGGGGAGCCACCCATTCTTCACAAGTAATGGATGGAAGCGCGCAAGCGAGTTGGCAGGTGAGGTCGTGTTCCGCAAGGAAGACGTGTCCTGTTTGCTCGACGGTTTTCGCGCCGAAGCACTTTCGGATGAAAAACAGGGATGGAACGCCTCGCGCGAAAACCAACCCAATCACGGAAAACAGTTGGAACAAGCAAGAAACTTGTTCGCCATCCTGCGCGAAGAAATGGAAGAACCCCATGCACAATGCTTCGTCGCGGCAAAAAATGCAGGCGACGTTAAAGCGCATCGGACACAAGCCGCCAGTAATATGGGGCAATGGGCACGGCCTAACGGTTCCACAACAGGCACTTCTAGACATATTGGGGGATGGTTGGATAGCGGAACACCCTATAGCGACGGGGATGGGCCACAAGAACGGCGTTTATCCGAACGCATACAAAGCCGATCTAGCTTGCCCGGAGAAAATGATTGTTATCGAAGTGGACGGGGGGAGCCACGGCACTCTAGCGAGGCAGGCGGAGGACAAGAAAAAGGATGCGCTCTTGGCTCAATTAGGGTGGAAAGTGTTGCGCGTATCGAACTCGCGCGCCCTGAAGTTGTCTACAATCTGCACGTCCGAGGCCACCCTTCTTACTTCGCTGGGGGCGTCCTAGTCCATAATTGCCACGGGATCACGCCGACCATCCGGGGCATCATAGATGCGATGCGCGAGGGCAATCCACGTTTGCGGGTGCTGGGGCTATCCGGCACGCCCTACCGGCTCGGCAGCGGCTATATCTTCCGGCTATGGCCGGACGAACGCGCGAACGGCGATGACAAGGCCAGGGAACCTTATTTCACCAAATGCGTTTACCGTGTGGCGGCGCGCGAGATGCTGGACGGCGGATTTATCACGCCCATGCGGATCGGCGCCATCCACACTGAACGCTATGACACGTCCGGTATCGAACTGCTGCCGAACGGCACGCTGAACCCGGATACAGTCGAGCGCGCGTTCGTCGGCCACGGGCGCAAGACCGCCGCCATCGTCGCGGACGTAATCGACCAGGCGCGGGACAGGCCCGGCGGGATCATGTATTTTGCCAGCACGGTGCGCCATGCGCAGGAGATATTAAGCAGCCTGCCGCAAGGCACCAGCGCGCTTGTGACCGGCGAGGAATGCCGTCTAGGCACGGGCCAGACGCTATCGCGGGATAAGGTCATCAAGGCATACCGCGCGGGCGATGTGCGGCACCTTGTCAGCGTTGGCACGCTCACGACCGGCTTTGACGTGGCGCATACCGAAGTCATTGCCTTGCTGCGATACACCGAAAGCGCGGCGCTCTTGCAGCAAATCATGGGGCGCGCTTGGCGCCTTAATCCCGGTAAGGCGGATAGTCTGCTTTTGGATTATGCCGACAACGTGGACAGGCATTTCCCGGACGGCGATATTTACAATCCCGATATACGCGCGGGCAAAGCGCCGGGCGGGGAAGGTGGCTGCGAAGCCGAGTGCCCCGATTGCGGCCATGTCAATGAGTTTTCGCTAAAGGCAGAGAACGCGGACTTTCAGCGGGATCGGCACGGCTATTGCCTCGACACGTTCGGGGAACGCATCCAGACCGAATACGGGCCGATGCCCGTCCACTGGGGCCGGCGATGCTTCGGGATGGAGCGGAGCGGCCCGAACGGCGAATATGCCCGCTGCGGCTATTTCTGGACAAGTAAGGATTGCCCTCACTGCGGCGAAAAAAACGATATCACGGCGCGGTTCTGCCAATCGTGCAAGGGCGAGATCATCGACCCGAACGACAAGCTCGTGGCGGACTTCAAGGCCATGAAGCGGGATCCGACGCGCCCGCAAACGGACGAAGTGCTAGGCGTCGTATTCCGGCCCGGCATATCGGCCAAGGGCAACCAGACGTTGCGCGCGGACTGGGTGACGCCTTACCGGCAGTTTTCAACCTGGGTGCAGCCACAGGCAACGCATAGCCGGGCGATGGCCGAATATGCCGCGTTCATGGCCGCGACCGCCGATGCAACGGAAAAGCCTGCGACGATCACTTATCAAAAGGATGATGCGAGCGGTTTCTTTCGGATTATCGCGTTCAACCGGCCTGCGGATGAGGCGCCAACTGTGCCCGAAAAGGTAAAGCGTGCAGCTTAAAGATTGTCCTGTGCCGATCTACGGCGATGCCACATGGCGCGGGAAGTGCCCGCCTGAGCATGTCGAGCAGGTTTCATTTTTCAGCCGGTTGCGGCGGGAATACCCGGACAGCTACGGGCTAATTGCCGTGCATCCGCGCAATGAAGGATTGAAGCGTGCCGGGCAGTTTTCCAGCGTCGTCAAGCACGCGGCGGAAGGCATGACGAAGGGCGCGGCGGACATTATCATACCGGGCGCGCCGTCATTCGTGTGTGAGCTGAAGCGCCAGGATCACACGCTGTCCACATGGCAGGACGGCCAGCAAGCCTATCTGGCGGCTTGCCATGCAGCGGGTGCGTTCACGTGTGTTGCGTTAGGCGCCGGGGCTGCATGGCAGGCATTTGAGGCTTGGCTGACTATTCGTCGGTAAGCCCGCGCTCGATCATCTCCGCTTGTGTGGCGATGCGCGTTGCTTCGATCCGAATGTCGAAGGCATCGACCGGGTGGCCCGCGTCTATTTCCTCCGCGATGGCGCGCAGGCGCTCGGTGATGGTGTGGAGGGCCTTCATGCTGCGGCCTTTATTGCTTGCCAGATCGTGCGCCCATTGAACGCGCGGCGGATGGCGTAAGACCGGGCCAGCGATATGGCCGTGTAGATCGCCGCCAATGCGCCATTGCTTGCCATCGACACCGGATGCCCGGTGGCCATGGGGATGAATATGGCATTGGCCGCCATACTGATACCCACGCCAACCGCGACGTTGCACAGGGATTCCATGAAGCTGTCAGCGCGGGTTTGCGTCATGCTGTGGTTCCTTCGATGAAAAGATCGCCTTGGCGCTGCGCCTGTTCAATGCGCTTGCAGGCAATGTCGAAATACTTTGGCTCGCGTTCGATCCCGATGAAGTCGCGGCCCATCATGTGTGCGGCGATTCCAGTTGTCCCCCCGCCCATGAACGGGTCTAGAATGGTCTGTGGGGCGCCTTGCAGTTGATCTATCGACCAGCGCATCACCTCAACAGCTTTCTGCGTCGGGTGGAACCGCTCTTTCTCACGGCTCATTAGTCCGTTCTGCGTCCAGCGAATCCGCTTCACACTTTTCTTGCGGATATTCGTCCACGCCAGTTCTGCATCAGAGAACGTTGGCATGGTGTTTTCTTTGTCCCACACCAACCAAAAGGAACCTTGCGGCAGTTTGTCAGTAAAGTAGTTTCCGCCCCAAATTATTGACTGATCGGCGGAATCCAGTATGATGGAGAACAATTCAGCGGTGGGCGTTTCGGAATCCCAATCGCCTTCGTATTCGCGCCGGGCAATGGGGGCGCTAAAGCCGCCAGCCCCACTAAAGCCGCCAGCCATGTTGATCCCATACGGCGGATCAGTCACCACCGCGTCGACCTTGGGCAGCGTCGGCAAGATCGCGGCACAATCGCCAAGATAAAGCTTGGCGCGACCTATGATGACAGGCTCGATCATACTGCCCGCCTTTCCGCACGCGCGGCCCGCTCAAGCAGTTCAGCAGGCGTGCAAACGACATTGCCCACGCGCCAGAACGCGCCCTTGAAGTCCGCCTTGCCATTTTCGGTGCAGCGATAGACCGCCCAGCGTTCGCGGCGCAGCGTGTCGGCTGCCTGATCGTAAATGCTGATCGTCCGGGTGATCGAAAGTCCGTAATCCACCCGCGAGCGCGTTGGGGACATATTCGGGCGCCAGCTACGGGGCGGCGGCGGGGTGTTATTCGCCCACTGCCGGGCCTGAACGCCGGTTTCCTCGCACCAGCGGGTTATCGTGCGGATGTCCGCCTTGTAGTGCCCCATCATCGCACTGCGCGTCATGGTCGGGGCAACCTGGGCAAAGTCTGCCGGGGGCGCACGCTTGACGCCCGACACGGGCTTGATGCCGCTAACACGGATCCAACGGTCAATGACGTTGCCGGACACGTCATAGTGACGCTTGAGGTGTTCGGCGTGATAGATCGCCGCCAGTTCGGCGTAGTCATCGGGAACCGGCATGGAACGCGGCGGCCCGCCACGGCTCTTGCCGATCTCGGCCAGCCAGCGGGTGATGGTGTGTTCGCCCGCGATGTAGTGCGAGCGCATAGTTTTTATGGACTGCTTGGCAGAGACTTCCGCGAAGTCGTCTGGCATGGGGCGCTTGTAACGGCTCATTTGGCACCTCGGAAAAAGGACGGGCCAGGACCGGATATCCCAGCCCGTCCAGTTGCAGCGGCGCTGTTCATGGCGCTGGGGGGAACTCGCGCGCTCACCGATCATTCACCGGCAGGCGCGTGACGTGATCCAGCCACGTCTCGATGATGTGCGCGGCAGTCGCTGCGAAGATCACCCACAGTTGGAGAGATGGCAGCGGGGTCATGGGAGCGTGTCCCAAAAGCTGGAAGGCAGGTTAACCGCCCGTTCCGCAGCCAGCCGCGCTATCGTCGGTCTGTGCCGCCAAGGGATCGAGCGACCGGCAAGCTGCCAGTTGCTGACCGCGCTGTAACTCGCGCCAGTAGCCTGGGCCACCGCCGCAATTCCGCCGAGATCGGCTATCAGGTTTTTTGCATCCATGCCGCTAACATACACATGGCGGGAAACGATGCAAGCGCATTTTATCACATTTTGTGTTTGACAGGTTTTTCGGGCCGTGTATTCTGCCGGCATACAAACACGGCATGGAGTTGGACAAATGACCGAACCCACTACCCTCTACATCACCGCCGCCGACTTGGACGAGAACAACGTCTATGTCGGCACTGCTGACGTCACTGACTGGATTGGCAGGATTGAGATCGCCGCTAATCTGGGTTGGGTCCGGTTTAGCGGCGGATTAAGGGCTTCGTTCTCTATCCGCGCGATGCCCGGTTCGGGCATCGATGCTGGTGAGGGTATCGATGCTGTTTGGGGCATCAAGGCTGGTTGGGGCATCAAGGCCGGTTCGGGCATCAAGGCTGGTTGGGGCATCAAGGCGAAATGGATTTCAAGCGGCCTGCGCATATTCGCCGGGCTTTGCAACTGGCGGCTCCCCACCGCCGAAGAAATGCAGATTCGCGCGGAACTGCGCAGCGGGACTATCGCATTTGGCGAGCATGTGCCGCCTGCCGAACAGGTGCCCGCATGAACTGGTATCATCAAGCTGGCGTAACGCCATGCCTCACATGCGACGGCCACGGCAGCGAATGGAACCGCCTTTGGCTTAGGCCCGGTGACCCTGATTGCTGGGCAGTCGATTGCCCTGAATGCGAAGCGCAAGGCCACCATGCCTGCGCCGTGTGCGGATTCGATCAGCAGGTTGCCGGTTACGATTGCGCGGTATGCGATCACGTCAACAGCTTCACCGCCGAGGATCTGAAGGCCATCGACGCGGCGGCATTCGCGCAGTCGTTTTTGCAGGCGATGGAAGTTGCCCGCGCGGCTGAAAGCTATGTCCCGGGCTTGGCAGCATGACCGCCCGCGCCCGCACCGTCGCCGCGTGCCACGCCGCTGTAGCAGAGGCGCTTATGCAGTCCGCATGGCGCAATGCCAGCACGCTGGCCGCGTATCACCCGGACGACATCCGCCCGATTGCAGGCGGTATTCGCGAGACGATTGAACACCTGGAACGGGCGCTGGAGGGATTGAAGCCATGACCGTCAAGAAATACGAACTTATCCCCGACGATACCGTGCGGTCATGGGATGGGCGCACGCTTTTCCGCATCCGCGCGCTTGTCGCCATTGCCGCGTTTGGCGTGGCGGTTGGGGAGGTTGGGGGTTACGTCGAAAGTGAAGCCCATCTTTCCCAATCCGGCAATGCGTGGGTCTCCGGCAATGCGCAGGTCTACGGCGATGCGCGGGTCTGCGGCAATGCGTGGGTCTCCGGCAATGCGCGGGTCTACGGCGATGCGCGGGTCTACGGCAAAATCATTGTCGGCACCCGTTCCGATGGCTACACATTCCTCGTGACGCCGACAACGGACGGGCTGCGGATCATTGCAGGCTGCCGCTATTTCACGTTCGATCAGGCGCGCGCGCACTGGCAGGATACACGCAGCGGGACGCAACTAGGCGCCGAAAGCCTTGCGCTTGTCGATCACCTCGAACGCATGGCCGTGATCTGCAAACTGGCCGAACAGGTGCCCGCATGAACTGGACAACCGTGATCCGCGAATGCGCGCGGACTGAGGAACTGTTCGGCATGATCGGCGCGGCGCTGTTCTTTGCCGGGCTGGCAGGAATGGCGGTGATGGGATGAAAGTGCCCGTCGAAGCATGGATCATTGTCGCGCTGCTCGCGCTGGCATGGACAGGAGGACTTATCGCATGGATATGACACCACGCTTTTGGCCATCATGGCGGCGCAATCTGCCACAGGCCACAATCAACCGGCGCCCTGCTTGGCAGGTTGTCGAGGAACGCAAGCGGCAGGAGCGGGAGGCACACAATGGATGATCTGGTGACGCGGCTGCACGACGCTAAGCCGCCCCATCATAGGAAGTGTCTGCAAGCCGCCGACGAAATCGAGCGCCTGCGCGCCGAACTGGCGCGGGTGCGCAAGCTGGGCGAGGCGATGGCGGAGGATGCGGCGGTGCGCATCTCCCAGGCCGACATGGAGCGGGCCACGAAAGCGGTGAAGTCCGCCGGGATCGAGCGTGCGCGCATCGCACCGCAGCCACCCCGCCACCTTTACGCCATCGCGCCGGGCGAGCCGATCAGGAAGCCGGCAAGGGGATGCCTCTCCCCGGCAAAACGTCTGCGCGGGAGGGCAGGGTGATGGACGATATGCGCCGCGCCGACCTGCGAGAACACCAACTCAAACAATCCAACCGCTTTTGGTATGTGGCGGCGAAACTAGCCCTTTCCGGCGACACCCGAGCCTTGGCCGAACGAGTGGCTTCGTATGAAGCCGACCGCGCGCCCTTAGCCGCGAGCGAGGTGTGAATATGCCAAGCAATTACGATCATTACGCCGATGAATTCGTTGACGACAACGATTGCGCCAACTGCGGCGGGGAAGGCTTCACCTACGGTTGTTCGTGGGATTGGCAGTGCGACACCTACGACGAGGGTGAGGGCACATGTCTTTGCACCCGGCCCTGCGAGTGGTGCGCCGCAGCAAGGCGAGCACCAGCCCAAGGAGACGAACGATGACACCTGAACAGATCGCAGAACTTGAGGCTGCTATACTAGCGGTCATCCATGCAACAAGGGCGTATCTGCCGCCAGATGGGATCACAGTGCAAGAGTGCATCAGCCTCATCCTTGGCGCGACCGACAATTCCGTTATCAACCCGATCATCAAGGAGATAGAAAATGGCCGAGCGTAACACTCCCGCGACCAAGACTTACATTTGTGACGGGTGTGGGGCTAAGGCTCAAGACCATATTCCGTCCAACTGGACGAAGTTGATCATCAAGGCAAACGCACTCGACTTTCAGGGCGCGGCTGTCGCAGATGCCAGTGTCTCGCGCGATCTATGCGCCACCTGCACGGGCATTGTACACAAGGCGGTCAACGAAGCCGTCCTGCGAGTCAAGGAGAGCCGTGATGACACCTGAACAGATCGCAGAACTTGAGGCGCTGGTGGCGAAGGCTGATGGGAAGTTCTACTCCGTCGAGAAGATACTCGATGCTGACCGCACGTTAAACCGCTTCCTGCGGGAACACCTCCCCGCCATCCTCGCCGCCCTCAAGGCGCAGCAGCCGGATGAGGCGATGGTTGAGCGGGTTGCGACAGTGTTAGCGCCGTTTGTGTGCAGGCCGGTTCACAATGGGGATTGCGACGACATCGCAGCGGGGCAATCGCACGCCCGTTATGTTGCCCGCACCGCAATCGCCGCCCTCAAGGCGCAGCAGCCGGGGGAGGATGTGGTGGAGCGGGTGGCTAGGGTAATAGACCCCGGTTCGTGGGCTGTGATGGACGGCTACCTTGCCGACATGAAGCGCAAGTATCGTGGGCAGAACGCCGCCTACGATCCAGATAATTTCAAACACAAAGGAAGCATGGCCACGGCCCGCGCCGCAATCGCCGCCATGCAGGAGAACCCCGATGAAGGATGAAGACAGCCGAATGGCCGCTGGGGCTTTTTGTCACGCCGCTGATATGGCGAAGATAGCCTGGCAGGAGGCGGCTTGGGAATACCAACGCCCTTCGGTCGTATTCAAACCCGAGCTATCGAAGGACGGGAACATGTGGTGTGCTCTATTAGGAGCCAACCTGCAAGAGGGTGTAGCAGGATTTGGAACTACCCCGGCAAAAGCGATGTGGGCCTTTGATACGGCTTGGCACCATGAGGACGGCTCTCACGTAATTAAGGAGAGCCGCGATGATTGACCCGGAGATCACGCAGGCGGATCGAGATTTGGTAGCATCGTTGCTCGACGCCGACGACGAACTGGTCGAACAGATCAACGCTGGCCTGGCATTTTCCGCTGAGTGCATATGTGCTGCCCGCCACCGCATGTTGGGCAGGGCTGAAGGGGCAGCGCAGGAGCGGGCGAAGATCGTGGATTGGTTGCGTGAGAACGCCCCGCAGTATTCGCATGAACATCTGGCCGACGCCATCGAGCGCGGCGAATACAAGAGGAGTGAGTGATGCTTACCGCAGAGCGCCTTAAACACGAATTTGAAAAACTCCGTGATGAACTGACGGAAAGCCAGAAGTCTCTACTCATCTGGCCTCTTGGATTGGATGTACTGGCCAACGCTCCTAATGTAGTGTTGCGAGTGCTTGCGGAAAGGCTGTCCAATGACCCCGCATGACCTCGCCGCACGGGCCGAGCGCGTAGTCTAATCCAGCGCGTCGCTCCATGCGCGCAGAGCGTCAACACGCGCCCGGCAGTCGGCTCCAGCCATGACCAGCGCCAGGATATAGGTGCCGATCACCATGTCCCGCGCGGCCTGATCGGTCCTGCCCGGCAATACCGGCGCGACAGGTTCCGCCGCGCATGTCGTCAGTTCCACAGGCGGCTTGACGATGGCAGGACGCTCTGGTGTGCAGGCGGCGAGGCTGGCGAGCGCCAGCCCCACACACCCAAATCTGCAAATCACGTGAAGTTAGCCTTAACCGCCCACATGGCGGCCTGCTCGAAATTAGTGATCGCGATAGATCGTTCACGGTTGGCCGGAACATTCTCGCGAATGAAATCCAATAGTGACTCCGTGCGACTTTTAACTTCCGCGACAATCTCGCTGCCGCTAGGATTAAATGTCGGGAGAGTGCTTGCTTTTTGATCGGACATAGGATGCTCCTTTTTGTCCATTGCCACTGACCCCCGTGGCCGGGATTCTGTTAAACAGCCAGCGCGATGACGGCGGCCAGAATGCCGAGATAGACGGCGATTTCGGTTGCGGCGCGCTTGATCATTTGCCGCCCCTCAGGCTATCCAGAACCGCCTTGAGCGGATCGTCCGATTGTTCCCCCGCATTGCGCGCGCGTTCCACCCGGTCGATATTGGCGGCCTGCGATGCCTGCACAGTGCGATTTGCGGCCCTCTCAGCGTCGATAGCGGTTTCCTGCACGCGGATGGCCTGTTCGAGCCTGTCAGCTTCCACGGCGTCGTTTACCGCGTCCCTGTGCCATAGCCAGACGCCCAGCATCGCCGCCGCGCCAAGCATGGCGTAGTGCCAGCCACGCGGCAGGCCGATCAGCCCGGTCCATGCGCGGGCGATGAATGCGAGGATCATTCGTCCGGTTCCTTTTCGCCGATGCTCAGTTCAATGCCATCGCGCCCGACCTTGGCCTTGACCGCGCGGGCCAGATTTTCAGCCCCGGCGAAGATTTCCCGCGCGAAGTTGATCGCCAGCAGCGCCAGCGCGATGTAGAACAGGAACCCCGCTTCACCGGCCAGCAGCCAGATGATCCACCCGACGAAGCCCAGCCCGATCAGGGCCATGGCCGCGTTGACAGCAGAGCGCAGCGCGCGGCGTTCGTCAGGATCGGAGAAGATCATGCCCATCCACCCGCTGCCAATGCATCCTGGAATCGCTCGGCATGGCCTGCAATCTGTTGCGCGCGGTCGGTTCCATTTATGATGCGCCTGGCCTTGACGAAGGCATCATGCGTGCCGCGCTCGACGATACAGTCGCGCAGCCGCTTGCCGGTAAACCAGCCTTCTTCCATCCCGCGCACAAGAATGGCGCTGGCAATGTAAGGGTCTAGCGCAAGGTTGAAGTCTGCCACCAGCTTGCCGCCGAGGCCAAGTTTCTGGTCGGCGTGTTCATAGTTCCGGTCCCATGTCAGTTGGACAAGACCTCGGCCATGCTGCGATTGCCCATGCTTGCCCGGCTTGCCATAGGGGCGGCCCTTACCCTTGCCGATTTCCTCGATCGGTTTGAGCCGCGCCTCATGCCATGCCGTCGCCAGTCCATAAGCCAGCCACCCGATAGGCCAGTGTGGCGCGCTGGCCAACAGGCGGTCGATAACATCCACCTGCGTCTGATCGAGCGGCCCGGTAATCTCGCGCACCTTGGCGAAGAATATGGCCGGGTCCGTCAGCGCATGGGCCTTTGGAGCCACAACCTCCCGCGCCACGCCGAAGTCGTCCAGCACGCCGTCAAGAATGGCGATGCGCTCAGGGGCCTCGTTGAATACCTCAGGCTTGGCCGCCCGGAACGCGGCGAAGATAGCGGCGCGGGTCATAGCACAATCGCCTTCACGCCCGCCTTGAGCAGCAGCCACAGCGCCACGAAGGCCCCCGCGATACTCCCGGCCCACTTGATGAACTTGCCCGCGTTCTTGACCGTCGCATACGCTTCCACGATCTCTTTCGTGGCAGCGATGTCTTTCTGCATTTCAGGCAGGGGCTTGAGCAAGGTTGCGATCTCGGACAGCTTGCTATCAATATCCGACAACCGGCCCTCGTCCTTCTCAAGCCGGTTGTCGATGTCCTCGTGCGAAACCATGCCTTGCCCCCGCCCGACAATCAGTAACCGCGTGCGCGAAGGCTGGCGACATGCGGCCATGGGCTGCCGGCCTCAAAGGCAATCGCCTGTGTGCGCTCGGGCAGGCTTCCGCCCGGTGCCGGCCACCTGAACAGGATCACGTCGCTGTCGAGATTGACGAACATGCGCGCCAGCCACGAAGGCATCCAGCCCGGCTTGCGGCTCACGCGAACAGGCGTGCCTTCGGGGATATATGCGCCGTCGATGATGTTCGTCAGTTGGCTGGCGGAAAACCGCTGCCAGTTGCCCCAGGTAATTGCAGTCATGTCAGTCCTTTCTGTCGTTAGTCATCGGTAATTCTGTAATCAACCCAGCCCGAAACGGGCGGGGCTATGGCCATTGCGGTCCATTCGGTGACCGGGCGCGGGCGCTCGTAATCGATCCACCCCGTGATGGGATGAGGCACCTCGAAAACAGTCCATGCGGTGACAACATCATCGCCGCTGTAGCCAAGCGTCACATCGCCGCCCGCCGCGGTGAACGAACCCGCGTTGGCCGCGACGAACCGGCCATAGACCAAGGCCACATCGCCGCCTGTCAGGGCGAACGACCCGGAATCAAACGCCAGTGTGCGCGTAACCCGCAGCCCGGCATCGCCGCCCGTCAGCGCAAACGAACCCGCGTCGGCTGCTATCGGGCGCCCGTATACCAGCGAAGCCGCCGCGCCTGTGAATGTGAACGCCCCGGCATCCGATGCGAGCCTGCGCCCGCATTCCAGGGATGCAGCGGCTCCTGTTAATGTGAAAGAGCCAGCGTCTGCCGCGATGGACTTCGATGGCCTGATCGCGATGGTCTGCGCCGCCGCCGAATTGCTGCTGGAACTCGCCCCGTCCGTCCACGCTGGCGGATCATACGCGCCGCTAGTCCACGCCGCGGAGGCGATCCACGCGCAGACGTCGGATGTGGTGCCGTCACAAAAGGCGGTGACGCCGTCCGACATGCCCGAAGGCACGGTAATAGCCGAACCGCCGGTGCCCTGTGTCCCCGCGCCGCCAGCTATCACCACTGCGCCGCTGGTTGTCGGCGTGACCGATGGTGGATTGCCCCGCGCCGAGTTCGTGGTGGTGGCTGGTGTGCCAGTCACGTCCAGCGGGGTGCTGGTATCCACTCCGCGCCAGACCTGCACCGCAGCGCCGCCGCCGTAAGCAGCATTGTTCTGGCGGCCAATCGTCAGGCTGGTGTCAGGGGTCGCCCCCTGCACCTTGTAGAACATCCGGTAATTGGTGTCCTGCGCGTCGTCAGCATAGGCGTGTGCCCCAGCGCCGGTATAGGCCCCGCTATTGTTGCCCGAACAGGTCGGTGCCGAACTGGTGGTAGAGCCAAAGCCCGTCGATACAACGACGATGTCGCCCTGCTGGATGCTGACCAACGATAGATCGACAGAATAGGACGCGCCGGTGCCGATGCCGCTCGCGGTCCCGACAAGTGTAAGAGCCATGGCTCAGCGTCCCTTGCTTACACCAGCGTCAGGACGTTTGCGCCGAAATCGACCGTGAAGGTTTCGCCGTCCGCCAGCGTGATCGACGAGCCGTAATCCCACCACCCGATCAGTTCATCATTCGTCGCCGTGTCGTTATAGAGAACGGCATAGCGAAACGGCCCGGTCGGCCCGCCGCTCGATGTCAGCACAAGGTCGTTGCAAACCAGCGAATAGGTGCCGGTCGTCTGCGATGAGCTGGAAACCGTGACCGTGCGCGTTGACAGGTTGGTATAAGCCACCTCGGTGATGTTCGCGAGGACGGTATTCGTCGCCACTGGCGCGCTGTTCGTCAGGGCGATCTTGAGCGTGTCGGCTCCAAGGTTATGGACCTTTTCCGCCAGCGCCTCGACAAAGGACTGGAACTTGTTGAAACTTGCCATGGGCTATGTCCTTACGATGGATAGGGCTTGATGCTGACGACCCACGCAAGCGGGACATCAACGAAGGTTTCTGGTGATGTGTAGGAAATCTTTGGCGCGGCCACGTACATGCCAGGATCGAGCACCGCAGTTTCCGCCGCCGTCAGTTCAAAGTCGAAACCCGGCCCATAGGTGGCATCCCCCGCAAACGACGAAACGGCATAGGTTTCCGAAGTCGCCGTCGCCGGGACGTAGGAGTTGATCCCGCCGGGCAGCCGATGAAGCGTTGCCGTTGCCGTCGCGGTGAATGTGCTGGCCAGCGGCGAGGCGATGCGGACGCGGTGGGTTTCCCCCTGCTGCACATCATAGATAGTGCGCTCGCTCATTCACGTCGTCCGTGCATGAGTTTTCCTTTCGGGTCGAAGGTGACGTGTGGTATCGTCCGCTGGTGAGCGGATTCGTGAATCTGGCCATTGCCATGGCCGTCAAGGCAGTGGTCGTGACCTATCTGAGCGAGCGCAGATTGCGCTCATTGGCCATAGAGGCTGAGCGCGCTGCCGCTGCCAAGCAGGTCAAGGATGCGCTTGTTCCGCTCGATGGCCTCGGCGGCGGCACGCATGGACTGCGGGCGGTTAAGGGCCGCGTTCTGCAAGACCCGATCAAGACCGGGGATGTAGCCAAGGAGTGACGCCCCCACGGCGCCACCCATGACCGGATCGATCATCGCGGCGCCTCCTACACCGCCGCCGAGTAGCCCGATACCTGCAAGCCTCTCCGGCGTCCCACTATTCGCCGTCTTGTTGCGCATGACACTGGCGGCGTCGTTGGCGAGGTCCATCAACCGCGCATCGTTGTTGGCGATGTTCGCTGTATTCGTGCCATAACCACGGCGGCGCGCGGCCTGTAAAAGCTGTGTCGGGCCGAACTCGGAGTTGACCGACTTCGCCGCCGCGTCGTTCATGCGGGACATAAGCGTGCTGGACTCGCGCGCGCTGCGATAGGCGTCTGAAGCCGTCTCGCCTGATTGCCGCGCAAGCCCGTCGTCAAGCGTGTTGTGCAAGGCCCAGAACCTTTGGCCCAACATCGGGTCTTTCTTCCCGGCTTCCGATGCCACCCCGCGCAGGGCCTGAATTTCGCGCTTGAGCGGTTCGCCGGTCAACCCTTCCGCGAGGCGGTCCTTGAGATACCCTGCATAGGAGGCGACCTGGCTCGCCCCATCCGGGCCGACTTCGCGCTCAGCGCCGCCGATGATGTCATCCAGTGAGCGGAGGATGTCGTCATCCATCCGCAGGGACAGCGGCGCAATCGCCTCGTCATAGGCGTTGCCAACCATATCCTGAATGCCGCCGATGGTTTCATTGTTGATCGGCGATCCCCGGTCGATCTTCTGGCCAATCGGCTTCAGAACGCGGTTCGCCACCGCTACCCGCAAGTCATTCTCGCCGCGCCGGGCCGCTGCTGCGGGGACTTCCTTGACCCACGGAAGCGACCCTAGGACCGTATCTTCGAACTTGTTGCGCAGTGATCCGGGGCCAGCACGCTGTCCCGGCGTCAATACAATGCCCTCATCGGCCAGCCTGCGCACGTTGGCGGGGACCTTCTTGCCGCCGATGATCCGGGATGCAACCTTGCCCACGGCGCGCCCCGCCAGGTCGCCGCCAAGGCCCCATGCCGCGCCTTCGGCGGCACCGCGCGCCCTTGCCCCCAATCCGCCATTTGTCGATCCAGCGCCATAGGCGGCGCCCTGCGCGACGGCAGGAACGACCGCCCTTGCCGCACGCGCCAGCCTCGGCACCCTTGCAGCCAGACGGCCACCACTCGCCGCCGTCGATCCCCCACCAGTGAAGAACGCGGGCACGATCATCCCCGCGACTTCCCCGGCCATGTAGGACTTGGGGTTTTGCTTTTCCGCGTCTTTCAGGATTTCATTGTTGCGGCGCTGGTTGGCCCGCCATGCGTCGCCAAAACTGCTGCCATTCCATATGGTCGGGCGCTTCTCGCCTGCTGGCCAGCCGATGGTGTCAGCCACCGCGCCCAACTCGTCAAGGAACCCGAACGTCAGGCCATGGACGGCACCTGCAACAGCCGATTGCAGTGCTGTGCGCTGCGGATTTTTCTGTGACGCAGCGATTTTCCACTTGCGCTCGATCTCCGCGCGCGGCGTGCCATCGGGCACGTTACGAATGATCGTGCCATCCGGCATCCTGATATCACTAGGCATCAGTAATCGTTCCAGTCGATGACGCGGTTTTGCTTGCGGGGAGGGGCCTTAGGAGGCGTGCGCCCGGTCTGGTAGCGGTCATCACCGCGCATCTGGCGAAGCCCGCGCTGGTACTGTTCGTTCCACACCTGATCGGCAGTTTGTCCCTTGGAATTGAGCGCCTGTGTAGAACCCAACTTGTTCGCCCAATAGGAATAGAACGATGGCCGCTCCATTTTCATTTGCACGTCAAACTGGTTTTCAGCCAGCAGGCGGGCATTGGGCATAACACTCTTGTTGGGGCTGACTCCGGTTAGCTTCATGCGCACTGCGTCGGATTCGGTCTGCGGCCCCTTCTGCGCAATCTGCGCATTCAGGACCGCCTGGTTTTGCAGGCCAAGCAGCGTCTGGTAATCCTCTTGGGACTGATCGGGCAGAACCCCGCCGACTGCCGCCTTGATCGGGCCGGTTATCGGGCCATCATCATCGTTCGGCGTGCCTGCGCTGTAGAGGATGCCTTTGCCGGGGTATGGCTGGAATCGATCAACTGCCCCTTGAGCCGCCGTGATATCGCGCAGGACGCCGGGAAGATCGCCGGCACCTTCACGCATTTTGTTTATCAAGGCCTGGTCATTCTCACTCAGCGGGTTCTGGCGCAGTGTCCGCGCCTTGCCCTGATTGTCGAGAACATCGCCTTGCGTCTGTGTCACCGTGCGCTTGATGTCCACGCCGGTCTTGTTGAGGTTGGCCCCTGCCTGCGGCCCTTCGTAGGGGAAGGCCGGATTGGCCGGCATCTGCGGCACGGCATTGCCGACACGGCGAATAACACCATCGCCCCCGCGCTCATACCATGCGCCCGTGCGCGGGTCGTACTTGCGCTCAGCCATCAGCGTTTACCCCTCAGTCCTGTAGTTCCGCGCCGCCCGAAGTAGGGCGCTTGCCAATCGCCCTCGGCATGGACGTGGCGGCCACTTCCGGCGTCGTGAATGAATGACTTGCGATGACCGGGCAGCTTGCGCGCCTCAGCCAGAATGGCGTTCAAATCGCCGCCTGCATAATCCACGGCACGCCCGGTGACATGCGCGCTGTTCGGCACGCCGCCGACAAGCCGGTTGCCTTCCGGTGTCCTACGCCCGCTTGTCATAGTGCCGCCGCCAAGCCGGGGTGGCGGGGTGAAACTAGCGCCTGCGCCTTGGGGGAAAGCCACCGCGAGCGTTGCCGCTCGCGCCTCCCGGCAGTGCGTTCCATTCGTCATCAGAAAGCGTGTCAGGGGCTTGCGATGGCGTAATCGGATACATCCGGCCATCCGGCCCCCGCGTCATGCCGTAGAGGCCTGGAACGGCGTATGCCTTGGCCGCTTCGGGGCCATACATGTCGCCGACATATTGCTCGTTGCGCATGAACGCAGTCGGCTCGTCGCCCTTCGGAATAATGCTCCCAAGCCCACCTTGTGCCAGCGTCACGTCGGCAGGATTGATGCCCCGTTGACGTGCCGCTTCCATGAGGGCCTGTTTCTGCAACTGATCCTCGGCCTGCTTCTTCGCCATTTCGATAGCCGAGAGGCGGCCATTCATCAGCATAGGCGTTGCCCCGCCTGCGCCACCGCCCTGCTGCGCGAATGCGTCCCCGATCACGGCAAGAATCCCGGCTATACCATCGCGCCCGGTGAACTTGTCGCCGCCCTGCCAGAAGCCGTTATTCCCGGCCATCTCGATAGGCTGCTGGTCGCCTTCGACGATGCCGTTGTTCATGCGCATCGAGGCCGGATCATATGCCCGCAGCCTGTTTCTGCCGCCAAAAAGCCCCATATCACTTCTTCCCGATTGCCGCTGCACCAAGGCCGAACGCCCCGCCCAGAATGCTGCTCAAAAGCCCACCGCTCTGCTTGCTGGTGGACGTGCCATCCGTCTTGATCGTCTGCCCGGTAAACAGGCCCGCAATCGACGGGTCGAGCAGTTCTTGCAGCAAGCCCGCCTGAATATACGGCTCAAGCAACTGCTGCGACTGCAACTCCTGCATGGTCGTGCCCACGTCCATTTGCGTGCCGATATCGGCCCGCGCGTCGGCGCCCTGCGCCCCGGCGATATTCGCCCGCGCATTGGCCGCGTCGATAAGGTCGCGAGCCTGTTGCTGGTTGGCGGTTATGCCGAACTCAAGCCCCTGGTTGCGGGCATCGACGTTGGATTGCTCCATATCGGCCTGCGTGCCGTAAACCTGCGAAGCAAGGTCATTCGCCGCACCCGCGTCCTGCCTTGCGTTGCCGGTCAGGGCCTCAAACAGCGTCCGGGCGTTGTTGCTGTTCTCGCCGAAGATCAGGCTGGCAAGGTCGTTACCTTCGCCCGCGTTGAACAGCGAAGCCGCGTTGCCCGCGTCGAAGATCGAACCCGCCTTGTCATTGGCCGCGCCGGCATTGAAAATGCCGAACTTGGACGCAAGGTCCGCCAGCATGTTGTCACGCTGGTTCTTCTCCTGCATCGATGCGATGCCCGCCTGTGTCGCGTTGCTTGCGTCGCTCTGCCCAGCCCCGAGCGCCTTGTTCCATGCGTCGCTGTACAGTTCCGAGCGGGTCAGGGCACCCTTGCGGGCAATGTCTGACTTCAGTTGCGCCTCGCCGATGCCATAGCGCGAGCCGCCGAACGCCTTGTTCATCGCGCCTTGCGCGGCGTAGTCGGCGGTCTGCCTGCCTGCCTGGTCATTGAACTCGGTCATGCCCGCGTCGATGTAATCTTTGAGCAGCGGGTTCATGTAGCGGTCCATGAAGCTGTTGGCCGAGGCCCCGCCAAACTGCGCCACGTCCTTGCCTGCCAGCCCGCTGGTATCGGTCGCGAACGCCAGCGGACCGTAATTGCCCACGGTCGCCTGTTGCGCGGTCGGAGCCGCCACGGCACCAATGCCGGTCGGCCCGGCAACCTTGGTCAGGCCCGGCGCGGTCGGCAACTTGGCCTGCTGTGTCGGCATGTTGATGGGCTGTGAAAGTCGGTCGGTCGCCGTGCCCAGCGCGCCCAACGCCGCATCATAGCCGCTATTGCCAAGATTGCCCGCCTGCCCATAGGCGCTGGAAATCAACGGGTTGATCGGCGCGACAACATCTTTCGGACCACCTGAAACAAGCGGATTAACTGTGCCGGTGAAAAAATTGCTGACGGGCTGCGCGAACCAGTCGGGCACGTTGGGCGTGGTGACGCCCGTTTCGTTCGACTTGGTCGTGGTCTTTTTGGACGAAAGGCCCATCCCTAAAATTCCTTCACGATGGATTCCTGAAACAATTCATACCCATGCTTCGCCATTGCCCTGCGCCAACCGGGGCGGCTCTCGATTATCGCCATCGCGCATCCGTTCGCCTGCCCCCACTTTTCCGCCAGCGGGATCAGTTCGTTTTCGATGGCGCTCAGTTTCCCCGCAGCAACAAGCCCGTGAACCGCGCAAAGCCCGGTCGGGAACATCTTGACCTCAACAACGATTGCCGCGTCTGGGGTTGCCATGAACCACGCCCGCCCGTTGGAAATCAGCCAGTCGAGATAGTCGATTGTGTAGAACCGGCTATCCATCGCCTCGGCAAAGGCACCCCGCCAGTTGATATAGTCGATGACATCAACGCCCACCGGTCGCCACCGCGTCAAACGAAGACTTGCCCAGGCGCATAAACGTGCCTGCCTCGGACCCCGAAAGCTTGATCGAGAACAGTCGCCCCTCGGCCAGAAAGTCCCTTTTCTCCCGACCGGCGGCCAGCGCGTACGGGCCTTTGATTATGTCGCTCGATTGCGGGTAATCGCGCTTTCTGAGCGTCAGTGAGATTGCCCCCGTCTGCGATTCGAAGTCCGGCCAGATGCCCCGCACCAGCAAGCGGCTCTCGCCCTCGCCAAGGTATTGCAACGCGCTCTCAATATGCCATGACAGCGCGCCCCCGTCCGCGTCATCGCCGTATTCCTGCAGGTAGGTCTGTCCTGCATAAGAGACACCAAGCGGGTAAAGCAGCGGGCCGCTATCCATGAACGCGGTGCGAGCGATGTCACCCCGGAACCATGAACCATCAACCGTCGATACCGCCACATAGCGGCTGTTTTCGTCGCCATCCCGCGTGTCGGGATAGAACCACCACACTTCCTGAAACTCGCCAATCGACGCTGCGACGATCTTTGCCGTCTGGCCTGTGTCGATATTCTTCGAGATGTCGCGACCGATCGGGCAGGGGATCGGGGTCGGTACACCGCCGAACTGGTAGGCAAAGAATTGCATGTCAGCCGTCAGCCAATAGGCTGTCTGGTTAACCACAGCCGCCGCCTGCGGGCCGATCAATCCGCACCCCACCGCGATACGGTCGAACCGCCACGATTGGTCCGAAGCGCCGATGAACGTGCCGACGAACATCGCGTTGTCGGTCCAGATAATCAGGCCGTCGCCATAAGGCCGCCCGTCAATGATCTTGCCGCCACCGGGCAGGATATTCTCCGAGACGTTGTTGTCCGGTGCCGTGGTCCAGTCGGTCGCGTCCTCGATCTCCGAAATACGCACACACATCGGGTTATAGACGCCGGACGTTTCTTCCGCACATCCCATCGCGACCACCTGTCGCGTCGGAGCAACAGTCATGCGGTCAACCGAAGTCGGCGCATTGGAGACAATCGCTGACACGGTCAGCGGGTCGTTCTGCCACCAGTAGATGCCACCCCCAGAGGGGCAGGCCATGAGGCTCTCACCCCAGGTTGCCAGTGACCATGTCCGCGCGGCGGCTTCCGTCTCGCCAACGCCATAACCACCCATGCCATAGCCGCCAGAGCCGTAACCGCCGTCAAACTCGATGGTGTCAATTTCGCCGTCGATCAGCCCGGCAGGCGTGATCTCGGCCATCTCTCCACCCTTGATGACATAAAGGTCCGTATGCGTGCCGAGCGCGATGTTGACCACGCCAAGCGCGTCGATCCAGCCCAGCGAGGACCGGCAAACGCCTGACAACAACGTCGCGTGATACTTGGCCCATCCACCGATGACTTCCGGCCTGCCGTCGCGAAAACGCACGTTGTTGCCATCAGCCCAGCGGCCCGGTGTCGAATGTGTGGTTTCGTCGGAAACAAGGCCGGGGGCCAGCTCCAGAGGAATTCTCACCGGCCCCACACCTCAACCGAACCGGCTGTGAAGTTGCCGACAGAATTATTGTCGATCTTGACATAAAGGATGCCGCCAGACAGCCGCCACGGCCACAACGGCCATGTCAGGCCAGCATTGCCTGCCGCGTCAATCGTGTTGTTTGATGCCAGCACATCGACTGAAATCTCAACCGCGCCCGTCGCCTGCGTGGCTTGGGGAATCTCAATCATGCCGTAATTGGCCTGACCGCCGCTGCCATGGGTGACAAAACTGGTTGGTGATGTGTATGTCGCGTTGTCCGACGAAAAACTGATGCGTAAGCTACCACTGGTGCCGTTGGACATGCCCTTGAAAAGCAGCCGAAAATCCTTGCAGCCAAACCCGGTCAGCGTAAACGTGTATTCCTGCGCGCTGGTATTCGTCGCAGTCGTGCTAATCAGGCCGTAATCGGGCTGCAACAGCTTGAAGCAATCAGTGCCGTCGCATTTGACGATGGCTGAACAATAGGCGGGGACAACCGCCGTTGCGCCAGATGCCGTCTTGATGTTGACCCGGTAGGCGCTTTCGTTCTCGACGATATACCACTTCTCGACCGCAGGAATGGTGATGACGCGCGCATGAGCATCGCTGGACGTGATGTTTATCAGGCGCTTGCGGGCCTGGTCGGTCGCGCCGTCTTCATCGGTCAGCGAGACGTTGCCGGTCAGAGCCAACGTCGTGATGCCGTCCATGGCTTCATCGACCATGTCGGTCAGCCCGCCATTGAGTGTGGTCCCCCACGTATTGCGGTTTTCGTTCGTCGCCTGTTTCACCAGGCGATTGCGTGTCGTGTAGGTTGCCATGCGTCAGACCTTGGGGAGTTCATCGCCCAGCGGGGCGGATTTGGGCAATTTCGCGGCAATGCGCGCGTCTATTTCCGGCAATTTTTCCGCAAACCGCGCGGCGATCCGATCATCAAGCGCCTTGGGTTCGATCTCTGGCGGCTTGTCGGAAATATCCGCCCACAGAACGGGGCGTTCAGGAACGTAGGTCATAGGATGAACCACCCCGTGCCGTTGGACTGGACCGAATAGCTGGCCCATTGCGTCGTCGTGGCCTTTGTCGCCGCGCCGTCGATGGTTTCCGCGCCGTTGCCATCCAGCGTCACCGCATTGGCCGTCGCGTCGATCTTCTTGACGTGGAACGTCTGTCCCGTGACCGTCGAAGCCGCTGGCAGCGTCACCGTCACCGCGCCGCCCGCCGCATTGACCAGCACCGTGTAATCACTGGCCGAAAGCGTCGCGGATGCTGTAATCGTCCTGATCGCCCGGAATGCGTCGATGGCATTGCCGATCTCACGCTCCACCTGGCGGCCCATGTCCGCGATGTAGAGGCCGCTGCCCGTTGCCGGGCGAATGCGTGGTTTCACCTGTCCGCCGTGATGCTGTAGCGGCCATTACGAGCCGACCGGAGTGGGGTTACAAGCCTTCGCGCCGTCTCACGCTTCAGGCGTGTCAGTTCCTCGCCAACCTCGGCTGCAAACAGCGTTGCCCCTTCAGGATCGCGAAACACGCCGCGCGCCAGTGTCTGCTTGGCCCGCGCCCGGATCAACCGCGACGCCTGGTTGGTCCATATGCTGCTGTCAGTGCCCGATGAAGGTGCCGCGACCGCCGCGATGCCGTAAATGTTGAGCGTGTATACTGCGTTCGGCACAGGCGAGAGCTTCAGAGTGTCGTTATAATAGGCATAGGAGCAAGGCAGCCCCTGCTCGGTGCCATCGTCGATCCGGCTCAATACCGTCTCGCGAAGCTCTGTGTCATAGGTCGGGATGGTCAGTCGTTCGACAACCCTCACCGTCGAAGGGATGGTAACAACCGCCACACCCGCCGTGGTCGTCGCGGTCGTGATGATCGAATTGAACCAGAATTTCGTGTCAGAGAAATACTCGCAGGCGTCCTGAATGTGCTTCAGAAGCGTGGCTTCAAGATCGCCGCCTGATTCAAGGTTGTCCTTGGCCAGTTCGGTCGCAATTTCCAGCTTCAGGGCAGCAAGATCAGCCATTGACCCTATCCTTCAGCCAATTGCCGATGTGCCCGTGGAATGTCTTGTAACCGACATGGCCCATGCTGATCTCGGGATCGATCAGCACTTTTCCCCCCATGTCGGTCCAGCGGCGACAGAACGCATAATCCTCGCCCATCTTGTGCCGTCCGATCCGGTAATCCGCGAACAACGCCCATGCCTTTTGACCGGGCGCAGTCTCAACGTAAAATTCACTATCCGGGTATTGCTCGACCATTTTCAGGAGCATGTCCCGGCGCAACTTGACGAAGCCGAACGGAACGCCATCGACCGCCAATGTGCCGTTCTCGTCGGCCCAAAGGTCGTCACCCTTCCATTTGACACAATAGGCAATCGGGTCCCGCCGCTGCGGATAGATGCCTGCCACCATGTCGCCGGGATGGTCGATCAGTTTGACCATCGCGCCGGCCTGCCAGCACACATCGCTATCGATGAAAACCAGCTGGTCGAACCCGCTGTCGAGAAACTGCGCAACGATCAGCGCCCGTGCATCGGCAATCAACGCGTTCCCGCATTCATCATGCAGCCGCCATTCGATCCCACGTACATTCAACTCCTGCAAGTCAGTGAACAGAGACCGCATCGTGCCAAGGTGGATTGTCCCGGTGTAAGCCGGGATCGCGACCATTACGCGCATTCACACCTCGATGGTTTAACCGCCCGCAAGCCGAATTCGAGCACATCGCCATTTTCATGCAGATGGATGATGTCGAAGTCGGCGCGGTAGCAGAAACGAAAGTCCGACATCGCCGTCTTGCCTACCTGTGCGTAAGCCGGCTGATGCAGGAACGTGAAACTCTCTTTCGGGATAACCCGCGTGTGCGAAGGGTCGCCCCACGCCCAAGGGCTGGACGGCAGGGGAACCGTCCCCAGCACCACCCCGCCGGGCTTCAATATCCGCCAGAAGTCCGCAAACTGGTCGAAGAAAAAACGATAGTCGCCTTGCGTGCCAACGTGTTCAAGGCACTCGAATGCGTAAATTTCCTCAAATGCCTCGTCACCGAACGGCAACGGCAGCACCGCCATATCGTGCACCACATCAGGGGCATGATCGGCGTTGTGGTCCAGTGTGGTAAGGGCGGCCCACTCGGACCGCCCTTCCAGTGACAGTTTCTTGACCCGGCTTGCGCCGCAGCCAAGTAATAGCTCGCTCAAGTAATCAGACCGACAGTCTGCAAGCGCGAGATGATCGAGTTGACCGCAGTGGCAATGTCTGTTGCGGTCGGCGTGGTTACAAGGGCTGTAACCGCAGCCCCCTTGGCAACCGGGCTGGTGCCGTAGAAACCGATCAGGCCCGAAGTGCGACCGAGGACGGACCCGTCGTCGTTGCCGCTGTCCACATATTCAACAGCCATGAGGCTATCCTTTCAAGAAAATGGGGGCCGAAGCCCCGAGATTAGACGGTGTAGTGAAGCCGCGTCGCGTAGTCGGGGCGCAGCGTCTTGTACCCGTAGAGGACATCGACGCGACACGGCAGCATGTCGTTGTTGATGTCGTACTGGCGCACCAGCCGCAGCGAAATGCCGTCCACGACCTCGCGGCGGGCGAAGTCCACACCCTTCGGCATGACAAGGTCTGCCGTGGCAAAGGTGAAGGCCTCCTTCTGGTAAAGCAGCGACGTGCTATAAGCCGTCGACGCCGTACCAGCCACCACCACCGCCTTGCTCGCGCCCGCCGAAACAATCGTCACGTTCTGCGTCGCACCCGAAGTTACCGGGGTCGGCGAAACCGTGATGTTGCCCGCGCCGCCAGCATAAGCCGCCGTATTGACGAACTGCTGGAGCACGCCGGTCGACACCTTGGTTTCAGGGTGCACCGAATAGACGCCGGCAATGGTGAACACGTCACCAAGTGCCAGGGTGCCGGTGCCCGCCGTAACCGCCACGGTGGCCGAGCCGCTGGTGATGCCAGTCGAGGTGTTGACGACATAGGCCGCGTCTTCGCTGCCGGTCGTGTGGTTGGACCAGAGCGTATTTTCCACGAAGTCGAACCCAGCGGCCCGGCCCATGTAGCCCTCCTTGTACTGCTTGGAGAGCTGCGCCTGATCGTTGAACAGCGTCTTTGTGTCGCTGACGATATCCACCATGTCCTGCGAGGACAGGTTGGCCGTGCGATTGCCGGTCGGAGCAAGGCCACGCTGCATCAACACGCGCCCGTTGAGTACGTCGGCATAAGACGCCGCCGAACCCCATACCGAATTACTGACATTGGCAGACATCGACATGGCATCGGATTCGATTGACGCCGCCAGGACCGACATGGCCGGATCGACGATGCGCGAACTAAAGTCGTCCATCGACAACGCCAGCTCGGCAGTCGAGAAGTTCATGCCGACGTGTTTCTGGGTCGAAACCGTGAGCGTCTGGCTGGTTTCAGCCACGTCCTGCGTGTTGAGAGTCTTGCCGGTCGTCACGGTATACTGGTTCGGCATCCTGATTTTCAGGGAGTCACCGATCTTCGCGCCTTCGTTGGCAAACCTGTCATCATACTGACGGTCGATTGAGCCGACGAAATTCAGTTTCTGGTGCAAGACGCGAATGGCCTCGCGAGTCACCGCCGTGGGTGTGAGAATGCTATTCGACATTGT
>OFQX01000042.1_pt1 | contig 37449 bp, 60 predicted proteins | sample 1542951 | NCBI WGS metagenome assembly OFQX01 (sample SAMN07774215, study PRJEB24372) | wastewater metagenome | isolation source: WWTP Novara (Effluent) | place: Italy: Novara | collected 2015-12
GGCACTGACTACGCCGACTATCACCGATTGCTGCCGCTGGCTTGGGCTGCGGCGCGAGAGGCTTTGGGGCCTAACGTTGGAGCTAACCGGCCCAGCGGGGCCGAGAAAGACTGCGATGAAAGCTGACCAAGTAGCCGGCCCCGATGGGTCCGCGTTGAGCGACGGGTTAGGCGCGTGGTTGATAAACGAGAGGAACTGAGCATGCACCCGAGAGAAAAAGCGGCGATTGCCGCAACCCTGAGCGATGCCGGCCTATTGGACCGCGTGCGTGCGGTGGCCGGTGGCGCAGTGGGCGACCCGCTGAACAACCCGCACGACAGCGTGAAGTTGCGCGAACAGTTCGACCTGACTGTGGAGTTCACGCACAGCACGGTGTTCGCGTTCAACGACGAAGGCTTGTGCGCTGCGCTGAAGACGACGGCGCCGGATGCGCCGGCCTGGGCGCGGCGGGCTGCGTGTGTGGCCGTTGCGTCGATGTGGACGCCCGCGATTGGCAAGGCTGCGCGTGAGGCAAGCGCCTAACGTTTGAGCTGAGAGGCGGCCCGCTCGGTGCCGCCACGCAGCGCAGCAGTGAGGCCGTCCTCTCGAGCGAATGGTTGGGCGGCTGGTGGAGAAAGCGAGAAGGAGTGAGCATGCATTGCACTGACGTGGAACGGCCCAAGGCCAAAAAGCCGCACCGCTGCATGAGCTGCGGCGAAGGCATTGCCGTTGGCGAAACCTACGTGCGCTGGCGCTGCTATGACGGCGGCGACGCCAGCACGAACAAGATGCACCCGGAGTGCTTGGCGATGCACCAAGCCGAAGCCACGAGGTACGGCGACCACGAGTGGGAATACAGCCCGTACAGCCACGAACGACCGAAGGTGGAAGCATGAGCCGCGAAGCCTTTGGCGACCCGCCAGAACAACAGGAGGTGCCTGAGTGCTGCCCGAACTGCGGCAGCGACTTCTACATGCCTGGCTGCACGCACTGCGATGAAGTGAAGCGGCGCTGCGCCGCCGAGTCCGAAGCGCTGGCCCTGCGCGGCCAGCTTGGCGCGGCCAGCGGCTGGATTGTGAAAGCGCTCAAGGTGCTGGATACGGTGGACCCGGACGACACCGACGAAGCGGAACGCCTGACGGCGCTGGTCAAGGCCGGCGAAATGCTGGCGCTGACGACGCTGGCGAACAGCAAGGCGCCAGAGTTTGAGTGCCTGGGCGAGCCAATCCTATGCACGAACCCGCGCGGGTGCGCTTGCCAGGAGACCAAGCCGTGACGCTGCAAGATCGCATTGACGAACTCGTGGCGCAGCACGGCAGCCTGAGAGCGGTGGCGCGCGTGACCGAGATAGACGCGGGCTATTTGTCGCGGCTGCGCACTGGCGAAAAGGTGAACCCGGAGAAGGACAAGCTGCGCCGGCTGGGCCTGCGCCGCGTTGTGACCTTCGAGCGCATCAAGACGCCCAACGTTTGAGGCAAGGGGCCGCCGTAGGCGGTCCCGCTTGGGCGAAGAGTTAGGCCCGCGGACTTTGGAGAAACGCAATGGACGAACGAGGAGCCAAGGCGCAAGGCCTTGAAGTGCACCGCCGAGACATGGCATTCGTGCGTGGGTATGTGACGTGCACCACCTGTGCATGCAACTACCACTGCGCAGACGACAGGCCAGGGCATCGGGTGCCAACCTTTTGCCAGCGCTACAGCATCCACATTGACCCGGCAGCGACCGACGCGAACATTCTGCGCGCCGAAGCCTGCGACCAATGGGTGCACGAGGCGCTGGACAGGAACAAGGTGGTGCACCCGGATCACGCTTACCGCTACGACAAGTGGCAGGGCAATGAGCAGGCCTAACGTTTGAGGTAAGGGGCGCCGTAAGGCGTCCCGCTTGAGCGACCAGTTAGCCGGCCTGTTGAAAACCGGCACAACCTTTGGAGAATGAAACATGGATTTGCAACCCCACCAACAGCGCGTCGTAGACGAGAAGGCCGAACTCGATGAGCGGCTGACAAAATTGCGGGCGTTCGGCTCTCAGATCGGAGGCATCTTCGATTCTTTGCCGACCGAAGAGAAGCAGCGCCTCACCGAGCAAGAGGGCCACATGGCCGCCTATTCAGACGTGCTGCGACGCCGGATCGAAGCTTTCGGGGCCTGACTATGCGAATCAACGTGTACAGCCAAGAACTCACCAACGAAGTGCTACTGGTGGAGAAGCCGAGCAATACCGAATCGTTTGACCACGAGTCCTCCACGGGCGCCAAAAGTCCCATGTGAAACAACTACTTGGCGGCGCCGGCCGGGCCGGTGCCTACCGGGCTACCTACCGCATCGATTCGGATGCACACGCGGAGATCGAATCGTGAACGACAACGTGCAGAGATTCCCGGGCGCCACCGCGCTCCCCGACAACCCCATGGAACTGGCGCCGCGGCGGCCTGGCTGGTGCGACCACAACGCCGTCACGCTGGACGAGCACACCCGCACTGTGACATGCGCGGACCCGAAGTGCGGCGCGGTGCTTGACCCGTTCAACTTCCTGGCCAGCAACGCGCACACGATCCAGCGCGCCTGGTCGGCCTACCGTCAAGCCATGACCCAGGCCAACGAGATCGCCGAGCGAGTGAGCATTCTGAAGAAGGAAGAGCAGCGCCTGCGCGCGATGGTGAAGCGGCTGCAGGAGAAGGTGCCGGTGGTGCACACCAGGGGCCGCGCGCTTTGAAGGAGAGATGATGGGAATGTTCGACTACGTGCACTTCGAGATGGCGTGCCCGAACTGCGGCAAGCCGCTGGGCGACTTCCAATCAAAGGATGACTATTGCACGATGGACAAGATCGAGCCCGACAACCTGAGCGAGTTCTACAGTTCGTGCCACACCTGCAAGCTGTGGATTGAGTTCAAGCGGCCAGAGCCGGAAACGCGGCCTTTGCGACCCAAGCCATTGACGCGCGAAGAAGTTGAGGCAATGGGGTTTGTGCTCAGCGTGACGCCGTACCCGGTCGCCGAAAGTACCGCAGCAACACCCAAGGACCACCCATGACCACAGATCGAGAGCTACTGGAAGCGGCGGCGAAGGCTGCGGGGCTGCGAATAGTCGAACAGCGCAGCGGCGGGCTGCCATGGACTGTTGAACCACCCAGTGGACCGCGGCACACCTGGAATCCCCTCACCGACGACGGGGATGCTCTGCGCCTGGCTGTGAAGCTGGAATTACAACTAGACCTTCGCCACAGCACGCATGAGGTCAGCGTCTACGGAGCATCGGAACGAATTGACGAAGGCGCACAAGACCCCTATACAGCCACCCGCCGAGCGATCACCCGGGCTGCTGCGGCTATGGCGAAGGAGGGGTGATGGGCATCACAAAACATCGCGGCACTATGCCGGGCGCAGTTACCCCAATATGCAACGACTGCGGCGTCTCCTTGTGTTGGGATATCGCGGAGGAAGAGGCGGACCGAGACCGCGCATTTTGGGATGCCTGGATTTGTCAAGACTGCAACGGCGGGAAGCGCATGAGTCTGAAAGAGTGGGCGTCGCAAAGATCAGCGACGACTAGACTGATTTCCGACTCTCCGCCATGATGCCTATGCCGCTGGATATGCTGCCGTGCGGCAACCTGCGAGCAGTGCGCTCTGCGTAGGTCGGCGCCTTCGGCCTTGGGGCGTTCGGCATGTCCGGCCCCCAGGCCCATTCCGCCACCCAGGTCCTGACATACAGCCGCCAGCCGCGGATGTGGATCAGCCGCTGGCCGGATAGCGCGCTCAGGTAGTAGCCCGTCACCGTGGGTGTAAGACCAAGTTCTTCGGCCAGATCGCCGCGAGTCCACGCACGTTCCATCAGCCGCCGCAGCATCAGTGTCCACGTTACGTGGTTGATGCCGCGAGCGCCCATCAGATCAGCCCGATCTGCTGCGACTGAACCAGGGCGACCCACTCGCGCGCCACCTCAACGGTGCGGCCTTGCAGAGTGTCGCTCGGTACCGGGGTGGGTCCGGGCACAGGGGGCGCGGGCGGGTCGGTGGGCACCGGGGCTGGATCAGGCACCACCTTGGGCTTGAGGGCAACGAAGGCGTCGGCGGCCGACTGCTGAGCGGCGGCGGTGCGAAGCTCTGCCTGAATGCGCCAGAACATGAGGTAGTGCGTCCATACCGGGCTGTCTATGGGCGTGTTCGGCGTCGGTGTCGGCGGGGCGACGATGGTGGAAGGATCGTAGAGAACGGTCATTGTGTGTCCTTGGTGGTGCATGATGGTGATTCGACAAAGCTCCATCCGCCAAACTCGCATCGCAGGATGGCCGATCCGGTGTGCGTGCTGCTCGGGTCGGCAGGCAGGGCCAGGATGGCGCCCAGCGTCGGTGTCTGGCGTGCGTCCACGGTCACGGTGCACGCGCCGTTGCTGCCGTACTGGATACGAGTCCTGGCCGGGCACGTCACCGCCCGGTTGCAGCTCGATCCGGTCTCCTGCAGCCGGCCATCCACGCACCGCAGGCCAAGGGCGCCGCGAGTGGGCCCTACGTCAGCCGTCAGCACCGTAGATTGCCCATGCTTCAGCGCAGGCACGCCGGAACCATAGCCGCTCTGCGTGGTGCTGCAGTAGCTGCCGCCCTGCTCCCACACCCTGCCGCCTTCTGGCAGACAGTCGCGCGGCGCGGGCGGAGGGCCGTTGTGCACGGTCGGGCATAGCGCCCAGAAGCCCTGCTCGTTGACCCACATATTGCCGGCCTTGTGCGTCACGACGACGTTGTTGTCGGGGCGTTTGCCGGTTGCCTCTTCACCGCAGACGCTGTTGGGTGTGATCTGCTGGGCAGCGGCTGGCAGGGCCAGGGCGAGAATGATGGCGAGGATGATCTTCACTGGGTTCCTTTCGGGGCGCTGGCGGCGCCGATGGCTTGGACGTAGGACTGCAGCCCCTTCAAGCGGGCTGCGTCTTGATCAGCCGCTTCCGCCACTGCTGCAAGAGCTGAAGCACACTCGTTGAGCACGTTCCGCAGTTCGGCGTCTCCAGCAATTCCGCGGGAGGGGGCGGAAGCCGCGCCGGATGGACAGGTTGCGGCTGAGGCAATGGCGTCGCGCAGCCCGAGCAAGCCAGCGCGAGCAGCGCCAGCAGAACGGTGCGCCGCTTCGAGGTTGGCTCTGTAGGCGTCTGCGGCCTTTCTGGCGTTGTCGGCATAGGTCTGCTCCTGTTCGCGCGCCTTGCGCTCGGCGGTTGCGGTTGCGGCCTGCACGGCCGCGGCTTGCTCGGCCTGCGCGGCGCGGCGGGTCTCGGTTTGGGCGTGATGGCGCTGCCAGGCGCCCCAGGCCAGCAGGGCGCCCACCACCCACGCCCACCAGGGCACCAGGCGCAGCACCGGGGCCAGGCGGCCCCACAAGGCGGAAAGAATCAGGCTCATGCTTCGGAGCCTCTGTGCGCCGGCATTTCTGCAAGCGGCAGCGTTTGACCGGCCAGCTCGTGCGTGCAGTCGGACAGGAAGATGATTTCCCCTGGTTGCGCGCCGTTGCAGCCGACGAAGGTGTGGCAGCGGGTGTCTGCGGCATCGAACTGCGGGGCAGGCTTTGGACAGCCGGACATATGCCAGGCGTGAAAGTCGGCCTTCCCCTTGGCCGTGAAGCTGCGCCCGGTCACCAGCACGCTGGGCGTGAACACAGGCCTCTCCGCGTCACCATTCCAGCCCCAGCGCGGTCCTTGGCCTTCGCCCACCCACACGACATGCGCTTCCTTGCAACCCTGGCACCAGAACGCCAAGCCGCCGCCTGCAACGTTGCGCAGGTACTTCGACAGCGCGCCCATCACGCTCTCCCTTCACTGCGCTGCTTCAGCCGCCAGTGCACGATGACGAGGCAAGCGACGATGACGATGGCTGGCATGACCCACTGCGGCGGCAAGCCGACAGCGTTGGCAAGCACATCGCGCATGGCGTTGATCGCTGGCTTCACGGCGTCGACGTTCTTGCCGAGTTCCACGGCCACATCGACGGCGCTGACGCCACCGGCCACCGCGGCGCCCTTGACGATCTGGCTCGATGTCATCTGAGACTCAGGCGCCACAGCCTGCGGCATCGGTACGACCGGCGCGCCAGGCTCAGGCGTGAGGTACTGCGCAGCCTCGCGCAGTCGGCGCGCGTGCAAGCCTTCGTTTTCCACGAGGCCGCCCTTGCCGTCGCTGATCTTGTCCCACAGCGAGAAGGCCCGCGCTGCCGCGGCGAAATTGCCGGCGTTGTGCTGGCGCAGCACGGTGGACTGACGGAAACCGTCCTTTGCGCCGGGCGGCTTCACAGGACCTTCCCAGCCCATGCCGATGTTGTAGACCAGGCGCACCATCGCGCAGAGTTGGTTTGGCGTGGGGCGCAGTGTGCAAGCCGCAATCACGGCGTTGACGCGCTCGGTCATCGAGTCGCAGAAGCGCTTGTCCGCATACTCCTGTGTCCAGGTCATGCCGGGACCAACGCCGTCAGTTTCGCCCCAGCCGTTCGTCCAGGGCTCCCCCGGATAATTGCGGTACGACACCAGGCGGCAGCTCTCGTCTTCGGCCAGCAGGGCAACGTGCGGCAGCGGCAGCGGCCAGGGCAAGGTGGGATCAGGCAGCGTCATCGCGTAGCCCTTTCAGTGGCGCGCGGCCTGGCTTCCAGGCCCTGGATCCGCTGCTCGTGGATGGAGAACTCGGCGCGGGTCACGTACTGCGCCTGCATGCTGGTGACGGCGCCCTCGAGGCGCGCGACCTGGTTGCTCAGGGCTTCGACGCGTGCCACCAGCGTTGCCTGCAGGGCGTTGGCGTCCCACAGGGTCTGGGACGTGAACAGCAGTGCGCTCGTGATGACGGCCAGCAGGATGCTCTGCCCGTGCCGTTCCCACGCCTGCACCTTTGCGGTGGCGGTCTCAACTGCCATCGGGCCCTCGTCGGTTGTGTTTCATTGCGCGCGCCGGCCAATCACAGCACCAGCCATTCGCTCACGGCCGGGCTGATGTCCCTCATTCGCTTCCAGCGTGGCGCCACCTCTTGCCCGTTGCGCAGCCGCAGCTTCCCTACCAGGCCGACCGCGGACCATTCCTTGCGCTGGCGCCGCGGAATGTACTCATGGCCCGGGTCGAAGGCCGGGTTCAGCACACGCTCGCCCTCGGCATCGAGAATGGGGCGATTGAACTCGTCGCGCAGGAACTGGTCCACCCAGCGCAGATCGCCGGCATCGCCCAGCACTGCGGGGTTCCCGGACACGATGCCGATAGGTTCATCGCCCGGCTGGGCGATCTTGATCTTGTTGCCTACCAGCGCCACGGCCATCCCAACGCGATCTTCACCCAGCGGGTTGCCGTCCGCCCACTCGAAGCACTCGGCGTAGTCGGCCGGCGTCGTCATGGACGTGCCGGCGTCGCTGTAGACCGTGCCGTTGGTCTCGATCTTGAAGGTCGAACCCAGGCTGGTGATGCCGTTGATGAAGAACTTGCCCGTGCCTCCGGCAACAGTCTCCTGCAGCGAAACGTGCGCCTCGCCTCCTGAGACTGCGCCGTTGGTGACATAGCCAGCCCCAGCGGCGCTCACGTAGACAGCAACGCCACCGCCGTTCGCCACGGTGATGCCGTGGCTGCCCCAGAAGTTGCCGCCGCTAGATCCGCCAATGATGATGTCATCAGAACTGGCCGACCCCTTCACCCGCATGTTGTTCGAGTCGACCACCACGGCACGATTCACGCCGTTGACGCCGATAGCGAACTTCCCCGCGGACAGCCTGTAGATACCCATCGTCGTTTCCGACGCGAAGGCAAGCGCAGGCGCACCGACAGTGCCGTTCGAGAGCAACTGGACAGAACTCACAGGGTTGCCGTTGCCCCTGCTGTAGTTCAAGCAGCGCCAGTTGCCGGAGCCGAGAGACAGCATCCAGGCCACATCGCCGGCCGCGGTGGTGATGCTGGTAGCGCCCGGCAGGATCAGCGAAGTCGCGTTGTGCGTCAGCGTGTGGATGCCGCTGAAGATCATGCACTTCGGGATGCCCGCCGAGATCGTGCCAAGCGCCGTGATCGTGGCGCCGGCTCCGCTCACGGTCAGGAACATCTCGTCAAGCGACCCGATGTCGGTCGTCGCCGCGCCCGCGATGGTGTTGGCCGCAGCAAACTCGCGCACCACGGCCATGATGGTCCGAAGGTTGTCGTCCAGGTTGTTGCTGACCAGTGTCCCGCCCGTGGGCGTGTTCAGTGTTGGGTCGGCAAACCAGCTTGCGAGGCTTGAGGGGATGTCGGCTGGCATGGTGTTCGCTCCGTGCTACGCTTGCGCGATGGATTGGCTTTTCGGCGTGATCAACCCCATCTGGGCGGGGTCTCTGGCGGCTGCGGTCGTCATCTGGGCCATCCAGTCATGGATTGACCGAGGAAAGTAGGCCGGGCAGCAGCAGCGGGTCCAGCAGGCCGCCGTTCTTCGGCGTCGGCACCAGCAGCCCGCGGGGCGCGTTCACTGCGCCGCGCTCCATCAACGACAGCGTGATGTTGTTGAGCGGTTGGCCCACGAGCGCCTGACCGCCCGGCAGCTTGTTCACCAGCGGCTGCAGGTACTTCGAGGCGCCTTGCACCATGCCCGCCACGCCGGCCGCGGTGTTGCTGTTGTTCACGGCAGAACCGCGCGGCTGAAACGTCTCGATGGTGCCGACGCGGCCGATGGCCTTGAGCTGCGCCAGCTCTTCCGGGTTGAAGAACAGCTTCAGCTTCTGGTCCCCGATGCCGTCAAGCGCAGATAGCCAGCCGCGCCCGCTGAAATTGGCGGTCTCGGCAGAGTTGCCCTTGCCGATCGCTGCGTCCTTCAGGTGCTGCACGATGCCCGAGCGCACCGCCTGCAGGGCTTCAGGCGCCTGCGCCAGCTCGCCCACCAGCTTCTGCACGTCGGCCGTGGCCGCGCTCTTGCTCAGAATCTCGCGCTGCAGGAACGTGTCCGGTGCGGCGCCTTCCAGCGTACGGGCGATGGCCGGCGTGGACTCCTGCCACCCGAAGCGCTGGCGGGCCGCGGTGCGCGCCGCGTTGAATGCGTCGATGCTGGCCTGGCCGCCCGCCACCGATGGCGGCACCTGGCTTCCGAACGCCGGCAGGCCGCCCGGGTTGACTGCGGCGCTATCCTGCAGGGGTGCGTTGTCCAGTGCCTTGCGCACGATGCCCAGCGCGGTGCGGACGTTGCCGTCCGTGCTGTTGCGTGACAGGTTGCCGAGGCTGGTCTTCAGCTGCTCGGCCACGTCCACCGTCAGCGGGTACTTCCCCGCCGCGATGGCGTTCATCTTGTTGGCGATGTCGGATGGCAAGAAGCTGTCGACGTTGGCCTGATCCAGCGCCTCGTTCGCCATGCGCGCGAAGGTGCCGCCATCCAGAGGCAAGCTGCGGCCGGAGCTGTCGCGGGCCGCCTGATACAAGCTCCCGACCTGGGCGTTCAACGCGGCATCCTTCGCCATGATCGGCGCCGTCACGCGCTCACCCAGCCCCACGCGGTCGGTGATCGGGTTGAACTTGTCGATCGCGCCCAGCAGCGTGCGGTTGTTGCCCTGCGCGATGGCCGGCAGCTGAGCATCTGCCGCGCCCGTGGCCGCCGCCATCCGCATTGCGTTCTGCTCGCGCGTCACGTCGAGCGGGTTCAGCGTCACCCGGCCCAAGGTGGGAGTGGCCCCGAGCCGGCGATAGTCCAGCAGGCGCGACAGGGCTTCGCCGTCCAGGCTTCCGCCGACCTTCAGCGCCGCTTTGGCGTCGTCCATGATCGCCGACTTGATGGCCGGCGAGATGCTGGCCGGGTCGATGCCCTGCTGCGTGAAAATCGCGGTGACGGTGCGCTCGATGTCCTGCGGCGCCGTCTTGGGCGTCAGCATGTTTCGGACCGAGTTCGCCGCGCTCTGGCCCGCCATCGTGGCGCCGCCGCCTGCAATGCCGCCCAGCAGGGATGACAGGAACTGCGAGCCCCAGCCGCCGCCGTTTTCGGCAGACTGCTGGCCTGCCGCGCCACCCGTTGCCCCGCCGACCACCTGGGCCGTGGGATTGGCCGCCATGCGCTGCAGCACCGCCTGGCTCACGCCGCTGGTGGCGTCGCCGGCCAGGCCCGCGAGCTTGGCGCCGACACCTGCACCCGTTGCCAACTCCACCGCACGGCCGACGATGCGCTGTGTGGGCGTGTCCGGTTGCGGCACGCCGGCCGAGTTCAGAATCTCGTCGATGGTCGGCAGGGTCTGCTGAAACCTGTAGCCGCCGCCTTTGCCCAGCACCAGGTCCTGCGCGGCGTTCAGCGCCCCGCCGATGGCATCCGCACCCATCGCCGGCAGCGCGAGCGCGCCTTTCAGGCCCGAGCGCAGGGTCAACCCGAGCTGTGAGGCCAGGTCGTTGTTTCGCGTCCACTGCGGGCCTTCAGGCGGGCGTTCCAGGTTGCCGCCGCGGATGGCCTGCACGCGCGCCTTTAGCTCGGGCGAGTCGGCCGGCACATCGTCGGGGATGCCCTGCAGCGTAATCCCGTCTTTGGTGGTGATGCTGTACGGCATGGGCTACCAGTCCACGGTGATGTTGCGCTGGCCGGAGCTGGGCGTGGCGCTGGTTGCGTACCGCTCGTGCAGTTGCTCAATGACCTTGAGCGCCGCGTGTTTCTGCGACGCCGGGACAGTCGGGTCACCAATTTGGCCGGCCATCTGGCGATACAGCAGAGCGTCCTTGTCCGACTGCGGGCCTTCCATGCGCGGCTGCTTCATCATCAAAGCACCCTCCAGCGCCTTGAGCTGAGCCGCGGCGTCTGCGCTCTGCGAGGACGCGCCAAACAACTGGCCGATCAGATCTGCGCCGCGCCCAAGGAAACTATTGGTCGCCTTGTCGATCAGCGGCTTTGCCATGTTGATGATGGCGAGCACGTCGTTCGCGCCTTGGGCGTTCTTGTTGGGAGCGGCCACCTGCAGCGGCTGAATGGGGGCGCCCGGCGTCGGCTGTTTGGGCAGCGCCATCCAGTTGCCAGCGGCGTCCTGTTTGTATTCGTAGTTGCCGCCCGCTGGATTGGCGCGGTCGGCAGCGTCCTTGCTTTTGTCGAATGCGAGACGCGACCAGGCCACGGCGTTGGATGCCTGGCCGTCCGGCGTCTGCGTCTTCTTGAACTGCTGCAGCATCTGCATCGAGACGGGATCCAGCGCGCCGATTGCGCCGCCCGTGTCGACCATCTGCGGCGCCTTCCACTGCGGCAGGCCGGGCCCGATGGGGCGGCCCTGGCGGTCGAACTGCAGCGTCACCGGCCGGCCGTTGGCGTCGGTGCTCTCGATGGTGCGGGCGACTTCAGGAGCGCCGAAGTCCTTGGATTCGGCCAGCTTCTTGATCAGCTCGACCTGGCCCGGGTACTGCAGCGCAAGCCCTTGCCAGTCGGGCTGCTTCGGTGCGCCGATCTGCGCCGCGTTCTGCTGCGTCGGGCCGCCGCCTGCGGCCAGCGCCTGCTGTGGCGACGTGCCGCCGAGCTGCTGCGCGATGGCCTGCTGGAAGGCCTGCGCGCGCTGCGCCTGCTGCTGCAACTGCGCCGCCTGCGCCGCGCGCTGCTGCGCCTGCGACTGCACGTCGCCGATCTGCGCCTGCATGAGCTGCGACTGCAGGCCCTGCAGCGCCGCCTTCTGCCTGCGGTCTTCCTCGGCCTGCTGCACGGCTTTGGCCGTCTGCAGCCCGGAGAACAGCCGCTGCCCGAAGCTGCGCGGCACCGCGCTGGGCCCGGCCGCGTCCAGCAGCGACAGGCCCAGCAGTCCGTCGCTGGAGTTCATCAGGTTGTCGAGCAGGCCCATATCAGCCCCCCTTCGGGAAGAACTGCAGCAGGCCCGGGTTGAAGCTGCCGAGGTTGAAGTTCGAGCCGGTCAGCAGCTTCTTCGGGTTGTTGCGGTCGTAGTTGTTGGCCCCCGAGGCGTTGGCCGAGAAGCCCGACAACAGGCCCTGCGCGCCGCCGTTGATGGCGTTGAGCAGGCCGCCGAGGTTGTTGTAGCCCGTCTGCTGCGCCGCGCTGAAGGGCTGTTGCTGGTACTGATTGGCCAACTGCTGGCCCTGGCCGATCTGGCTCTTGATGAAGTCCTGCGCCGGGCCCCAGGGGTCGCGGTTCGTCGCCTGGGTCTGGTCCTTGGACGACAGCGCGCCGAGGGCGGCGGTTGCGAGGTTCCCCAAGGGCAAGTTGCCGAGCAGGTTCGTCGCCGCATTGGCGGCCGTGGTCGACCCGGTGGCGTTCAGCACGCCATCGAAGATGCCGGTCTGCTTGCCCGTCATGCCAGCGCCGTAGCCAGCGTCACCGAACATCGCGGCCTTGTCGGCCGAACCCAGCGCGCCGGCCAGGCCAGAGCCGCCACCTGCCGCGCCACCCAGGGCTGCACTGCCGCCCAGCGCCGCCAGTGAGCCAGGCCCGGCCAGCGACGACAGCCCGCCGCCGATCTCGGCAGCAGTCAGCGGGGCAAAGCCGGATGCCGCCAGGGGCGCGATGGTGCCGCCGAAGGTGCTCGGCATGCTCAGCAGGCCGCCCTCAGTCGCCGCGGTGCCGGCTGCAGATCCTGCCAACGAACCCGCGGCCGTGGGGATCATGCTCGCGCCGAGCGCGGCCAAGCCCACCTTGCCGACATTGCGCACTTGGTCGGCTGCAGACGAGCTGGCCCACACGGGCTGGATCTGCATTTTGCCGTCAGGGCCTTGAACGGCTCGATAGGTCACGCTGCCATGGCCCGCGGGACTCCATCCAACTCCGTAGGATCCGTCCGGCTGGTTCTCCATCATGCCCGGGTTTGCGTTGCTGCCTGTCGGGCCGCTGCCGCCCACGTTGCCCAGGAAGCCCAGCGGTTGGTCGCCCTGAAAAAGCTGGGTCATCTGCGCGGGGTCCGAATAGGCCCCGTCGCCGTCGCCCCCCGTGTAGCTGTTCATCAGCGGGTTCGCAACCTGCTTGAGGTTGAGTCCATCGAGCGACGTGATGCCCTTGGCCGCCAGCAGTTGCGCAAGCTCTGCCGCGCGGTCGATCCCGCCCTGATACCAGTTGCCCGGCATCGCCCGGAGTTGGTCCGCAAGACTCGCCATCACTTACCCCCGCCGAAGCCGTTGAAGAGGTTCCACCCTGCGAGCGCGCCGAGGTACGGGTTGCCCTGCAGGTTCTGCGAGGCCGTGCCGCCGCTGCCGCCTGCCTGCGTCGCGCCCTGCAGGAACTGCTGCCAGTAGTTCAGCGGCGTGTTTTGCACCTGCGTCCCCGCGGCCACGCCCTGGCCCTGCATGCCCAGGAGCTGGCCCAGGAAGTTCATCTGATCCAGCGAGCCGTTGCGCATGTTCTGGTTGTTGGCCTGCCAAGTGTTGAAGTCCATGTTCTGGTTGAACTGGTCAGCGTTCTGGTTCAGGTTGCGCTGTTGGCCGAGCATCTGATTGCCCTGGCCTGCGTTGAAGGTGTTGAGGCTGTTGCCCTGCGCCGCGTTGAACTGGTTGTTGTTCTGCCCGAGCGTGGCGTTGAACTGCCCGAGCTGGTTGCCCTGGCCGGCGTTGAACTGCGACATACCGCCAAGCTGGCCGGCATTGAACTGCCCCAGGCTCTGCGCGAGGTTCGCGTTGCGGTTCAGGTCGCCCTGCCCGAGGCTCGCGTTGAACTGGTTCACGTTGTTGCCCAGCGTGGCGTCGAACTGCCCGGCATTCAGCAGGCTGTTCAGGCCCTGCAGCCCCAGGCCCTGGCCGGTGAAGAAGCCCGAGGTGTTGCGGCCCAGGTCGTTCGCGCCGAGCGTGGCGTTGAACTGGTTGGTGGACTGCTGGCGGTTGAGCGCGTTCTCGGCCAGGCCCTGCTGTTGCGTGTAGTCCTGCATCCGCATGCCGGACGAAAGGTTGCCAAGCTGCTTGGCCAGGTCCTGATAGGCGTTGTTCTGCTGCTCCTGGATCGCGGTGTTGCCGAAGCTGCCAGAGGCGCGCATGGCCGAATCCAGCGCCGGCCGCACGGTGTTGTTGAAGCCGCGCGTCACGTCCGCGCTGGCCGCGTCGATGTTCTGCTGCAGGTACGGGTTCGAGCCGGCGTAGGCGTTCTGGCCCACCTGCTGGGCCTGCTGGCTCTGCTGGCCGAGATAGGGGTTCGTCTGCTGCGCGGCGTTGGCCACCTGCTGCGCGTAGGGCATCACGGACTGCTGCTGCCCGACACCCTGCGAGGTTTGGCCGATGAACGGGTTCGACGCCAGCGCGGCCATGCCGTACTGCTGCTGGGCAGGCTGCGCGCCCTGGCTGAACTGCTGGTTCGCAGCTGCGAAGCTGCCCATCGGCGTCTGCTGCTCGTAGTAGCCGCCGCCCTGGTTGGGCCGGTTGCCGTAGCCGTACTGCTGCATGCTGGACGGCTGCACCTGGTTCATGAAGTTCCCGGCCAGCTCGCCAGCGCTCGCCGAGGTCGGCCCCTGGTAGAACGGGCTGCCAGACTGGCCGCCTCCGTTCTGCATGGCAGCGTTCGGCAACCACTGCGAAGGCGGCGTCATTTGGCCCATGCCTTGCGGCATGTACGGGTTCGTCTGCTGCGGCCCCATCGCCGCATTCGCGTCCTGCGGCAGCGGCGGGAACTGACCCCAAGGCTGGCCCTGCTGCTTCTGCATCGTCTGCGGGTTGTAGCCACTCTGCAGCCCACGGCCCTGCATGTAGGTGTTCTGCTGGGCTTGCGGCGAGTTGGGGTCGGTGAAGAAGGCCATGGGCACCTCAGATCGTGAAATGGTTGGTGCCGTTGGATGCCAACGTGCACTTGGGCGCGGCCGCGGTCAGCACTAGGGTTGCGGCGCCGTCGATCAGGCCGCTGGGCCCCTGCACGGTCACGTTGTTCGCGCTGGCGTCGGTCTTGCGCACCGATACCCGCTTGCCCTGGGACTCGGCCGGCTGCTGCAGCGTCACGGTTCGGGCTCCCGCGGTGGCGTCCACGAAGATCACGCCGTCATCGGCCTGCACCGTGTAGCTGGCGGTCGTGGAGACCACGCCGGCCACATAGCCGCCCTCGTGCCGGTTGACCGCGGTCGCCAGCATGCGCAGCACGTCATACAGCCGCGTCTTGAGCTGCTGCAGGTCGCCACCGTTGGGCAGGCGAGGATCGAAGTCGACCTTCATTCCTGGCCCCCGTCTTGAGCGGTGACGGTGATCCCGACAATCTCCATCGAGCCCGAGCCGTCGAACTTGAAGGCGTGCCAGCGGGCCGACCGCAGGATGTCGAAGCGGCCACTGTTGGCGCTCATGGCGATCGGCACGCCCGTGGTGGTCATGATCCCTTCGTCCATCGTGAAGAGGCTGGTCATGTTGGCCGCGGGCGGCCGCGTCACCCAGCGCGGGTTCACACGCTTGACCAGCGACACGGCCTGATCGTCGCCATACAGGCCCGTCTTGAAGCTCCACGCGCCCGGCGTGCCGGCCAGCGTGTAGGGCCTGTGGTCGGTGCCGATGACGGCCGGAACCGGGCTCTTGGCCACCCAGAACGGCGAGTCATAGGCTACGTTGGGCAAGTCCTCATAGGTCGAGTAGAACGACCCCAGGTTGTCATAGGTGATGCCGTCCAGCACGATCTGAATCGGCAGCTCAACGTTTCGGTCAGCGGTGCCCCAGCGGCTGGTGCGCGGGTCGTACACGATGGCCGAATCGAGCTTGCCCTGAGAGGCTGTCGACGGATAGAACCACCAGACCAGGCCGCTGGTCTTGTCGTACATGCCGGCTATGGTGTAGCGCAGCGTCTTGTCCAGGCGGTTGAAGAACCACTGCCGCACCGGTGCGCCGATCGGCACGGGCCGCGAGCCGTCGAAGGCATAGAAGTCGTCGTCACCGATGAACAGGTGCGCCGTGCCGATGTTCACCACGGCCTCGTTCGACGCGCAGCCGATGTCGCCCGGCACCAGGTCGAAGCGCCACACGCCGGCCTGCGCGCCCACGTAGGTGCCGATGAAGATTGAGTTGTCCTTGTAGACCACCACGTTCGCGCCCAGGCGCCGCAGGCCTCGGATGGGGCCAGGAGCGTCCACCAGCAGGCCAGACGCACACTGCGTGGCGAGGCTTGGAGACCACGAAGTGACGTCGTTGATGGCCGAGCACCACCAGCGGTTCGGCTGGTCCCCAAAGGCCGTTCCTACCCCGCTGCCGCTGTCGTTGCAGTCGGCCAGGATCACGAAGCCGGCCACCACCTCGCAGAACGAAGACTTCGGCGCCACCAGGTCGGCGAAGGCCGCGCCCGTGGACCGCTGCAGCACCGCGCTCTTGTTGGCCGCCAGGCTGTCATTGCCGAACTGCGCGAAGCGCCAGCGGTTGGCGCCCACGCTGTAGCCCAGGCCGCGGCTGACGTTGGACCAGGCGCCTGCAATGCCCTCCTGGATCTTCGTGGGCCCGGCCGCGAAGAAGCGCACCGAGCCATCCAAGCGCACCAGCAGGGCGGCACCTTGCGCGGCCTCGGACAGTGCCGGGAAAGCCGTCGCCGTGTTGCTCGGCGCGGCCTTCATGCCCTTGAGCGACGGGATGAACTGCGCGCAGTCGACCACAGCGCCCGGCGTGGTGGCTTCCACGTCCGGGGTGAAGCCGAGCAGCGGCTGCATCGGCATCAGGGCACCGCCAGAGAGTCAACGAGGCCGTCGATCACGGCCTGCAGCTGCACGTCCGTGGAGGCGTCGCCGTTGTTGAACACGATGCCGGTCGTCAGCACCTGGTTGAGGATGGCCGTCATGTTCTGCGACGGCCCGCGCAACTGCTCTTTGGCCCACACCAGGCGCGCGGCGTGGTTCGGCGTGGCCGGCGCCTCGTTCACCACCGTGTTTGCAGACCGCCACAGCGCGAATTGCACACGCTGCTGGAAGTTCGTGTTCTGAGCGAGCTTGTAGAGGTCGAGGTAAGGCAGCGCCATGGTTACACCACGTAGTCGAGCGACAGGGCGGCAGCGAAGTGACTCGACTGCTCGTCGGCCTGGCGCAGGGTTTCCATCACGTCCCGGAACTTGCCTTCGAAGGTCGCCGTCTGGCCGTTGTCGACCGTGTAGGTCGAGGCCTCGGACAGCGCCGCCCACAGGTACACGCCCGGGTGCTCGGTCAGAATCCAGTTCGTGTCCGAATCGTTGGCCAGCGCGACTAGGGCCTGGTAGTAGATGACCTTCACGGTCACGTTCGCAGCCGGCACGTAGGGCACCACCAGGTTGCCGCCGTAGATGCTGTAGACGTACTCCGTGCTCGCGGCAGCGGCCATCTGAGCGAGGATGTCCGGGCTCTTGAAGTCCCACTCCAGCGTGCCGACCACGCTGCGGCCTTGCAGGTAATCCGTGGGCAGCGCGACCGAACTCTGTCCGGCCAGGATGGTCAGCGTTGCGGATGCCGTCAGGCGATTGAGGCGCAGCTCGCGCTTCAGGCGCGACTCGGCCAACTGCACGAAGGTGATCGCCGACGTGTCGAGGTCGGCCCTGTGCAGCCAGTCGGTGACGGCAGCGCGCAACTGGCCGTAGTTCACACCCAGCCCCCTTGCACCTTGAACTTGCCGTGCTCGGCCAGAAAGCGGTCGAGGATCGCGTCATCGGCGATGGCTTCATCCATGCCGATGCCGATCTGGTTGCACCAGGCCGAGAGCTGCACCAGCGGAATGCTGGCGTGCACGTGCCCCAGGGTCTGGCTGTTGATGTTGGCCTGGCGCATGCGCTGCACGCGGTCCATGTTGCCGGTCACGTCCGCGGTCTCGCAGATCACGACCTTGCCGTCCTCGTGGCCGACGCGCGTCATCGCGTTGGCTGATCGCTTGACGATCTCCATGCGCACTCCCCAAGTTCCGAAGCGGGAAGCGGGGGCCGAAGCCCCCGCCGTTCATCAGGTCAGGTCACGGATTGCGCCGTGGGCCTTCTCGTTCAGAACCTTGAGAGTCCATTCGCAGTTGATCAGCCGCTCGTTGGCGTCACCGCGCACGCCCAGGGGCTTGCTGTTCATCGGCCGCAGGGTCGACAGCTTGGCGTATTGCGGGTTGATGATGAACACGTCACGCGAGCGGATGTGCCGGGCGTTGACGGCCTTCACGCGGCCGAAGGGTCCGATGTAGACCTCCAGCGTCGCGCTCAGCGTCAGGTCTTCGGCCTTGTCGAAGCGGGTCTGGCCCGCCAGGAAGGTGTCGAAGGTCGGGCGCTGGGCAGAAGGCAGCAGGATGTACCAGCCCGAGTCGGGCACCGGGGCGCCGTTGTCGAACATCAGCTTCATGACGTTCTTCAGCATCGTCTCGGTGAAGGCCGCCTGCGTGCCGTCCGTGGGCGCCGTGTTGGTCGTTGGCACCGGGTCGACACCGCCCACACCCTTGGAGGTGTTGGTGGCGATCCAGCCCAGGAAGCCGCGGGACTGCGGCGGCACACCAGCGGCAGCAGTGATGGCGGTCGTGTTCTGAAGGCACCCGAACTCGATGTCCTTCTTCAGCTCGACCATCGCCTTGCCTTCCTGGTAGGCGACTTCATCCTGGCCGCCCGCCTTCTCGGCGGCCTGCTGCGTGCCGGTGATGGACAGCACGTCTTCCGTGATCTGCGTGCGGTTGCTGTAGCGCACCGTCGCAGCACGGGCGGCCGGCGTGGACTGGTTGCCCTGCTCGACCTTGTTGTTGGCGCCGGCACGGAACGAGTCCGCGATCCATTCAACGAACGGGCCGTCGCAGGAATCCTTGCCGATCAAGGCGAGGGTCGGGGTGTCTGAAACGGAGACGTTCCAGATCTTGTTCAGCAGTTGTTCGCGGACGCGGTTGGAGTTGAACGTCGCAAACGAGTTTGCAAGCTGGGCCATGTCGGGGCGCCTTTCATCGTGACGCCGCCTTCATCATCCGGGCGAACTCCTCCGTCGAGAACGACTTGCGGGAGTCCAGGGCTTTGAGGACGGCTTCTGACTTCGAAGAGGGCACAGCAGGGCGAGAAGGCTTCGCGGCTGACGCCGGAGGCAACTTCTGGACCTTGTTCTGCACCCCCGGCTTTTTGGCCTGCAGATCCATCCACCGGTTCGCGTACACCGCCGCTTCAACAAGCCACGGCATCGCCCGCATCTGGTTCAACTCGACATCCGAAGCGCCCATGGAGCGCAAGCGGCTGAAGGTCTGCACCACCTCATCGCGGGAGATGTTGGGCACTTTCTTCGTCAGGTGCTGTTCAGTCGCCGACACGGCTTGTTCGAACTGCTGCTGCTGATGCGATGAAAGGGCCTGTGACTTCTGGCTCGCCTGGTTCTGCGCGTCGTTCAACTCCTGGCGCAGGGCCAGGAACTGAGTCTGCAACTGGGCGGCTTGAAGGGGGTCTGCTGCACGCAGGGCGTTGAAGTCAACACCCTGGAATTGCTGGATCTGCGACTGCAGGGCGTTGATGCGCCCGATGTCGCTGGACAGCGCGTGCAGCGTCTGAACCTGGGTCTGGAACTGGGCCTGGGCCTGACGTTGCTGATCAGCCAGCCGCTGCGTTTCCCGGGTGAACGCCTCTTGGCGCATGTACCCGTTCTTCAGTTCGGCTTGAGGGACCTCGTAGGTCTCACCGGCTGCGGTCGTCCACTTGATGATGGTGTCATCAGCGGCAGGCTCCTCCTGCGCGGCTTCTTCGGAGTCCGGGGCGTCCGGTTGTTCCGCAAGCAGCGAAGGATCGGCCTCGAGCGCGGCTTCACCAGGCGCAGCGGCGGCCTCTGCACCGGAGTCCTGCTGTGCAGGTTGTTCCGGCGTAGCAGATGCGCCCGCCAATTGCGCGGCGAAGTCATCGGTGCTCAGCGATTCATCAGGCATGTGTGCTCACCTTGTGGGTGTTTCGAAGTCAGGTGTGAGTCCGGGGCGCGCCGGGTATTCCTAAACTGACTGCCGCGCGGAAAGAGCCGCCGCGCGTCGGATGGCGCGAGTATAGCTTTCAGCTATGACTTCCGTCACTCCAATAGCTTTTCTTTTCCCCGCGCTCCATCTTGATGCCGCCGAAAGCGCCCTCGCGGTAGCCCTCGACCGCGGCCGGGTGTGCCAGGCGCACGAGGACGATGCCGTCCGCGATCTTCAGCCGCTCTTGCTGGGCAACGTACTCCTGCAGATCGTCGGACGCGGCCTGCGGGGTGTCGAAGACCTCGAAGGTCGTCGGTTCTGCGGCGTTGCCCTGCTGGGCGCCGCGGCGGCGGGGGGTGGTTTCTTCCATGGGTGGTCCTTCAGTGGTTCAGGGCTCGCATGCGGGCTGCTTCCGCCGCGTCTTCGGCCGCGATGTCGCTCAGAAGCTGGTCCCGCTCGAGCTGGCCGTTGAAGATCTGGATGGTGAAGATGCTCTCGAAGTGCTGGCGGGCGCGGTCGACCATGTGCAGCCGCTCGCGCTGCTCTGCGGCCTCGGCCGGCAGCTCGAAAAACAGGTCACGCACTGCGGTTTTCAGGTTGGCAAACGCCTCCTGCACCATCGGGTCGCTCATCAAGGCGCGCGCCCGCTCGCCTCGGCTGATGTCTTCGCTCATAGGGCCAGTGCCAGTAGTTCGACGTCTTCATCGTCACGCGCCTGCGCTTCCTGCTGGATGCGCTGCGCCAATTCGGCAACGTAGGCCTGCCGGTAGCCCTCGCGGAAGCTCTGCAGCAGTTCCTGCATGTAGGGCTTGGCCGTGGGGGGCACGTCAGGCATGCGCGCCGGGCGGATGTCTTGCGGGTCAGGAAGCGGGGCGTCGATCAGCGCCGACACGTCCGCCTGGCGGGCTGCCGCCTGGGCCTTCTGCACGGCCTGGCCGCTGATGCGTTCCAGCAGGGCTTCGAACTCCTGCGCGCGCTGCTCGCTGGTGTCGGGCTGGATGACGGTCGGTTTCCTGCGCTTGCGGGCTTCACCAGGCCCACCGGCCGGCGAGCCGCCAGGGCCTTGCCCGGTCGCGTTGGCCGTGTCGTTGGCGTTGCTGACTGCCAGCGTACCGCTGATCGTTCCTGCGGCGCCTGTGGCCGTCGCCGTGTCGTTTGCGTTCGTCCTGGCAAGCGTGCCGGTCGGCGTTGTCGTGCCGCTGGCTGTTGCCGCGTCGTTGGCGTTGGTGCGAGCTACCGTGCCCGTGTTGGTCTGGTTGCCGGCCGCCGATACGGTGTCGTTGGCATTCGTCGTCGCCAGCGTGCCCGTTGGCCCTGCGCTTGTTGATCCGCTGGCGCTTACCGAGTCGTTTGCATTGGTTCGCGCGAGCGTGCCGGTGTTTGTCTGACTTCCGTTTGCTGATGCCGAGTCGTTCGCGTTGGTCTTGGCAAGGGTGCCAGTGTTCGTCTGGCTACCACTTGCCGCGCTGGTGTCGTTTGCATTGGTGCGAGCAAGAGTGCCAGTAACGCCGCTGCCGCTACTCGGCTGATCTGCAAACGGCTTATCAGCGAACGGAAACGCGGCGAACGTCATGCTTATTCAGCCGTTGCGCTGATCTTGTTCTTGATTGCCGTGACCATATCGTTCTGCGTGCGCGCGGGGACTGGTGTGATCGCTGCGATGCGTGTCTGCAGGTTGGCCAAGCTCGTTGCCGCTGCAATTGCCGACATGACGGCGGATTCCCAGGTCGTGTGCCGGTTGAACTCGTCAAGGATCAGCTGGAGCGTGGCAACGTGAATCCGTTGCGCGGCGGTTGCAGTCGCCGTCACCCCGCTGTCGTAGACTGCGCTTGCTGCTGCCTTCTCCGTCTGCCCGATAAAGCTCGGAGAGCATGAGGCAATTTCGGCTGGCGTGGCTTTGCGGCTGGTGCCATCGGCGAAGTCGAGGCGGTAATGTCCGCCGCCCAGGTCGGCGCAGCCGACGCTGTTAACCGCAATGCTTCCGAGTTGAATCAACAAAGCTTGATATGGGGTCATGCCATCACCTCACCTTGTATGCCTGCGTTGGTGGAGATGTCCTGCGTTGCGCCAGACGCCCCAGATTCGTTCCAGCTCCAATAGTGATATCCAATTGACGGCACATCCCGCCAAAATGCGCGCGCATTTAAAGTTGCACTTGATACGCCATAAAAGCCGCCGCCCGAGCTATCGGAGCTATATGCCGTGGTGCTGTCATAGCCAATGCCGTTTGACATCGACACGGCACCCGTACTGGTGAACAATCCCATGCCGCACTCAACCGAAACCATGTCCTCAGACAACCCGATGACCGCCTCAACCTTGTTGGCCGCAGTGGCGTTAACCTGCCGGATCGTGGCCGATGTGTAGTTGTAGTTGGCAGAACCTTCGAATCGCTTAAAACGGCGCTTGCGCCGGTTGTACGCATTGAAGAGGAAGCGCTTGGTGACACTGTCCTCGGTCGCCGTGGTGCTGGTGGTGTAGAAGGTCCCCAAATACAAACGCGTTTTGTCGCCCGACTTGCAGTAGCGCCCGTCCTGCAACGTCACGGCAGTGGCGCGCGTGGTGCCGTTGGTCCAGGCCAGCAGCTCAAGCGCCAGCGCGCCGCTGCTGAGGTAGCCGAACACGTCATACGGCAGGCCGCTGGTCAGCGTGCCCAGGGCGAGCGTGGTCTCGGCGAAGATCACCGGCACCCACTTGGTCTGGCCGCTGTCCCACAGGGCGATGCCGTTGCTGACGTAGGGCGTGTAGTAGATGCTGGTGGCGCCCGTCACGTCGCTGGTGGTCACGGGCGTGCCGCTGGTGAGCGTCAGGCGGCCACCAGGGATCAGGCTCTGCAGGGCCACTTCCAGTGCGTTGGCGCGGCCCGCGCTGAGCGTGACCGACAGCACGCATGCGCTGGTGAAGGTGATGGCAGAGCCGGTGCTGCTGTCTTCCAGCGTGCCGCGACTCAGCGTGGTGCCGCTGTGGGTGTAGGTGCAGCCGGTGCGAACTTCCCACGCGGTGCCTTCAACGCACACCACATCGAAGGTTTTGGCATCGTCGCCGGCCGCGAAGGTACGGTATCCGCTGGATGCGGTGCTGACGGTCCACGCGCCCAGGCCCGCGCTGGCGACGGCGCTGACCGTGCAGACGAGTCGGTTCTTGTGGGTGGCGGGCATGGCTTACGGGTTGCCTTCCGTGCGGTTTGATTTCATGCGGTTTTCCGTCCCGGTGAGAATTTGCAGGTTCCCGTGCCAGTGCAGCCCGCAAACCGTGTCGCTTTGAAGCGGAAAGATGTGATCCACATGGAACTCCTCGTTAAAGGCGTCCGTGTAAATTCTGGCCAATTGGTACAGGCTCTTTGTTACGCCTTCATCGGCCCATTGCGGCGTGGCTTGCAACTTTGCCGCCCTGCGTTTTGCTTGTTTCGCGGCCTCAATCGCGCGGTTGGCGATTTGCCATTTGCGCTTTGACGCCCTGTCGTTGTCTCGGTTAGCCTCGCGCGACTTTGCGTTGATGGCCCTCGCCCGTTCCGGGTGTGCGGCCTTCCATGCGCGTACTCGCGCCGCTCGCTGGCATGGGGTGCAAATTGTCATGCTGCCTCGATTGCGATACCGTAAAAACGGCTTTTTGCAGTCCGAGCAATTGCAGTCCAAAGGCACCGCCAGCCTCATTGGTTTCCCTCGGTTATAACGAACGAGGAAACCGCCACCGGCTGGCCGCTCACGAAGCTAACGCTGGTCATGTTCAAGTCGCTGCCGCTGGTGCCCACGTCGCCATCCATCACAAACGTGGTGCCGTCGCTCTTGTATATGCGGAACCACGTCGCGGTGCCGGTCGCGGAAGCGTTGGCGCTGGCGATGGCATTGAGCGTCAGCGTCACAGCGGCGCCGTCCGTGGTGCCCGAGGCTGCAGGAGCGAACGTGGCATTGCAGATCAGCTCCGCAAGCAGCGTGGTAATCGCGCCGTTGGTGGCCGGGCGAGTGCCGCTGTAGAAGCGGAGCTTTGCCGAAGCGCCTGCGCCCGTTGTGATGGCGTCAAGCATCGCTTGGCGGATGGTGGCTTTGTAGGCGAGTGCCATGATGGCTCCTTTACGAGTTCAATCCTTCGGCCGGCGTGTCTTCTGCCGGGCCTTCCTTGCGGTCTTCCGCGGGGTCGCCTGGTGCGCTCTCGACGTCCATGGCGTCTTCCAGGCCCGCGGCCTTGCCAGTGGCGTCGCGCTGGATGCGGTACACGGCCTGGCCCTTGCGGACTGCCACGGCGCGACCGGTTTGATCGCGCACGATCTTGGGCGCCGTCAGCACATGGCCGGCCAGGGCCTGAAGTTGCGCGAAGATGGGCGACAGGTCCACAGGCGCAGGCGGCGGAGCCATCTGCATGCCGGCGATCTGCAGCTTCGTGCGGTTGTCGAGTTCGGCCTTCCAGGCTTCGAACTGCAGTTCGGCCTGCTTGATGGCGGCGTCCATCTCCGCCTTCTGCTGCGCGAGCTGGGCCTGCTGCTGCATCTCCAGCATCTTCTGCCGGGCTTCCATTTCCTGGCGGTTCTTGTCGACCATCATCTGCAGTTGGGCGTCGGCCTGGTACTTCTGCTGCTCCAAGGCGGTCTCGGCCTGGAAGCGCTGGGCCTCCTGCTGCGCCTTGAACTGCTCGATAGCAAGCTTCGGGTCTTGCTGCGGCGGCTTCGGCGGGGCTTTTGAGGGGTCTGACAGCAGCCGGGCCTCAGCGCCCTTGATGCGGCTGTTCTTGGCCAGCATCACGCCGAACTCGTACACGTTGCGCTGGTCCACGACGCCGAAGTTCTGCGCCCACTGCATGTACTGCGCGTACTGCTGCAGCATCTGCATGGTCTCGATCTCGTCGGACGTGCCGACGCCGACCTCGATGCTGCAATCCATGTCGGGATTCCAGCCGCGGGGATCCACGCTCACGAAGTTGCCGCGCAGGCGCACGACAGCGGCCCGGTCCTGATACTCGACGGTCAGCCGCAACACGGTCTTGAACAGGCGTTTGATGCCTGTCTCTGCCATGCAGCGCAGCGTCATCTTCTGGCGCTTGTCCACCAGGTTGTTGATGCTGCGCACACCAGTGGCGGTCTTGTGCAGCGCGTCGGCTTCCAAGCCCGGATTGAACTTCGGGATGCCCAGGCGCGTCTCGCGCATCGTGTCGGCGAGCTGCAGCCCCTCCAGCGCGTCGCGCGCCACGGCGGCCGTCTGCAGTGGCTGGATGGCGTCAGCTGCAGGCCCGCGGCCACGCACCAGGCCGCCGATGCGATCGTTCAGCAGGTCGTCCATGCTGACCTTCGCGTCCAGGTTCACATACGTCCTGGGGCGATTGGCCTGATACAGGCTGTCGAGGTACTGCCGGGTCAGCGAGGTCTTCAGCTCGTGCAGCGGGCGCGCGGCGTCGGCGTAGGCCGTGCCAATGATGCGGTGCGGGATCGGGATGGGCGTGATCACCGCGTAGTTCGGCTCGGTCGCCTCCTCGTTCTCCAGCACCGGGTCGTCACCGCTGCCGATCAGCACGCGGCGCCACTCGGCGATGCCATCACCGTCGTAGTCGCAGCGCATGTACCCCTTGAACAGGCGCACTTCCTCCAGGCTCTTGTCGACGCTGCTGGTCTTGATCGGCTGCGTACTGTTGTTGTCGCGCAGGCCGTTCAGTTCGTTGTCCAGCATGCCGGCCGAGGCTGCGTCGAACGAGTCCACGGTCTCGGCGTTCTTGAAGCCCATCTCCACCAGCTCGCTGCGGGTGTACGTCACCCACTCGCCAAGGATGCGGCTCTTTTCCAAGCTGGCGGCCTTGCGCGACACGAGGAAGCACTCGGGCTTCACGCACTCCATCTCGACGCACCCGGCCTCCTTCTGCAGGACTACGACCTCGTGCTGCATGAATGGCTGGCCGTCAGGTCCGACCACGCCAGGCATCGGCGCCGCGCTGTGCTCGATGATCTCGGTGTCCGCGTCCTGCGACAGCATGACCATCTGCTCGTCGGTCAGGTTGGCAAAGCGCTTGCGCCGCTTCTCGCCCTCGCACCACTCGGCGCGCACCACGCCAATCTTGCTCAGCAGCGCGTCCTTGATCCAAGTGTTGAAGATCAGGAAGCCCTCGTTGCGCTCCTTGATGATGTAGTTCACATAGTCCGTGGCCTGGTCCGCGAAGGCCTCGTCTTCGGGGCCGCGGGGCTCGAACTTGCCGATGTCGTCGCTGCTGAAGAACGGCTCCATGAAGCCGGGCATGGAAGACTCGATGACCTCGAACACCTCCCACGCAACGATCTGGCTGCGGCCCTTCACCTCGTTGCCCAGCGGCATGCCGAGGTAGTACTGCAGGTTCTTCACCTGGTCGTCGCGGATGTTCTCCAGCGCCCAGGAGGTGGACTGCTGCAGCTCCTCCTGCAGCACCTGCAGCAGGGTGTCTTCGGTCATCTTGGCGCGTGTCACACGAACCCCGCTTCGGAATAGACAAGCGGGGCCATGTCAGCCCCAGGGAAACCGCCCTCGTGGAAGGTCATCAGCCACGCATCGGCGCGGTTCGGAGACTTCACGCCGCGGGCCTTGAGTTCGTCCTTGCGCTCGACCTGGATGCGGCCGTTGGACAGGAATCGATAGGTCGGCGTCGTCAGCTCGCCGATGGTTTCCTCGTCGTCGGCCAGGCGGCAATCCAGGCGTTCCAGCCACTCCCGGCCACGCCACCACAGCTCGTCGCGCAGGCGGTTGAACTGCAAGTCATCCCGGGCATCGCTGGCGGCGCTCTCGGCCACGTTCACGGGCACCGCGGGCAGGTGCATCTCGCTCAGGCGGTCGCAGACACCGGCGCCGATGCCGATCACGTCAACGTTGATCGCCTTGGGCTTCATGTCGGGCGGCGTGGCGTCGTATTCGGCCTTGATGATGCCCACCGTCTGCATGGTGTCCTTGCCCCACCACTCGCGGATCGGGGCGAGCTGCCAGTTGCCCTGCCGCTTGGCAAGGGCGCTGCTGTCGTCGCCGAAGCGGGCCACGTCCACGCCCCAGATCACGGGCGCGTTCGCGTTGCGCGCCACGTCGCGGGCCTGCGCCGACAAGCACAGATCCAGCGGGATCACGCCGTCCGCGGCCGTCACGAACTCGCCCAGCACGCGCACCTTGAACACGGGACTCTGCCGACCGTACTTCTTGGCCATGTTCGCCACGTAGTCGCGGCTGACCATCGGGCTGTCTTCGCCGTTCCAGTGCAGCGGCGCCCAGGCTGCGCGCATCTTGTGGTGGCTGTCGAAGAAGTAGCCGCTCTGGCGCGTCGGATTGGCCGCCATGAGCACGAAGGCGCCGTCAGTGGACAGCGCACCCTCGGCGACCTCGAACACGTTGTCAGCCACGCCCGAGGCTTCATCGATCAGGAACAGGATGTTCTCGGCGTGGAAGCCCTGCAGCGCCTCGGGGCGCTCCGGCCGCGACGTGCGGGCTACCGCGAAAGCCTCGTTCGGTGAAGACACGCGGCGGAAGGCGCCAGACGACCACTCCAACTCGGCGCCCAGGCCCGGGTGACGCTCGCACATGACCCGATGCCACTTGGCGATTTCGGACCACAGCACGTCTTCAAGCTGGTGGCTCGTCGGCGCCGTGCAGGGCACCTTGCAGGGGAAGTAGCACGACACGAACCACAGCACGGCCCAGGCCATGAAAGTGGTCTTGCCGGTGCCGTGGCCGCTGCGGATCGACACGCGGCGGCGGTCAACAAGCGCGCGGCCTGCTTCCTTCTGCTGCTCGGTCGGCTTGGCGCCGAGCACCTCTTCAGCAAACGCTGCCGGACCGCCTTCCCGCCATCGAAGCACTGCGATCTGTCGCGGCGAGAGTTCTGCAAGAGCGTTCACCGACACGGCCTCTTGAGGCTGACGCGCCTCGATAGCGCGAGTCTATCATCAGAACTGCTGCGATAGCTCGTGGCTATTTCTTCGCAGCCTCGTCGGCCTGCTTCTTTGCGTTCAGGTAGGCAAGCTCCTGCTCAGCGCTCTTGACCACCACCTCGGAGCGGTCCTTGAACGCCTGCACGTCCACGTGCCGCCCGATCAGCTCGAGGTGCTTCGTCCGGTCGCTCAGCTTCACCTTGCGCACCATGCCGACAGCGACGCGCTCGTCACCGCGGCCCGCGTACTCCTCGAAGCACTCCAGGCCGACCACCGGCCCGGTGCGCCACACCTTCGGCCATTCCTTCATCGGCAGCAGGTTGCCGCTGTCGTCGAACAGGTCGGCGATGTCGGCCTGCTTCTCCTCCGCCAGCGTCCGCAGCACCCAATCGGCGTCGATCTTGGTGCGCTCGCTGCGCTCGGCTTTGGCGGCGGCGATGGCGGCCTGGACACCAACATTCACCAACAAACGCGGTCCAACGGTGTTGGGGTCGCCCTTGTATCCGGCGCGCACGGCCGCAGCGGTCGCGTTCAGGTCGACCAGGTACTCCATGACGAACGCGGCCTGCTTCGGTGTCATGAGCACGGTTCGTCTGTGTATTTGATGCCGTCAATACGAGCCAACATTGCTAGCAACTCGCCGCGCATGGCGTCCATTAAAGGCTTCGCCGACAGATCAAACAATCCAGGCTCACCAATTATTTCGGCGCCAGTTAACACGCCGTCAATTGCGTCCATGAGACGAAATGTCACTTGAATTGCTGGGTCAGTCAGGCCCAAATCTTCAGCCGCCTGCTCCGCTCGCAATACAACATCTGCAAGATCTCCATTAACCTCCAAGTGCGCATAAAGAATGGTTCTGCCTTCATCGTCTAGTTCAGAAAAGACGACCACGGCTGGAGTTCGTGCGTAAGCGTCTGCTTCTGTCAAAGGCACAGCTTTTTCTGTTTCCGTGGTCATGGCATTACTCTCCTGGCGAGGGTGTGGGCCCGCCATTTTCCAGCAGGATGCTTCGGTGTCATAGGAACCCCATGCGAGGCTTTTCCTTGACCGGTACGGCAACGCCGGTCACCTCATCGACCACCTCGTGCAGCTTGGCAACAGCATCGTCCGCCTCGTCTGGCTCGGAATAGATGACCGATGCGCTGCCGAGCATGAACAGCGGAAAGCTGTACTCCTCATTCACTTCGACCCCCGCCCAGCCCAAAGCGCCTTCATCGTCGCCCGCAGCCGATCTACCGCCTCCTTGCCCCGCTTCTTCTCCAGGCTCTCCAGCCAGGCGCGGCGCTCTTCCAGCGTCGGCAGCGCAGCGATGGCGCGGGCCTCGCATTCGTGGCGCCAATCCTCGGACGTGTCAGAAACAGCGCGGCCGTCGATCAGCCACACGGTGCTCACGCCGCGAACTCCAGCACGCGCTGCGCCCCAACCACAGGCGGTCCGAACTCGATGCGCACGCCCCACGTCTTCGAGCGCTGCTGCGCGTAGCGGTAACGCACTGTCATGCGGTCGCGGTCATCGACACCGAGCCACTTGGCCACCTCGTCGCGCACCGACTTCAGGCTGCCGGTGAGGTTGTCGTCGTCCAGGCCATTGGAAGGCGCCAGGCGGGTCAGGAGCACGGAACAAGGCACGGTCGGCCGCGCGCAAGTCGTAAGCATCCACGCGACAGCCTCGCGCTCCTTCTTGACGCGCCTGCAACGCACAGGCCACAGCTCGCGGGCGTTCTGGCCTGAGGTGGTTTTCAGCGAGACTTCCATCATCGCTTCGACTCCCTGCGCCAGCGGTCCCACAGCAGGCAGGCGGCCAGGGCAGTGCGTGCGCCCATCGCGTACTTCACGCGAGACTGATGCGAATACGCCGTCGACTCCGACATGCAGAGCTTGCGCGCGGCCTCTTTCAGCGATCCGTAGCCGCAGATCGCGTCCATCGTCTCGGCCGCGCGCTCGGTGATGCCGTTCCAGGGGAATCGCTGGCTCATGCTGCCGCCCGAGAAAGCCCGCGCCGAATCTTGCTCACCGTCTGGTTCGAGAGCTTGTGCAGCGCCGCCAGCTCGATGCCCTTCACCGATGCCGGGGCCTCGCGGATCTGGCGCACCACATCGGCGGGCGTGTCCTTGATCCCCATTCTTTCGCGGCCCTTGCGTCCGTTCATGCGCTGCAAATCGGTCGCGGTACCGAGGCGAGTCCCGGACAGATGGATGTGCCGGCCGATGTCGGCTTGGTCGCGCGCCAGCCGGAGGTGCGCCGGATTGACGCACAGAGTCCGCTGGCAAGCACGGAACACCAGCGCCCAATGTGGCGGCGCCTCGCCGTGGGCGATGTTCCAGGCGCCGCGCTGACCTGTCATCGTGACCTTGCAGCCGCGCTGGTGGCAGAAGGTGTGGAACTTCGGCTGCCCGCCAGAGACCGCGCCCTGCCACAGCCAGCAGTGCGTGGCCGGGTCCACGATGCAGCGGGCGCGCAAGGCCTCGACGGTGGTGATGCCGCGCTTCATGCAGCCTCCCGACGCGCCACCGGCCGATAGCTCGGCCAGTCGAAGGCGACCCATCGACACGTCTCCGCCAACCGGTCGAACACGCGGTCGCCCACGTAGGCCTTCAACCCGGCCTTGTCCTGGTTCGTCAGCAGCACGGTCGGGCGCACCTCCCGATACCTGCGGTCCAGGATCTCGAACAGGATGGTCTGCTCGCCCTCGGTGCCGTACTGAACGCCCATCTCGTCGATGACGAGAAGGTCCAGCCGTTCCAGGTAGACCAGCAACTGGCGCTCGCTCTTCTCGCTGTCCTTGCGCCAGGTCTCGCGCACGCCGCGGATCAGATCCAGGCAGGTCGAGTAGCGCACGGTCAGCGGCAGCAGGTGCTGCAGGATGGCGGCGGCCAAGTGGCTCTTGCCGGTGCCCGGCAGGCCGGAGAAGATCAGCCCTTGCCCCTTGCGCGAAGCCTCCGCGAAGTCCTCGGCGTATTCCCGGGCGATGGTCAGCGCGTGGCGCTGGCTGTCGGTCTCGGCGCGGAAGTTCTCGAACGATCGGCCGACGAATCGGGCCGGGATCGCGGCCTCGTCGAGCATCGCGCGGTGCTGGCGTTCGCGGCGCTCGGCGCGCTCGCGCTCCTGCTGCTGCATCTCGTCGGCGCGGCACTTTTCTTCGCAGGCCGGGCACGAGGTCCAGACGTTGCGGATGATGTTCCGCGACACGTAGTCGCCGTGCTCATCGCACACGCGATTCTGCAGGCGCTCAAGCGGTGAATGTTCCATCGGCGTCGACTCCTTGTCGGTAATCCTTCGATGCGAAGCCGGCATGGCGGCTCGCCTTCGGCGTTCCTGCGGCGGCTTTCAGCCGCTCCGGCAGCACGGCCAGCACCCAGGCAATGGGCTTGGACTTCTGCGTTGTCACAGCCTCGCGTGCCAGGCCTTCCCAGTGGTCTGGGGTCGCTCCTGCGGCGATCAGGGCGTCTATCCGGGGGTCCGTGAGGTTGATCGTCATCGGGTCGATGCCGCCAGCCTTCAGGGCAATCCCAACCGCCCCGCGCGCTGAGAGTGCTTTAGCACTCTCTTGGTGATTGGTGTCTGGTGTCTGGTGAGCTTTCGCCTGGGTTTCCAAAACATAACCCGGCGATAACCCAGTGGGTTTTGGTTGAGTTTCTGTTTGGTTCTTTTTTGGGCGACCGCCCTTCTTCCCGTTTTCCCTGGCCGCTTCGATCTTGGTTTTCGCCTTTTCGATCTCTTCCTGAACACGGCTGTGCGTCCAGACCCCATCGGCCAACGTGAAGAACTCGGCCAGCACCGCATCCACAGCCTCGCGCTCTTCTTTCGTCCGAGCGCGCGCCAAGCGGTGCGCCTTGTCCTGCGGAATGCCTTCCTCAGTGGCGTAGTAGCGGTCCAGCAGCAGGCTGTAGGCGCCGTGCTCAACCATCGTCAGGTGCCCGGTATCGCGGGCGTAGTCGCCCAGGTGGCGCTCGTAGTAGTTCAGAGCGGCCCCGCTTTCGTGCCCTGCCCCACAGACGCCCCCGCCCCGCCCGCGCTACCCTGCGGCGACGCGATGGCACGCGCTGCTTTTTCCGCGGCGCAAATGGAGGCGGTCATGGCCAGATGCCCATGAGTTGGGCGGTCAACCTGTCCAGCAGCATCAACTGCTTGTAGGCCTCTGCAATCGCAAACTGCGCGTGCACCTCTTTGGCAAAGGCCGCGTGCTGCGCGATGATCTCCAGGGCCTCATTCTTCGTCTGGTTGGCCGCCGCTGCCGCGAAATCGGTCAGTTGCTGCACCGTGTAGAGGGCCACGTAGCCGTCAGGCTTGGTGCCGTTGTATGGCTCCTGCGAAAAGCTGATGCGACCGCCCTCCCACGTGTAGGCGTGATGCCTCGCCTCGGGGATCACTGGCTTCGGCTTGTCGGTCATGCCGTCCCCTTGCGCCCATGGCGCTGAACCGATCAGTTGGAGAAGAAGCCCCTAGCCACACGGCCCGGGGCGAAGCCGTGCGGGGGCACGGACAGGAGGTTCTTAGCGGGCACAGCGAACCTCGGCGGGCCGCGGCTTCCAGCATTCAGGATCGGCGGTCAGCTTGCCTTCCGTGATCCGCTCAATCTGCAACTGGCGCGGCCAGGGCACCGAATCACCCCAGAGGCTCACAGAGCCCTGCGTGATCCCCAGCGCCTTCGCCAGGGCCTCTTGGGTGCCGAAGTGTTCGACGGCTTCATCCTTGGTCATGTCCCATTATTGGCCTGCCGATGGGTCCGCGTCAATGGGGGCGCCAATGGGTGAGTTACACCCCCGTAACCACGGGGGCGCGATCATTCCCGGCATGAATACGATTGGCTCCCGCGTCCGTGCTTTGCGCAAGCTGCGCCTGGGCCGCGGTCTCCAACGCGGTGCCAGGCGCCCCCGTTTCAGGGGCGGCCATCACGCTTGCACTCCCAGCACGCGGCGCAGATCAGCGACAGGCCAGGCAAGCCGGCCGTTCACGCGCATGGGGCGCAGTGGGCCATCTTCGCGGCACGCCCAACCGCGGAGCGTCTGCGGCTGCCGGTTCAGGTGGAATGCGGCCGTCGCTGTGTCTACGATGGCGCGGGTTTCACGGTCCAGGGAAACGAAGGCCGGCGTCTGCGCGCTTGCCTGCGTCTCCTGGCTCCGATGAGCTTCGGTTTGCATGAATCACCTTTCCGCGATGCCGCGGGCTGTTGAGGTGATTCGGGAGTCTAGCCATGCAGGGCCGGAAAAATGGTGTCCCCTTATTTCCGGTCAGATCGGCACCGTGCTCAACATGGGCGCGAAGATTTGCCCGCTGCAGATCGAAGGCTGATCACCAGCCCCTGAGGCCCGCCGAGAGCGGGCTTTTTCACGCCCAAACGCCAGACTAGGGAAAACCCCTAGCGTTGTATATTGGCCGCCCTATTGTGCTTTTCCATTGGCGGGCCGATACTTCTCTCCATCGACAGGAGAGACACATGCGCAACCGCACCAGCACCAAGGCCGGCCCCGGCCGCCTCCACAAAGCCGGCCACAAGAAGGCCAAGCCCGTAGCGTCCAAGGGCGCGCCCGCTGGCTTCGTCCAGCACACCAATCCCGAGCGCAATGCGCGCCGCCGCGCCATCAAGGCCATGGGCGGCATCCGCCAGTTCAAGAAGAAGCTGCGCGCCGCGGCCGTGGAGGCGTCATGAGCTTCAACGACTACGGAAGATGGCAAGGGCCAACGATGGCCGAAGAGCGCAAGGCCGATGCTGAGCGCGCTCGCGTCGAGGACGAGCGCGAAGCCCTCGCGCTGGAGATCGTCAACGCTGTTGAGGCCGCCGACCTGAGCCGCGAAGTTCGCGCTCCGACCTACGAAAAACCGAAGCGCACCTATCCGCTGAAGGCGCTGCTCGCTGAGCACATCACCGAAAGCGACGACACGCTGAAGATGCTCGCGGGCTTGTGGGCCGCTTCCCTCAAGAGCGCCGATCCCGCCGTTCGCTTGCCGGCACAAGCCGCGCTCGCGGAGTTCGTCAAGTCGCACGCGGACTTCTACTCGGAGTAATGGCTGTGAGCACGCTCAACGTCTACCTGAACCCGTACAGCTCGCTTGACGGCCAAGACCTCTACGCGCAAAGCCATGACGCGCTGGCGGCAGGCCTGTGGTATTCGGACGGCAAGCATGTGCCCGACGATTGGACGCTTGTCGGTACTGCCGAAGTGCAGATCACATTGATGCCGCGCTCTGAAGTTGTCTCGGCCAAAGTCGAGAACCTGCGCGAACAGCAAGCCAAGATTCGCGCCGACGCCGAACTCAAGGCCAACCGCATCGAGCAGCAGATTTGGTGGCATGAACTGCAAGCCCGGTGATCTGGTGGTGTGCGTGCGCACCCACCCACAATTTTCGCAGTTCATTGGTCGCGTGTTTACGGTCACGCACTTATCTTCAAAATGGAAAAACAACTGGCACACGGAGCCAAAGCAATATCTCGACGGCGGCCCCTTGTATGTCGTCTTCTCAGATAGCTGCCTTCGCCCGATTCGCCCCAACGACGGCGAAGACGAGATGCTGCGAATCGCTGGCCGCCCTGCCGATGAGGCAGCATGACCCTCCTCGAATTCTTCTTCCTCGCCCTCGTGGTGCTGGCCGCGCTGATGTTTGCCGGCGTGGCCGTTGCGACGCTGTTCGGGCTGGCTGAGGACCCGCGTGGGCCTGGGCCTCACCGGGACGACGAATGAAGCACGACCCTGCCGAACTTGACACCTGGTCCCGACCCGTTGACATGGCGATCGCCGTTCTGTTCGTTTGCATCGTCGCATCGTGGATCTTTGGATGCTCCTTCACATGAACACCATCCGCCTAGTCAGAACGCCGCGCGCACTGCTTGCCTCTTGGTGGGACCGCCGCTGCATTGCGGCAAAGATCCGATGGGCAGAAGGCGACATCGATCACTTGATCCGCCAGCAGAGCCGCGATTCTGAGCAACTCGAATACCTACGCGGCCACCTGCAAGAACTGCGCGTGCAGCTTGCGCTCATCAAACCCTGAAAGGACCCCCCGTGAAGAAAACCATTCGCGTGCTTCCGGTCAATCACTTCCCGACCCGGCCGCCGACCTTGCTGAGTGGCGTCGCGTACATGGCCCTTGACATCTACAAGGCGCCCGACTGGCTGTGGGGCGTGGCCGCGACCTTCGCAGCATTGGCGTGGCTCGGCTGGGCGGTGTCGGCCTGGCGCGAAGAACAGAAGCCACTGGCCGGCTACGGCAGCCAGGAATGAACAGTCGATCAATCTGAAAGGATCCCCGTGAACGCACCCCAACTCACCGCTGTCGCAAATGCTACGACGCGCACCATCGACGGAGCCGCCGAACTGGACCGGCTGCTGAATCAGCAAAAGTCCTTCACCCCAATGGACCTGCTCGAAGACAACAACTTCGACAAGATGTGGCGCATGGCCGAGGCGCTGGCGAACAGCGCTCTGTCGGTCCCGAAGGAACTGAAGGGCAACATCGGCGACTGCCTGGCCATCGTCACGCAGGCCATGATCTGGGGCCTGAACCCCTTTGCGGTGGCGCAGAAAGCCCACGTCATCAACGGCAAGCTGGGCTATGAAGCGCAGTTGGTCAACGCGGTGGTGATGCAGTCCGGCGCCATCGTCGGCAGCTTCCACTACGAATACCAGGGCGACAGCTGCCGGGTCGGCGCGGTGCTGCGGGGCAGCTCCACTCTCACTTGGGGTGAGTGGCTGTCTTCGTCCACCGTCACGACCAAGAACAGCCCGCTTTGGAAGACCAATCCGAAGCAGCAGATGGGCTACCTGCAGGTGAAGAACTGGGCGCGCGCCTACTGCCCCGGCGCGCTGCTGGGCATCTACTCGACTGATGAGCTGGAGGCCATGCCCGATGCCATGCCGACGGCCAAGATCGTCGATGCGCTGGCGAAGACGCCGGGCCTGCCGGCCTATCCCGCCGCCGACTTCGACAAGAACCTGTCGGCCTGGGCCAAGTTGGTGGCCGACGGCAAGAAGACCGCGGGGGATCTGCTGGCCACACTCAGCACCAAGGCCACCTTCAGCGAAGAGCAGAAGGCGGTGATCCTGTCGCTGAAGGTCAAACAGCAGGAAGAGCCGCCACAAGATCACACGGACACGCAGCCCGGCCAGCCCACCCGCGATTCGTTCGTGGATGAAATGGAAGCTGCAGAGCGTGGGGTGTCGCAATGAACATCCATACCCTTGTTCAAGGCACCCCGGAGTGGAAAGCCTACCGGGCCTCGCACTTCAACGCCAGCGACGCGCCGGCCATGATGGGCTGCAGCCCCTACAAGACGCGCGCCCAACTGCTGCGCGAAATGCACACCGGCCTGGCGCCCGATGTCGACGCGGGCACGCAAAAGCGCTTCGACAACGGCCACCGGCTGGAGGCGCTTGCGCGCCCGCTGGCCGAGGAGTTCATCGGCGCCGAGCTGTACCCCGTGACTGGCAGCGAGGGCCGCTACAGCGCCAGCTTCGACGGCCTGACCATGGACGAGTCGACGGCCTATGAGCACAAGTCGCTCAACCAGGAACTGCGCGAGTGCATGGAAGGCGAAGACGAATCGTCGCGCCTGCCGCTGCACTACCGCGTGCAGATGGAGCATCAGCTGATGGTCAGCGGCGCGCAGCGCGTGCTGTTCATGGCCAGCAACTGGACCGCTGAAGGCGAGTTGATCGAAGAGCGCCACTGCTGGTACGGGTCGGACCCATATCTGCGGCAACAGATCATCGACGGATGGGCCCAGTTCGAGCGCGACCTGGCGGCCTACGTGCTTCCCGAGTCGCCGGATGCAGCCCCGGTCGGCAAGGCCCCCGAGACCCTTCCGGCGCTGCGCATCGAAGTGACGGGCGCCGTCACGGCCAGCAACCTGGCCGAGTTCAAGCAGACCGCCCTGAACGCGATCCGCAGCGTGAACCGCACGCTGGTGACGGACCAAGACTTTGCGGACGCCGCCAAGGCTATCGAGTGGTGCAGCGATGTGGAAAGCCGCATTGAAGCGGCCAAGGAGCACGCGCTCAGCCAGACCGCCAGCATTGACGCGCTGTTCAAGGCCCTGGACGACATCACGGCCGAATCCAGGCGCGTGCGCCTGGACCTGGACAAGTTGGTGACGCGCCGCAAGCAGGAGGTGCGCGAGGAAGCCATCACCCGCGCCCGCGCCGCGCTGGATGCCCACATCGCCACGTTGAACGCCGAGATCGCGCCCATGCGCATCCAGGCCATTGCGGCAGACTTCGCGGGCACCATCAAGGGCAAGCGCTCGATCTCCAGCATGCAGGACGCACTCGATGGTCTGCTGGCGACGACCAAGATCGCAGCCGAAGCCGAGGCCCGCGTCATCCGCGCCAACTTGGCCGCCTTCCAGGCCAAGGCCGCAGGGCACGAACTGCTCTTCTCGGACCTGAGCACCTTGGTGCACAAGCCGGAAGCTGACTTCTGCACGCTGGTGGATGCGCGGATCTCGCTGCACAAGGCGAACGAGGCGCGCAAGGAAGCCGAGCGCCAGGCGGCCGAGGCGATGGAAGAAGGCATCGTGCGCCACGCGGCCGGCTACGGCGTGCTGCTCAAGCACCTGGCGCGCGAAGACTACGATTTCGTCGACGAAGACTCGGGCCTCAAGCGCCGCGCGCTGCAGCTGATCTGGCCCAGTGGCAACAAGGTGACCGCGCTTCCCGCCAACCCGGACACGGCACGCGGCTTCAGCGCCAACGTTTTCCTCGACGAGTTCGCCTTCCACAAGGACAGCCGCAAGATCTGGACGGCGCTGTTCCCGGTGATCAGCGCGGGCTGGAAGCTGCGCGTGACCAGCACGCCCAACGGCAAGGGCAACAAGTTCTACGACCTGGCCACGACGAGCGACCCGATCTGGAGCCAGCACGTCGTCGACATCTACCAGGCCATCAAGGACGGCCTGCCGCGCGACGCCGAAGAACTCAAGCGCG